>Ga0335076_10000568_pt1 | contig 34526 bp, 30 predicted proteins | sample Lox_Sample_25_FD_206717 | JGI IMG/M metagenome (GOLD analysis project Ga0335076, IMG submission 206717) | Soil microbial communities from Loxahatchee National Wildlife Refuge, Florida, United States - Lox_Sample_2.5 | ecosystem: Environmental > Terrestrial > Soil > Wetlands | place: USA...
AGGGCGAGCGCACCGACGTCGCCATTCGTTCGAACGAATTCGAAACGCGCCTCGAGCCCGGTTGGGTGGCGCTCGCGCAGGGCGGCACCGTCGCCGTGTACAACGCGACGAACGAGGCCCACACCGTTTCGTGTCCGTCGCTCGGCAAGGTGGCGCGCCTGGCACCCGGCGACACGTTCGAGATCCCCGCCAGGGACGCGGGCGCGCACTCGCTCTTCCTGCTGGACCGGCCGCAGGTCGAGAGCGGCTTCTTCGCCGCGCCCGGACCGTACGCAGTCCTCACGAGTGACTCCCGCTTCGAGCTGCGCGACCTCGCGCCCGGACGAGTGGAGCTGCACGCGTGGCACCCGCGGCTGCCGCCCGTAGCGCGCCCGATCGACGTGACCGCCGACCAGCTCGTGCGCGTGGATCTCGAGATGGGCGTCGGTACCTCACAGGAGACCTCGGATGCGCGGCCCTGACGCCGCGGTCTTCGCCGCGCTGGCGGCGCTCTTGCTGTGCGCCGCGCCGGCGCGCGCGGACGACGTCGACCCGAAGCAGAAGGAGCTCGACGAGCTCTACCAGGCCGTCGACAAGCTCGAGCAGCGCATCGGCGAGCTCGAGAAGCAGGGCTCGAGCGCGCCCGTGGGCTCGAGCGGCGCGGCGGCGTGGGCCGACCGCGTGCGCATCTCGGGCAGCGCGAACCTCGCGTACCTCGACGGCGCCGAGTACGGCCTCTTCAGCCACGGCTCGCTGAAGCTCTACGACACGCGCCTGTTCGTCGACGCCGACCTCGCGCGCGACGTGCACGTGGGCGAAGCGACCGCGATCCGCGACGCCGGCTTCACGTTCGAGTGGAACCTCTACCGCATCGGCTACCTGCAGAACAACGTCGGGGACGTGTACGTCGACCTGCGCGGGCTGGGCGACCAGGACTGGGCGAACCTGCAGGTCGGCCGTTTCCAGATCCCGTTCGGCGAGAACTACCTGCGTTTCGGCCGCGGCTATCCGACGGACCCGTTCGTCGCGCTCTCCGCGCCGCCGCCGTGGTTCTGGGACGAAGGCGTGAAGCTCTGGGGCAAGGCGCTCGAGGGCAAGGCCAGCTACGCGTTCTCGTGGACCGACGGCGAGAACGCGATCGGCAACGTCTCGAACGGCTCGTCACAGGTCAGCCTGAAGCTCGCCGCCGATCCGTGGGAGTGGCTACACCTTTCAGTGTCGGGTCTGCGCTCGGGAACGATCGGCTCCGACACCTCGCCCGCGATGGCGGCGGTGTGGCTCGGCGAGATGTTCCCGCGCGCGTTCGGCACGGGCGCGAGCGTGCCGAGCTTCTACCGCGGGCTCGCGATCGCGCCGGGCCCGAACAAGCTCGACGGCATCACGATCCTCGGCGGCGACGCGATCTTCAAGCTGCCCGACGCGCGGCTGTGGCTCTCGTACGGCGGCGCGCGGATCAACTCCGCGGGGATCGGCACGTACGACCGCGACCTCTTGTACTGGCTCGCCGAGCTCGTCGTGCAGCTGCGCATGATCTCGCCGCAGCTCGCGCCGCTCTACGTCGCGGCGCGCGCGAGCGGGCTGGGCACGTACAACGCCAACGAGGGTTACCTGCTCGACCTGCGCTACTCGAACGTCGGCTACAACATGAGCGCGCTGAACGTCTATGCGCTCGCGCTCGGCTGGCCGATCGGCGAGTTCCTCACGGTGAAGGCCGAGTACGCCTTTCAGAAGATCGCGCTGGTGCATGGAGTCACCGGCGACATTCGCGAGGACGCGAGCAACGGGAACTTCTTCGGGATGGAAGTCGGTGTCCACTTCTAGATTCGCGGCACTCTCGGCGGGCGCGCTCGCGCTCCTGTTCGCGTGCGCGGCGACGGCGGGCGAAGTGCGCGGGCGCGTCTCGCTCGGCGTATCGGGCGTGAGCTTCGACGACGCAGGCCCCGTGGTCGTGTATCTCGAGGGCGACGGCGCCCCACTCGACTACTCGCTGCCCAACCGCAAGCTCGAGATCCACCAGAAGGACGCGAGCTTCGCGCCGAACTTTCTCGTCATCGCCGCGGGCGAGACCGTCGTCATGCCGAACGACGACCTCATCTTCCACAACGTGTTCTCGTACTCGACGCCGAACGACTTCGACCTGGGCCTGTACCCGCGCGGCGAGTCGCGTTCCAAGACGTTCCAGTACCCGGGCGTGGTGCGCATCTACTGCTCGATCCACGAGTCGATGAGCGCCACGATCTTCGTCGCGCCGTCGATCTGGCACGCGGTCGCGGGGCCGCACGGGGAGTTCGAGATCCGCGACGTGCCGCCCGGCCGCTACCGGCTGCGCACGTGGAATCGACGCCTGCCGCCGGTCTCGCAGGCCATCGAGGTGAAGACCTCGAGCCGGGTCACTGCGAACCTCGTCGTCGCGGCGGGCGGCGCGCCCTAGGTCGCCGTGTCGCTGCGCGCGCGGCTCATCGCGATCCTCTGCGCGACGGCGAGCCTGGCGATCGCGCTCGCGCTGGTCGTGCAGGAGCGCACGCTCGCGAACGACCTGCAGCGCGCGGCGGGCGAGCGGCTACAGCGTTCGGCCGCGGTCGCGAACCGGCTCGTCGACGCGCACCTCGCCGCGATCGCGGAGCGCTACCGCGCGATCTCGACCACGCCGCAGCTCCGCGCGAACCTCGAAGTGGAGGACCCGCCCACGCTCCAGCACTACGCGCGCGAGCTGCGCGAGAGTCTCGGCGCGGTGCGCATCGTGTTCCTCGACGTGCACGGGCGCGTGGCGGCCGCGGCGGGCGACCCCGCGTACGAGTCGCTGGCGCGCGACGCGTCGTCTTCGCATCTCATCGCGAGTCACGGCACGCTCTTCGCGCTCGTGAGCGTGGTGGTGCGCAACGGCGAGGAGTCGCTGGGCCGACTCGTGGGCCTGGAGCCGATCGAGCGCGCGACGCTCGCCGACTGGTCGGCGCTCTCGGGCGCGGAGCTGCAGCTCGTCGACGACGGAAACGAGTCGAGCTCGCCGGACGCGGTCGCGGTGACGGTCCGTCCGGTCGAGGGCGCGTGGCTGCGCGTGGTGTCGCGGCTGGAGTCGGAGCGCGACGCGCTGCGCCGCTCGCGCGGCGTGCTGCTGGTGGCCGGCGCGGTGGCGCTCGCCGGTGCGCTCGCGGCGAGCCTCGTGCTGTCGCGCGGCCTGGCCGACGCCATGGCGCAGCTGCTCTCCGCCGCCGAGCGCCTGGGCGGGGGCGACTTCGGCGCGCGCGTCGAGACCTCGCGGACCGACGAGGTGGGCGACCTCGCGCGCGCCGTGAACGAGATGGCGGCGCGGCTGGAAGAGAACGCCACCACGGTGAAGCGCCAGCACCAGGAGCTCGTCGCCGCGAAGGACCACGCCGAGGCGGCGAGCAAGGCGAAGACCGAGTTCCTCGCGAACATGAGCCACGAGATCCGCACGCCCATGACCGCGGTGCTCGGCTACACCGAATTGTTGTTGTCGGGCGAATCGTCGAGCGCCGAGGAAAAGGCCGAGTGGAGCGCCGCCGTGCGGCGCAACGGCGCCGATCTGTTGCAGCTCATCGACGGGATCCTCGACATCTCGCGCGTGGAGTCCGGCGAGCTCGAGATCAACCGCCGCGCGTGCCGGCTGCGGCGCGTGGTCGAAGACGCCGCGGCGCCGATCGGCAGCGCCGCGCAGGAGAAGGGCCTCGAGTTCAACTTCGAGGTCGACCCGAGCTGCCCCGAAGTCGTCGAGACCGACCCCGTGCGGCTGCGCCAGGTGCTCGCCAGCCTGCTGGCGAACGCCCTGAAGTTCACGGAACACGGAAGTGTGTCGCTCTGGGTCGGACGCGACTCGGCGAACACGGTGTGCTTCGCGGTGCGCGACACGGGCATCGGCATCTCTGCGCAGGACCAGGAGAAGATCTTCGCGCCGTTCGGCCAGGCCGACACTTCGCACACGCGGCGCTACGGCGGGATCGGCCTCGGGCTGTCCATCTCGCGGCGGCTCGCCGTGATGCTGGGCGGCTCGCTCGTGGTGTCGAGCGACGTCGGGCGCGGCAGCGAGTTTCGCCTGAGCCTGCCCGCGCCGGCGGCGGCGCTCGCCGTCGAGCCGCGGCGCGAGTCGGGCGAGGCGAAGCCCGACGCGCCCGTGAAGCTGCCAGGTGCGCGCGTGCTGCTCGCCGAGGACGGCATCGACAACCAGCGGCTCGTGCGCGCGCTGCTGCGCCCGACCGAGGTCGAGATCGCCGTCGTCGAGAACGGCGCGCAGGCCGTCGACCAGGCGCTCGCCGCGCTCGACGCTGGCCGGCCCTTCGACCTGGTGCTCATGGACATGCAGATGCCCGTGATGGACGGCTACGAGGCGACGCGCCGGCTGCGCAACGAAGCGTACGAGGGGCCGATCGTGGCGCTCACCGCGCACGCGATGTCGACCGACCGCGCGCGCTGCCTCGAAGCCGGCTGCGACGAGTACGTGTCGAAGCCCGTCGAGCGCGCGCGCCTGCTCGAGGTCGTCGCGCGCTTCGTGGGCGAGCGCAAGGCCGACGGAGGCGGAGCCGCCTGCTAGTCTCGCGCGCGTGACCGAGAGCCACGCGCCGCGCTTCGAGCTCGTGATCTTCGACTGCGACGGCGTGCTGGTCGACAGCGAGCCGCTCGCGAACCGCGTGCTCGCCGAATGCCTGTGCGAGCTCGGCCTGCCCACGACGGCAGACGAGGCGTGGCGCACCTACGGCGGGCAGTCGTGGGAGACGTGCTTCGCGCAGATCCGCGAGCGGCTCGGCCGCCCGCTGCCGCGCGCCTTCGAGGCCGACTTCGCGGCGCGGCTCGCGGCCGTGCTCGAGGCCGAGCTGCGGCCCGTGCCGCACATCCACCACGCGCTGGAACGGATCCCGACACAGACTTGTGTCGCCTCGAACGGGCGACGCGCCACCATGCAGCTCACGCTCGCGAAGACCGGGCTGCTCGAGCGCTTCGACGGGCGCATCTTCAGCGCCGCCGACGTCGTGCGACCGAAGCCGTTCCCCGACCTGTTCCTGCACGCCGCGCAGACCCTGGGCGTCGCGCCCGCGCGCTGCGCGGTCGTCGAGGACAGCCCGCGCGGGGCGCAGGCCGGCGCGGCCGCGGGCATGGCCGTGTTCGGCTTCGCACCGCACGGCGAGCCCGAGAAGCTCGCGGCCACGGGCGCGCGCGTGTTCGCCGACATGCGCGCGCTGCCCGAGCTGCTCGGCTTCGGCGCTACTTCGTCGGCTCGCCGCGGTAGATGATGCGGGCCGGCGCCGGCCGCGTGCTGCGCACGACCTGGTTGCCGCCGGACACCGTGCGCGACGCGTACTCGATGAAGCCCTGCGTGGTGAAGCGCGCGACTTCGGGGAACTCGCGCGCCTCGTCGACGATGATCTGGAAGTTGCCGCGGCCCTCGCCGAGCTCGAAGGTCCACTTCGTGAAGTTGTAGAGCACGGCCGCCATGGTGGTCGCGATGTTCCCCACGCGCTTGCCCCACGTCTCGGCCGACGCCTCGAACTGGCGGTAGAGTCCGACCTTGTGCAGGCGCTGCGCGGCGCGCACGCCGCGCCCGTGCAGGTAGACCTCCGGGGCGCCGTTCGCCTCGAGCTCGACCAGGATCGAGACCAGCCGCTCGTAGATGTCGATGGGCACCCACGTCGTGGCCGCGAGCTGCTTGTCGAGATAGCGCAGGTCGTCCTTGCGCAGGCGCGCCTCGACCTCGCCCCGCGAGATGCGGCCGGCGTCGACGAGCTTCTGCAGGTCGTCGGCGGCCGACTGGAAGCCGGTCGCCTTGATCGAGGGGATTCCCGCCATCGCCTGCCCGATCGGCAAGGGCGGGAGTTCGGTTGAGTCCTTTCTCGCCGCAAGCGCGCTTGACGCCGCGGCGCCCCGCCGTGCGAAGCTTCGCGCGATGGCGTCGGAGCGCTGGACGAACTTCTCGGGCCGCGTGTCGTGTCTGCCCGCGCAGAGCGTGCGGCCGAAGAGCGAGGCCGAGCTCGCCGAGCTCGTGCGCGCGGCGGCGCGCGACGGGCGCGGCCTGCGCGTGGCCGGCACGGGTCACTCGTTCACGCCGCTCTGCGCGACCGACGGCACGCTCGTGTCGCTCGACGACTGGCAGGGCATCGTGGCGATCGATCGCGCGCGCGGCCGCGCGACGGTGCGCGCAGGCACGAAGCTGCGCGCGCTGGGCGAGCCGCTGCTCGAAGCCGGCCTGGCCATGGCGAACCTGGGCGACGTCGACGTGCAGGCGCTCGCGGGCGCGGTGTCGACGGGCACGCACGGCACGGGGCCGGGGCTCGCGAACGTGTCGTCGCAGGTGGTCGGCGCACGGCTCGTGCGGGCGAGCGGCGAGGCGCTCGAGCTCTCCGCCGAGCGCGACCGCGACGAGCTCGACGCCGCCCGCGTGTCGCTCGGCCTCCTCGGCGTGTTCTCGACGCTCGAGCTCGCGCTCGTGCCGGCGTACAAGCTCCACGAGCGCGTGTGGAAGACGGGGATCGAGCCGTGTCTCGACGAGCTCGCGCGCGACGTCGCGGCGACGCGCCACTACGAGTTCTGGTGGTATCCGCACAAGGACTACGCGGAGCGAAAGTCGCTCCAGCCGACCGGCGCCCCGGCCGAGTCCGTCGCGGGGCGGAAGGGCGAGCGGATCGACTGGAGCGCGCGCATCCTGCCGACCGTGCGCGAGCTGCGCTTCAACGAGATGGAGTACTCGGTGCCCGCCGAAGCCGGGCCCGCGTGCTTCCGCCAGGTGCGCGAGCGCATGAAGACGCGCTGGCCCGACGTGGTGTGGCCCGTCGAGTACCGCACCGTCGCCGCCGACTCGGCGTGGCTCTCGACCGCGCACGCGCGCGCCAGCGTCGCGATCTCCCTGCACCAGGACGCGAAGCTCGACCCGGACGCGTTCTTCGCCGATTGCGAGCCCATCTTCGTCGCGCACGGCGGCCGGCCGCACTGGGGCAAGCTGCACCGGCGCACGGCGCCCGACCTCGCGGCGGTCTATCCGAGGTGGGCCGACTTCCAGGTGCTGCGCCGCGAGCTCGACCCGGGCGGCGTGTTCGCGAACGCGTACTTGCGCGAGCTCTTCGCGCTCTAGCGCCGCAGCTTGCCCTTGAAGACGATCTTGTCGCGAGTCACGCGCTCGCTCGAGATCGCCATCTTCGCGCCGCCCGGAAGCGCCTCGCCGAGATACTCGGTGAAGCCCTCGGCCACGAAGCGGAGATACTCGGGATAGTGCGTGGCGTCTTCGACCACGAGCTGGAACTCGTACGGCTCGATCGGCACGTAGCTCCAGCGCGAGAAGTTGTACAGCACCGCCGTCATCGAGGTCGTCACGTTGCCGACGCGCTCGCCGTACGTCTCGACCGACGCGTTGAACTGGCTGTAGATGCCGAGCTTGTGCAGGCGCGCGCCCGCGCGGCGGCCGCGCTCGCGCAGGTATCCCTCGACGTCGCCGCCCGCCTCGAGCTCGACCAGGATGTCGAGCACGCGCACGTAGGTCTCGATCGGCACCCAGCTCGACGCCGCCAGCTGCTTGCCGAGGAACGGCAGGTCGGACGGGTGCAGGCGGCGCTCCATGTCCTGGCGCGAGATCCGGCCGGCCGCGACGAGCTTGCCCAGGTCGTCGGCAGCGGACTGGAATCCGGTAGCCTTGATCGAAGGGACGTTCGCCAGAAGGCCTCCGTGGGGTCGCAACTCGCATCGGTATCGCGGCGGCGCCGGTTTACGGCCGTTCCGGCCGGGCTGTAACGCCGGGGCGGGCTCGCGCGTGGATACGTCGGAGCGGACGGTTTCCGCGGGAGAACGAGACATGGCCGAAAGGGCGAGAGTCGCGATCGTGGGCGGGGGGATCGGCGGGCTGGCGGCGGCCGCCTTCGCGGCGCGCGCCGGCGCGCGGGTGACGCTGTTCGAGCGCCTGTCCGAGGCGGGCGGTCGCGCGCGCACGCGCACCGAGCGCGGCTTCGCGTTCAACATGGGCCCGCACGCGCTGTATTCGGGCGGGGCGGCCATGGCGGCGCTGCGCGAGCTGGGCATCGAAGTCGCCGGGCGGCGGCCGCCCACCTCCGGCGGGCTCGCGTACTGCGACGGCAAGCTCTCGGCGCTGCCGGGCGGCGCAGTGTCGCTCCTGTCCACGAGCCTGCTCGGCCCGCGCGAGAAGCTCGAGCTCGGCCGGCTGCTGACGCGCCTGCCCGCGTTGGACAAGCGCGCGCTCGTCGGCACGACGCTGGCGGCGTTCCTCGAGGCCGAGGTGCGCTCGCAACGCGTGCGCGACGTGGTGCTCACGGTCGTCCGCGTGACGAGCTACGCGCACGCGCCCGAGGCGATGGACGCGGCCGCCGCGCTCGAGCAGCTCGCGTTGGGGCTCGATCCGGGCGTGCTATATCTCGACGGCGGCTGGCGACCGATGGTCGAGTCACTCGAAGCGGCTGCGCGCGCGGCCGGGGCGGAGATCCGCAAGGGCGTGTGCGTCGAGCGCGTCGTGTACTCGGGCGCGGTGCAGGCGCTCGAGCTCGACGGCAACGAGCGCGTCCCTGCCGACGCCGTGGTCCTGGCGCTCGGCCCCGACGAGGCGGCCGAGCTCGTCGACGGCGACGCGCAGCCGTGCCTCGCTGCGGTCCGCGCGGCGTGTCTGCCCGTGCGCGCGGCGTGTCTCGATCTGGGGCTCGCCGCACTGCCGCGGCCGAAGCAGATCTTCGCGCTGGGCGTCGAGCGGGCGCTCTACTTCTCGGTGCACTCGGCGACGGCGAGGGAGCTCGCGCCCGAAGGCATGCACCTGCTGCAGCTCGCGCGCTACCTCGCGCCCGACGAGTCGCCGTCGCGCGAGGAGGTCGAGACCGAGCTCGACGCGATGCTCGACGTGGTTCAGCCGGGCTGGCGCGCGCACGTGTTGACGCGCAAGGTCATGCGCGACCTCGTCGTGACTCACGACGTGCCGCAGGCCGCGCGCGGTGGCATCGCGGGCCGCGCACCCGTTGCGGTCGACGGCGTGCGCGGGCTGTTCCTGGCAGGCGATTGGGTCGGGCCGACGGGGATGCTGGCGGACGCGTCGTTCGCGAGCGCGCGCGCGGCGGGGCTCGCCGCGGCGGGTGCGGCGTCGGTGCGCGCGGCGGCATGACCGACGCCGCGGCCGCGCCGGACGCGCTCGCGCAGGTGTTTGCAGACGAGCGGCGCCTGCTCTTCGGTCTGTGCTACCGCATGACCGGGAGCGCCGCCGACGCCGAGGACATCGTGCAGGAGACGTTCGCGCGCGCGCTGGCGCAGCCGCCCGCGAAGACCGACGCGCCGTGGCGTCCGTGGCTCGTGCGCGTCGCGCTGAACCTCGCGCGCGACGAGCTGCGCAGGCGCAAGCGCCGCGCCTACAAGGGCCCGTGGCTGCCCGAGCCCGTCGACGACGCCGAGCTCGAGCTCGGCCTCGGCGCGCACGAGCCCGCCACGACGCTGGGCCGTTACGAGCTCGTGGAGAGCGTGTCGTTCGCGTTCCTGCTCGCGCTCGAAGCGCTCTCGCCGGCGCAGCGCGCCGTGCTCCTCCTGCGCGACGTGTTCCAGTACACGTCCGCCGAAGCGGCCGACGCGCTCGATCTGTCGGAAGCGAACGCGCGCGTGCTGCTCCACCGCGCGCGCCGCGCGATGGCCGACTACGACGCCACGCGCTGGGTGCCCGACGCCGCCGCGCGCGAGCGCTCGCGCGAGACGCTCGTGCGCTTCATGACGCTCTTCGCGAAGCAGGACGTCGCGGGGATGGAGGAGCTCCTGACCGAGGACGTCGTCACGTTGAACGACACCAACGGGCGTTACCCGGCCGCGGGCGTGCCCGTCATCGGGCGCTCGAAGGTCGCCCGCTTCCATGCGGGCGTCGCGCGGCTGCGCGCGAAGCAGCACCCGGTCGTCGAGTTCCGCTGGATGAACGGCACGCCGTGCGTCGCGGTGCAGTTCGACCCGCCGCCCGACGACGGGCTGGCACCGCGCTTCGTCGTCACGGGCGAGCTCGACGCGGCGGGCCGCGTGCGGCGCATCTACACGGTGCTCGCCCCGGAGAAGCTCCGCGCGCTCAGCCCATCGGGTACAGGATTTCCTTCGACACCGCGTCGCAGGCGGCGAGCGTCTCGGCCGAGAGCCTGACGTCGGCAGCGCGCAGCGAGTCGTCGAGCTGCGCGACCGACGTGGCGCCGACGATCGTCGAGCCGACGAAGTCGTGCGCCAGCGTCCACGCGACGGCGAGCGTCACGGGCGCCAGGCCCGCTTCGGCCGCGAGCTTTCCGAAGCGCTCCGTCGCTCCGAGCGTCTTCTCGTTCACGAAGCGCCGCGTCATGATCTTCCCGCGCTGGTCGTTCGCGCGGTAGCGCGAGAAGCGCGCGCCCTCGGGGAACGCGCCGCCCTGGTACTTGCCCGACAGCACGCCGCCGGCGATCGGGCTGTACGGCAAGAGGCTCACCTTCTCGCGCCGGCACACGTTCGCGAGCTCGTCCTCGAAGCGGCGATTCAAGAGCGAGAAATTGTTCTGGATCGTCTCGTAGCGCGCGAAGCCCCGTGACTCCGAGACGCCGAGGCTCTTCGTGAGCCCGTACGCGGTCTCGTTGCTGCAGCCGACGTAGCGCACCTTGCCGGCGCGCACCGCGCGGTCGAGCGCCTCCATGACCACCTCGTAGGGCAGGTCGGGGTCGGGCCAGTGCGTCTGGTACAGGTCGACGTAGTCGGTGCCCAGCCGCCGCAGGCTGCCGTCGATCGCGCGCTCGACGTTGTGCCGGTCGAGCGCCGTGCGCCCGCCGCGCACCGCCGCGCGGAACCAGCCGCCGCTCGGGCCGGCGAGCTTCGTGGCGACGAACAGGTTCTCGCGTCCACCGCGGCGGTTGAGCCAGCTGCCGACGATCTCTTCGCTCTTGCCCGCCCAGCGCTCGTCGGGCGGCACCGGGTAGATCTCGGCCACGTCGAGGAAGTCGACGCCGGCCGCGTCGGCGCGGTCGAGGATCGCGTGGCTCTCCTTCTCGTCGGCCATGCTGCCGAAGGTCATCGTCCCGAGGCAGATCTCGGAGACCACCAAGCCCGTCTTGCCCAGCCTGCGCGTCTTCATCGGCCGCGCAGCTTACCGGATCCGGCTACTTGGATGTGACCGAGCGCGGGTCGGGCAGACCGGCGCGCTGTTGCGCGGGGAGTTGCTCGTACAGCTTGCCGTAGAAGTACGAGGCGTCGTCGAGCACGTCGCCGTCGGTCACCCCCGCGCGCCGGCCGTCCGTCGCGACGAGCAGGGCGCTGCGCGCCAGGTCGCGCGCGTTGCCGCGGCGCGGCTCGCGGTAGCGCGACCAGATCTCGAGCAGGCTCGCGCGCAGCTTCGAGGGCGTGGCGAACGCGGCGTCGGCGACGAGGATGGTGCGGCGGCCGTCGACGACGGCGAGGTCCGCGCACGCCATGCCGTCGCACACCGCGTAGCGGTCGTTTCGGAACGCGACGTCGGGCGCGAACTCGAAGCCCGCGGCGCGGAGATCGGCGAGCGCCGCGGGGATCTCGGCGCTGCGGTCGGGCGGGCGGAAGAGCGCGCAGGCTGCGAGGGCGAGCGAGGCGAGGACCGCGCGCGCGCATCCGCCGGGGTTCAGCGGCCGCCGCCGCCGCGCCGCCTGCGCCGCCGCCTGCGGCCGCCGTCGGAGCCGTCCCGGCCGCGGTCGCCGGAGTCGCCCCGGCGCTCGCCGGAGTCGCGGCGGCGCGGGGGCTCGTGCGCGCGCGCCTCGTCGGCGCTCATCTCGGCGGTGGCGCGCGGCGCCTCCGCTTCTTCGCGCGCCGGCGTCGCCACGTGGCGGTGCTCGAGATACTCGAACAGAACGGCCGACAGCAGTCGGCGGCCCTGCGGGCTGGACGCGAGCGACTCGACGGTGGGCAGGTGCGTCTCTTCGCGCGCCTGGCGGTCGGCGGTCGGCACGTCGCGCAGGTGGTGCTCGATCTCCACCGCGAGGCGCTCGACCTCGCGCTGCGCGACCTCGGCCTCCGTTGGGAGCTTGCGTTCGGGAATCACGATGCGGTTCACCTTCTGCAGGGTGCGAAAGTTGCCGATGTCGAGGCCCGACACGAGCGAGATCGCCGTGCCGGACTTGCCCGCGCGGCCCGTGCGGCCGGTGCGGTGCGTGTACACCTCGGGCGAGTCGGGCGACGTGTACGAGATGACGTGCGAGAGATCGCTGATGTCGATGCCGCGCGCGGCGACGTCGGTGGCGACCAGCACGCGCAGCTCGCCGGCCTTGATGCGCTTCATGACGGCCTCGCGCGCCGCCTGGGTCATCTCGCCCTGGATCATGTCGGCGTCGATCTCGTTGCGCTGCAGGTAGCGCGTCACGGAGCGCACGTCGTCACGCGTGTTGCAGAAGACGAGCGCGGAGTCGGGCTCCTCGAAGCGCAGGATGCGCAGGAGCGCCTTCTCCTTCTCGTTCGCGGGCACGACGTAGTGCCAGTGCTCGATCTCCTCGGGTGCGCGCACGCCGCCCTCGGTGAGCGACACGAAGTCGGGCTCGTGCAGGAACACGCGCGCGAGCGAGACGACCCGCTGCGGCATGGTGGCCGAGAACAGACCGGTGAGACGCCGCTTCGGCAGATACTTCTGGATCTCGCGCATGTCGGGCCAGAAGCCGAGCGAGAGCAGCTCGTCCGCTTCGTCGAAGATCAGCACGCGCAGCTTGTCGAGCCGGAGGTTCCCCGAGCCCAGGTGGTCGAGCAGCCGGCCCGGCGTGCCCACCACGATCTGCGCGCCGCGCGCGAACGCGTCGAGCTGGGGGCCGTACGCGGTGCCGCCGTACACGGCGACCGTGCCGATGTCGAGATACTTGGCCATCTGGCGCAGCTCGTTCTCGATCTGCAGCGCGAGCTCGCGCGTGGGGGCCAGCACGAGCACCTGCGCGGCGCGCAGCGCCGGGTCGACGATCTCGAGCGAAGGCATCCCGAAAGCGCCCGTCTTGCCGCTGCCCGTCATCGCCTGCGCGATGAGGTCGCGGCCCCGGCGCATGATCGGCGTGACGCGCCGCTGCACGGGCATCGGCTGCGACCAGCCCATCTCGCCCACGGCGCGGCGGATCGGTTCGGAGAACGAGTCGAAGCCTTCCAGCTCTTCGGGGCGCGGCGGCTCGGCGCCAGTCGAAGTCATCGCGGGGCGCTCATCTTCGCGGGTCGATCCTCTCCAGCACTACACGGGACAGTGTCGCTTCCACGAGTCCCTTCACGTCCAAGCCACGCTCGATCGCTTCGATCGCCTCGGGCCGCGTCCACGTGGCGGGCTGGCGAGGCATGAGGAAGCTGCAACAGTCCTCGTCGGACTCGATCGAGATCGGGTAGGTGTCGATCTGCTTGGCCAGCGACACGATCTCGCCCTTGTCCGAGCCGACGAGCGGGCGAAGCACCGGCAGGGTAGCCGCCCGGTTGATCGTGTCGAGGTTCGCGAGCGTCTGCGAAGACACCTGGCTCACGCTGTCGCCGGTGACCAGGGCGAGCGCGCGCTCGCGCTCGGCGAGCGCCTCGGCGATGCGGATCATGAAGCGCCGGTACAAAACGATTCGCGGCTGGGCCGGCGCCTCGCGCACGAGCGTCTGCTGCAGCTCGGCGAACGGCACCAGCCACAGGCGGCTCGGCCCCTGCCATTCCGCCAGCAGCGCCACGGCGTCGCGCACCTTCCGCTGCGACGCCTCGCTGGTGTAGGGCGCGCTGTGGAAGTGGACGAACGACACGGCGCAGCCGCGCTTGGCGAGCAGCCACGCCGCCACGGGCGAGTCGATCCCGCCCGACACGAGCGCCAGCACGCGCCCTGCCGAGCCGACCGGCAGGCCGCCCGGCCCCGGCCAGCGGTGGTGCAGCAGGAGCGCCTCGCCCGACAGCAGGTGCAGCTCGACCCACAGCTCGGGTGACTCGAGGTCCACGCGCGCGCCGGTGCGCGCCTGGATGCGTGCGCCCAGCTCGACCTCGAGCTCGCGCGAGCGGAAGGGCAGTGATTTGTCGACACGCCGCACGCGCACGCCGAAGCTCGCGAACGAGCGCTCGGAAGTGAAGCGGTCGACGAGCGCGACGAGCGCCTCGCGCGTGGGCTCGGTCACGCTCGCCACGCTCGCGTAGGCGACGCCGAACACCTTCGCGATTCGCGACGCGACGGCCGGCTCGGGCGCGCCGTCGGGCAGCTCGACGAGCAGCCGGCCGAACAGCCGGCGCGCCTTCACGCGCCCGAAGGGCTGGAGCGCGCGCTCCAGGTTGGTGCGGAGCCGGTCCTCGAACCGCGGGCGGTTCTTGCCCTTCAGCCCGATCTCCGCGTAGTGCACCACGACCTTCACGGCGCGGATTCTAGCGCTGACACGACGGGCAGAAGACCGTGCTGCGCGCGCCGATCACCGTGCGCCTGAGCTTGGTGCCGCACACGGAGCACGGCTCGCCGGCGCGCGCGTACACGCGGCGCTCGTCCTGGTACGCGCCGTCGCTCCCGTCGGGCGCGACGTAGTCGCTGATCGACGAGCCGCCCGTCTCGATCGAGCGCAGCAGCACCTGGTGCAGGGCCTTGGCCAGCGCCTCGGCCTCGGCGCGCGTGAGCTTCCCGGCCGAGCGGGTCGGCCGCACGTGCGCGAGGAACAGCGCCTCGTCGGCGTAGATGTTCCCCACGCCGGCGACGACGTCTTGCGCGAGCAGCACGCTCTTCACGGCGACCTTGCGCCCGCGCGTCGCTGCGAAGAGCTGCGCGCCGGTGACCTCGAGCGCGTCGACGCCCAGCAGGTCGAGGCGCGGATCGCTCTGGCCCGGCTCGAGCAGGCGCACCTTCCCGAACTTGCGCACGTCGCGGAAGAAGATCGCGGGCCCGCCGTCGTCGAACTCGAGCCGGAGGTGCGTGTGTCGATCGGGCACGAATCCCGGCTGGTCCTCGGGGCGGAGCGAAGCGCGCCGCTCGGCCGAGAACAGCCGCACCGACGTCGCGCCGGCGGCGAAGAGCTGGCCCGTCATTCCCAGGTGCAGGAGCAGCTGGCGCCCGCCTGCCAGGTGCGCGAGCAGGTACTTGCCGCGGCGCTCGAGCGAGCGCACGACCGCGCCACGGAGCTCGCGCGCGAGCCGCTTCGGCGGCGTCAGGAAGAAGTAGCTCGGCTTCGTGGTGCCGACCTTCGCGATGCGCCGCCCCACGAGCAGCGGCTCGATGCGGCGGCGCGTGACCTCGACCTCGGGAAGCTCCGGCACGCCCGCAGTCTAGATCACTCGGAAAGGGGAGCCCGGCCCGATTTCTCGGGCTACGCTGTGGCGATGCACATCACGCGCGAGACCGTGCTGTACATCGCCAAGCTGGCGCGCCTGCGGCTGGGCGACACGGAAGTGGAACGGATGCAGCGCGATCTCGACGCCATCCTGGGCCACGTGGACTCGCTCGCGGCGGTGGACACGCGCGACGTCGCGCCGACGACGCACGTGCTCGACATCGCCACGCCGCTGCGCCGCGACGAGGTCGCCGGCGTGCTGCCCGTCGCGGAAGTCGTGCGCAACGCGCCCGACCACACCGACGACGCCATGGTCGTCCCGAAGGTGCTCGAGTGAGCGAGCTCTGGAAGGCGGGCCTGGCGCAGCTGGCGCTGCACGTCGAGAGCGGCGACGCCTCGTGTCACGACGTGGTGTCGGAGACCCTGGCGCGCATCGAGAAGTACGACGGCCGCATCGGCGCGTTCGTGCGGCTGCGCGGCGAAGCGGCGCTCGCCGAAGCGCGCGCGGCCGACGAGGCGCGTGCGAGGAAGCGCGCGCGCTCGCGGCTGCACGGCCTGCCCATCGCCGTGAAGGACATCTTCGCGAGCCGCGAGTTCGAGACGACGTGCGGCTCGAAGATCCTCGCGGGCTTCCGCGCGCCGTACGACGCCACCGTACTGGTCCGGCTGCGCGAGGCGGGGCTCGTCGTCGTGGGCTCGACGAACATGGACGAGTTCGCGATGGGCTCGTCCACCGAGAACTCGGCGTTCCAGAAGACGCGCAACCCGTGGGACGAGAGCCGCATCCCCGGCGGCTCGTCGGGCGGCAGCGCGGCGGCCGTGGCCGCGCGCATGGTGCCCGCGGCGCTCGGCACCGACACGGGCGGCTCGATCCGCCAGCCCGCGGCGCTGTGCGGCGTGGTCGGCATCAAGCCGACCTACGGCCGCGTCTCGCGCTACGGGCTGGTCGCGTTCGCGAGCTCGCTCGACCAGATCGGGCCGCTCACGCGCAGCTGCTCCGACGCGGCGCTCCTGCTCGGCGTGCTCGCGGGCCACGACCCGCGCGACGCGACGTCGTACCCGGCGCCCGCGCCGAACTTCCTCGCTTCGCTCACGGGCGACGTGTCGGGTCTGCGCATCGGCGTGCCGCGCGGCTTCTTCGCCGGACCGGGCCTCGACCCCGAGGTCCAGCGCTGCACCGCGGAGGCGCTCACCCGCCTGCAGTCGCTCGGCGCGAAGACGGTCGACGTCGAGCTGCCGAACAGCGCGCACGGCATCGCGACCTACTACCTGATCTGCACGGCCGAGGCGTCGTCGAATCTGTCGCGCTACGACGGCGTGAAGTACGGCTTCCGCGCGCGCGACGCCGACACGCTCGACGAGATGTACGAGAACACCCGCTCCCAGGGCTTCGGCGCCGAAGTGAAGCGGCGCATCCTGCTCGGCACGTACGTGCTCTCGGCGGGCTACTACGACGCGTACTACCGCAAGGCGCAGCAGATCCGCACGCTGATCCGCGGCGACTTCGAGCGCGCGTTCGAAGCGTGCGATGTGATCGCGACGCCCACCACGCCGGGGCCCGCGTGGAAGCTCGGCCAGCTCGTCGACGATCCGCTGCAGATGTATCTCGCCGACGTCTACACGGTGACTGCGAACCTGGCGGGACTGCCGGGGCTGTCGCTGCCGTGCGGCTTCACGGGCGCCGGCCTGCCCGTAGGCCTGCAGCTCCTCGGCCGGCCGCTCGACGAGGCGACCGTGCTGCGCGCGGGCGACGCGTTCCAGCGCCACACCGACTTCCACGAGCGCGTGCCGCCCGGAGTGACTCGATGAGACGCTGGCTGCTGATTCTCGCCGGCGTGTTCGTTTTCTTCGTCCTGGCGCTCGCCGTCGGCCTGCACTTCGTCGACGTCGAGAAATACCGCGAGCCCGTGCAGAAGCAGGCCAGCGCGGCGATCGGCCGCGACGTCACCTTCGGGAAGATCGCGCTCGGCGTGTTCCCGCTGCCCGCGCTCGAGATCCAGGACGTGCGCATCGCCGGGCCGAAGGCCTCGGACCCGCCGCTCGCCGACGTGGCAGAGATCCGCGTGCGCGTCGCGCTCTTGCCGCTCCTCTGGCACCAGGTGGTGTTGCGCGCGCTCGAGCTCGACCACCCGAAGATCTCCGTGCCGTTCGACAAGGACGGGAAACCGATCCTGCCGCAGCCCGGCGGCGCCACTGCGGCTGCGGCGCAGCCGAAGCCCGAAGCCAAGGGCGGCGGAGCGAAGCCCGCCGGCGAGAAGCCGGCTGCGGCGCCGCTGGCGCTCGCCGTCGACCGCTTTGCGATCAAGGACGCCGAGGTCGCGTTCGGGCCGTGGAAGGTCGAGCACGCGAACATCGACGGGCACCTCGCGCTCGATGGCAGCGGCTCCTTCAAGTACTCACTCATCGTCCCGGGCGTCGCCGAGCTCCGCAACGGCGAGGCCGACGTCGCGAAGATCCTCTCCGATGCCCGGCAGATCGACGCGCGCGGCGAGTTCGCCACGGACCTCGCCGAGGTGCGCAAGCGCTTTGCGCTGGCGCAGGACGTGAGCGGCAAGGCGAGCGGCGAGTACACGGTCGGGCTCACTGGCACCGAGGTGCGCAGCGCGAACGCGAGCGTCGACGTGCCCGACCTGGGCCTGCGCCAGGGGGCGCTGGTCGTGGCCGGCCCCGCCAGCGCACACGCGGTGCTCGGCGAGACCTTCTCGTTCGATCTGACCGAGGCTCGCGTCGAGCAGAGCGGCGTCTTCGCGAAGCCGAAGCACACGACCCTCTCGATCACCGGGAAGCTCGGCAAGGATCCCTCGCTCGCCGCGGTGCGCGAGGCGCTGGTGAAGATCGGCGCGAACGAGATCCCGCTCACCCTCGCGCTCGCGAAGCAGCCCATGCGCGTGCACGTGGGCAAGACCTCGCTCGACCTCGCGAAGCTGCGCGAGCTCATGCCGCCCGACAAGCCGCCGCTCGCGGGGCGCGTGAACGTCGACGGCTTCGACGTCGAGCTACAGCCGCTGCGCGTGACCGGCGAAGCTACACTTTCCGGTGTAGAGACGAACTTCGCGCACGGCCCCATCACTCTGAACGGGCCGGTGCGCGGCAAGGGGGAAACCGTCGGGCTCGAGAAGGGTACCGTCCTCGTCGGCGGCCAGAAGCTCGGCATCTCGGCGAGCTACACGCTCGCGACGGGCGCCATCCACGCCGACTACGACGTCGCGAAGGCGCAAGTCGCCGAGCTCGTGAACGCGCTCGCGGGCCACAAGGAGCTCGACGGCAACCTCGACTCGAGCGGCCAGTTCGAGACGAAGTCTGCAGGGCTCGACACGCTCACGGGGGCCGGCAAGTTCGCGATCCACCCGGGCCGCATCCAGGGCTTCTCGCTCGCCAAGCAGGTCATGGGCTCGCTCGCGGCGGTGCCGGCGCTCGCGCTCGCCGCCAAGGGCAAGGACATGTCGAAGTACGAGCAGGAGGAGTTCGACCACCTGTCGGCCGACTACACCGTCGCCGGCGGGAAGCTCCACACCGACAACCTCGAGCTCGCGTACCAGGAAGCGATCGCCTACCTGCACGGCAACGTCGGCCTGTTCGACCGCTCGCTCGACCTTGCCGGCAAGGTCGTGATCAGCAAGAACGCCGACGCGCAGCTCGCCAGCACCGGCAAGCAGGCGAAGGAGCGCGTCATCCCGATCACGCACGTCGGCGGCACGTGGGATTCGCCCAAGGTCGAGCTCGACCCGCAGGCGCTCGCGAGCGTCGGCTCCGCCTATCTGTCCGATCCGAAGGTGAAGAAGAAGCTCGACAAGGCGCTCGGGCCCGGCGGCGGCGATGCGGTGCAGAGCGTGATCGACGGCCTGCTCGGCGGCGGCTCGGACAAGAAGAAGAACAAATGAGCTTCTTCACGGTGCGGCTCGACGGCGAAGCCGTCGTGCTGCTCGACCAGCGCCGGCTCCCCGAAGAAGAGCTCTACCTGAAGCTCGAGAGCGGCGAAGCCGTCGCCCGCGCGATCGAGGACATGGCCGTGCGCGGCGCGCCGGCGATCGGCGTGGCCGCGGCGATGGGCGTGGCGGTGGAGCTCGCGCGTGCGCCCGACGCGGAGCTCGAAGCGACACTTTACAGTGTCAGCGCCCGGCTGGCGCGCACCCGCCCGACCGCCGTGAACCTGCGCTGGGCGCTCGAGCGCATGCGCGCCGCGCTGGGCGAAGCGCGTGCCGCCGGCGCGGGGCCGGCGGCGCTGCGCGAGGCGGCGCGCGCCGAGGCGCAGCGCATCGCCGACGAAGACGTCGCGAGCTGCCGCGCGATCGGCGACGCGGGTGCCGCGCTCGTGCCGCAGGGCGCGCGCGTGCTCACGCACTGCAACGCGGGCGCGCTCGCTACCGCCGGCTACGGCACCGCGCTCGGCGTGGTGCGGAGCGCCGCGCGCGCGGGCCGGCTCGCGCACGTGGTGGCGCAGGAAACGCGCCCGTTCCTGCAGGGTGCGCGGCTCACGGCGTGGGAGCTCTCGCGCGACGGCATCCCGGTCCGGCTCATCACCGACTCGATGGGCGGGGCGCTCATGGCGCGAAAGGACGTCGACCTGGTGGTCGTCGGCGCGGACCGCATCGCCGCGAACGGCGACGTCGCCAACAAGATCGGCACCTACACGCTGGCGGTGCTGGCGCGCGCGCACGGCCTGCCCTTCTACGTGGCGGCGCCATTCTCGACGGTGGACCTCGCACTCGCCACGGGCGCCGAGATCCCGATCGAAGAGCGCAGCTCCGAAGAGGTCACCGTGCTCGCGGGCCGGCGCATCGCGCCCGAGGGCGTGGTCGCGCTGCACCCGGCCTTCGACGTCACGCCGGCGGACTTTGTGACGGCGATCATCACCGAGCGGGGCGTGGTCCGGCCGCCATTTGCGCCGGGTCTTGCGGCTCAAAGCAGGGCGAGCGGAGGCCGATGACTCACGAGGACACGTGTCGGTGGTCCTCGGAGCACTTCGCCGTTGGAAGTCCTGATCGTCGAAGATGATCGGGCGCTCGCGCGCAACCTCGCGCGTGCGCTCGAGCAGGCCGGTTATTCGTGCCGCCAGGCTCACGACGGGATGAGTGCGCTCTCCGAAGTCGCGAAGGCGAAGCCGGACCTTCTGCTGATCGACCTGCTCTTGCCGAAGAAGGACGGCCAGGCCGTCATCGCGACCTTGCAGGCGGCGGATGCGACGCGCGGCGTGCCGATCATCGCGATGAGCGGCGTGTTCCGCGGTGCCGACCCGATGCGCAGCGTGATCTCCGCGGGCGCGAAGTTCTTCCTGGAGAAGCCGATCGAGGGGCACGACCTCGTCGACAAGGTCTCGCGCCTGATCGGCAAGCCGACCCTGCCGGACCCTGCGGGCCCCGAGGATTTCATCGAGCTCACCAAGGAGCCGGCGATCGAGGTGCTGTGGAGCGCGATGCGCGCCAGCCTGACCGGCGCCATGCACTTCGAGTCGGGCAAGCGCAAGAAGGTCGTCGTGCTCGAGAACGGCGTGCCACTCGCCGTGCGCTCGAACCTCGCGCGCGAGTCACTCGGCCGGCGCCTGCTCGACGCGGGGCGCATCGACGAGCTCACCTACAGCGAGTCGGTGCGCCGCTCGAAGGCGACCGGCAAGCGGCAGGGCGAGCTGCTCGTGCAGATGGGCGCGATCACCGAAGCCGCGCTCCGCGAGGTGCTCGAGCAGCAGTCCGAGGACAAGCTGACGGAGATCTTCTCGTGGACCGAGGGCCGCACGTGGACGCAGGCCGGCGTCCGTGCGCTCTCGCTCTCGTCCGAGCTGGTGGGCTGGACGCCGCGCCTCACGGTGCTGCGCGGCGCGCACCGCGTGAGCCCCTCGATCGTCGCGAAGCGGCTGGAGCCCTATCAGGGCTGCGAGATCACGCAGGAGTCACTCTCGCTGGAAGAGAACGAGAACGCCGACGCGGTGAAGCTCCTCTGGGACGCCATGAACGAGCCGCGGCCGCTGGGCGCGTACATCAAGAACCACTCGGGCACCCTCTACGCGCTGTGGCTGATCGGCGCGCTGGCCGTGCACGTCGACGAGTCCTCCACGCCGCGCACGCTGCCGGGCGTGGGGTCGGCCGCGGCGGCGCTCGCGCTCGAGGGCAGGCTGCGCGAGGCGCTGCACAAGCAGAAGGGCCAGAACCACTTCGAGGTGCTCGGCGTCGCGGACGACGCGCCGCCCGACGACGTGCGCAAGGCGTTCATGACGCTCGCGAAGACGTTCCATCCGGACAAGGTCGGCCGCCGCTCGCCCGAGCTCGTCGAGCTCGCGGGCAAGGTGTTCGCGCGCATCTCGGAAGCGCACGACGCGCTCGCGTCGCCCGAGAAGCGCCAGATCTACGTGGCCCAGCTGAAGCGGAACCGCGGCGCGCAGGCCGACCGCGGCGAAGTGAACCGCATCCTCACCGCCGAGCAGCAGTTCCAGCGCGCCGAGGACGCGGTGCGCCGGCGCGACTTCGCGGCCGCGCTCGAGGCCTTGAAATGGGCGCTCGAGCTCGACTCGAACGAAGGCGAGTTCTACGCGCTGCGCGGCTGGGTCCTGTTCCTGCAGCAGCAGGACCAGGGGAACCGCAGCCCGGACGCCGCGCTCGAGCAGATCAAGAAGGCGATCACGCTGTCGCCGCAGTCGCCCGCGCCGTACTACTACCTGGCGCAGATCCGCAAGGCTTGCGGAGACCAAGCGGAAGCGGAGAAAATGTTCCGCAAGACCGTCGAGCTTCGCCCCGACCACATCGAGGCGAACCGCGAGCTCCGCTTGATCCAGATGCGCCGCGCCAAAGGAGACGAGACGGTCTCCGGCCGGCTCTTCGGAAGAAAGAAGAAGTAAGTGGGCGTCGAGAAGACCGAGCGCGTCTGGCTGAACGGAGCGCTCGTCGATTGGGACGACGCGAACGTCCACATCCTCACGCACACGCTGCACTACGGGCTGGGCGTCTTCGAGGGCATCCGCTGCTACCTCGGCGAGGACGGCTCGAGCAACGTGTTCCGGCTGCGCGATCACGTGGACCGGCTGTTCGGCTCGGCGCGCATCGTCGAGATCGCCATGCCGTTCGCCCGCGACGCGATCGAGGGCGCCATCCTCGACACCTTGCGCGCGAACCGCATGAAGGAAGGCTACATCCGCCCGCTCGTGTACCTGGGCGCGGGCGCGATGGGGCTCCTGCCGAAGGACAACCCGCCGCAGGTCGCGATCATCGTGTGGCCGTGGGGGGCCTACCTGGGCGACGAGGGCCTCGAGCGCGGTATACGCGCGAAAGTGTCGTCGTACACGCGCCATCACCCGAACGTGTCACTCACCAAGTCGAAGACCTGCGGCGACTACGTGAACTCCATCCTCGCGAAGCGCGAGGTCACCCGGCTCGGCTACGACGAAGCGGTCATGCTCGACACGAACGGACTCGTCGCGGAGTGCAGCGGCGAGAACATCTTCATCGTGCGCCGCGGCTTGCTGAAGACGCCGCCGCTCGTGTCCGTGCTCGAGGGCATCACGCGCGACTCGGTCATCCGCATCGCGCGCGACAAGGGCATCGAGGTCGTGGAGCAGCAGATCACGCGCGACGAGGTCTACTGCGCCGACGAGATGTTCCTCACCGGCACCGCCGCGGAGATCACCCCCGTGCGCGAGCTCGACGACCGCACCATCGGCGCGGGAGCGCGCGGCCCGCTCACCAAGACCATCCAGACGGCCTTCTTCGACGCCGTGCACGGCCGGGATCGCAAGTACGAATCCTGGCTCACGAGAGTCTGAGCAGGAGCCGGCTCCGGTCTCCCTACCCGATCGCGTAAGAGAAGATTTCGTCCATCACGCGGTCGCGCTGGCTGTCGGTGAGCGTCTCGCCGACGGGCAGGAGCACGCCGGTGGCGCGGGCGTGCTCGGCGGCGGGGAGGCTGGCGAGGTCGCGGTCCGAGAGGGGGAGGCGCAGGCGGCGCGTCTCGATGCCGCCTTCGGCGAGCAGCTTCGCGAGGTCGTCGGCAGCCGCGCGCGCGAAGCGCGTGAGCCGCAGCAGGTAGCCGGTGTACGTCGACAGCGCGTTCTCGGGCGTGGGCGGCACGCGGAAGGCGTCGTAGCGCGAGAACTCGGACGAGTACGCGCTCGCGATGCGACGGCGCGCGGCGAGGCGGTCCTCCCAGCGCTCGAACGCCGCGAGCGCGGCGCCGGCCAGGCCGTCGCCGAGCCGTTCGCCCGCGGCCGCGCGCTCGACTTCGCGTGCGAGCGCGGCGGGCAGCGCGACCAGCGCGGCATCGTAGCCGGGCACGGCCCCGCCCAGCGGCAGCCGGAACACGCACGCGCACGGGCTGCGGCCCACGCGCGAAGCGCCGAAGCGCGCGCCGAGGCTCTCGCAGCCGTCTTCGATCACCTCGAGCCCGCGCTCTTCGGCGAGCGCATAGAGCTGGTCGAGCTCGGCCGGCTGGCCGAGTGGATGCGCGACGACGAGCGCGCGCGTGCGCGCGCCGGCCGCCGCCGCGGCGGCGCCGGGCGCGAGCGTGAGCCGGTCGGGGTGGACGTCGGCGAACACGGGCACGAGCCCGTGCTTGCGCAGCGCGTCCACCGCGCCCGCCGAGACCACGCCGGGAGTCACGACCTCGTCGCCGGGCGCGAGGCCCAGCGAAGCGAGCACTGCGGAGAACGCCGCGCGCGGCGAAGCCAGCGCGAGCACCCGCTCGGCGCCGAGATACTCCGCGGCGCGGCGCTCGAGTGCGCGCGTGGCCGCGCCCGGCTCGTGGCTGGCGGCCAGCGCGGCGAGCTCTTCGCCGCGCGGCGCCGCGGTGTCGAACGGCACCGAGAACGCGCGCTCGGTGCGCGGCTGCGCGTGGCGGTCGAGGAACTCCTCGAGACAGGCGCAGAGCTCCTCGAGCATACACATGTAAGTGTCACCTGGATCCGCGTCGGGATCGGGCTCCGCGGTGAGCTCGCGCCGCACGAGCTCCTGCCCGCGCTGGCGCAGCACGATCGCGGGCCGGCCGCTCGTCCCCGTCGCCTCGTGGATCTCGACCAGGCCGAGCCGGCAGTTGCCGCCGACCGAGAGCGGGATCTCCGCGTGCACGCCGAGCGCGATCGCCAGATCGGGCCGGATGCGGTCCTCGAGCCAGCGCACGATCTCTTCGCCCAGCTTGTGGCCGCTGCGCGCCGGAATTCCGGCGCGGTCGCACACCTCGAGGATCTCGGGGCAGAAGTCGCGCTCGCCACCGCCTTCCACGCCGATGAACGCGACGACGCGCTCCCCGCGCTCGAGCAGCCGCTCGAGCACGCACACTGCGCGGTACGTGCCTCCGACGAGAAGGATTCGCGGTCCGTTGCGTCCCATGCTGGCTCCGCGGGGCTGACCGAGCAATCGGCGTGCCGATGACGCGCGCGCCGTGGCTGCACGGACGGCGACGTTCTCGCCACCGGGCGTCTTGATTCCGGCACCCGGCGTCAAATCGACCTCGCCCGGGCGCGCCGGCGGGGGCGTGCTAGGGTGTCGCCCCGTGAGCCTCCTGGGGATTCGCAACAAGACGCGTGCGGTGCGGGCGGGGCCGGTGCAAATCGGCGACGGCGCTCCGATTTCGGTGCAGAGCATGTGCGCGACGCACACGCAGGACGTGGCGGCGACCACGGCGCAGGCCGAGCGCCTGGCGAAGGCGGGCGCCGCGCTCGTGCGCGTGGCCGTCGACAGCAAGGCCGACGCCGAAGGCCTCGCCGAGATCCACCGGCGAACGGACGTGCCGCTCGTGGTCGACCTGCAGGAGCACTACCGCCTCGCGCCGCTCGTCGCGCCCCACGTGGCGAAGCTGCGCTACAACCCGGGCCACCTTCACCACCACGACCGCGCGAAGCCCATGGTCGACAAGGTGAAGTGGATCGCCGACGTCGCCGGCGCGGCCGGCTGCGCGCTGCGCGTCGGCGTGAACTGCGGCTCGGTCGCGCCCGAGTACGACGAGAAGTTCCCGGGCGACCAGGTCGGCGCGATCGTCGCGTGCGCGGTCGACCACTGCGCCATGCTCGAGGCGCACGGCTTCACCAACTTCGTGGTGTCGATCAAGGACTCCGATCCCGCGAAGGTGGTCGAGGCGAACGAGCGCTTTGCGCGCCAGCGGCCCGACGTGCCGATCCATCTCGGTGTCACCGAAGCGGGGCTGCTGCCGTTCGGCGAGATCAAGACGCGCATCGCGTTCGAGAAGCTTCTCGCGCACGGCATCGGCGACACGCTGCGCGTGTCGCTCACGCTGCCCAACGACCGCAAGCACGAGGAAGTCGAGATCGGCCACAAGATCCTGCGCGACGTGCGCGAGGGCCGCTTCCGCTCCGTGCCCGAGCTCGAGGGGCTGAACATCATCTCGTGCCCGTCGTGCTCGCGCGTCGAGAACGAGGCGTTCGTCGACCTGGCCGAGAAGGTGCGCGAGATGACCACGTACGCGGCGAGTCACGACGTCACGATCGCCGTGATGGGCTGCCGCGTGAACGGTCCGGGCGAGACGGACGACGCGGACCTCGGCCTCTGGTGCGGGCCGAAGCACGTGAACATGAAGCGCGGCGGCGAGAAGGTCGGCTCGTTCGGCTACGACGAGGTGCTCGGCGTGCTCAAGGTCGAGCTGGACGACCTGATCGCGAAGAAGGCGGCGCGCGCATGAGGATGCTGCACACCATGCTGCGCGTGGGCGACCTGGAGCGCTCGCTCGCGTTCTACACGGGTCCGCTCGGCATGAAGCTGTTGCGCCGGCGCGACTTTCCCGGCGGCCGCTTCACGCTCGCGTTCGTCGGCTACGGCGACGAGACGGACCACACCGTCCTCGAGCTGACGCACAACTGGGACACGAAGAGCTACGAGATCGGCTCGGGCTACGGCCACGTCGCCCTCGGCGTGCCGGACATCCGCGGGACGTGCGCGAAGCTGCGCGAGCAAGGCGTGAAGATCACGCGCGAGCCGGGCCCGATGCAGCACGGCACCACCGTCATCGCCTTCATCGAAGACCCCGACGGCTACAAGATCGAGCTGATCGAGTCTTAGCGCTGTTCGGCGCGCGGGCGGCCGCGCGCCTGCGCCTTCGCTCGGCTGCGCCTCGCTGCGCGCTTCGCTTGCGCGGGTCTTAGCGCTGTTCGGCGCGCGGGCGGCCGCGCGCCTGCGCCTTCGCTCGGCTGCGCCTCGCTGCGCGCTTCGCTTGCGCGGAGGGGAAACCCTAGGCCAGCTCGAAGCGGCCGGTGCCGCAGCTGCGATATGCGGCGTGCAGCCAGGCGAGCGCCTGGGCGCCGGCGTCGACGGAGCGCTCGCGGCTGCGGCGCTCGCGCAGGAAGTCGCGCAGCACGGCGACGTGCGCGGAGTGCGCGTCGCGCGCGCCCGGCAGGAGCTCGCGCGTGCCGTCCTCGCGCGCGAGCTGCGTGCGCGCCCAGCCGATCGACAGCTCGCCGCGGTCGCCGATGCAGCGCGCGAGCGGGCGCGACGGCGCCTCGTTCCACGATACCCGCAGGCTCGCGGTGAGTCCGTCGCCGTGGTCGGTCTCGACGCGCACCTCGTCCTCGACCTCGGCCCCCTGGCGCGCGGCGCTCTCGACCATGCGCACGCGGCGCACCGGGCCCGCGAGCTGCTCCGCCACGTCGAGCGCGTCGCTGCCCAGCTCGAGCCATGCGCCGCCGCCCGAGAGCGCGGGGTCGCCGCGCCAGCCGGCGCCGGCGTCGCGCTTGTATGCGAGCGACACCTCGACCGCGCACAGGCGGCCGATCGCGCCGGCCGCGATGCGCCGCGTGGCCGAGAGGAGCGCGGGCTCGCCGCGGAAGCGCGCCGCGGTCATCGCCACGCGGTCGAGCCGCTCGGCGAGCTCGGCCACGCGATCCGCGTCGTCCGGCACGGTCGCGAGCGGCGGCTCGATCAACAGGTCCGTGCCCGCGCGCAAGAGCGGCTCGGCCGCTTCGAGGCGCGGCGCGGGCGGGGTACACAGAATTGCGACGTCCGGCGCGCCGAGCGCGCGCACCAGCTCCGCGACGCTCTCGAACGCCCGCACGCCACGCGCTTCGAGTCCCGCGCGCCGCTCGCGCTCGGGCTCCACGCCGGCCGTGAGCGCGAGCTCGGGGAGCTCCGCCACCGCCTCGAGCCACTCGCGCGCCGTGGCCCCATGGCCGACCACGACGAGAGACTTCTCGGAGACCGCAGACATCGAGTCGCTCTCGTTCCGTCCGCTACGCGTCGCAGGCCGAGACCGCGGCCGCGGCCTCGCGCGCCAGGGTCACGTCGGTGTCCCAGCCGTCGCGGCGCGGATAGGCCTGCGCCGAGGTGCACATGAACACGCGCGTGTCGGCGATGCGGCTGGGGATGGTGCGGCGCAGCTTGCCGAACAAGGTGATCGGCTCGGCCGCCTCGTTGTGGGACACGTGCACGGCTTCGACGTCGCGCGCGTTGAAGCTCGGGTACCACTGGCGCAGGCCGTCGAGCGCCTGCTTCTTCACCACGTCGTCCGACAGCTTGAACGCGTCCGTGTGCGGGCCGCAGTCGTTGCGCACGTACACGAGGTGCCGGCTGCCGAGTGACTCGGACGGCACCACGTGCGTGGCTTCGATCACGCGCTGGAACGGCAGGTCGCGGTCGAGGAATGCGGTTTGATAGAACTCGGCGACGCGGCGCTGCATGATCACCAGCGCCGTCACCCTGCCCTGGTAGGGCACGTCCAGGTTCGGCAGCTCGGCCGCCAGTCGGCTGCCCGCGAGCTTGGCGAACTCGCCCGGGGGGAGCGTCGAGACCACCGCCTCGACGCGGCGCTCCTTGCCGTCGACCTCGACGCTGCACGACGCGCCGCGCGCCTCGACGGCGGTGATCGCCGCGTGGAGCCGCACCTCGCCGCCGCGCGCCTCGATCGAGCGCCGCAGCCGCTCGCCGAGCCAGCCGATGCCGCCGCGCAGGTAGCCGAAGATCTCGCGCCGGCCGGTTTGATAGGCGTTGAGCTGGCGCCACACCCAGTAGGCCGGCACGTCCTCGGCGTAGTCGCCGAAGCGCACCTCGAGGAACGGGCGCCACCACGACTCGTACACGCGCCGGCCGAACACGCGCGGCAGCCAGCTCGCCGCCGACACGTCGTGCAGGTGCAGCGCGTAGCGCTTGAGCTGCGTGGCGTAGGTCAGGCCGAGCCCGGCGCGCACCCAGTCGCGGCCCGACAGGCCCGCGAGTCCGGCCGTGCGAAGCAGATCGCTCGCCGAGCTGACCGGATAGAAAGCACCGCCGAGCGCGATGGCCGAGCGCGTCGGTCGCCACGCGACCCGGCCGAGGCCGCCGAGGTCTGCGAGCAATCCACAGAGTGCCGTGTCACTGTTGCGCAGCGGACTCGAGAAGCGGTCGAGCCGGAGACCCTCGTGCACGATCGGAGTGCCGAGCTGACCGAGCGCATCCGACGGCTCGAGCACGAGCGGCGTGTGTCCGTTCCTCGCCAGATAATGCGCGCACGCCAATCCAGCGACGCCGCCACCCAGTACCGCGATCCTCATTCCGCCACTCCCAGTCCCGCCCCGCACTCTCCGCAGCCGCGCCTCGACACCGACCACCCGCCCCGACACTTCTGTGTGTGACCCAGCTCACGCAAGTGCGGTGCCAGTGCACCTTCTCCTATGGGAGCTGGAGGGGGGTGGGAGGTGCTCTCGGGGCGCACTCCTTGGAACTCGTCAACAAATCCGCGCATTCGAGAGCGAAGCTCGGCGATTATCCTACCGGAAACGGCGAGGCGAGTGGACCGAAAATCCTACAGGCTGCCGCAAACTTTCGTGTATCTGCGTGTCGAAACGTAGGCAGCGCGTCGCCCTTTCTGGGAAGTCTCATGCCCTCTCGAGGTGCCCTCGGGTTCCTCCCGAGTTGCCGCGTCGGGAGCTAGCAAGTCCGATTCCAAGGGAGCGGACTCACTCGGGTCCTGACCGATCGTTCCGCGGAGAGATGCCGCGGGAGCGCTCGGAGCCGCTAGACTGCGCGCAGGAGGTCCCCGATGAGGTCCAGTCTCCCTGCAGTCTCCCTTGCAGCCGTGCCCGGCCGTCGGCGCGCGACCCTCGACCTGGCGAGCGAGATCGAGCGGCGCGGCTTCGCCGGCATCTATTGCCCGAGCTTCGGCGACGGGCTGGGGCTGTGCGAAGCGCTCGCGCTCGCGACCACCCAGATCCCGTTCGGGACCAGCATCGCGAACATCTACCTGCGCCACGTGTCGGACTACGCGCAGACGGCGGCGCTCGTGCACGAGCTGTCGGGCGGGCGCTTCGTGTTCGGCATCGGCGTGTCGCACGGACCCGCGCTCGACCGCGTGGGCGTGAAGGCCGGGCCGCCGCTCGGCGACATGCGCGCGTTCGTCGCGGGTCTGCGCGGCGCGCAGCGCATCGGCGAGCTGCCGCCGATCGTGCTCGCGACCCTGCGCACGCGCATGGTCGCGCTCTCTGGCGAGGTCGGCGACGGCATGGTGTTCGCGAACGCGGCGCGCTCGCACATGAAGGCGTCGCTCGCCGCGCTGCCGCCGGGTCGCGCCGACGATCCGCGCTTCTTCGTCGGCGACATGATCCCGACGTGCATCTCCGACGACGAGGCGGCGGCCGCGGCCGTGAACCGCAAGACGCTCGTCGGCTACGTGTCGCTGCCGAACTACCGCAACTACTGGCGCGAGGCCGGCTACGTCGACGAGATGAACGCGATCGAGAAGGCCGTCGTGGCGCGCAAGTTCGACGAGATCCCGGCGCTGATGAGCGACCGCTGGCTGTCGGACGTCACGCTGTACGGCTCGGTGCGCCGCGTGCGCGAAGGGCTCGAGGCCTGGTTCGACGCGGGCGTGAAGACGCCGATCCTGGTGCCGTCGTCCGCGCTGGGCAACCAGATGAAGGCGTTCGAGGAGCTGTTCGCCTGCTTCGCGTGAGCGCGGGGCCTAGTGGCCCTTGCGCTGCAGCCCCTGCACGGAGAGGAAGTCCTTCGCCTGCTCCGGCGCGGGCGGCTCGCTCGCCAGCACGAACGCCTCGCGCCGCCAGCCGCCGCCTTCCCCGGCGACGGTGAAGCTCTGCGCGACGGGCAGCATGACGCCGAAGCCGTCGCCGCTGCCCTGCCAGCGCGCGGTGCGCGCGTCGTCGGCGCTCCAGCGCGACGCGAAGATGCCGACCTCGTAGACCGCGCCGTTCGACTCGCGCGAGATCCAGTAGAGCGGCTGCAGCGTGAGCGCGTCGATCCAGATCGCGACCTTCGCGACCACGCCTTCGGGCGACTTCCGCACGCCGTCCAGCTCCACCGCGCGGCGCACGTCCCACACGTCCGACGCCAGCGAGAGGCCGCTCGGGCCGAAGTTGCGGCTCGGCTCGGGCGGGTAGCCCGATGCGTGCACGTTCGCGGGCGCGAGCACGTCGCGGGCGCCGCCGATCGTCCACTGGTACGCGTTGGGGCGGATCACGAGCCCGACGAAGCCTTTGCGCAGCGGCTCGGTCGCGGCGATGGCGGGGTTCCCCAAGTCGTTCACGCCCGCGGTCGGCAGGCTCATGCCGACGTTCCCGACGGAGCGCGCGCGCGTGAAGCTCGGCACGTACACGCCCTCGGCCTCCTGCGGGGGCGCACGCTTCACCTTGCGCTCGTCGGGCAGGTACACGAAGACGTCGTCGGACTCCTTGTAGTCGGTCTCGGCTGCCTTCAGCTGGTACTGCCGCCAGGCGAGCCCGCGCGCGGTCTCAGGGGATTGGAACGAGCCGCCGGCGGCGAAGCGCTCGCGGCCGTCGCCTTCGTCGCCGCCGGGTACGCCGTGGAGCGGGAAGAAGAAGAACGTGCCGGCGTAGTCCTCGACGCTGCGGCCGCCTTTCGTGACCTGAGTGATGCGGAAATCGCCGCGAAAGCCGGCCGCCTGGTAGCGGTAGCGGTGGTCCCAGGCGAGGCGCATCGCGGCGTCGGGGGCGCTCTCGTCAAAGCCGTCGAGCGGGAACGGCAGGCCGGCGCCGCTGAAGCCCGCGAGGTTCCCGTCGGCGTCGAGCGAGGCCTTTCCCGCGTTGGCAGCGGTGGCCCGGTCGAAGTACGCCGGTTGCGGGAAGCGCCGGTAGCACGGCCCGACCTCGAGCTGCATGCCCTCGAAGAAGAACTGGGCGCGGCGGTCCCACACCTCGTTGGGCAGCCAGCCCTGCAGCCGCGCCAGGTCCTGGATCTGCAGCACCTCGCCCGGGCGGAACGCCGGCGGCACGACGTCCGTGGGCGCCGGCACGGCGTCGTTCGTCCACTGCAGCGGCCGCGGCGAGCAGCTGCCCTCGGGCGGGACGTCGAGCAGGTGGGCGTGGGCGGGCGCGGCGAGCGCGCAGGCAAGGGCGAGCGCCGACAGGCGGCTAAGCGGTGTCATGACTCGCGCGCTTCTGCATATTCGGTACCCGATGGTCCGCGAAGCGGTCGAGCGCGCGCATCGCGAGAGCCGGCCCGTGCGCCTGCACGCGCGCGACGGCGAGGTCGTGGTCGCCCGCATTCTGGGTTTCGACGCGGAGGAGCTGCGTTTCATCGCGGTGACCTCGTCGCGGCCCGAGAACTACGCCGTGTGCGACTCGACCGGCTTCGTGCGCCGCTTCGACGAGCTCGAGCGCGCGGTCGTGCTCGAATCCAAGCCGCGAGGGCGCCGACACCGCTAAGTGTCGCCGCGCAGGTGCGCGAGCGCGGCGTCGTGCAAGAGCCCGTTCGTGGAGACCAGGCTCCCCTTGTAGATGGTGCGCTCGCCGCCGAGCGTCGTGGCGCGGCCGCCGGCTTCCTCGACGAGCACCTGCAGCGCGGCGATGTCCCACGGCGCGACGATCGGGTCGAAGGCCAGCTCTCCCGAGCCCGCCGCCACCAGACAGTGTTGCCAGAAGTCGCCGAAGCCGCGCTGGCGGTGCGTCGCGCGCGCCAGCGCCAGGAGCCCGGGCGGCGTCTGCTTGCCCTCGAAGCCGCCGAGGCTGCCGTGGAACAACTGCGCGTTCTCGAGCTTGGCGATGCCCGACACGCGCAGGCGCCGCTTGCCCTGCCACGCGCCGGAGCCGCGCGCTGCGTGCCAGCGCGTGACGAGCGCGGGCGCACTGACGAGGCCCGCGGCGACCTCGCCCGCGACCTCGATCGCGAGCAGAGTGGCGAACACCGGCACGCCGCGGACGAAGTTCGCGGTCGAATCGATCGGGTCGATGATCAGCCGCGCGTCGGAGCTGCCGAGCGCCTCGCCCTCTTCCTCGCCGTAGATGCCGAGCTCGGGCCGGCGCTCGCCGACGAGCTTGCGTGCGGTCGCCTCGATCTCGCGGTCGGCGGCGGTGACGAGGCTCTTGTCGGGCTTCTCGGCGACGTACAGGTCTGCCGAGCAGAACAGCCGCAGCGCGATCTCGTCGGCGCGGTCGGCGAGCTCGGCGAGCAGCGGCAGCCAGTCGGTCGCTTGCACCCGGCGTAGACTAGCAGCGCCGCTCCAGCGCGCCGCAGAGCTCGGCGACGAGCGCCTGCGCGCTCGGCCCGCCGTGGCGCGGATACGCGGACACCACCGCGACGGACAGCGACGCGTGCAAGCCGTCGGTCGGCGCGCCGAGCGGCTTGCCGTCGAGCCCCAGGCGCAGCCGCTCGGCGACGTTCGCCAGCACGTGCGCCTCGCAGCCGAGCAGGACGATGCAGATCGACGACTCGCCGATGCGGCCGAGCTCGTCGCTCGAGCGCACGCGCTGGCGCAGCTCGCGCGCGAGCTGGCTGAATGCGGCGCGCGCGGCCGATGGCTCGACGCGCGAGCTCGACGCCTTCCAGTCGTCGAGCTCGAAGGCCGCGAGTCCGAGCGCGGTCCGCCGCTGTGGCGCGCGCACGAGCAGCGCGTTCAGCAGGCGGTCGAGCGACGCGCGCGCGAGCAAGAGCGTGTCGAGCTCGCGGTCCAGTTGCCCCGACAGCGCGAAGCGCACGTCGTCGAAGCCGCTCCGCGCATCGAAGCTCCCGTCGAAGTCGTACGCGGTGCCAACACCCGTAGCCCCCGCGCTGCCGGCGCCGCCGGCGGCAACGTCGCGCGTGTTCTTCTTCACTGTCGAACGCATCGGAAGGCCGCCTGGCGGAGTTGAGCATCGACTCGCTTGCTAGGCCGGCGGAAAGCACGCTAAATGACGCGCAGGGGCGCTCGTCGACAGGGGGATCGCGGCGCGCCTGCGCACTGGAGAACCCGTCTTGCCCAGCACGTCTCCGCCGTCCGCAGCGCCTTCCGCAGAGAGCGCGGCCTTCGCCGCCAAGGCGGTCCGCGTGCTCACCGTCGACGCCGTGCGCGCCGCGGGCATCGGCCACGTCGGCCTCCCGCTCGGCTGCGCCGACATCGGCGTGCTGCTCTTCTCCGAGTTCCTGAAGCACGACCCCGGTGCGCCCGCGTGGCCCGACCGCGACCGCTTCGTCCTGTCCGCGGGCCATGGCTCGATGCTCCTCTACGCGCTGCTCCACCTGTCGGGCTACGACCTCCCGCTCGCCGAGATCCGCCGCTTCCGCCAGCTGCACTCGAAGACGCCGGGCCACCCGGAGCACGGGCTGACGCCGGGCGTCGAGACGACGACCGGCCCGCTCGGCCAGGGCGTGGGCAACGCGGTCGGCATGGCGCTCGCCGAGCGGCTGCTCGCGGCGCGCTTCGGCGCGGACCTCGTCGACCACCACACCTTCGCGCTCGCCAGCGACGGCGACCTGATGGAGGGCGTGGCCAGCGAGGCGTGCTCGCTCGCGGGTCATCTGGGCCTGGGCCGGCTCGTCGTGCTGTACGACGACAACTCGGTCACGATCGACGGCCCCACGTCGCTCGCGTTCTCGGAGGACGTCGCGCACCGCTTCGAGGGCTACGGCTGGGACGTGCAGCGGGCCGACGGCCACTCGCCGGCGGCGGTGCGCGCCGCGCTCGTGCGCGCGCTTGCCGGCGAGGAGCAGCCGCACCTGATCGTCTGCAAGACGCACATCGGCTTCGGCTCGCCCGCCGTCGACACGTCGGGCGCACACGGCGCTTTCAAGGACCCCGAGTACACCGAGCAGACGCGCCAGGCGCTCGGCTGGACGCTGCCGCCGTTCGAGGTTCCCGACGCCGCGCGCGAGCCGTTCCGCGCCAACGCGGCGCGCGGCGCGAAGCTGCGCCGCGAGTGGGAGGCGCGGCGCGCGCAGGCGCTCGCCGATCCCGGCACGGCTCGGCTGTGGCACGCGATGCAGGACGGCGCGCTGCCCGGCGATCTCGCGGCGCTCCTGCCGAAGCTCGCCGGCGAGAAGCCGATGGCCACGCGCGTGGCCTCTGGGCGCGTGCTGAACGCGATCGCCGAGAAGGTGCCGTCGCTGATCGGCGGCTCGGCGGATCTCGCGGGCTCGAACAACACGACCATCGCGGGCGCAGCGTCGGTCGCGCGCGGGAAGTTCGTGGGTCGCAACCTGCACTTCGGCGTGCGCGAGCACGGCATGGGCGCGATCTCGAACGGGCTCGCGCTGCACG
>Ga0335076_10000569_pt1 | contig 34500 bp, 29 predicted proteins | sample Lox_Sample_25_FD_206717 | JGI IMG/M metagenome (GOLD analysis project Ga0335076, IMG submission 206717) | Soil microbial communities from Loxahatchee National Wildlife Refuge, Florida, United States - Lox_Sample_2.5 | ecosystem: Environmental > Terrestrial > Soil > Wetlands | place: USA...
CCCTTCTTGATGCCCTGCAGCTGGTCGCCGCTGCGCGCCAGGGTCAGCAACACGAAGGTGTCCACCATGTTGGCCACGGCCACCTCGGACTGGCCGACGCCGACGGTTTCGACGAGGATGACGTCGAACCCGGCGGCCCCCAGCAGCACGATGGCTTCCCTGGTGGCCTTTGCTACTCCGCCCAACGTGCCCGAGGTCGGCGACGGGCGGACGTAGGCGTCCGGGTGCACCGCCAGGCGCGCCATCCGGGTCTTGTCACCCAGGATGGAGCCGCCGGTGCGGGTCGACGACGGGTCGACGGCCAGCACCGCCACGCGGTGGCCCTGGTCGATCAGCTGCATGCCGAGCGCCTCGATGCTGGTGGACTTTCCCACCCCGGGGACCCCGGTGATGCCGACGCGGTGGGCGTTGCCCGAGTGCGGCGTCAACTCCAGCAGCAGACTCTGCGCCTTTTCGTGATGGTCGGCGCGGGTGGACTCCAGCAGCGTGATGGCTCGCGGCAACGCCGCGCGGTCGCCGCCGAGAACGGCGGCCGCCAAATCCTCGACCGTGGCGTTGTTTGGGGAAGTCATGTTGGGCGCGCCGAGTGTAACGCCACTGCGAAAAAACGGGCGAAATTTCGCAGTGGCGTTACGCTCGCGCGAAAAATTTGGGTCACTGGCCGAGGTCATACCCCAGCCGCTCGGCGAGCTTGTGCAGCAAGCCGATTGCGGCGTCGGCGATCACCGTCCCGGGCGGGAAGATGGCGGTGGCCCCGGCGGCGTACAGCTCGTCGAAGTCGCCGGGCGGGATGACGCCACCGACCACGATCATGATGTCGGGCCGTCCTACCTCGGCCAGCGCGTCGCGCAGCGCCGGCACCAGCGTCAGGTGGCCGGCGGCCAGCGACGAGACCCCGATGACGTGCACGTCGTTGTCGGCGGCCTGGCGGGCCACCTCCTCGGGGGTGGAGAACAGCGATCCCACGTCAACGTCGAACCCGATGTCGGCGAACGCCGTCGCGATCACCTTCTGCCCACGGTCGTGGCCGTCCTGGCCCATCTTGGCCACCAGAATCCTGGGCCGGCGGCCGTCGGCCTCGGCGAACTTCTCGACCAGCTCGGTGGCGGTGGCGATGTTGGTGGCCTTTCCGGCTTCGTGACGGTAGACCCCGGCGATGGTACGGATCTCCGCCTGGTGACGGCCATACACCTTCTCCAGCGCGTCGGAAATCTCGCCCACCGTGGCCTTGGCCCGGGCCGCGTCGATGGCCAGCGCCAGCAGATTGTTGCCCAGCCCGTCTTCACCGGCGCGGCCATGGGCAGCGGCGGCGCGAGACAGCTCGGCAAGGGCGGCGTCGACGGCCGACTGGTCCCGGCTCGCCCGCAGCTCTTGCAGTTTCGCCAGCTGCTCCGCGCGCACCCGGCTGTTTTCGACCTTGAGGACCTCGATGTCCTGATCCTCGTCGACCTGGTACTTGTTGACCCCGATCACGGGCTGCTGGCCCGAGTCGATGCGGGCCTGGGTGCGCGCGGCGGCCTCCTCGATGCGCATCTTGGGGATGCCGTCGCTGATGGCTTGCGCCATGCCGCCGTGCTCGGCGATCTCGGCGATGTGGGCGCGGGCCCGCTGCGCGAGGCGGTGCGTCAGCCACTCCACGTAATACGAGCCGCCCCAAGGGTCGATCGGCCGGGTGGTGCCCGACTCCTGCGCCAACATCAGCTGGGTGTTGCGGGCGATGCGGGCGGAGAAGTCGGTGGGCAGCGCCAGCGCCTCGTCGAGCGCGTTGGTGTGCAGCGACTGGGTGTGGCCCTGGGTGGCGGCCATCGCCTCGATGCAGGTGCGCGCGACGTTGTTGAAGGCGTCCTGGGCGGTCAGCGACCAGCCCGAGGTCTGCGAATGCGTGCGCAGCGACAGCGATTTGGGGTTCTTGGCGCCGAATCCGGCGACCAGTTCGCTCCACAGCAGCCGGCCGGCCCGCAGCTTGGCGACCTCCATGAAGAAGTTCATCCCGATGCCCCAGAAGAACGACAGCCGGGGCGCGAACTTGTCGATATCCAGCCCGGCGTCCAGGCCCGCCTTGATGTAGTCGACCCCGTCGGCCAGCGTGTAGGCCAGTTCCAAATCCGCTGTGGCACCGGCTTCTTGGATGTGATAGCCGGAGATGGAGATGGAGTTGAATTTCGGCATCTTGGCGCTGGTGTAGGCGAAGATGTCGGAGATGATGCGCATCGACGGCTTGGGCGGGTAGATGTAGGTGTTGCGCACCATGAACTCTTTGAGGATGTCGTTCTGGATGGTGCCGGCCAGCTTCTCCGGTGGCACCCCCTGCTCCTCGGCGGCCACCACATACAGCGCCAGGATCGGCAGCACGGCGCCGTTCATCGTCATCGACACCGAGACCGCGGACAGGTCGATGCCGTCGAACAGCTGCCGCATGTCGAGGATGGAATCGATTGCCACGCCGGCCATTCCGACGTCGCCCTGGACGCGGGGATGGTCGGAGTCGTAGCCGCGGTGGGTGGCCAGGTCGAAGGCGACCGACAGGCCCTTCTGGCCGGCGGCGAGGTTGCGGCGGTAAAACGCGTTGGAATCCGCGGCCGTGGAGAACCCGGCGTATTGGCGAATCGTCCAGGGCTGGTTGACGTACATCGTCGGGTAGGGGCCGCGCACAAACGGCGGCTCGCCGGGGAAACTGTTCAGCGGGTAACCGTCGGCCGCGGCCCCGGCGCGGTCGGCGGCGATGTACACCGGTTTGACGTCGATGCCTTCCGGCGTATGCCAGTGCAGCTGCTCGGCCGTGTACCCCTGCGCCGACGCCGCCGCGGCGACGTGTTTTTGAACGTCGGCCTCGGTGGGCGGCTGCGGTTCGCGGTCGCCGTGCAGCGGGATGTCGGAGAAACTGCCGACTGCGGGTGTCGTCATCGTCATCGCGGCTACGCTCCCAATCGGGTGAGCAGATTCGACAAGGCTTCCACCGCATTGATTTTCGCAGTCAGGTACTCGTCCGGCCGGTGCTGTGCTTCCCCCAGCGCTCGCTCGGGGCCCGCCAGGTAAACCCGCGACACATCGGCGTTCCGGGCCGCCTCGGCCACATCTGCGGCCTCGTCGGCATAGCGCTTGTCGGTGCCGCAGATGACGGCCACGCTCGGTGGCCCAGCTTCAGCGACGGCCGCTGCGACCCCGGCGGCATCGACCGGTCCCGGATTGATCGCCTCGATGCCGCCCGACGCCAGCAGGTTCGACGCGAACGTCGCCCGGATGTTGTGCTCGGCCAACGGGCCCAGCGGCAGCAGCAGCGCCTTCGGGCGTGAACCGGTGCGAGCCAGGTAGGCGTCCGAACGGTCCCGCAGCGCTTCGAATTCCGCCGCGTAGCGCCGGACCGCCGACGGCGAATCCCCTTGCCGCAGAGGAGGTTCCTCCAAGTTCGGGTACTCGTTGACGCCGGTGATCGCGGTCCGCCGGTGCGCGATGTCGTCGGCGCGTCGCGCGGCCACATCGGCGATCTGCTCGGCAATGTAATCGTGGGCGTCGGCGAATCCGCCGCGGGCCTCGATGCCCTGGAATTGCTGCCACGCCCCCTTGGCCAGCCGCTCGGTGAGGTCCTCGACGAACCACGAGCCGCCCGCCGGGTCCAACACCTGCCCGACGTGCGACTCCTCCAGCAGCAGCAGCTGGGTGTTGCGGGCGATCCGGCGCGAAAAGCCGCCCGCCACACCGGGAAACCCGCCCGGGATCGCCACGTCGAACGGGAGCACCTGCACGGTGTCGGCGCCACCCACCCCCGCGCCGAATGCGGCCACGGTGCCGCGCAGCATGTTCACCCACGGGTCGCGCTGGGTCATCATCGGCAGCGAGGTCTCCGCGTGCACCACGGCCGCGCCGCCCTCGGGGTCGCCGACCACCTCGGCGACCCGCGCCCACAGTTGACGCGCGGCGCGCACCTTGGCGATCGTCATGAACTGGTCGTCGTCGGCCGACAGCCGGAAGCTGATCTGCCGCAACGCCTGGCCGATCGGGATCCCGGACTCGGTAAGCACCCGCAGGTAGGCCACCGCGGCGGCGACACTGCCCGCCAGCTCCCAGGTCGCGTTGGCACCCAGGTTGTGAAAGGCGGGACCGTCGACGGTGACGGCGCGCACGCCGTGGTTGCCGGCCACCCGCGTTGCCACCGCGACCAGTTGCTCCGTCGACGGACAGCCCCGGCGGCTCAGCTTCGCGGTCAGCGGGTCGGCGCCCAGATCGACGGACAGGGCGTTGCGCTTGTCCGGACCCAGCCGGTCGACCAATGCCAGCAGGGCGTCGCAGGCTTCGGCGTAGTCGGCGCCCGCGTCGAGGATCACCGGCACCAGGTCCAGGTACACGCCCGAAAGCAGCTGCGGGAGGTCGCCGGGTGCCACCCCGGACTCCCCCACACGGATCAGCAGCGCGCTGACCCCGTCGCCGAGTCCGGCAACCACCGCCGCGTTGCCGTCATCACCGCCGGGAACGGGGCCTAAAACGGGGAAAGTCTCGGCCACCTTCCAGCCCACATTGACGTCGCGCAGCGCGTCGCCACCACGCACGTAGGGCCACTCGCCGGGCAGAGTTGGTTCGGGCAGCTCGTCGAGCGCGGTGTAGAGCGCCCTGATGGCGATCCCGTCATAGGTGGGGGTTTCCAGCAGCCGCTCGGGCTCGTCGCCCAACTGCTCGGGGTCCTTGCGGGTGCTCTTGGACAGCACACCGGCGACCGCAGCGCGCCAACGCCCGCGAACCTGTTCTAGGTCGGCGAGCTCGGGTACATCAATGGACACCGATTGCTCCCTTTTCCCAGCAATTGGGGGTCTGCCGCTTACCAATGAGGCTAATTGATCGAAGCTCTCCGCTAAAAATGCGAGGCGCGAGGATCGGGGCAGGTCGCCTCGGGACACCGATGAAACGCCCGCGTCGGGCAACGAGCTATTCATCTGGGCCCCGTAACCTTTACAGGCGTGACGGCTTCCGCCACCTGCAAAATCACCGAGACACTGCGCGATCTCGGCTCCGCGTTGGGCGCGGCCGCGCGTCAGCTGTCCCGGCCACGGGCGGTCGCGACAGTGGTCGGTATCACAGTCCTGATTGCGGTGGCGACTTGGCTTCCCCTGCCGACGCCGGTGCAGATGCGGGACTGGGCGGAATCGGTGGGCCCCTGGTTCCCGTTGGCGTTCCTGGGCGCGCACATCGTGGCCACGGTGGTACCGGTCCCCCGCACGGCGTTCACGCTGGCGGCCGGACTGCTGTTCGGCCCGATCCTGGGCGTGACCATCGCGGTGGTCGCCAGCGCCGCCAGCGCGATGATCGCGATGCTGCTGGTGCGCGCGGCCGGGTGGCAGCTTAATCGCCTGGTTCGCCATCGATCGATCGACACGGTGGACGAGCGTTTGCGCAAACGGGGCTGGCTGGCCATCTTGTCGCTGCGGTTGATACCCGCGGTGCCGTTTTCGGCGATCAACTACGCCGCCGGCGCGTCGACCGTGCGGGTGCTGCCGTACGCGTTGGCCACGCTGGCCGGTTTGCTGCCCGGCACCACCGCGGTGGTGGTCCTCGGCGACGCCCTCGCCGGTCACCCCAGCCCGCTGCTCTTTCTGGTGTCGCTGTGCACGGCCACCTTGGGGCTGACTGGCCTGGTCATCGAGATCCGTCACTACCGGCGGCACCACCGCCGCAAGGCGATGCCGGACGCCGAACCGGCTGCCACGCACTGAGCCCGGGTCGGCGCTTAGAGTCCGTTCGCGCCGAGCAGCAGCCCGCCGGCGCCGCCAGTGCCGTTCTTCCCAGGCAGCCCCCCGGCGGTGCCGCCGTTGCCGCCGTCACCGATCAGCACAGCACTGCCGCCGTTACCGCCGTTGCCGCCCGTCCCGGTGAGCCCGGTGTTACCGCCGTTGCCGCCGGTGCCGCCATTACCGATCATGCCGGCGTGGCCGCCCAAACCGCCGGTCCCGCCGGTGCCGCCGACGCTGTTCCCGCCGGCGCCGCCGGCCCCGCCGGAACCCATGAGCAGGCCGGCGTTGCCGCCAGCCCCGCCGGCACCCCCCGTGCCGACGAGCACGTTGACACTATCCCCGCCAGCACCGCCATCACCGCCGGAGCCAGTGAGTAGGCCGGCGCTGCCGCCGGGCCCGCCAGCCCCCCCGACGAAGATGCCGAGCCCGCCATTCCCGCCGGCGCCCCCGGAGGCGGAGAAGAGGCCGGCGCTGCCGCCCGCCCCCCCGACCCCGCCGGTAGACCCGGCGGCGACACCTTCCCCGCCGATCCCGCCTGCGCCGCCGGAGGCGAAGAGCCCGCCAATCCCGCCGACCCCGCCGGCACCCCCGGTGGTGTTGCCAGCCCCGCCGGTACCGCCGGCCCCGCCGGAGGCGAAGAGCCCTCCGATACCGCCGGCCCCGCCGGGCCCGCCGATACCGCCGGTCCCGATACTGGACCCGCCGGCCCCGCCCGCACCGCCCACGGCGAATGGCCCTCCGATACCGCCGGCCCCGCCGGCCCCGCCGGTAGCAGCGGCAGAGTTACTGGTCCCGCCGGTCCCGCCAACGCCGCCGGTGCCGAAGAATCCGCCGCCCCCACCAGCTCCGCCGTTGCCTCCGCCTAATCCGCCGGCCCCGCCGTTACCGCCCCTGCCCCCGAACAGCCCCCCGGCCCCACCGGCCCCGCCTGCGCCGCCGCCAATCCCGCCGGCTCCCCCGGCGCCGCCGCTGCCGAACAGCCCGGCGGGCCCGCCGGCACCGCCGTTTCCGCCCGGAGCGCCGGTCGCGCCGGATCCACCGTTGCCGCCGTTGCCGATCAAGAACCCGCTGGCTCCGCCGGGTAATCCACTCCCCGCAGGTGCGTTGGCGCCGTTCCCGATCAGCGGGCGCCCGAACAGCGCCAGGGTGGGCGCATTGATCGCGGCGAGTATGTCTTCTTCGAGGCTTTGCGCGGGCATTGCGTTGGCCGCCTCGGTGGCCGCGTAGGAGCCCGCGCCCGCTTTCAGGGCCTGGACGAACTGGGCGTGAATCGCCGCCGCCTGGGCGCCGAGCGTTTGATATGCGTGGCCGTGCGCGCCGAAGAACGCCGCGACGCCCACCGATACCTCATCGGCGCCCGCGGCCACCACCTCCGTCGTCGTGGCCGCCGCGGCCGCGTTGGCCGTGTTAAGCGTCGAACCGATACTGGCCAGATCCGTTGCCGCCGTTGAGATTAGCTCCGGCGCAGCGATTACAAACCACATCCCGCACCTCCTACCGATCCGGGATTGCCCCGCAAGCACTCAGGGCGCTGTCGAACGCTAGGGAGGCAAATAGCGTACCGCCGTCCGAGCAGACTCATCGCGATTTCAACAGGCTCATCCGCCGACTCGGCCACCACCAATGCGCAAGCACTGATGGCCGCAAAACCATCGAGTTTCGCGGCGATCGGCGCACGACTGCTGACGATCCCGCCGGCACATGCGCGCGCCAATCCCCGGCACCGATAGCCCGCGATCGTCGAATTGCGTTGGGATTAGCCGCGATCCGGGCCCTCCACCGTCATCGCGGCGAACGTCGCCAGAAACGTCGCGGCGGGAAGGTGTTGACGACCTTGTCCCGTGCCCGGATGTGCGCGCCGACGGCCAGGGTGAAGTACAACGTCAGCATCGCCGTCGTCAGCCGCGCCAGGCCGGGGAAACGGTTGACCGACAGCAAGCCGACCGCCGCGGCGGCCTTGACCACCGGCAGGACGGGCCGAATGTCGTCGGGGCACTCCCAGATTGTCCAGAACTTTCTTGATCGGAGCCACCTGGACTGCGCACGCCACTGCGTCGACGGCATGAAACGCGGCAAGCGCCGCATAGGTTTTCGGTGAAGTCAGCGCACTCGCACACCGAAGCCTATTGCGTCAACTGCGGCGGTGCCCCGGGCGTGCCGTCTACCGGCTGGCGGGCGATCGCCTCGGCCTTCGCCACCGCCTGGGCGATCGCCGGGTCGGTCTCGGTGGAGAACCAGTCGACGACTTCGGCGTCGTCGTCGGCGGCGTGCCTCGGCACCTGGTCAGCCGGGTCGACCGGGGAGGGCTGGAACCGGAACACCCCGTCCTCGCCCGGCGCGCCCAGCAGCTTGGTGAAGCCCTGCAACGCCGAGCTGAAGTCGCTGGGCACCACCCACACCTTGTTGGCGTCGCCCCGCGCCATCTGCGGCAGCGTCTGCAGGTATTGGTAGGCCAGCATCTCCGGGGTGGGCCGGCCAGCCTTGATCGCGGCGAACGTCTTCTCGATGGCCTTGGCCTGCCCCTGCGCCTGCAGGTAGGTCGCGGCGCGCTCACCCTGGGCGCGCAGCATCCGGGACTGCCGGTCCGCCTCGGCGGCCAGGATCGCGGCCTGCTTGGCGCCCTCGGCGGCCAGGATCTGGGCCTGCTTTTGGCCCTCGGCCTCCTTGATCGCCGACTCCCGCATGCCTTCGGCCGTCAGGATCATCGCCCGCTTCTCGCGGTCGGCCTTCATCTGCTTTTCCATCGAGGCCTGGATCGACGGCGGTGGGTCGATGCTGCGCAGCTCGACCCGGGCGACCCGCAGACCCCAGCGGCCGGTGGCCTCGTCGAGCACGCCGCGCAACAGGGCGTTGATCTTGTCGCGGGAGGTCAGGGTCTGCTCGAGCGTCATCCCGCCGACCACGTTGCGCAGGGTGGTCGTGGTGAGCTGCTCGACGCCGACGATGTAGTTGCTGATTTCGTAGACGGCCGCCTGCGGGACGGTGACCTGGAAGTAGACCACGGTGTCGATGTTGAGGGTCAGGTTGTCCTCGGTGATCACCGGCTGCGGCGGGAACGACACCACCCGTTCGCGCAGGTCCACGCGAGCACGGACGCGGTCGATGAACGGCACCAACAGCGTCAGCTGCCCACTGACCGTGCGGCTGTAACGGCCCAGGCGTTCGATCACCGCCGCCTCGGCCTGCGGGATCAGCGCGACGGACTTAGCCACCACGATGAACCCAAAGACGATCAGCACGAGCGCCACTATTAGTAGAGCAACTGCACCTTGCATCGGGCTTCCTCTCGTTTCTCCAGAGGGACTAGATGTCCTTGAACACCACCGCTGTGGCGCCGTTGATCTGCATGACGGTCACCCGCTCGCCGGGCTCGTACACGTCGCCCTCGTTGAGCGGCCGCGCCGACCACACCTGGCCATCGAGCTTCACCTGGCCTTCGTCGCGTGCGACGCGGTCAAGGACCAGCGCGCTCTTGCCCTCCAGCGCCTTGATTCCGATCGGCAAACCCTTCGCCGGGGTGAGCCGTCGCCGCAGCGCCGGCCTCACCAGAACCAGCAGCAAGACCGAGACGACCACGAACACCGCCGCCTCGGCCCAGATCGGCCAGCCCACCAGCCAGGTGGTCCCCGCGGCGGCCAGCGCTCCCCCGGAAAGCATCAATAAAGACATGTCGCCTGTCAGCGCCTCCGCACCGGCAAGGACCAGCGCGAATATAAGCCAAATCACCGCGACGGGCATGCGGTCAGAATACGCGTAATCGGCCTTTGCGGGACCAAACAACTACACTCCGAACTCATGTGGTGTCCCAGTGTCTCGCTGTCCCTGTGGGCCAACGCCTGGCTCGCGGGCAAGGCCGCGCCCGACGACGTCTTGGACGCGTTATCGCTTTGGGCGCCAAAGCAATCGGTCACCGCGTATGATGCCGTCGCCGCCGGTCACACGGGGCTGCCGTGGCCCGATGTGCACGACGCCGGGACGGTCACGCTGTTGCAAACGCTACGCGCGGCGGTTGGCCGGCCGGCGGTGTCGGCATCCCCGGGCGTCCCGTCTCGTTTGCGGGGCACGATCAACGTCGTTCTGCCGGTGCCCGGCGACGTGCGCGGACTGGCCCCGGGCACGCAATTCGAGTGTGATGCGCTGGCCGCGGGCGAGGCGGTGATCATCACCAACCCCGACGATCCCGCCGCCGCCGTTGGCCTGGTCCCCGAGTCCAGCTACGGCGATCTCGACGAGACCGACGACGACGCGGGCCTACCCGAGCTGCGTGGGCTGTCGTGGACGGTGTACTCGCTACCCGGCGCGCCCGTGTTCCACCACTACGAGCTCGGCGACGCCGAATACACGCTGCGGTCGGCCGTGCGCTCGGCCGCCGATGCGCTCGGCGCGATCGGGCTGGGAGCCGCCGCATCCGACATCGACGATCCGCGAGGCCTCGTCGAGCAGCTGCTGGAATCGGCACGGCAACACCGCATTCCCAAGCATGCGCCGACGCGGGCCCTGCGCGTGCTGGAGAACGCCGCACATGTCGACGCCATAATCGCGGTCAGCGCCGGGCTCAGTCGATTGTCCGACTCTCCAACGGATCGCATCGTCACCGGGATCGGAGCGCGATCGTCGTCGCAAGCCCAGATCGCCACCGATGCGCTGCGGCCGCTGACCACGGTGGTGCGTTCGGCGCGGATGGCCGCGGTCAACGCAATCCTGCACTCGGCCTGGGCCGACTAACCGCTTTCCCGGGCAGCGCAGTGCGGCGGACGACACGGCGCGCCGTTGACGCTGGCGAGGCAGCCGGGCACGGGATCCGGTCCGCTCACCCGGTTCGGCGCCCTGCCGTTGCGGAGCTCGTCGACCAAGTCCGCGGCCAGCCGGGCGAATCGCCTGTCGGCGTTGGGCGTTGCGGCCCGGGCAAAGGCCATCCCCGCCGCCTCGGCCTGTGATCGCAACTCGTGGTCGAGATCCCACACCACCTCGATGTGGTCGGCCACGAACCCTATCGGGCAGACAATGACCGCTTTGGTGCCCGCGGCGGCGAGCGTCGTCAGATGGTCGGCGACGTCCGGCTCCAGCCACGGAACCTGGGGCGGCCCCGATCGCGACTGCCAGACCAGGTCGTAATCGGCGTATCCGGCGGCGGCCGCGACCAGCCTTGTGGCATAGGCGACTTGGCGACTGTATAGCTGCGGTCCGCAGCGCTGGTCGGCGGCCACCGGGACCGAATGTGCGGTGAACACCAGCCGCGCGTCTTTGGGCATGCCGTCGGCCGCTGCCACGACGGCCCCGGCGAACATCTCGACGAACAGGGGATGGTCGAAATACGTTCGCAGCTTGACCAATTCGGGCGCCTCCGGCCCGGCGGCACGTCGGGCCCGGGCGATATCTTCGACGTACTGCGTGCAGCTGGAGTATCCGCTCCACGCCGACGTGGTCAACACCGCGGCACGACGAATACCGCTGTCCCGCATCGTCGCAACGGTATCCTCGACATAGGGCTCCCAGTTGCGGTTGCCGAAGTAGACGGGCAGGTCCTGCTCGGCTTCCAGCTCCGCGATCAGCGCGCGATTGATGCCGTTGATCGGCGACACGCCACCGAAATGCAGGTAGTGTTCGGCGACTCCGTCGAGGCGTTCGGGTGGCACATTCCGGCCCCGGGTGACGTTCTCCAGAAACGGCCGCACCTGCTCGGGCCCCTCCGGCCCGCCGAAGGACAACAGCAGGACCGCGTCGAATTTCATTGCACCCTAGAGCAATTGGGTACTGGCGCCGCCGTCGGCGTAGATGACGGTCCCGGTGGTGGCCGGCAGCCACTCGGAGAGCAAGGCGCACACCGTCTTGGCGACCGGCGTCGCGTCCTTCATGTTCCAGCCCAGGGGCGCGCGCTGATCCCAGCCCTCTTCGAGCAGGTGTATCTGCGCGCCGGCCTCTTCGCCGAGCGCGCCACCGACGATCGCACTCATCGCCAGCGTCCGGATCGGTCCTGCCGCAACGAGATTCGAGCGCACGCCGTACTTGCCGGCCTCGCGTGCCACGAACCGGTTCACAGACTCCAGCGCGCTCTTGGCGACGGTCATCCAGTTGTAGGCCGGCATCGCGCGCGTCGGGTCGAAGTCCATGCCGACGATGCCGCCACCGGGGTTCATGATCGGCAGCAGCGCCTTGGCCAGCGACGCATACGAATACGCGGAGATGTGGATGCCCTTGGCGACGTCCTCATAAGGCGCGTCGAAGAACGGATTGATACCCATCCCGGTCTGCGGCATGAAGCCGATCGAATGGACCACGCCGTCAAGCTTGTTGCCCTCACCGATCGCTTGGGTCACCCGGTCCGCCAGGGTGGCCAGGTGCTCCTCGCTTTGCACGTCGAGTTCGATCAGCGGGGCTTTCTGGGGCAGCCGGTCGGCGATGCGCTGGATCAGCCGCAGCCGGTCGAATCCGGTCAGCACCAGTTCGGCCCCCTGCTCCTGGGCCACCCGCGCGATGTGAAACGCGATCGACGAGTCGGTGATGATTCCGGTGACCAGAATCCGTTTGCTTTCGAGCAGTCCTGCCATGTCCGTCCTTATGTCTTGGGTGTTGCGGGGTCTGTCAGTGACCCATGCCGGCGCCGCCGTCGACCGGGATCACCGCGCCCGAGATGTACCCCGCGTCCTCGGACGCCAGGAAGCTGACGACTCCGGCGATGTCCTCGACTTTGCCTATGCGGCCCAACGGAATTGCCTGCTTTGCCATGTCCACGTACTTGGGGTCCATGGCCTGCGTCATCTCGGTGTCGATGAACCCGGGGGCCACCACATTGGCGGTGATCGAGCGCGACCCCAGCTCGCGGGTCAGCGATCGGGCCATCCCGACGAGCCCGGCCTTCGACGCGGCGTAGTTCGCCTGCCCCGGCAGGCCGGTCAGCCCCACCACGGATCCCATGAAGATGTAGCGACCGAACCGCTGCTTGATCATGTTGCGCGAGGCCCGCTTGGCGACCCGGAAGACACCGGTGAGGTTGGCGTCGATGACCTTCTGGAACTGCTCCTCACTCATCCGCATGATGAGCATGTCCGAGGTGAGGCCCGCGTTGGCCACCAGCACCTCCACCGGGCCTTGCTGCTCTTCGACGGTCTTGAAGGCGGCGTCGATGGCGTCGGAGTCGGTGACGTCGCACTCCACCCCAGACAGCCCTTCGGGGGCTCCGGACGCCCGATGGGTCACCGTTACCCGATGCCCGTCGGCCGCGAGCCGGCGCGCTACCGCCAGCCCGATCCCCCGGTTTCCCCCGGTGACCAGGACCGAACGGGATACGAATGGTGGCCTGCCCCCGTCTGGGGCATTCTCGGTGCTCTTCTCGGTGGCCGTGTCAGTCACACCGTCAACCTATCGCCTCACATCGGTCGGGCCGAAATCTCCCCCCTGTCAGGCCGCGAGCGTAACCAGGCTGCGATTTTCGGGTCGGATTTTCGCAGTGGGGTTACGCTCGCGAGGCTTTGTCGGTGTGGCTCAGCACACTTTCGGCCATGACAGACCCTTTTCTGGGCAGTGAAGCCCTGGCTGTCGGCGCATTAACGCCCTATGAGCTGCGCAGTCGGTATGTACCGCTGCACAAAGACGTGTACATGCCGAGGGATGCCGAGCTGACGGCGGTGTTGCGGGCGAAGGCGTGCTGGCTGCGCTCGCGGCGGCGCGGCGTCCTCGCGGGCTTCTCCGCCTCCGCGTTGCATGGCTCAAAGTGGATCGATCCGGCATTGCCCGCCGCAATCATCGACACCAATCGCCGGCCTGCCACAGGCGTACAAGTCTGGGAAGAGCGGATCGAGGCCGACGAGATTGCAGTCATCAACGGCATACGAGTCACCACACCGGCTCGCACGGCGCTGGACCTGGCGAGGCGGTGCCGGCTGGGTTCCTCGGTCGCTGCAATCGACGCTCTCGTGCAGGCGACCGATTTGAAGGTGGCCGACGTCGAGCTACTGGTTGACCGATATCGGGGGCGGCGCGGCATGAAGGCTGCTCGGGTCGCTCTCGAACTCATCGACGGTGGGGCGCAATCGCCCAAGGAGACCTGGCTGCGCCTCCAGTTGATTGCGGCCGGATTTCCGCCTCCCCAGACGCAGATCCCAGTTCTCAACGAATGGGGCTGGGCCGAGGCCTATTTGGACATGGGATGGGAGAACATCAAGGTCGCCGTCGAGTACGACGGCGACCAACATCGATCCAGTCGCTACCAATACGTGAAGGACATCCGACGGCTCGAGATGCTTGGGCGTTACGGGTGGACCGTGGTCAGGGTCGTCGCCGAGGACCATCCCGCGGATGTCATCCGCAGGGTGTGTGAGGCACGCGCTTCGCGAGCGCAACCCCACTGCGAAAATCCAGGCCCGAAATCGCAGTGGCGTTACGCTCGCGGGCAAGAGAGGGGTGGAAAATCTACGTCGGCAGGCGCCGGTTGATCAGCAACGCCGCCAGTGCCGCCAGCGCCAGCACGAGAGCACCCAGCCGCAGCCAGCTCGTGCTGGCGTCGCCTTTGATCGTCTCGTAGCCGATCTGCTGCTGCAGCGACGCGTAGACGGCGTTCAGCTCGGCCAGGCTCGCGGCGTTGTACCAATTTCCACCGGAGAGCTCGGCAACCTTCTTCATCGTGGTGTCGTCGACGGGTACGGGCTGGCGCTGATCGTTGATCTCGACGAAGCCGTAGGGGGTGCCGAACGAGATCGTCGAAATCGGCACGCCCTGGTCCTTGGCGGTGCGCGCCGCGGTGAAGGCGCCCTTGGGATTGTCCGGATTGGTCGGCATCGTCTCCTTGCCGTCGGAGAACAACACGATGCGCGCCGGCGGCGGGGTGTCGCCGCCACCGATCACCGCGCCGACCGTGGCGATGGCCTGCAACGCCGTGAAGATCCCCTCCCCGGTGGCCGTGCGGTCGGCGAACTGTAACTTGTCCAGCGCGTTCTTGGTCGCCTCCCGGTTGGTCGTCGGCGACACCAGCACGGTCGCCGTGCCCGCGTACTCGATCAGGCCGAGGTTGATTCCCGGGGTGAGCTCGCCGGCGAACTGCTTGGCGGCCTCTTGGGCGGCCGCCATCCGATTGGGCTGGACGTCGGTGGCACGCATCGACTGCGACACGTCGATCACGAGCATGACCACCGCGCGATTGCGGGGAATCCGGACGTCGTTGGTCGGCCCCGCCATCGCGATCGTGAACAGCACCAGCGACAAGACAAGCAGGATCGCCGGCAGGTGCCGCCAACTAGAAGGCCGCCTCGGGGCGACGCTCTCCAGCAGCTCCATGTTGGCGAACCGCAGCATCCGCCGCTGCCGCGCCAGTTGCAGCAGGATGTACAGCGCGGCCAACCCGAAGACGACTAGAAGAAAGAGGAAAAACCACGAGTGCGCGAAGCCCGATAGCGTCATCGGGCCCAGCAGGGGCAATGTCACTGCCGCCCCGCCAGTGACCCGCGCCGGCGGGACTCGACGAAACGGACGATGTCGGCGATCCAGTCCCGGTCGGTGCGCAGCGTCAGCACCGGGGCCCCGCAGCTGCGGACGGTGCGGGACACCTCCGCGCGGTGCGCCGCGGCCGCCTTGGCGAAGTCGTCACGCAACTGGGCGTCGATGGTGAACTCGCGGGTGACGCCGGACTCGGCGTCCTGCAACACGACATCGCCGATGTCGGGCAGTTCGACGTCGCGGGGATCGAGCACCTCGATGGCCAGCACCTCGTGGCGGGCCGCGATCGCCCGCAGCGGGCGCGTCCAGTTGATCGGCCCGAGGAAGTCGCTGATGATGACGGCCATTCCGCGGCGGCGTTCCGGGCGCCGCAGCGCGTCGATGGCCGTCGCCAAATCCCCGCGCACCCCGACCGGCGCCTTGGGCGTCGTGGCGATGGTCCGCAACAGCGTCTGCTCGTGCTGGCGCCCGGAGCGGGCCGGCACTCGGGCGACGGTTGCGCCGGTGGCGATGATCGCGCCGAGCCGGTTGCCGCCGCCGCTGTTGAGGTAGGTGATCGCCGCCGCGGCCGCCACCGCGAGGTCGCGTTTCTCACAGACCGTGGTGCCGAAGTCCAGGCTGGCCGACATGTCGACCACCATCCAGGTCTCCAGCTCGCGGTCGGCGATCATCTGCCGGACGTGCGGGTGCATGGTGCGCGCGGTGACGGCCCAGTCCATGCGCCGCACGTCGTCGCCGGGCTGATATTCGCGCGACTCCCCCGGCTCCGTGCCCGGTCCCGGGATCAGGCCGAGATGATCGCCGTGCAGGACGCCGTCGAGCTTGCGTTTGACCGTGAGCTCGAGCGTCCGCAGCGCCGCCGACAGCTTCGGGTCGTCGATCTGCCCACGCTCGAACGACGGCGGGTGGACGATCGAGCGCGTTTTGGGATCGGTCACCGACCGCTAGCCGCCACGGTCTGCATCACCGGGGGCACCGAATGGCCTTGCTGGGGAACGGCATTCACCTGGGGCAGGGCGACCGTCTGCAAGACCCGGTTGATGACGATCTCCGGCGAGATCTCGTCGGCGAGCGCGTCGTAGGTCAGCACCAACCGGTGGCGCAGCACGTCGGGAATGATCTCCACGACGTCTTGCGGGATCACATAGTCGCGGCCACGCACCAGCGCCAGCGAGCGCGCACCGGCGATGATGCCCAGCGAGGCACGCGGGGATGCGCCGAACGAGATCCAGGTCCTGACGTCGTTCATCCCGAGCTGCTCGGGGTAACGGGTGGCCATGACGACGCGCACCACGTAGTCGACCAGCGCGTGGTGGACGAAGACGCTGGACGCGATGTCCTGCAGCCGCAGCAGATCGCCGGTGTTCAGGATCTGCTTGGGCACCGGTGGCTTGACGCCCATCCGGTAGATGATCTCCCGCTCCTCCTCCGGCGACGGGTAGCCGACGTTGATCTTGAACAGGAAGCGGTCCCGCTGGGCCTCGGGCAGCGGGTAGACGCCCTCGTGCTCGATCGGGTTCTGCGTAGCCATCACCAGGAACGGGTTGGGCAGCGGGAAGGTCTTGCCGCCGATCGACACGTGGCGTTCCTGCATGACCTCCAGCAGCGCCGACTGCACCTTCGCCGGCGCGCGGTTGATCTCGTCGGCGAGCAGGAAGTTGACCACCACCGGGCCGAGCTCGGTGTCGAATTCCTCCTTGCCCTGCCGGTAGATGCGGGTACCGATGATGTCGGTGGGCACCAGGTCGGGCGTGAACTGGATGCGCGCGAACGTTCCGCCGACCACCCGCGCGAAGGTTTCCACGGCCAGCGTCTTGGCCACGCCGGGAACGCCCTCGAGCAGGACGTGACCCTTGGACAGCAGGCCGACGAGCATCCGCTCCACGAGCTGGTCCTGGCCCACGATGATCCGTTTGACCTCGAAGATCGCCCGTTCCAGCGTATGGACCTCGGCGGCCAGCCCATTACCGCCGCCCAGCGGCGCTTCATGGGCCGGCGGCCCGGAAGGCCCACCGGGGCCCTGGTAACTGCTGGCGCCCGGGGGCGGCCCACCTGCTGTTGTCATCAAGAACCCTCCACAGCTCAATCGGACACGACTGCTGGGCAGCGACGTGCCCTCGTCCAACTATTCCAGGCCTGCGTAATTCCGTCGACGCCGCCGTTCGCTGGCCTGCGATCAGTACTCGATGATCCTAGTCAGAAACGGCGTCATGCCCGGCTTGCGCACCGGGCTGACGGTGACCTTGCCGGCACTTCCGGACGCTTCCAGCATCTGCCCGTTGCCCAGGTACATGGTGACGTGCTGGCTGCCGCCGGGTCCGTAGAAGATCAGGTCGCCACGCCTGGCCTCGTTGGGAGGAATGTGGCGGCCGAAGTTGTACTGGTCACCCGAGAACCGCGGGATCAGCACGCCGACGCCGGCGAACGCGTACCGCATCAGGCCCGAGCAGTCGAAGCCGGTGATGTTGGCGCCGTCGCCGACGCCCTTGCTGGGGCCCTGCAGCGTGCCGCCGCCCCACGAATAAGGCACCCCCATCTGCGATCCGCCGCGCCTGATCACGTATTCGATGGCCTGACGGCCGTTGGCCCGCGGGATCCGGCTGGGGCTGGTGTTGCCGGGGTCGGCGGCCGGGGTTGTGCCGCCGATGTTGATCCCGAGCCCGCCGAGGAATTGCCTGCCCAGGTCCAGCGTGGTCTGGGTCGCCTGGGCGGTGGCCTGCAGCGAGGCGTTGGCGACCGCGAGCGGATCGCCCGGGGCACCCGCACTGACCGCGGCCGGCAGCGTGGGATCCCACTGGCCGGGGTCGGCCGCGGCCGGGCTGGCCACAGACAACGTCAGCCCGGTCACCAGTGTGGTGAGCACCCCCAGCTTGGAAGCCAGGTTGATCAGGCGAAACCGCTTGCGGCGCATGGCTCCTCGTTCAGTACTCATCCTCGGTCAGTATTCGATGTAACGGACCACATACGGCGTCATCCCACTGGTGCGCACGGGCGCAACGCGAACCTTCAAACCGATATCGGGGGCCTCGAGCATCTGGCCGTCGCCGAGGTAGATCGTCACGTGCTGGCTGCCGCCCGGACCGTAGAAGATCACGTCCCCGCGGCGCATCTGCGACGACGGGATCTTGCGGCCCAGGTTGTACTGCGAACCCGAGTAGTGCGGCAGCTTGATGCCCACGCCGGCGAACGAATACAAGACCAGACCCGAACAGTCGAAGCCGGTGATCCCGGCCCCGGAGTCGATGCCCTTACTCGGGCCCGCGGCGTTGCCGCCACCCCAGGAATAGGGCACCCCGATCTGCGACATGCCGCGCCGGATGACGTACTCGGAGGCCTGCCGCCCATAGACGCGCGGAATCCGGGACGGACGGCCCGGGGTGGCGTTGGTGATGCCGGTGTCGTCGGGTTGCAGGATGCCCAGCTGCTGCAGGAAACTGCGGCCCATGCCGGCGGTGACCTGCGTCGACGTGGCCGAGATGCCCAGCACCTGGTTGATCACCGCGATCGGGTCACCGGGGACGTTGGCGCTGGGCACCATGGGCAGCGTCGGGTCCCAAAGGCCATCCCACCTGCGGCCCCCGGCGGGCGGCGTGCCGGCCGGTGACCCGGGGTCCCACCGGTCGCCCGACGCCGGGACGGCGGCCCCGCCATTGCGCGTCGACCATTCGAGCCTGGCCGCGTCGAGTTTCGCCTGGGCCTCGTCGCGCTCGTCGGCCAGGCGAGTCGCCTGCTCACGTTGTTCGTTGAACTTGCGCTTGGAATCGGTGAGCGCCGCCACCGCGGCGTCCTGGCTGGCCTTGGCGTCGCCGGCGGCCTTGTCGGCCTTCTGCTTGGCCAGCCGCGCCGCCGACTCCTTGTTCACCTGCTCGGTCCGGGAGCGCTGCAGCTTGTCCATCACCGCCTGGGAACTCGCGGTAAGGGTCTGGGCGGCGGTTTCGGTCGCGATGATGTCTTCGGGGCTGGTCGCGGTCAGGTAGCTGCCCGACGGGCCGTTCATGTAGGTGGCGGCCGCGAAGGTGTTGAACCGCTGTTGGGCGGCAGCGATCGCCGCGTTGGCGTCTTTGACGGACTGCTGGCTGGCTTCGAGGTCGTGTTCGGCGGCGGTCGCGTTGTCCCGTGCGGTCTCGACGTCGACCAGGGCCTTGTTGACGCTTTCCTGCTCCGTCTGGATTTCGGCAGTCAGGTCTTCCAGGCGCTGGTTGGCCTTGGCGACGTTCGCGATCAGTGCGGCCATGCTGTCGGCGGCGGGGTCAGCGTCCGCAAGACCGGGTGTGCACATCAGCATGGCCGCGCTTAGCACCGACGGAACGACCGGCCGAAGCAGCCTCGCGGCCGGTCGCGCAGAGGAGCCCCAGCGCGTACGTCTCATTCGACAGGTCTCCTACGGCTCAACGCGGACGGGCGGCGCCAGGCACGCCCTTGAAAACGCCGCAAACAACACGAGCATCATTTGCACCGTACGTCACATATGACGCTGTGGAAACGATCGTCACAAACTGCACTCTGGAAGTGCGTTTAATGTGACCGAACGGTGACCTACGGTGTTTGCCGCAGAGAGTCGCGGGCGAGTGCCCGATAAGCCGGGCTGAGCCGGATGCGCGTGTCAGACGCCGTTACCGGGCGCCTCCGCCTTCGTTTCCGGCCTGTCAGCCGACGTTGCTGCGCGCTTGCTGCGCAGCTGCAGGAATCGCGTGCCGACCGCCGCCGCGAACACGCCAATGAGGAGGAATATGGTCAGGCCCGTCCAGGGAAACTCGGGCGAGTCCAGCTCGTGCAAGAAATGGTGCGCCGAGACCACCGGGTTGCCCGTCTTGGCGTTGTCCTCGCCGGCTTCGAGCGTGACCCGCGGGAATTGCGTGCTGTAGCTGCCGACGTAATTCGGGCTCAGCGTCAGGACCGTGGCGTCGTGGTAGTCGGCGCCGACCACGGTGGAGATGTCGCGCAAGGGTGTGTCGTTCGGCGGGTTGTGGTCGAGCAGCACGATCTTGAGGTTGATGCCCTCGGCGTGTGCCTGGTTGACCACGCCGAGCAGCCCCGGCATGGCATCCGGTGGCGCGCTGACCCCGGCGGCGGCGACCTGAGCCTTGATCGCGGTCATGTCGACGTCTTGCGGAATGTAGAGCGGGAGGACCGGCTGCAAGAAAAAGGTCGTCTGCGGTAGCGGTAGGCCGAAAGAGTCTTGCCCGGTCATTCTGTCCCTCCTGCCCTTTCTTACCCCAGTGCTACAGGCACCGTACGCGACTCGCCGTCACCCTGAGACGACGCGCGCGACTCCGGCCCACGGGGGTTTAAACCCGCGCCGCACGCGACAAGACTGGAACCACCGGGTGCCGCCGTAATGCAGGACAAGCGTACTGTTAAAGTGGCACCGCACCGCCGACATGGCCCGTTGGCGGAAGAACTTAATCCTTGGGAGTTGAAGTGACTGATTCTGTGAACTCGTTCGGAGCCCGCGACACCCTCAAGGTCGGCGACAAGAGTTACCAGATCTATCGCCTCGACGCCGTTCCGAACACCGAGAAACTCCCCTACAGCCTCAAAGTCCTCGCCGAGAACCTGCTGCGCAACGAGGACGGCAGCAACATCACCAAAGACCATATCGAGGCCATTGCCAACTGGGATCCCAAGGCGGAGCCCAGCATTGAGATCCAGTACACGCCGGCCCGCGTCGTGATGCAGGACTTCACCGGCGTGCCGTGCATCGTCGACCTGGCCACCATGCGTGAGGCCGTCGGCGAGCTCGGCGGCAACCCGGACAAGGTCAACCCGCTGGCGCCCGCCGACCTTGTGATCGACCACTCGGTGATCGCCGACCTGTTCGGCACGGCCGTCGCGTTCGAGCGCAACGTCGAGATCGAGTACCAGCGCAACGGCGAGCGCTACCAGTTCTTGCGTTGGGGCCAGGGCGCATTCGACGACTTCAAGGTGGTACCGCCGGGCACCGGCATCGTGCACCAGGTCAACATCGAATACCTGGCGAGCGTGGTCATGACCCGCACAGATGGCGCGGGAACAATAACCGCATACCCCGACACCTGTGTGGGCACCGACTCGCACACCACAATGGTCAACGGCCTGGGCGTGCTCGGCTGGGGCGTGGGCGGCATCGAGGCCGAGGCCGCGATGCTCGGTCAGCCGGTGTCGATGCTGATCCCGCGGGTCGTCGGCTTCAAGCTGACCGGCGAGATTCAGGCCGGCGTCACGGCCACCGACGTCGTGCTGACCGTCACCGAGATGCTGCGCAAGCACGGCGTCGTCGGCAAGTTCGTCGAGTTCTACGGCGAGGGCGTGGCCGAGGTCCCGTTGGCCAACCGCGCCACCCTCGGCAACATGAGCCCCGAATTCGGTTCCACCGCAGCGATTTTCCCGATCGACGAAGAGACGATCTCCTACCTGCGCTTTACCGGCCGCAAGGACGAGCAGCTGGCGCTGGTCGAGGCCTACGCCAAAGAACAGGGCATGTGGCACGACCCGAAGCACGAGCCCGCGTACTCGGAATACCTCGAACTCAACCTGTCCGACGTGGTGCCGTCGATCGCCGGGCCCAAGCGTCCGCAGGACCGGATCGCGTTGTCGGACGCCAAATCCACGTTCCGCGAGCAGATCCCCAACTACGTCGGCGACGACCCCGACAAGAACGACTACTCGAAGCTGGACGAGGTGGTCGACGAGACGTTCCCGGCCAGCGACCCGGGGCAACTGACCAACGGCCACGCCGACGACCATAAAGCCGTGCCATCGGCAGCCTCGCATGCCAAGGGCCGGGTGAGCAGCCCGGTGCGGGTGAAGTGCGCCGAGCTCGGGGAGTTCGTGCTCGACCATGGCGCGGTCGTGATCGCGGCGATCACGTCATGCACCAACACCTCCAATCCCGAGGTGATGCTGGGCGCCGCGCTGCTGGCCCGCAACGCCGTCGAAAAGGGACTGGCTACCAAGCCATGGGTGAAGACCACGATGGCGCCGGGCTCGCAGGTCGTTAGCGACTACTACGACAGGGCCGGCCTGTGGCCGTATTTGGAGAAGCTCGGCTTCTATCTGGTCGGCTACGGCTGCACCACGTGCATCGGCAACTCCGGCCCGCTGCCCGACGAGGTCTCGAAGGCGGTCAACGACAACGACCTTTCGGTGGCGGCCGTGCTGTCGGGCAACCGGAACTTCGAGGGGCGCATCAACCCCGATGTGAAGATGAACTACCTGGCGTCGCCCCCGCTGGTCGTCGCCTACGCGCTGGCCGGAACCATGGACTTCGACTTCGATAGCCAGCCGCTGGGCGCCGATAGAGAAGGCAAGGACGTCTATCTGAAGGACATCTGGCCGTCCCAGAAAGACGTCTCGGACACCATTGCCTCGGCGATCAGCCAGGAGATGTTCACCAAGAACTACGCCGACGTGTTCAAGGGCGACGAGCGCTGGCGCAACCTGCCGACCCCCAGCGGCAGTACCTTTGAGTGGGACCCGAACTCGACGTACGTGCGCAAGCCCCCGTACTTCGAAGGGATGTCGGCCGACCCGGAGCCGGTCAGCGACATCGCCGGCGCCCGGGTGCTGGCGCTGCTCGGCGATTCGGTGACCACCGACCACATCTCCCCCGCGGGCAGCATCAAGCCGGGCACCCCGGCGGCGCGGTACCTCGACGAGCACGGCGTGGACCGCAAGGACTACAACTCCTTCGGTTCGCGGCGCGGCAATCACGAGGTGATGATTCGCGGCACGTTCGCCAACATCCGGCTTCGTAACCAACTACTCGGCACGTTGGGCGAGGTCGTCGCCGGCGGGTACACCCGCGACTTCACCCAGGATGGCGCACCGCAGGCGTTCATCTACGACGCGGCGCAAAACTATGCGGCGCAAAACATTCCGCTGGTGGTGCTCGGCGGTAAAGAATATGGGTCCGGCTCCTCACGCGACTGGGCGGCCAAGGGCACGTTGCTGCTGGGCGTGCGGGCGGTGATCGCCGAGTCGTTCGAGCGCATCCACCGCTCCAACCTGATCGGCATGGGTGTCATCCCGCTGCAGTTCCCCGAAGGCGAGTCGGCCAAGTCGCTGGGGCTGGACGGGACCGAGGTCTTCGAGATCACCGGCATCGAGGCGCTCAACGACGGCAAGACGCCCAAGACGGTGCATGTCAAGGCCAGCAAAGAAGATGGGGCCGGTAATCCAATTCAGTTCGACGCGGTAGTGCGCATCGACACCCCCGGCGAGGCCGACTACTATCGCAACGGCGGCATCCTGCAGTACGTGCTGCGCAACATGCTCAAGTCGGGCTAACCCAGACGACCCAAGTCCTGGCATGCCAAAAGTCAGCGAGGACCATCTGGCGGCCCGCCGCCGTCAGATCCTTGACGGCGCCCGCCGTTGCTTTGCCGAATACGGCTACGACAAAGCCACGGTGCGTCGGTTGGAAAAGGCGATCGGGATGTCGCGCGGCGCGATCTTCCATCACTTCCGGGACAAGGACGCGCTGTTCTTCGCGCTGGCGCGCGAGGACGCCGAGCGGATGGCCGACGTGGCATCGCGCGAGGGCTTGATCCAGGTGATGCGTGACATGCTCGCGGCGCCCGACCGGTTCGACTGGCTGGCCACCAGACTGGAGATCGCGCGCAAGCTGCGCAACGACCCCGAATTCAGCCGCGGCTGGGCGGAGCGTTCCGCGGAATTGGCGGCGGCGACGACCGATCGGCTGCGCCGGCAGAAGGAGGCGCACCGGGTGCGCGACGACGTTCCCGGCGACGTCCTGCAGTGCTACCTAGAACTGGTTCTCGACGGCTTGGTGGCGCGGCTGGCATCCGGCGAGGATCCGCGGCGGCTGGCCGCAGTCCTCGACCTGGTGGAAAACTCGGTGCGCCGCAGTAATTCTGGGGATTCTCGGCCGCGAGCTGGGGGCACCACCCGCTTGCGGGGGAAACGCCACTGCGAATGAGGGGACGTAATTTCGCAGTGACGCTACGCTCGCGTGGGCTGGCGCCGACGGGACGTGTGGTTGGGGCCCCCGCGGCCGCGCAGCGTGGTGCCGGACTCGAGCAGCATGCTGTGGACAGATCCGTAGGATCTGCCGGTGGTGGCGACCAGGTTGCGGATGCTGGCGCCGCCCTCATACGCGTTACGAAGCTCATACAACACCTGCTCGCGCGTCTTCTTCGGCTTCCTCACGGCTCCCCTCCACGCTTGAACTCGATCCCAAGCACATAGAGTAAGAAGCCGCTGTCGGCCGCGGGCGGATTTGGCGAAATCGCCTGCGGCCATTTATGCGAGTTAAGCCAGCTCGATGAGATCCCGGTAGTCGTCGGACCAATAGTCCTCGGTGCCGTCGGGCAACAGCACGACGCGTTGCGGGTCAAGGGCCTCGGCCGCCCCCGGGTCGTGCGTCACCAACACCACCGCGCCTCGATAGCTGCGCAGCGCGTCGAGCACCTGTTCGCGCGAGGCGGGGTCGAGGTTGTTGGTCGGTTCGTCGAGCAGCAACACATTGGCCGTGGACGCCACCAGACCGGCCAGGGCGAGCCTGGTCTTCTCGCCGCCCGACAGCGTTCCCGCCGGCTGGTCGAGTTGCGGACCGCTGAACATGAACGCGCCCAGCAGGCCGCGCAGCTCCTGTTCGCCGGATTCGGGTGCGGCGTGCCGGATGTTCTCCCAGACGGTCGCGTCGTTGTCGAGCGTGTCGTGTTCCTGGGCGAAATAGCCGATCCGCAAACCGTGTCCGGGCTCAAGGCCTCCGCTGTCGGGGGTTTCGACGCCGGCCAGCAAGCGCAGCAGCGTGGTCTTGCCGGCGCCGTTGAGACCCAGCACGACCACGCGCGAGCCGCGGTCGATGGCCAGATCTACGCCGCTGAACACCTCGAGCGAGCCGTACGACTTGCTCAGCCCCTTCGCCACCAGCGGCGTGCGCCCGCACGCGGCCGGGGTGGGGAACTTGATTCGGGCCACCTTGTCGGCGACCCGCTCCTCGTCGAGCGCGGCCATCATCCGATCGGCACGGCGCAACATGTTCTGGGCCGCAACGGCTTTGGTGGCCTTGGCCCCCAGCTTGGCGGCCTGGGTGCGCAGCGCGGCGGCCTTGCGCTCGGCGTTCGAGCGTTCCCGGCGGCGACGCTGCTCGTCCGTGGCCCGGGCGTCCAGGTACTTCTGCCAGCCCATGTTGTAGACGTCGACCTCGCCGCGCACCGCGTCCAGAAACCACACCCGGTTGACGACGTCGGCGAGCAATTCGACGTTGTGGCTGATGAGCACCAGCCCGCCGGTGTGCGCCCGCAGGAAATCCCGCAGCCAGCCAAGCGAATCCGCGTCGAGGTGGTTGGTCGGCTCGTCGAGCAGCAGCGTTGTCGACGATCCAGCACCGGTATCCGACGCGGCGAACAGGATGCGCGCCAGCTCCACCCGACGCCGCTGCCCACCGGAGAGCGTGCGCAGTTGCTGCGTCAGCACCCGTTCGGGCAGGCCGAGACTCGCGCAGATGCGGCCGGCTTCGCTTTCGGCCCCGTAGCCGCCCAGTGCCACGAACCGCTCCTCCAGCTGTCCGTAGCGACGGATCGCGCGGTCCCGCGCATCGTCGTCGGCAACCTCGGCCATCAACGCCTGCTGCTTCTCGAGATCGGTAAGCAGGACGTCCAATCCGCGAGCCGACAACACTCGGTCGCGGGCCAGCACATCGAGATCGCCTTCCTTGGGATCCTGTGGCAGATAACCTATTTCGCCGATGCGGGCCACCGATCCCGCGTACGGCTCGGCCTCGCCCGACAGGATGCGCAGGGTCGTGGTCTTGCCCGCGCCGTTGCGACCGACCAGCCCGATGCGGTCACCGGGCTGCACGCGCAGGTCCGGGCCGTCGGGTGAAAGCAGAATGCGCGCACCAGCGCGGACCTCGAGGTCCGTGGCCGTGATCACATCTGCTCCCGTCGCTCCCTGTGTTTGCTACTTGTCGTCTGTGAACACCGGCGGCCTTTTCTCTGCGCGCGCGGCAACCGCCTCTTCGAAGTTGGCGGTGAGCAGGCGCACGAAGAGCTGTCCCAGGCCTTCGGCTTGCATGTGCCCTTCCAGGCTACCGGCGTCCAGTCCACTCCACAGCGTGCGCTTGGTCAACTCGATTCCCGGCCGCGAGAACGCGGAGATGCGTGCTGCGATCGCATAGCAGGTGTCCAGCAGCTGCCCTTCGGGCACCTGACACGACACCAGCCCGATGCGTTCGGCTTCGTCGGCGCTGACGTCACGACCGGTCAGCATGATCTCGAACGCGCGCGACGATCCGATGGCCCTGGGCAGCAGGTAGCTCAGCCCCAGCTCGCTGGCGGTCAGCCCGTTGTTGATGCCCGCGGCCCGGAAGTAAGCGCTGGTCGACGCCACTCGGATGTCGGCGGCCAGCGCCAGGCAGAGTCCACCGCCGATGGCGGCGCCGTTGACCGCGGCGATCACCGGTTGGTGTAGCCGCCGCAGCTGCAGGATGACCTCGTCGAGAAGCTCCATGGAGCGCAGCGCATAGGTCGGACGGGTCAGGCCGTCGACGTTGGGCACCGTGCCCGCGGACTTGTGGTCGGCGCCCGAGGAGAACCCTCGACCGGCCCCGGTCAGCACGACGATGCGCACGGAATTGTCGTAGGTGACCCGCTCGAGGGCCTCTTTGAGCGGCACCATGACGTCGAACGCCATGGAGTTCATCCGTTCGGGCCGATTGAGGGTTATCAGCGCGACCCCGGGGCGCGGTTGCTCTACCAGTACCAGACTCACCCGTGAAAGGTAACGCGTACTCCGAACGCGCGACGGCTCAGACGTGGCCCATGCCGGTCGTCATCAGGAGAACCCCCAGCGAGGCCACGACGACGCCGAGTACGGGCCGCCAGCGCGCCTTGACCCAGTCGTGCAGGCGCGACATCACCGCGTGGGTTTGCGCGGGCGCCGCCAAATGGCTGGCCAGGGGAATCTCGGCGAAAGCGAGCCCCAAGACCGTGTAGATCGCGGCCGCGCTGACCTGAGTGCCCAAAGCGGTTCCCGAGGCCAGGATGGCGATCAGCGCCGCCAGGTAGCGGAAGTCGGTCGTTAACCCGACTCCGATGAGAAACGAAACCCACGGCGGGCCGGCCTGCAGCGCATCCAGCGCGCGCGTCGACAGTCGCGACAATGCGGTCGGCCCGGCCCGGCGGGACGGGTCCTCGCCGGGCACTGCTGCTGGGGCCACCGCGGCGCGTTGACGCGCCGAGAAGCCGACCGCGATCGGCGCCGCGACCAGCAGCGCAAGCACGCCCATCGCGATCTGGATAATCCCGACCGTGGAGCTGTTTGCCGCAAGCTGCACCCGATGCATGACCACCAGCGCGAAGTCGTGCAGCCCGAACAGCACGGCCAGCCCCACCACGACGCCAACCACCACGCCGCCCAGCCACAACGCAACCAGATGAACCACGGGCCGCGGCCGCGAACACAACAGCACGGAAATGCCGACCCGCACCGGGTCCACGCCCGCGTACAGCGCCAAAGCCAGCACCGTGCCCCACATGGGCGCGACTTTACCTTGACCGGGGTGGGTGGCGTTCGTACTTGCAGGCGATCGAGCGGCGCGGGACGACGCGTACGCAAATGCATTAAATGTCGACGAAACGCCCCACCTCGTTTCGTTTGATCTGCTAACGTTGGCGACCATTGGGCAGGTGTCAACCGCGGCCCAATGGCAAGCCTTGGTTGGCTGCGCGAGCGCCAGTGTTGGGAGCACTGACGCGCAATGTGTTGTTGCGCAACAAGGTCCGACCAATGGAGGTGGGGTGGGTCGTTGGCCGTGTCATGACAAAGCCAGATAAGGCCGTCGCCGGGTTCTATGAATTCGCTGTGACCAGGCGACGACGCGAATACGGAGGAAATGTGTTCATCCCAGGAAAAGAGGCGTTCGGGGCCGTCGACGACTGGGCGCCGGACCCGGGTTCGGTCGTGTGCTGGCATCCGTCGCCCGCCTCGCTGGCCAAGGTCCGGCAAGCACCGATAAACACCGTGCCCGTCAGCCATCAGCAAGCTCGCCACCTGCGTAACTTTCGCGACCATGCAGACCGCGGGGCAGACATGTCACGGCTGTGCATTGGCAGTTGGGACATGCCCGGCCGGTGCGACATCCGGGCGCTGACGTACGTCATCAACGCACACCTTCGGCGGCATGACACCTACCACAGCTGGTTCGAGTTTGCCGGCGGCGACCATATCGTCCGGCACACCCTCCGCGACCCGTCCGATATTCAGTGTATTCCGATCAAGCACGGCGAAATGACGGCCGCGGCCTGGCGAGAGCACGTGTTGGCCACGCCGACTCCCTTGGAGTGGGATTGCTTCCGCTTCGCCATAATTCAACGGCCGGATGGCTTCACGTTCTGTTTCGTCATCGATCATCTCTACATCGACGCGCAGTTCATGGGTGTGATCGGCGTGGAGTTCTATCTGATGTACGCCGCCCTGCAGGCAGGCGCAGCGCCCCTCTCGCTCCCGGCCGCGGGTAGCTACGAACAATATGCCGCCCGACAGCACGAGTACACGTCAGCGCTGACGCTGGACTCCCCGCCCATACGTGCGTGGGTCGACTTCTTCGAACAGAATGACGGAAGCCTTCCGGAGTGCCCGGTGTCCCTCGGCGACGGATCGGGATCGGTTGACCTGATGTTCGTCGAGGTGATGGACGAGCGCCAGACGGCCGAATTCGAATCGGTGTGCTTGGCGGGGGGCACCCGCTTCAGCGGTGGCGTGTTCGCCTGCACCGCCCTTGCGCAATACGAATTGACCGGCGCCGAAACGTATTATGGTCTCGTCGCACGCGATCTCCGCAGCACTCCCGCCGACTTCGTGACGATCGGTTGGTTCACCGGCTTCGTCCCGATCACCGTCCCGATCAACCAATCGTCCTTCGCGGACACCGCCCGGGCCGCCCAGGAGTCGTTCGATTCGTGCAAAGACCTGGCGGAAATACCGTTCAATCGCGTGCTGGAACTGGCGCCCTGGCTCAAAATGCCTCAGGGGCGGGTTCCCCTGCTGTTCCACCTCGACGCCAGCAGCCCTCCCCTTTCGACCATCGTCAACTCGGACTGGAGTGGCACGAATGTGAAGATTCGCCATGACGGCAAGGTCCCGGCTCGATTCGATTTACGCGTGAATCGGTATCACGAAGCGACGCACGTTCTCGTGTTCTTTCCGAACAATCCCGTCGCTCGCGAATCGGTCACCCGCTATGTCGAGACGCTGAAATCCGTATTCGTTCGTGCCTCCGAAGGCCGTTACTCAGCGGCACCGCTACACGACGGCGCGCCGTTCCAGCGGCAAGTGGTCTGATCAGCCCTGCTCGGCTTGCCGGGCCTGGGCCGCCTCGACGTCGAAGGCTTTGATCTGCTCCACCAAATCCTCCAGGGCCGCCGGCGGCAGCGCACCGGCCTGGTTGAACACCAGCTTGCCCTTCTTGAAGGCCATCAGCGTGGGGATGGAACGGATCTGGGCGGCCGCCGCGAGGTGTTGCTCGGCTTCGGTGTCGACTTTGGCGTGCACGACGTCGGGGTGTTTCTCCGAGGACGCCTGAAAGGTCGGCGCGAACTGGCGGCACGGGCCGCACCAGGACGCCCAGAAGTCGACGAGCACGATGTCGTTGCCCTCGATGGTTTCGTTGAACTGCTCAGCAGTGAGATCGCGTGTTGACACAATGGGCCTAACGTCGGGAGCTGCCCTGATGTTCCCACAGGGGCGGTGCCGCACCAGATCGTCCATCACCGCGGGATTGGCGATGCCCGCTTGCTCGAACACCGAGTTGCCCTCGTATCGGAGTTTATCGACGCCCGGATCCGTGAATCCATCAAATGCATTGCGGTATGTCATTGAATCCGCCTCCGCTTCAAGGCCAGCGGGACCGACCTGGCCGCCGCTCGCCGTGATATACCGGCTCGACCACCTCACCTTTGCAGGATCTCGGCCGCCAATTCGATGCGTGGCGGACACGGAATGAAACCTGCGCGTGTGCAAACAAATTCATCATGAAATAGGTGACAACTCGCCACCCACAACTGCCGGATCGCGATAGGATCTTGCCGTCGCTGACGCTTCACCGGGAGGTGCGGGATGTCATTCGTAATCGCCGATACGGAGTTGGTGTCGGACGCCGCCGGGAATCTGGCGCGCATCGGTTCGCTAATTGACGAGGTTAACTCCGCGGCGGCGGCCCGGACGACCGCCGTGGCGGCCGCGGGCGCCGACGAGGTGTCGGCCGCGATCGCCGCGGTATTCGGCGCGCACGGCGCGAGCTACCAGGCACTGAGTGCCGAGGTGGCGGCGTTCCACGACCAATTCGTGCAAAACCTGCTGGGCGGCGCGCAGGCGTACGCCGCCACAGAGGCCGCCGGCACCAACCCCTTGAAGCCGTTGTTCGACGTGATCAACGCGCCCAGCCGGGCGCTGCTGGGCCGCCCGCTGATCGGCAACGGAAACAACGGTGCTACGCCCGGCGCGAACGGCGAGGACGGCGGAATCTTGTTCGGCAACGGCGGTAATGGCGCGAATGGCAACCTCGGCCAGGCCGGCGGCCGGGGCGGCTCCGCGGGCCTCCTCGGTTCCGGCGGGGCCGGCGGTGTGGGCGGGTTGGGAGCGAATGGCGGCGCCGGCGGCACCGGCGGGCTGTTCTCCGGCAACGGCGGCGCCGGGGGCGCCAGCGGCGGCGGCGGCGGCGCCGGCGGTCTCGGTGGCTCCGCCTTACTGATCGGCAATGGCGGCCTCGGCGGTACCAGCCCCAACGGCATGGGGGCCGGCGGCGCCGGAGGCAACGGCGGCCTGCTGTTCGGTAGCGGCGGTGGTGGCGGCGGCAGCTCCCTCGGCGGCGCTGGCAACGGCGGCAGGTCCTTCCTGATCGGCGACGGCGGCACTGGCGGGGACGAATTCAACGCCGGCCAGGCGGGAGCCGGTGGCACCGGCGGGTTCCTCTTCGGCAACGGCGGTGGCGGTGGCAACGCCCCGATGGGCGGCATCGGCGGGGCCGGTGGCCAGGCCGGGCTGATCGGCAACGGCGGGGCCGGAGGCAATGCCAATGTCAACGCCGGCAACGGCGGCAACGCCCTGTTGATCGGCAACGGCGGCAACGGCGGCCATCCAAATGGCCTCGGCGGCACGGGCGGACTCCTATTCGGTCTACACGGTGCGAACGGGTAACAGCCCCTACTTACGGTTGCGTACGTTTTCTCCACTCCGACACACTTAGGGCCGGTCAGCCTGAGTGGAGGGATTCGCGTTGGGCCACTACATCGCTAACGTCCGTGACCTCGAGTTCAACCTGTTCGACGTTCTCGATGTAGGCGCCGTCCTCGGCACCGGACGCTACAGCGACCTCGACGAGGACACCGTCAAAACGATCTTGGCCGAAGCCGCTCGCCTGGCGGAAGGCCCGGTCGCCGAGTCGTTCGCCTTCGCCGACCGCAACCCGCCGGTTTTCGATCCGGCCGAGCACACGCTCAGCGTGCCAGACGAATTGGCCAAGACGGTGCAGGCGATCAAGGAGGCCGGGTGGTGGCGGCTGGGCCTGGCCGAAGACATCGGTGGCATGCCCGCGCCACCGCCGCTGGCCTGGGGGGTCAACGAAATGATCATCTGCGCCAACCCCTCCGCGAATTTCTTCAGCCTGGGGCCTTTCCTGGCTCAGGCGCTTTTCGTCGAGGGCAACGAAGAGCAACGGCGCTGGGCGGCAATGGGTGTGGAGCGTGGTTGGCAGGCCACCATGGTGCTGACCGAACCCGACGCGGGATCCGACGTCGGAGCGGGCCGCGCCAAGGCCATCCAACAACCCGACGGGACTTGGCACATCGAGGGCGTCAAGCGATTCATATCCGGTGGGGACGTGGGCGATACCGCCGAGAACATCTTCCACCTCGTGCTGGCCCGACCGGAGGGCGCCGGTCCGGGCACCAAAGGCCTGAGCCTGTTTTATGTGCCGAAGTACTTATTCGACCCCGATACGTTCGAAATAGGCTCCCGCAACGGGGTTTTCGCTACCGGGCTGGAACACAAGATGGGCATCAAGTCCTCGCCGACGTGCGAATTGACCTTTGGCGACGGCGACGTGCCGGCCGTTGGCTACCTGGTCGGCGACGTCCACAACGGGATCGCGCAGATGTTCACCGTGATCGAGCACGCCCGCATGACGATCGGCGTCAAGGCCGCCGGCACCCTGTCCACCGGCTACCTGAACGCGCTGGCCTTCGCCAAGGAGCGGGTGCAGGGTGCCGATCTCACCCAGATGGCCGACAAGACCGCGCCGCGGGTCACGATCATCCACCACCCCGACGTGCGCCGCAGCCTGATGACCCAGAAGGCCTACACCGAGGGTCTGCGGGCGCTCTACATGTATGCCGCCGCACATCAGGACGACGATGTGGCGCAACGGGTTTCGGGTGCCGATCACGAAATGGCGCACCGCTTAGACGACCTGCTGCTCCCGATCGTCAAAGGGGTGAGCTCGGAACGGGCCTATGAGGTCCTGACCGAGTCGCTGCAGACGCTGGGCGGCTCGGGCTTTTTGGTCGACTACCCGCTCGAGCAGTACATCCGCGACTCCAAGATCGATTCGCTCTACGAGGGCACCACCGCGATCCAGGCGCTCGATTTCTTCTTCCGCAAGATCGTCCGCGACCGCGGCCAGGCGCTGCAGTTCCTGACGGCTCAGATCAGCAACAGCATCGACACCTGCGCTGAGGCACTCAAACCGCAGGCCGAGCTGCTGCAAACCGCGCTCGACGACGTCACGGTGATGACGGGCGCGCTGACCGGATACCTGATGTCGGCCACGCAACACCCGACGGAGATCTACAAGGTCGGGCTGGGATCGGTGCGCTATCTGCTCGCGGTCGGCGACCTGCTCATCGGCTGGCGATTGCTGGTGCAGGCCGGTATCGCCCACGCCGCGCTGGCGGACGCGTCGACGAGTGACAAGGGCTTCTACCAAGGCAAGATCGCGACCGCGGCGTTCTTCGCCAAGAACATGCTCCCCAAATTGACCGGGCAGCGCGTAGTCCTCGAATCCCTCGACGACGACGTCATGCGCGTTTCCGAGGACGCGTTCTAAACCGCGGCAAGTTACACAGGCCAGGCACAGCTGGATCGGGTACACCTTTTCGTGGTCCAACTCACGATTGGGGGAAACCTTGATATCAGCCAGCTGTCCCACGCCCCGGCTCAATCGATACGCGATGCTCGCGGTCACCGGGGCCGCCGCGCTGTCCATCGCGGCGTGCGGCTCGTCGAACAATTCGAGTCCGACGTCAACATCCACCTCGACTTCGACGGTGACCTCGACGACCACATCGCCGGCACCGGCCCAGGGCGAAGCCCGGGTCAGCGGCCTGATCGCATCGGTGGCGGGCAACTCGATCCAGGTCACCAAGGAAGACAACACCAACGCCGCGGTGAACTTCACCTCGACGACCAAGGTCACCGAGGTCGCTCCCGCCACGCTGAGCGACGTCACCTCGGGCAGCTGCATCACCGTGCGCCCTACCAAGCAGGAATCCCAGGGCGGGCAGCCGATGACCGCGGCATCCGTCCGGGTCAGCCCCTCCGTCAACGGCAGCTGCCCGCCGCCCAAGGAGTCCGGGCAGGGTTCCGGGCCCGGTTCCAGCTCACCGGCACCCTCCGGCTCACCGACGCCGACGCCCGCGAAGGCGAAGCCGGTGCGGGGCTCGGTTGCTTCGGTGACCGGTAACACCATCACCGTCGCGGGCACCGACGCCAGCGGCAACACCACACAGACGCCCGTGACGGTCGACGACAACACCAAGTACTCCAAGCTGGCCACGGCCACTCCCGACGCGATTGCCCAGGGCAAATGCGCTGTCGCGCGCGGAACCATGGACAACGGCGGCACGCTGCAGGCGACGACCATCAACGTGCGGCCGGCCAACGACGGCAAATGCGGAGGCCGGCCGCCGCACGGCCAGGGAGGGTGATCGCCATCACCTAGCCCGGCGGTTTATGTGACCTGTGGGCGGTCAGCCGGCTGTGAGAACTGGTTCAATCCCGAGTATCGCGCACCAACTTCATAGCAGGTCAGATGGTATTTTCAGGCCTCGAAGGCTGGCGGCTCCCTTGTGCTCGAGACTTCCTCGACGCCTTCGATAAACCCTTGCGAGTACGGATTGTCGCGGTGGGGTACCTCCACGAGGTCGCCCAACTGGCCCTCCGTCGCGTACTCGGTCGCCCATACGGTTCCATCCTCGAACCCTCTTCGATACTCCTCGGCCTCCGGCTCGTCGATCCTGCCGTCCGGCCCGGCCGCGCCTGCGACCGGAGGGGATGGAGCTCCGGCATCGTCGCGCGGCGGTTCCTTCTCTGCGGCGCCTTGTTGCAGGTATTCGTGCATGGCGGTCGC
>Ga0335076_10000571_pt1 | contig 34433 bp, 29 predicted proteins | sample Lox_Sample_25_FD_206717 | JGI IMG/M metagenome (GOLD analysis project Ga0335076, IMG submission 206717) | Soil microbial communities from Loxahatchee National Wildlife Refuge, Florida, United States - Lox_Sample_2.5 | ecosystem: Environmental > Terrestrial > Soil > Wetlands | place: USA...
CTGATACGAAGAGAAGGCATTCATTGGGGCCGCAACCGGGTGCTGAGAGTATACCGGTTAATGAAACTTTCCCTTAGAAGAAAGGGCAAAAAGCGGATCCCTGCAAGGATTAAAGCACCACTTACGCCGATGGAAAACCTAAATGCCGGTTGGAGCATGGACTTCATGAGTGATGCACTGGTCAGTGGCAGAAGAATCCGGGTTTTAAATATCATTGATGAATACAGCCGCGAGGCACTAACAGTTCATGCAGATTACTCCATACCCGCAAGCACAGTAATCAATCAAATGAAAATCCTGGAAGAACAACGCGGCCTTCCTTCCAGGATAAGAGTTGACAACGGGCCGGAGTTCACCAGTTTTGAATTTACCGAGTGGTGCAGTTCAAAAAATATCACGATCACTTATATACAACCAGGAAGACCTATGCAGAATGCCTATATTGAACGCTTCAATAAAACCTATCGGTGTGATATTCTCGACGCCTACCTTTTTGAAAACCTGGAACAGGTAAGAATATTATCAGATGAATGGATGCTGAGCTACAACAATGAAATACCTCATGGCTCTTTAAATGATCTTACACCCAATGAATTTGCAACAAAGGCTGTTAACAGTGGAAAACCCGCATCACACAAAACCTTTGTCGGGTTTACCACAATTAACAGCCATAGTAATAGTAGTAGAAAGTCTAAATTAGTACTGTCCTAAAATCGGAAAGGCTTCACCCTCATCGCGCTAAAACAGTTGCCCTCGACAAAAGTGTCTTGACAATGGCTGATAGAAAAATTATTTAGCAAGAATAATATTAAGGAAGAGACGTTGCCTTAACCACATACGATTTGTAAGCATAACTAGCCTTGATGGATAGTTGCAGTTACAGCTTTGTTTCCAATATAGGAAACTGCCCGTTCCTTTTGGGACAGGCAGTCAACAATGAGGCGCATCTCGCCTTTATGAGGCCTTTGCTAAAAGCTTCTGCCATAGGAGCTCCAGGTATATATTGGGTGGGCTTGCAATTGATTCGGGTTGCACACATTGAACGTTTCGGACCGATACGAAATATTAAATGCATTCCGTTGGTGCCTCCGGAACCCCGTTGGTGGATTTATACCTGTGACCTTGCGCGCACACCTGCGGGAACCCTATATAGCCCTTATCATTTTGGAGCCGCAGGTGCCTCAGTAGATCCTGAGGAAGCATTAAGACGGGCTCTTGGTGAAGCCGTTGAACGGTATTGCGGCATGCATTTAGTGAAAGACAACGATGTGATACTTGCTGATTTTAAAGAAAATAAAATATCAAAACAATTTCCCCGTTGTGCAAAAGATGAATCCTGTCCTGATTCTTTCAAAGGCCTGGAACCCTCTTTGGCTTTGCCGCATGTAAAAATAAATAGTCTCACGGATAACGAGAAAGTGCTTGTCCCCGTAGATTATGTGCACTTAAATTTATCAATGCCCCAATCGAACAAACCGGTAACGTTACCAATTTCTACTGGTCTCGCATTTTACACCTCCCTTGATATGGCAATTTGGAAAGGCCTCTGCGAAGTTGCAGAAAGAGATGCGATGATGTTGATGTGGTGGAATAAAATAAATTCCCCTGAAATAAGGTTTGATCGCGGAAAAGATTTACTGCCGGAACAAATTGCGACCAGGATTCATCGAATAAATCAGGTAGGGCTGACAGTAAAATTATTTGATATAACATCTGACTTTTATATTTCCACTGTATTTTGTGTGGTCTCTGGCAGGTGTTATCCATATTTTGTTACGGGAGCCGCTTGTAATCCAAATCCCGTTATCGCCTGTACCAAAGCGATTGATGAGGCCGTTTCAATCCGTCTCAGCCTTCGGCACGATAAATGGTCAAGAGAAATACCCTCACTGAATGATTTTAAGTGGTTACGTAACCTAGATCAGCATATGACTTTATATGCGAATTGGAAAAATACACCAGCTTTTGATTTTTTATTGAATCAAAATAATGAATATCTCTCATTTGAGAATTTTATCAACCAACCTTGGTGGAATCCGCCAGCTAATAAGGATGAATTGATATTATTTGCAAAACACCTGAAAAATAACGGACTTACGGTCCTTTGGGCCGAACTCACGACTTAGGAAGCGATGAAATTTGGAGATGTCGTTAAGGTGATAGTACCTGAAATGGTTCCATTATCACAAGACCACAATGTTCGATGGTTAGCATCCTCAAGATTACAGCAGAAAGCTTGGTCAAATAAATATGCCATTGAAGATTTTAACATTTATCCACATCCTTTTGCATAAAGAATAAAATATTATTATGATAGACGAAACCGGATTAGGTACAATTGCAGAAGACTTCCATATTGCCAGTCGTAACTCAGCAGCTTTAAAACAAAATTACCGGGCGCATCTTATCCATTATAGCCCGGAAGTTGAAAAACTTGTGAGAAAGGCCCCATTAAAAATCGAAGAAGGAAATAAAATTAATCTACCGCCGCCATTAAAAATCCAAATGTCAATAACTGAGACTATAAATAGACGAAGCAGCGGACGTAATTTTTCAAATGTTCCGATAACGTCTGAAGAGCTCTCAACACTTCTGTATTATGGAAATGCGATTCAAAAAAATCCATACACAAAAAATCAAAATTATTATCAGAGAAATGTACCTAATTCAGGCAACCTGGGTTCTGTAGAAGTTTATCCAATAATATTAAATGTTGAAGGAATTGAGCCAGGAATTTACCATTTTGATAGTTTTTCCCATCATCTGGATCAAGTGCAATTAGGGAATTACTCAACCTGGTTATTCGAAAAAGGTTTTTTTCAAGTAGAATGGTCAAATTCCTCGGTTGGTTTTGTAATTACTTCCGCAATAGGACGGCTTACAGCCAAATACGGATTACGTGGATACCCTTGTTAGACGCAGGTCATGTTTCACAGAATTTCAATTTGATCGCAACAGCCTTGGAATTAATTGTATGCACCACCGCAGGATTTATTGATGATGAACTAGACTCAGCTTTACATTTAGACGGTTTAGAAAATGCGTCAATGTTAACTGTTTTTGTAGGTAATAAAAACCTATAGAAATTGACACTTCGACTTGTGTTATTTTCTAGCTGTATCGAGACGTTTTACTAATAGCATTGTTTCTCCCATACAATATTTTCAGTTGGTAAAATTTCATTGGAATGTGAGTTATACGAAGAAGACGGCTCATTTCTTTTGAATAATCATTTGCGTCCCTTGCAAAATGTCGAATTAAAAATTGAGCGAAATAACAAAAGTGTCTTGACAGATAGTGCTGGCCACTTTTTAATCAACGCCGAAAAAGGGAGACTTACTTTACTCATCTCAAAGGACGGCTATCAGCAATTACGATTGACAAATTACATTTCAGATCCAGACCAAGTTTCAACGACAAAAATTATTTTAGCAAAAGGAAACGAATCACAGACATTTAAAATAGCTGAACGAAAGAAATGAGAACGGCGGCCAACATCGGCTGGTCGCAAACCGCCGACGTGCATGGGGTATCATCAGTTGCAAATCTTATCAAAATTAACTCAAACAAAAAATTATTTCCCGCGAAAATTGATCCCGGCAATGGAAATTGAATGAAGATTCTTAGCCTTCAGGTTTGCAATTTTCGCCTTCAGAGTAAATGGTCAGCGAATTGATAATTTGGAGCGGGGGGTTACACTACATTTTTTCTGCGTGTAAGGCGGAGAAAAACTGGTCTGTATGATCGGGCGAAAGAAAGAAAATCTCATTATTTTTTAACCTCAGGCAGATGACTTTGTCTCTTCGCGTCATCAGCCAGCGCATGGTTCCAAAGTTCTCATTCCAAAACGTGCCCGTATAGCCGAAGAAACCGGAAATTCCAAAACGCCTCCTGGAACCTGCCAGCAGGCTGCCGTCAATTATTTTCATGTCTTCAATTAAATCCATCCTGATACTAATTGAATTAAATAGCCTGAGAATTTTCACCGAACCGCCTTCGATCCTATACTGCCGGATCCTGGTATTCAATAAGGCCGCGATGAATGCCAAAACAACTATTATCGTGAGAACACGGAATCCCGGCGTCTTATTCCAAATGACGAATAGAACCAATGCTGATGCGCCCAAAAAAACAATAAAAAGAATTGTGGTTACTAAAATCGCTTCTGAATCTAAACTGGCTTTAAATTTCACTATTTCTGATTTTCATGAAATGAATAACGGAATATTTTGCTTTCCTGCGACTTTGCTTTAAATCAAAAAAGATACTTCCCCAGCTGGCAACAAGATGCTCATACCCAAATCTAACCGATTAAAAAGACTCTTAACTAAAGCTTTTTCAGCTAAGAGTCCTTTTTGAGCTATTGAGGCAGTTTCATAATTCGGTCGCTATGGAATACGAAAGCTTTTCGAAGGCCAATCGGTTTTTATCGTTGTATTGGACCATGCTGTCAGTTGCAACATAAGAAAGGTTGACAACAGCGGCAACATTAACAATGCCAGCCACATTCACGATGAGAACTGCAGCAAGCAATACAAGTGCAACAATGCAGGTGCTATTGAAATAAGCAGCGGTGCCTGAACCAGTGGAGTAAAATCTCAGTTGTTTGGCAATATCCAGGCCAAATATCTTGCCGATATTTGAAATCAGATAGTTTTCATCTACTGAACCCGTCTTGATCTGTTCTACTAACATTTTATATTCGGCTGAATGGTTCGCAACTCTGCCTGCCAGTTCTGGCTTTTTCGAAGCCAGATCAAGCGCGTAAACCAGCATGGACTTTTCGACAACACTATGCATGGTGGCCAGTGTATTTTTGATGAGCACAGGATTATGTGAATACATGTCCTTCTTAAACTCATCGAAATAGCCGGGATAGGTCATCTTTACTGCTGCGACAATCTGGTTTTCTGACTCCTGGTTAACTTGATTCTGCTTTGGATCTTGGGAAAAAAGCCTAGATTTTTCAGCGAGATTGGTGAGGCCGGAAATTTTGTTGGCAACGTCACCTTTTCCAAACACAATCCCCGAAAATAATTCCTCTCCGGAATAGCTGGTGCTGGGCGCGTGCATCCTATTGGTAAATGCAAATGTTGAGTAAATGAACGCGGCTACTGCAAGGGAGAGGACGGCCTTAAGTAAGAGGCCCTTCTTCTTTGGCGAACTTTGTTTTTGATTCATAAATTTTAAATTTAGTTATGAAGAAATAGTGAACCCTAGAACTAATCGGATCTGCATACCTGTCGAAAAAATGTATCGACTTGTCGACTGGATAAAAGTACAGCAGCAGACCGCCATCCATCGCCAGTGAAAATGCAGGCAGGCCATGTATGATTGCTATCAGGAAATGGAACAAAATACCCAGGATCAAAAGCAGATATCTATAAGACTGTTGTAAGACAAGACCCATGAAAAGCGCGATTTCGAAAATAATTGTGCCCCATGTGAGCATTACGACTATATGGGAATTGGTGACCAGCGGCATGAAGATGGGTTTCAGCCACCCAGACAATCCAAATATGGGATGCACGAACCAATAGTAAAGGGCGGTACCGTTTTGCCAGTCGTCACTTTGAATCTTTCCGACTGCTGCATGAAAGTAGATGACTGACATCTGCAGACGGATAAGCCCGAAACAGAAATTTGAGATCAGGTTTCGGATGGAGAGTGGGGTGGCAGCCGGGGCAGGCGCCCCCCAGTGCGATTTGCGTGGATCCATTAACGTTACCGGCAATAACAGGAACGAAATATTTGAAATCACCTGGTCACCGCCTTCAATAATTATCACGGAATTCACGAAGCTGTAGGCAAGCCACCATTGTATGATGCCGGTAAATCTTGGTCTCCATCCGCTCGCTACGACACACAGTAAAGCGACTGCGCCGAAACGTAAAATATTGATGTATTTAAAGTCGAGTAATTTAAAAAAATTGAAATAGGCTAACAATGAAACCTTGGCCTGAACGATCTCTAATCCGCCAGGTCTGAAAAGAGTATCTGGCGAACTGAAGATTAATGTGAAAATCGTTCCCAGTGCCATCAGTGTTCTGGCCAGGCCGTACACATTCGTAAAAGAGTTCTTGGAGGATAGATGCTCAATTACGTTGTCAATTTTATTGAGTATTCCTGACATTGAGAATAATATATTTGAATGGTAAATCTATCCTGCCAGGCAGCCTGCTCCAGGCCCAGGGAATGGGCTCGCGTTTGATGACGAAGATTTCGCCAGAGTAAGCATAATCTTTCACCCTGTCTTCGACATCATGGACCTGGGCTTTCGATTTAAGTTCCGCAAAATTCAGGACGCTGTCTTTTGTCCAGTCCGATTCTGAAAAAAGTGCACACATCGATTCCAGTTCGGCCGTTTTTGCTCTGCCCTTCCGGTTAAATCCAAATGCATATTTGTAACTGGAGCCTGTAGGATCACAATTCTCAAATGTTCCATCAATTTTTTTGTAAACGTATACATTTTCATCGCGCGCGTTTTTTGTAAAAAATGCCCATCCTTCTGGTAAAAGTGTAAGAAAATGCATTTTTGTTTTGTAGGAATAATCAATGGCGTTATACGGGAGTGAAGTGAGCGCAACGTTGTAGATTAAAATAGCGGACAGAACAACCAGGATAGAGAAAACAATACGAAAGCGGGTCATAGAATTTTCTTTCTGAATTGAATTATTTTGTCATCTTTTTCATATAGTCGTCGTAACTGTCGGAAATGTCAAATCCGGGTGGTATGTCAAATTCAGAATCTGCCACGGCAGTGGTCAGATCCAGCGATTCGACAGTGTACTGGAGTGTTATACCCTGAATTCGGGTTGAGAACTGCATCGGAAGCCCTTTCACCAAATGAAATCCCTTCAGATTTATTCCCAAAGTCTGGTTGGCAAAATTCAATCGTGGCGCATACCAGACTTCGACTTCATTTTGCTCATGCGCGGAGTCTGTAATGATGGCTTTTCTGACTTCGATATTGGCAATTGTTTTTGCCGAATCAATATAATTTACAGAGATACCCTGATCTGCATAGTTCGGTTTGAAAGGCATCCTGTAACCAAGACTTCTTCCCAGTGTTTGGGTCAAAACAGTCACCTGTTTTTTCAATGAATCATAAAACAGCCACGATCTCAGCACATTGGACTCCGATACAAGTTTTACATGCAGTGGAGTGAGAAAAAGCTGTGTGCTGCTTTCCTGGTTTCCTCCCGGGGTTATCACTATCAAACGGGCCTTCACGATGGCGTGATCTCCTGTTTCGGGTCGCTTAAGAGGGACGAAAGAAAAAAGCGCTATCAAAAAGACACTGATAAAAAGTCGCGCATTGGTGGGCGGGATGAAAAAATTCTGAGTTGGTTTCACAAACAAAAGGTTTATTGAAAAAATAATTTGGCTACAGCGGATAAATGTGTAACACAACAAACAACAACATTCCTTCTATACATTGAAAAATTTATAGCATAAATCGGGCTGCTAATCAGAATCTGTGCAATAATCTTTTACCGGAGCATAATCAGCCATCTCCTGTTGTTATAAACCCCGGCCGGGGTTTCATCAAAACTTTGGCGTATCTATCCGAGGTGTAAACATCCTCGTTTTCTCATGTCGTTTCTTATTACAAGTGAACCCGGATAATTGGTGTTTTGGAATTTCTCAAAATTCTTTTTCTGATTTTATCCCACTTACTTTTACACAACGTTGTCTTCAAAGGCGAATTTTATTTTTTGGGAGAGTGTTCCTAAATGATGAGTAAATTAGTTTTTTTTTTGTAGTAAAAACAAAAAAAACTGAAAAGTAATTTTAATTATGCAACTACGTAGGTGTATACACTTATTTTTTTTATTCACTTTAGTTTTTTGCGAGATTTCTTTTGCTCAAAAAAAGTTTGACGTTAAAATTATCGTATCAGATTCTGTCAAAACCCCAATTCCATACGCTACAGTTTGTCTGCTGATTTATACTTCGGTCAAAAAAGATTCTGTCTGTGCTGAAACAGATTCAAAAGGCATTGTGTTTTTCAGAAATATTCAATCGGATAGTTTGGAAATCAAAATTTCGTGTATTGGTTTCCGTAAGAAAGTGCAGGCGCTGGAAATAAAAACAGAAAATAAATCATTTGAATACAGGATTCAGTTGTCGCGCGCGGCTGACTACCTGAGAGAAGTCATCATCCAAAATAGAGTTGCCCCGATTATCATCCACGGCGACACCGTGGAATACCTCGCGGATTCATTCAAGGTACGCAGTGATGCAAATCTTGAAGACCTTTTAAAAAAACTTCCTGGCGTAAAAATCTATGGCGGCGGGACGATCGTTGCACAGGGAAAGCCCGTAACGAAAATCAAGGTCAACGGCCAGGATTTTTTTCTTGATGACCCAAAAATTGCGCTGGAAAATCTTCCGGTGAAAAGTATAGCAAAAATTCAGATATCCGACGATAATGAATCCAGTCAGTCAGATGTGTTGGGGCTCGGTGAGAAAAATAAAATCATCAATGTTCAACTCAAAAAAATATTGAATCATTATTTATTCGGTAAGCTGGAGGACGGTGGAGGAATAAAGGACAAGGTTTTTCTCAACAACGCAATAAACTATTTTAGTGATTCCACACAGTACTCAGCGTTCCTCAATTACAACAATATGAATTACTCCTTGCCCTATTCCAACACTCCTTTTTTTGGCTCGCTGAATACGCTCATCTCCGCCAACAACCAGATCTCTTCCAATTTCGGTGGAGCGGGAGGGATCGGCTCGATCGTTTCAAACAATGATGCAGGATTTATTACGATGATGAATGGACCGGTACTTGGAACAAATGACAGGTTTTCGACGGGACTGAGAGGCACTATGCCCTTTCCAAACAGCCGGGCGAGATTATATCTCAGTGTGGTCTACGTTCATAATTCCGGGACACTACTCGACTCTGCGAGCGGGTATGAGATTTTTTCTTCTGATAAGTACCGGACCCTCGGCAACGACCTGCTGAACAGGAGCTCTGATTTAGCGAGGGTATTCCTGAACTGGACCTGCCAATTGAATTCACACTCAACTTTAAAGATTGCACCTGCGTTTACATTTTACAAATCAGTGGATTCGTCTTATTCAAGATCCACCATCAGCCAGTATGATACCTCTCTAAACACATACACTACTGCTTCCGACCCCAGAACATCGTCTTCAACGCAGGGTTTGGATTTTTCCTATTTGAATGACTTCTCTTCCCGGTTTCGGGTGGTGTTGTCCGGGAACTCGCAGCTGGTAAATACTTCGCCGCAGAAAAGCGTCAACAGTTACCTTATTGTAAAAAACGAAGAAGGCGGCAACATTTCAACATTGAATGCACAGGGCTTGCAATGGACCTTGAATCCAAAACTTTTTCTTAGCTACGCTATTTCCAGGAAAATTTCCACCCAGGCAAGTTATGCGGTATACTATGACAACTCAAAGTCCAACATCGAAATTCTGAGTTCTGATTACGCCAACTCAATCAATCAAAAACAGGAGGTCAATTTTGTAGATCGTAGCCTGGCGCAGGATGGTCAGGCCAATGCCAGATGGAGAAATAAAGTTTGGGAAATTGACCTGGGCGGCGGTTACTATAAAGTTGATTTCATCAGATCCGGCAATGATTCGTTTTCTTTTAAAAACGAGGAAGCCTACTTTTATCCCACTTTTGCAATCAAATATTCCAGATCGAAACTTGATCAATTCTCAGTCGAGGTTAATTCGAGATTTCATATTCCAACCGTCACGCAACTTCTCCCGATCCTGGATTCCACAGATCGTGTGCATCTCACGGTCGGCAACCCTTTGTTGAAACCGGAATTTTTACCACAGCTCAATGCATCATATAGTAGGATCGATGTGGTGGGTGGCAACATCCTGCTGATCCGCTATTCGCTGGTTGAGGCTGTCAATAAAATTATTTACCGCTATTACAAACTGGGTGATGGAAGAACCCTGAGCATGCCGGTAAATTCAAACTCCGGGACCAACAACAGGTTGTACTATGACTTTTCCAAAACTTTTTACAATGGAAAACTGGAAATTGCTGCAGGTGGTGCGATGAGCATTGCTCATTATGTAGCCTACGACAGCGCCACTAACTATTACAACATTCAAAGATTTCAGCAGAATATCTCTCTGAATTTTATCTCAACTCATCTGGAATCCAGAACATCATTCAATATCGCGCCTTCTTATAATCAGTTCTCAAGTCAGTCATTTTCGGCAACGGATTTCTCAGTCGATCAAATAGTCAGTCTTTTTTTCCTGCCGTTCAAATTTGAAGTAACAGCTGACTACCTTCACCCTTCCGGGTATTTCCTGGTTACAGAAAGAAATATATTTAATCTTGGCTGCAGCGCTGAGTATCCTATTTATAAACGGCTCGTGTTACACCTGCAGGCGCGGGACCTTTTGAATATGACCAGGTTTAATTATGCACGAAATCTCACCGGGAATATTTTGGATGATAAGACTTACAATACCGTGGGCAGGTTTGTCATGGCATCCTTGATTTTCAAATTCAACACCTTCACTTCAAAATAAAAGTCGGGAGGTTCAACAGAACAGGGGAGCAGCAACTGCTTTATTTTTTTTATTTCTTTGCCGCGGCTATTCCGATTTCCTCCGCCACCGAAGGTTTTTGATCCGCGTCGGTGCTGCGGTCTGACGCGAACCGGCGAAAAAATTTACTTAGAAACGGGTTTGATACTCGCGGCCAATGCAGCTGAAAGATTTGATCAGGACGCCGGAGGTAAAGCAGCAGGGCAGAGCACATGGCAAGGAAAAACGTCGGCAGACCATGAACAAGGAAAATAAAAAAGTGAAAAACCAGGCCCGCAGCGAGGAGCTTTTTCCAATACCGGTTGTCGATACAAATTCCCAATGCAAGCAAAGCTTCAAAAATCATTACACCCCATGTCACTGAAACGACAAAAACCGGGTTAGAAAGCAGCGGCAGAAAGAGATGAAGTATTTTTTCAGAAAGCCCAAACTGGGCGTTTGTCACCCAATAGTAAATTGCAGTACCATTGACCCACTCCGTGGTTTTGAATTTTCCAACACAGGCTTCAAAATAGATCAGGGCAACCTGCAATCTGATAACCAGCCATGCCGAGTGCGCAATCATGAGTTTTATTTTGGAGTAATCAGATATGGAAATCACCTGTGAACATGGACGTTGCCAAACCCAGGTTCTTGAATCCGTCATCGCGATCGGCACGATGAGCACGGACAAGACCGTAGTGACCTGGTCACCGCCATCAACCAATATTGCTGAATTCATTAAACTTGTGGTTACCCACGCGTGAAACAGTGCAGTGATTCTCGGATATAACCCGCTGACAACGAAGATCAGGATGAATATGCTGATCCATTTTGCTGTTTTCAAAGACATCAGGCAAAAAATGCTGAAACTTGAAATACTTGTGCAGCTAATGCAACTATCAGGGCCTCCAGCGTAAGGCCGGAAGAGAACATGAATATCATTGGTAAGTAAGGTTAACAGGGTTGATAAACCTAAAATGGATCTGGCCACCCCATATACATTCGTCCAGATATTGATCGAGAGCTGACACTGGATTAAGCTATCTATTTTTGAATGTTGCGGCATTCTACCAGAAGTGAAATTACTTGAACAGGCAAATTAATTTTTTCAAAATTTGCGGACCAGGCCCAGGGAACGACTTGTTTTTTTACCAAAAAAATCCGCCCGCAATAAAAAGGGCTGATTGTAGAATTGGATACGGGGTAGGTCTTGACTTTGTCATGGGAAATCAGGTTTTCAAGTTCGCTGAAATTACATTCCGTCCACAGGCTGTCGCCATCCTGGGATTTTACCCTGCTGAGTAAATAGGAAAACTCCACGCTTTCAGCTCTTGAATCTCTTTTCAGTCCCAGCCAATCGGACAATTCTGCCTGGCGCTGACCTCTCACTTTTTGCAAATGGGAATTGGACATTTCGTATACCTCGATAAAATCTTCCCTTGGGCTCTTGGTAAAGAATGCCCATCCTTCCGGGAAAAAAAGTTTAAATCTCCCATCGAATATCCTGTAGCGAATCTTGATGGGATTGTCATCGCTGTATGTTATAAGATTGAAGACAATGAACAAAATCCAAAAAGACCATATCACAATAAAAGCGAATCGTAAAGATTTTCCCATGTTGGCTGATTTGCTTTGAAGTCACGGACACATAACAACATTTTGCAGGACTGCCCGATCACTGGGTATTCCTGCGCGACTGAATCAGTGATTTGATCGAGTAGTGTGATTCAAAGAAACAGACAGAAAAAATTACAAATTTTAAATTGTTTTTTTTCTGCCGGTCGTTTATGCAGGTTTTTCTATCTGCAGGATCGCCTGGCTTTGAATGCAGGCACCTTTGCAAATCGAAAACGGCCGGCTGAAGACAAGCAATGGCTATTTTACAAATTTGTTACGATGGAATTGACAAACATCTCTGTTTGCAGTTTCGATTTGGAATCTCCCGCTGCTGCAACTTTTGACGAAATGAGTTGTACTTCAACAGCAGTGTCTGTGGAAGTAGAGGTTGTAGTGGTAGTCGTCACAAGCACATCTTTACCGCTTGCATCTGCAAGTTTTTCGTCTTTGATCAATTGCGCATAATGCTCGCGGCTGATGAGATTGTGTTGTAAAAAATAATCAAAGCTGATCCTGGTTACTTTTTCAGACATGCTAATTAACGCTTTTTCAACGCTCAGGAAATCGTGTGAATTGATTTGGTTTTGAAATTCCTCGAGCGCCTGCGGATATTCTTTTTGGATTTCTGAGGTAACGAAGTCCTCAATAGAAGCGAGGTCCGACTTTTGTTTGTCTGTCAACGCTAGTCTCCTGGAATTGATATAGTCTTTTATTTCCGGGAGTCTGTCGGCTACGCTTCCTTTTCCAAAGAAAATTCCTTCAAAGGTTTCTTTGGCACTGAAGGCCGAGGTATTTCTGTTTTTGTAGCTCATCATAGAAAATGACAGGGACAAAACAAGTATGCATAGTAATGCAACCTGAAATTTTTTGATTTGTTTTCTCATATGTTGAAGTTTTTAGATTCCTAACTTAAGGAAATAATTCAGATTGAAATTCAAGATCAAAGGAATTTATCACCCATTAGATGTAATCATTGATGTCGCAATAGATATAAACACTTAATTTGAAACCGGCGGTATAAAATTTGTCCCTGTTGACAATCGCATGGCTTGAGCGTCTTGCCGACTCATGTATAATGCACAGACCTGTACGATAGGATGATCCCGGCGCATCCCAAAAACACCGGCTGATATGCTATGATTTCACAGGGCTTTAGTTTAAATTTACACACATGACTTATCGGGCTTCTTTAGACAAAACCGCAATTATGGTGACTACGCTGGTGACGATTTTTTTTGTCGCGATTATTGTCGGACAATATTTTTTTACGAAACATCCGGGACGCGCTGTTCCGACTTTTACGACAGCGGTCATCATTTTAGTCTACCTCCTGGCTTTTGCGTTTAGGCCTGTTCGTTATGTTGTGACAGGAGATGAACTGATTGTTCACAGACCCTTATTAAATGCTCGCATAAAAAGAGCTGAGATTAAAAATATTGAGCTTATCGACAGAAGGAAAATCAGAGGGTCCATAAGGACATTTGGAGTGGGCGGCCTGTTTGGTTACTTTGGAAAATTTGCAAACTTTTCCCTCGGCAGCATGACCTGGTATGCAACCCGCAAAGACAGACCCGTTTTAGTTGAAACCAAGGACGATGAAAAGCTGATCTTCACTCCCGATGATCCCGACAGTTTCGTGAATGCGCTGAAATCCTGAGGATGCGTTTCTTCCGGTCAGGCTCTTTTGAGAATCATTTTACGGTTTTGTAACTTGTATAGACAAGAGATTTTCAGGACATGACTCAGTCTCCAAAATGCTTTATCTCCTACTCGCGGGAAGATGACTCCCATAATAACTGGGTGAAGGATTTTGCCGCCCGTTTAACAAAGCATGGTATTGAAACGATTTTAGATCGCTAGCATGCGGTTCCGGGCGACCAATTGCCTGCATTCATGGAAACGGAAATAAGGGAAAGCGATTTTGTATTAATCATATGTACGCCCAAATACAAAGACAAAGCGGATAACAGGACCGAGGTGTTGGATATGAAGGCGACATAATAACCGGTGAATTATTTGTGAAGCGCACAACCACAAAATTTATTGGTATTTTAAAAAAAGGCGACTGGGAAAACTCGGCGCCAGGTTTTCTGTTGGGAAGCTATTATATTGATCTTTCTTCCACGCCCTACCCCGAAGACAATTACAAAGAATTATTGTCCACGCTGCTGGGCATGAGAGAGAAAGCTCCTCCATTGGGAACTCCACCGGTTCAGGCCTTGCGTGAGTATGCGAAGCTTCAAAACAGAATTGATAAATACAATTGGGTGAACTTTGAATTCGTCAGTCTTCCGGTGATGAGTGACAGCGACGCGAACCGGGTCGATTTGATGCGAAAAATGCGGAATTCACTAATAAAAGTCTACGGGGACAGTTACAAATCTTTTTCGATCGTCCTGAAAGTCAATTCGGTTCAAAATCCAAGGGATCCGGATCATCCGCTGACAGTCTATTCCATGATCGGACATCAAAGAAAATTCATTGATGATTGCTATAATCGGCATCGCCAAACCTAAGAAGAAAGGCATTGATGGAAGGCTTGTTGATTTTGATTCTGTCTACAGGAGCTTCATCAACCCTGCCGTCGGGAACGCGGACATGGAACCCGTCCGGGCAGATGAAGAGACATTAAATGGGATCATTCACAAACCCATGTATGAAAGGTTAATTCTTTGTGACTATGCAGTTGCCGACCTTACAACGCAAATGCGAATGTATTATATGAACTTGGTATCAGGCACGCCGTGAAACCTTTCACAACAATAAACGTCTGTGCATCCGGAACAAAACTTCCATTCGACGTCAATGCTGTGAGGTGAATGCCTTGTTCCTATCATCCGAAAAAAGGTTGACGAATTTGATTCCGGACATCGATTCGCTGACAAAAAAACTGAAAAATGCAAAAAAGAAAAAAGATACTGATAGTCCGGTCTATCAGCTGGTAGATGGCATATCTTTTCAAAATAGCGTGGCTCACCAAAAGACGGACATCTTCAGGGATCAAGTCGAGTATAACGAACGGATCAAAAAACTCCTGGCAAAGACCAGAGCAAAAGATGCGACAAGGGAAGACTTGATTGTAGAAATTGATAAAATTGTGGGGACACAAATTAATGTCGACGATGAGGAAACGGGAGTGCTGATCGACGTCATGTTGTCCTACCGCGCTCTCAGTGCATTTGAAAAAATGATCTCATTTATTGAATCATTGCCAGCCCATGTGAAAAAAACGGTGATGGTACAGGAGCAGCTTGGCTTTGCGCTAAACAGGGTGGGAGAGAAAGAAGAAGCAATTGCCGTACTCGAAGCGGTGCTTGAGAAAAATGGCCCGAGCAGTGAAACTTACGGAATATTGGGACGCGTGTATAAAGACAAATACGATAAGGCTTTGAAAGATTAGGATGAGATCCTGGCCTCAGGTTTTTTAGAGAAAGCCATCGAAACTTATCAGAAAGGATTTGAATCCGATTGGAGAGATGCTTATCCGGGAATCAACCTCCTGACACTGCTAGAGATAAACGGAGAGCGGGCTAAAATCGATGCGCTGGCACCGGTCGTAGCCTATTCTGTCGAAAGGAAGATTCAAAAGAAAATTCCGGATTACTGGGATTATGCAACCCTGCTTGAAATCGCAGTCCTGGTGAATGATGATGGCAGGGTGAGTGAGAATTTGCGAAAAGCATTGGCTTGCCCCGTGGAAGGAAACTGGATGATAAAAACAACGATGGATTCACTACGCCGTCTTTCGGAAACAAGAAAAGCGAGAAATCAGCAGACCAGCGTTGTTGACAAATATTTTTCTTATTTGCATAAGGAGTTTGAGAAGAGAAATGGCTGAATGAAAATCGAACGAATGGATCCGGCAGTGATACGACCCTTCACTGGTTACTCCTGAATCTTTTTTCCAAAGCTATTTTAGCCAGACCTCGGGCAGATTCTCCTTGATTTCAATATCTGCAAAAGTCTTCGTGAATTTCGGGCCGGCTTTTTTTGCCCAATCCGACATGTTCTTGATGCCCTGTTCAATTCGGGTGGTCTTAAAATCCGGAAAATATTTTCTCAACTTGGAATGATCGCTAAAAGCATGCAAGACTTCGTTTCTCGCCTTCTCGTATACGATTGAGGGAGTGACGCCGAATTCTTTGGATACCAGATCGGCGATAAAGTTTACCGTGTACGGGACATCGGCTCCAATATTAAATATTTCGTTGTACGCTTTTTTGCAGTCGACGCTATTGGCGATAAGGAATGAAATGTCCCTTATATAGGTGAAGGCCCTGGTTTGTTCCCCGTCTCCGAAAATTGTGATCGGCTCGTTGTTCATAATTTGATTCATAAAAATTCCGATCACATTGCGATATTTATCTCCGATATTTTGGTTTTCACCGTATACATTATGAGGTCTGAATATGATGTGATTCAAACCGAACATTCTTGCGGCTGCTGCCAAATCCAATTCCACCGCGTACTTTGCGATACCGTAGGGGTCCCCGGGGCAGGGTGTTATTTCTTCTTTCAATGGTGATTGTGAGTGTCCATAGACTGCAATGGAAGAAGTAAAAACAAAGCATTTGATCTTGTATCGCAAAGCCAGGGTAATCAGGTTTACAGAACCACTGAGATTATTCTGGTAGTTAAACCGTCGGATGAAATGAGAAAGATTCTCTGCTGCATAGGCTGCAAGATGATAAACGTAGTCAATGTCATTCTTAAGGAATATCTCTTCAAGCAGTCGAAAGTCATTGATAGAACCTTTTACAAACACAGTGTTGTCAGGCACATTGTACTCGTCCCCGCCGCTTAGGTCGTCAATGACAATCACCCGATGTCCGGACTGCAGACAAGCCGCGGCCACATGCGAGCCAATAAATCCGGCGCCTCCTGTTATTAATGACGTAATCATGATGATCAGATCCTGTAAAAAAATAAACCTGGAATTCCGGCAAGATTTGCAGCAGAGATTTTCTATTCGTAGCGCAATGCTTCAATAGGATTCAGGCGGCCTGCCTTGAACGATGGATATAATCCTGCCATTAATCCTACCAGTCCGCAAATCAGAATACCAAAAATTACCCACTCCCACGGAAATACAAAACCGGTATTAAGAAAAATTGAAAACAGGTTTCCGATGATGACACCCAGCAAGACACCGAAACTGGCACCCATAAGAGCAATGACAATTGATTCCAGCAGAAATTGACGTCTTACGGTGCTTTGTTTTCCACCTATTGCTTTTGTCAAGCCGATCTCTTTGGTACGTTCTGTTACGGACACAAGCATGATGTTCATCAGGCCGATCGCTGCCCCGACTAGCGTTATGATTCCGATGATTAAAGCACTCCAGGTAATAAAACTTAGATTCTTAAGAATTTCCTGAACGAGCTTGTCACTTTTTTCTATTTCAAAATTATTCCCTTCCATGAGATTAAGTCGGCGAATCGGTCTGAAGGTTCCCTCCACTTCGCCGATGGCTTGATCAACCATTTTAACATCGGGCACTTTGACCTGGATGAGAAAAGAGGCATTGGTGGAGTTAAAAAAACGTCGGATGTTATTGTACGATGTCAGTACACTGTTGTCCCAGTTTCTGCCGAGCGTAGCTCCTTTGGAATCAAAGGTGCCGATGACCCGGAAAGGGATGCCGTTAACCTTGATGATTTTTTCAATCGCTCTGTCAGCATCGCGACGAAAGAATTTCTTGACGAGATCACTTCCGATGACGCAGACGCTCCGGCCGGATACTATGTCTAAATTGTCCAGACCCCTGCCTGTGAGAATTTTGAAGCCATTCAATTCAGGGTAATTTTCATCGCCTCCCGTCACGATAATTGTTGGATTCGTTTTCTTTGCTCCGACCGAAACGACGGCATTGCCTGTTCCCTCGAGACTGAGTGAAACAATACTCGGATATTGAAAATTATGCTTAAAAGCTTCTGCCTCTGCCTTGGTAATGGGTTTTGAGAAATTTGATTTCTTTTCCGTTCGCTCACCTCTTTTTTCTTTTTTTGTCTGCTCTCTTCTTCTGAAATTATTATTTCCAATATAATGGACCGTCAGGCCGTTCGCACCCATGGAGGCAAAGCTTTCTGTAAACTTCTGCTTCATGGCTTCAATGGCTGTGTTAATTCCTACGAGCGCCATGATTCCAAAAGCAATGATAGCGACCGTAATGCCGGTCCTAACTTTGTTACCCGTCACGGATCGATAGGCAAGTGAAAAGATATCCTGGAACTTCATCGTATAATTTGCTTATTAATGAGAGACATTCGATTCATGGGGCTTTAACTGCTGTGGCGAAACTACTAAACTTTGTCTGAAAACCATTGACAGGGTCCGGCTATGGACTCAGAACCAAAACGATTCCTTTTTTTTTATTGCCGGCTAACCAACTCCTGTTGAATCTTTTTTTAGAAAGTTCAAAAAAACCTAACGCGGGATCGGCAATGTAAAACCTGTCCACTTCAATTCGGTAGAGTACGACATAGTGATTCAGATTCCAGTGAATGATGCAGGGCAAAGTGATATGTTCCACCAGGGAATTGGTCGTAAGTTTCGCCGCAAGCGTTGTAAACCCCAAACGCTCTGCCATGCTTACGAGCTGTCCCATATTTGTTGCTCTTCTGATTTCATCTTCACTTCTTTGGGTTGAAAGAAAGAATTCCTTCTTATGAAATTGAGCGACCATTTGTAGGCAATTGATCCCGCAGCTGTTGATATCTGTCTGTCTGTAAAATGGAAAATCCATATATTTTTCGTCTCTAAATCTATTTTACTTGACTGTAATAGATCCTGTCCTGATCAAAAAAGAACATTTCTGGAATTATTTTCGGCAACCCTTTCGGATGGTAAACATGTTTGAAGTCGATCAAGTGATAGAGCAGGATTTCATACTCTTTTCCCTCTTCAGAGAACCAAAGCACACCTTTCTCCCACCTGATATTTCCACGTCCGGAAATCACGTGGAAATCAAAATAAGGTTTGACCGATTTCAGTTTCTTCATTTTATAAACCACATGCGTCATGCTCTCAATCTCACAATATATTTTGTCGTAGGTGACACCGGAATTAAACAGACTCCAGGTGAAGTTTGTTTCGTCGAAACAAAAATGTTGCGCGCAGGTGAAGACTTTTTTGTAGTCCTTACTTTGCTTGAAAAGCAAATTCATTTTGCAATTGTTCCGGTATAACAGGAAGTATCCTGTCAGATAATCGTGGCGTATACTGATGATGTCGTGGGTATTCAAAACCTTGTCAGTGATAAAATCTGTTATTTTTCCATATATAACATCGATATCTCCGTGCCCCCAGAATTTGTAGCCTCTGATCAGCTCCGAAAACACGAGACCGTATGTCGGTTTAAAATCACAAAGCTTATACGGATAAGGAATATTCACTTCGAAACCCAGCTTGCTGCCTATCCATTTCGTCAGATCAGCAAAAGATTGTCGGATGACGATTACATTTTCAGGAAGCGGAGAATCGTACTGATGATCGGAGATAATAAAAAAATCAACGTTCGGGTTATACCTGCAGCTTTGCAGAAAAAAAGGAAAATACCAGGGGAATTTCCCGAAGTAGGGTAATATCATGGCAATTTCTTTTTTTTGTTTCATACCTTTCATGGTCTTTGATTCTAAGATAATAGCAGGCATTTTGTCCAGTCAAGATCGGTCTCATACACCATTGAGCAGAGCAGCAGAGCAACACCGCCGAGACCATCCAGAATGTCCGCGATCCTGACATTTCCCACGCCCTCTAACGGAAACAGATAACCGCAAATTCCTTTTTCATCCCCTTCGTCCATAAGGAGCGTTTGATTCAACCAGTGGAGCGCGGATTGTTTGAACTGCTTGATGCCCGTTTTCTTATACAAATTCCAGTATATCATCCCTACACCGCTCGATCCATGGCAGAAGGCCGGATCAGTTACACTGGTAAATTCAAACTGCTCCCGTGTGGTTGTCTCCAGCAGAAGATTCATGGCATCGCTTCCCAACTTTTGGTTGCCAATTGTTTTAGCTACCGTTAGCAAAGTATTTAGCGCAGATAAATCACCATAGCACCATGCCAGCCGTGACCGGTAGTTTTCCTTTTTTTCAATGGAGTAATCCGACACGTTGATCAGCGACGGAAAAATGGCCTTAAAATATCTGGGTTCCTGAAGATTGTTGAAGTAGAACTTCACGATTCCGGTAATTAATCTGATGCACGTTTCGGGAAGGACTCCGGTTTCGAAACATTTTGCGAGAAAATACAGGACGTTCGCATTTCCATGAGCCAGGCCGAAATCGTAAACCCTGGTATTTCTCAGGAAATGATAACAATCAATTTTAATTTCTTCTTTTGATTTCGTTACGGCTTGGTCGAGTGCGGTGACTAGTTTTTCCAGCGCGGGTTTGTGGTGTCTTTTGAGGAAATAATTCCCAAGTCCAATCGCTCCATGAAGAAAATCAAAAAGTTTCTCTTGTATCATCGCATCCATCTCACCCAACAGCACTTCATCGGTGTCAGTCAGAAATTCATCCATTGATTCTTCGATCATCTTGGTTTCGGTCAAAAAAAGAAATAGCCAGCCCAACCCCGCCAGACCTCCGCTGAATGTGGACAGCAGCGGATCGGTTTTTTCAATTTCAGTTATCAGAGCCTCAATGGTTCGGTCAATGAAACCTTTCAGCTTTTCTGACTGATGGTGTTGGTAAAATAAAGACTGGATCATGATTACGCCTCCCATACCTTTAAGCAGGGCAGGATACAGCGATACATCCCCGCTCATGTATTCATAATTATAGTAATGCTCGATTTGCCTGATTTTCTCCTCGGCCTTTCTAAGAATTTCTTTCTCCATAATTAATTCGGGTTCTTGCTGGTTAGGGATTTGGTCTTGCCTATTACAGAACTGTAATAAGCTCCCATTAAATAATAAATTACGAACTCGCAGGCCCGGGATCTGGAGAGAAAAAGGCGGTTGAAATGCATATGGAAAATGCTATACAACAAAGAGCCCAGAGAATCCAACGGCGATGATCCCCGGTGCAGGTTGGCAAGAGAAATGACGGGCTCTTTGAGCCTGCAGAAATCGGGGCCGGCTTTGTCTCTCACAAAGCCTGAAAGCTTGCGAGCAATATTAGAACTTTGTTCGCGGAATTTATTTTTTAGATAATCCTTCGTTGGTCTTTCAGGTTTGAATTCGAGGCAATAGGATTCGTAGAATCTGTTATAGAGGTCTCGTTTTTGTTCATTTGTGAATTCCAAAATATTCAAAATGTTTTCGACGAATATTACTCCCTGCAGCCATCGCTCGTCCTCGTTCTGCTCCCCCGCAGACTCACGGAGGTGACTGATCACCCGAAAGCTGCTGATATCAAAAACTGTTTCCACCAACTCTATGGCATCTTTGCCGTATCGCTCCAATTCCCTGCTATACGAGTCGATGCATATTTTCCAAACGATTCTGTTTTCAACAAAAGGCCCCATCATTTCAGTGACAAGACCGAGCGCATTGCAGATATTTCCGGCATCAGTGAAATGATACCTGATCCTAAGATGGTATCCATCGTCGTCAGAATAACGGATGAAAAAAAATTTATCAATCTGTGCGTTTGCTTTCAGAAGATGCGTTAAATCGTAAATTTGATTCAGAAGAAGTTCTTCTAAAAACTTGGGCCCTGAATAGATCTTATAGTACAACCATTCGTCGCCCGGCATAAATATTCGTTTGGTATTCATCAGTGTCTAATTTTTGAAATAACAAAAGACTACCTGGCTATTGTATTTTTTATCCCGTCCCGTCGCCACTGATCTTGAAGCTGTAAAAAGGTATTCCTCCAGGCTGAAGGACCTGTTCTTTGTGATTGAAAACAACAATTGTACTGACTGCGGATCGTCGAAGTCAATGAACAACTTGTTGTCACCCATGATCAATGAAACTTTAGATGTTATATTTCGGCTATTCTTTAGCGTTAGAGCTCTTTCATAAAAGTGCTGCGAATGAATGTGGGGAAAATCTTTCAGCTCTTCCTCGTGAATGACCCATTTTGCCGGGCTCAGAATGACATTCTTATATTGAACTCTTGGCAGAAAATCTTCGTCGGCGAGTAGTTGCCCCCAATTAAACGAGAGTTCTGACTTCAAACCTTGAGACTGAAGCAAGCATAAAAACTGATAGATTGGCAGTGTAACGTTGAAATAGTTATGGGCCGTTGTCAGCCTGGGTATAATTTCCTTATTCAGTTTCTTGGACCGTAGCCTGACATATTCTTTTTTGGGAACAGAGATGTACAGATCATTTATGGAAATCTGGTTTGCGCATGATGCGACCGATTTCCCAAGATAGGGAATTTCAAATTGACGAAAATGTGGTCTTAACAATACGTTACCCAGTCTTTCGTCAGGAAGATGAATGATCTCAGCAAATACTTTATCAGCACTGAGTGCTGCGGATTCTTCTGCAATAATTTGTGAACAGAACGCGTCGATTTGTTCGTCCAGGTGTGCAAACCTTGCTATCAGATTTGCGCCTGAACTTCCTGCAAGACCTGGAATGGATATCATCGTCGGACCCTCATTGTTCTCAGGTTCAACGATATCACCAAGGCCTGACAAAGATCTGGGCAGATCTTCCCAATTGCTTGGAAAATTCTCCAACTCTTTTTGTGTCAGATGTATCACCTGTTTTCGATCCCTGATCGCTGAGCTATATTTGTCAAGCAGCAAAAGTTCAATCTTTTTTTGAATGGTGACCTTGCCCGATTCAGCTGACGCAGGAAGTGGCAGCGCTTTTATCAGGGCGTCCAGATCGTTTGTTTCGGACTCGGGATCCTGAAATCCGATTCCAATGTCAGAATCCAGCGCTACGATCAAAGGAATTTCTTCTTCTTCGTACCGGGCATAAAATTTCTCTTTGAATGTCGATAAGAGGGAAAGCTCTCTTTTCGGCGTCAGCTTGTTCAGGACGTCGATGACTTCCCTGACTTCATCGATGATTTTTTCATCAAGGGTCGCACATTCTGCGCTGACATACATATCCGACTGAAAGAAAAACTTGCCCTGGTATGAAGGGTTGATTTTTTTAACTTCATCTTCGATGCGTCTGTAACAGGAAACGGAACGTCCCACCTCGGTTTGATCAATTGCTGTAAGCCCCGAGTCAATTAATTTAAGGGATGAAATGAGTCGCGGATCTGCCGAAAGTTCTTCCAGCCTTTTTACTATTTTATTTATACTGCCCTCACAGCTTAGTGCCGGCTCAAACTCACTTACGATGACCTGATTTGCTATTAAGTCATCAATAAATTCAGAAGCATCCACGCGTTCGATCCCCATCTTCTCTAATTTCAATATTAAATTGGGCAGCGTTTCTCCTTGCTCGCTCAATTTCAATACCTCTGCCAGGTATTCGCTATAGTCAATTTGCGATAATTGAAAATCCCTGGTACCGCTATCGGCATAGTGTTCTGCATATCTGAATCCATCAAGCAAACGGTAGAGACTATTATTAGGGAAAAAACTGATGCTGGACTTTATATCATCGATGGTTTCCAACGCGTTCAGCAAAGAGATCATACATCGCATATCCAGTCTGGTAGATGTTCTGAAGCAGGTTTTCGGATCAATTGCTATAGCAGAAGATTTTCCGATCTCTCCAATACCAACGCCGGCGAAAATTCCAAACGGAGTACAGCGCGTACTCATGCGGACAAAATATTTTAGTTTGGAAAAAAATAATTTTGCCAGCTCTTTTTCCGAGATATTTTGTTCGGTGAACAGTTCTTTGAATAAATCGGGGCTGGCCAGATAAATTGATTCTTTGAATTGTTCTGAATTCAAAAAACTCTGATCGCTAAAGTCACGCGGCAGAAAAGGAATTCTGAAAATGAACTTATCAAAATTCTTGTATGGATTCGCGGAACTCATTTTGATTTAATTGATGAAGTATTTTTATTACTCGAAGGTTTGGAATCGGCTCTCTTGATTCCTGCATATTTTCGATTCATGGACAAACGGTCTTCAAAAACTTTTCAATTTTATGTATTGAAAGTAAATTTAAAAAACTAGATTATTGCAGATCAAAAAGAAAAAAATCACGCCATCAAAAAAATTAATCTCTTCTTTACTTAAAAAAAATGCGATTGATAAACGGTGGCGCTTACAAAACGACTTACTATTCGCACATACGCTTCACTTGCGCATATTGCACTGTTTCAGGAGGATCAATCCACGCCAAATGCGCCACCAGCGCAAGCGCGGATCACATCGACTGCAAATATTCGGCTGAAGACAGCTGTCGTATTTCTGTTTTTCTCGCTGGGAAATTTCTGAAAAAAATATTCTAAGAGTTAACCTGTAGTGCTAAACCTGTGCATAAATTTTGTCGATTGAAAAGAGCACGATATAAATTTTTCTCAATTTTAAAGATGTACATTTAAATAAATAAATTGTTTGTCTATGGAAAAGAAAAAAATAAAAATCTCGAAAAAAGTAATCACACCTTTGCTTAAAAGAGATCTCAAACAAATTAACGGAGGTGCTGTCACTACAACCTACTACTCATGTACTGGTTGGACCTGCTCGTTATGCACCGGTTCCGGTGGCACGTTTACTGGTAATTGCTGCATGCCTCAGACCAGTTCATGCGACTGACGGCTCTTTTTTGAGTCGCCCACGCTCGTTTGAAATTGCCAGCAACAAAAAGTGACTCATCAAAACAGATGCATTGTACTCCTCATTTTGAAAACTCCCTGTGTTATTCATTGTGGCTTTATCAACCGGCGACGAATAAGTATTGGTTTTCTTCATTCCCTGAAACAGCCGGATGGGAGTTGAAAAAAATGTTTGGGTCCTTCGATCTACTTTATCGTTACTCATCACTGAGAAAACAAAGGAATGCTTTCGATCCTTTGTTTTTTATTTTTACTGAAGTATCGTTGTGCACGCAACGCATCACGCATGAGGAGTTGTGCTGGTTATTGAGATTGCAGTTCCTGCGTTTTATTTTTTTGCCGGATTTGCCGGATCTGAACTCAAGAATTTGCACCTAGTTATTTGCTGATTTTTCATGAACTTCGTGTTTGTCTATAGAATTTCGCTATGAATTTCCTACTCATCACTTGGAATAGTTTCAAACAGGCCCTGGCCGAATTGAGAACAAACAAACTGAGAACTTTTCTTTCCCTGCTTGGCATTACGTTCGGGATATTCAGTATCATCAGTGTTTTGTCGACCATCGCGAGCATGAAGCTGGCGATTACAGATGAGCTGAATTCGATTGGCAATCATGTCATATTCGTGCAGAAATGGGAAAACTCAACCGACAGTGACTACCCATGGTGGAAGTTTATCAACAGGCCTCAGGCAAAATATGCTGAAATGACGATGCTGGAACGCAAGTTACCATGGGTCAGGGATATGGCTTTCATGATTAGCATCACGTCGACAGTGGAACACGGAGGAGATATGATGTCAGGTGTTAACTACTATGGTGTATCGGAGAAATTCAATGAAATTCAGAATATCTCTATCGGGATGGGACGTTATTTCCAGTTGTCCGAATTTCATACAGGCGTTAATGTTGTGGTCATGGGATATACAATAGCCGAACAGTTATTTGGAAATGCAGAGAATGCCCTGTATAAAAAAGTGAATTTAAGAGGAGACAGGTCAGCGACGGTAATCGGGATCATCGCGAAAGAAGGCAAGAGCATTCTTGATGCATGGGACTACGATCATTCGATTATCATTCCTTATTATTTTCTAAAGCAACTTACCCTCGAGGAATATTCTGATCCGCTGATTATGGTAAAGGGCGACGACGCTGTTCCCATTGACAATCTCCGGAACGAAATCAAAGGGGCCATGCGCTCTATTAGAAAATTGAGACCCGGGCAGGATGACAATTTCGGTCTGAATGATATCGGATTTTTTTCCAAATTTCTTGAGCCTCTCTTTCTCGGTCTGAATATTGGAGGATGGGCCATAGCAGCTTTGTCTCTTTTTGTGGGAATGTTTGGAGTGGCAAATATTATGTTTGTGACTGTTCGCGAGCGCACGGGTCAGATTGGTCTCAAAAAAGCGGTGGGAGCAAAAAAAATAAATGTCATTTCAGAGTTTCTGCTCGAATCAATTTTCCTGTGCATTATTGGCGGAGCAGTGGGCCTGCTCGCCGTTTTTGTGTTGACTCAGATTTTTTCAGCAATTATGAGTTTCCGTGTATTCATTCCGGTCGACATTATCGCACTCGCTATAGGAATTTGTGTTTTCATAGGCATATTGGCCGGGATAATTCCTGCGCTGAAAGCAGCGAATATGAACCCGGTTGTTGCGATAAGATCAGTTTCCTGAATGCTGAAGAGCCTGTGTTCGCAGCCAGCCCTCCGCAAAGAACTCTGCATCGCAGCAACTAGTCCAACTGTCGCCGGTTTAGATGCCGGTACAAACCATCTTCCTTTGCTGCAAGCTCCGCATGTGTTCCTTTTTCCTGGATTCGCCCTTTGTCTAAAACAACAATCTGGTCAGCACTGCGGATCGTTGACAAGCGATGCGCGATGATCACCGATGTGCGACTGCGCATCAGATTCTCCAGCGCTTTTTGAACAATAAATTCTGAAGCCGCATCGAGTGCGCTGGTTGCCTCATCCAGTATCAGCACCACCGGATCTTTCAAAATTGCGCGGGCGATGGCGATACGCTGACGTTGTCCTCCTGAAAGTTTAATGCCGCGTTCGCCCACAACCGTGTTGTATCCCTCCGGGAATTCGACTATGAATTCATGGGCATATGCGAGTCGTGCCGCTTTTTCAACTTCGCTCATCGGAGCACCCGGTTTTCCATATTCGATATTTTCAAGGATTGTGCCACCGAACAGAAATACTTCCTGGGGAACCACTGCAATTTGTTTGCGCAACTGTGATAGCGGAATACTGCCGGCATCTCTGCCGTCAAAAAATATATTGCCTTTTGATGGTTCATAAAACCGAAGTAACAGCGCCGCAATAGTGGATTTTCCCGCGCCGCTTTGACCGACTATCGCCACTTTGCTGCCAGGCTCAATATGAATAGAGACCTCATCCAATACCTGTACTGACTCACGTGAGGAATAATAAAAAGAAACATTGCTGATATTTATTTTTCCGTACAATCTATTTTTTGATTCTACAGTTGAATTCTTATTTTCAATGGATTCCGGTATAGAATCCAGCAATTCTCTTACTCTTTGCGTTGCACCCAAAGCTCTTTGGAGTTGGCTGAACAACTCGGCGAAACTGGCGATATTACCGCCGACATAGACCGTGTAAATGACAAAGGCAGTCAGGTCACCAAAAGAAAGTTTTCCGGAGCTCATCAACACGGTCCCAAACCAAACAATTAAGACGATTGTACCAAAGGTCCCAAACATCAGGCCGGATGACAACAGGCCTCTGTTTTTTCCGTTTCTGATGGCAAGTCTGATCGCCTTGTTCATGCTTGCTCCGTACCTTGAGATTTCGAACCATTCATTGGTGAAGGCTTTGACGTTCGCAATTCCCTGCAAAGTCTCATGTAAAATGATGTTGGTGTCTGCCAGTTGATCCTGAGTTTCCCTTGCACCTCTGCGAATGCGACGGCTAAAAAAAACCGCTGTAATTGCCAGGAGAGGTACGATGGCCAGCATCGCAAGTGTCAACTTCACCGATATAAATAATATCAGTGCAATCCCTATAAGAATGGTGAGAACGCCTCTGATCAGTTCCGCGAACAAATAGGTTATCGAGTTTTGAATCTGCGACAGGTCAGAGTTCAGCCGGCTCGATAGCTCTCCAACTCTCCTTTGGGAAAAAAAATTCATGGACATCATGATCATCCTGGCATAGACGTCCTTGCGTATATCGGACAGGAGTTTTTCACCGACAAGTGTGAAAAGATAAGATCGGATGAATGTGAAAAGCGTTTGCAGCATCAGCGCAATGATCAGGGCGATCGTAATTCTGCTGCCTGAATGAAGAAATCCTTTTGGGCTAAGTCCTCGGGCGGAGTCGATCAATTCTTTCAGCAGAAAAGGCAGGGCCATGGAGGTGAGACTCGAAAGAAAAATGAAAATCAGTCCGGAAGAAAATTGCAATCTGTACGGTCTCAGATATGTCAGTATCAATGACACTTGGCTAAGATCTTTCCGGGTCAATTTTATCTTGAGCAAATTCCTTCTGATAAAGCTATACTTTTTTTGCGTCTCCATTTTTTACTTTACAAAGATACTGAGGTGTTTTGTTGATGGCTCATGATGCAGTGATTCGTCATCCTTGTTTGCATCGCTTCGCGACGAAGCAGCCACTGTTTCATTCTGGCTGGGCAGGATGATTCGTTCGGCTGATCACATAATACAGGGATTCAAAACAATGGTCCGGAGAATAGCTGTCCCTGATAAACTTCTTTGCCGATCGGCTCAGCTTTTTTCTGAGCCCGTAGTTTTGAATCAATTCGTCAAGCTGGTACGTGAATTCATCCGGGCTGTCCGCCAAAACAAATGATTTTTGTGCTGCTTCTTCAATCCCCCTTGCCCCGTGCGTCGTCGTTACCAGGGGGAGACCGTTAGCCAACGCCTCGATATTTTTTATTTTTAATCCGGCCCCGAAACGAACAGGATTAATCACGATGTCGATTTGGCCGTAAATTTCCTCGGCATCTTCGACAAATCCCTTCAATTTGATAGTTGTATCTTGAATCGCGCGACTGATGGTGTTGACGACATTTCCAAATATCAAAAGTTCAACATTGTGTTTGCGCACAATCCTTGGCCAGCACTTGTCAATAAAGAAAAGTATGGCATCTCTGTTTGGCAAATATTCGCTGGCCACAAAACCAACTGATTTTACTCGTTTTCGGATGTATCGTTCCCTAATCGTTTCAGGGTGAGGATTAAGAAGAAGTTTCTTCTTTGGAACCATTTGCGCGAGACTCCTGAAGTCAGGCTCGCATAAAACCATGATATAATCATATAGTGCATAGATCCGCTTTTCTTGCCCCTTCGACAATGCCACCTGCGCAGCAGGATAGCCATATTCTTTAAAACTTTGGTAACGCTCGCTGTTGATATCATGAAGATCCAAAATGAATCGGGTAAGGGCGGAAAAGTTTTCAATATAAAGAGTAAGATGAATATACTCGACAATACACCAATCGAAATGAGCATCCTTTATGATTTTTTTTAGCAAACTCAAATACTGGGAACCAGTCGGGGCTTTGTCGTCGGGGAGGGAGATTAAATCATAAGCTCCTTCGCTTGCGGCAAGATCTGCAGAGCCATCCGCCAATCCACCTATATACATGACCGTTAGATAAACTTTGCCTGACAAATAACGGACCAGCTGTGAAATCCTTGCTCGATGGCCCGCGCCCCTTCTCCAAAAATCAACATCGGTGAGTATCATGACTTTTTTCATGCTGAGAGTATGACCAATACCAAAATCAAATTCAATGTCATTGCGCAAACGAACTTTTGCTACGCAACCATCTTATCTCCGCCATGCATTATTTTTTTCATTTGCATCCATAAAAACTCCGGTATCTATGACGATGGAAATAATTTCTTTTTTGGAACTCAAATGAACGATCGTGTCCTTCATATCGCTTTTCCATAACCCAGGCGTTTGATGCCGGGTTTCCTTTGTGCCATCTGCATAGGTAATTTGCAGATCTAAAGGAGCGGCCAATCCACCCAAATTAATGATATCGATATCATAGTTCAAACTCTTGCTTTTAACGCCGGCCAGCGAATAATCAATAAATCCATTGGAGAAATACCAGCTATTCCAAAACCAGTTCAAATTCCCGGCGACGTCGTTGAATGTATAAAAAAAATCCCATGGGGAGGGATGTCTCCCTTGCCATCTCGAAGCAAACTCTTTCAGGCATCGCTTGAACAGCTGGTCTCCCAATAAATCTTTCAGCGCGAGGAATCCCAGAGTGGCCTTTGTGTATTCGTTCTCAAAAAGGCTCGATCCATTTTGGGCATCTCCCGGGGTTATGATGGGAATATCTTTTAAGGGCGAAACACCATGCGACCAACTCGAAACACGAAACTGTTTGAAAAAATCCGCTGCTCTGACCTGCCCCATGAGTTCTGTGTTTGCAAAATATTCATTCATCGTAGCCCATCCCTCATCAAGAAACCCATACCTTGTTTCATTGATCCCCGTGTAAAATGGCAAATAGGCATGCGAGATCTCATGCGCAGCGATCGATTTTGACATTGTCGGATCTGGAAACGAAGGACAGCCGGCCATCATGGGGTATTCCATTCCCAAATAGGATTGGAAAAGTATCAGCTTTTCATACGGATAGGGGATAGCAGGCCAGTCATTCGAAAACCTGTCGACGATGTGGCGCGCATAAGCAACTAAATCAGGAAAGTCTCTGGAAGAGCTGTCGCAAATAGTCTGCACTGCGACCCGTCTCAGTATACTGCTATCGATTACGACGCTGGTTCCATTCCATAAGAAATGATCACTAACACCAAATGCAACATCAGGGATTCCAGTGGAACTAAAATTCCAGCTATTCATGGGGTTTTGAACTGTGACTCTCTCTGATGCTATATCTTTTGCGGAAACAATAGGAATCACATCATCGGACGTTGCAGATTTTAGATAGCGATCAGCAAAGGCTGACTGCAAAACAGATTCAGGATTTTGCAAATGGCCTGTTCCCCACACGATGAAATTTTTTGGAACATTGACCGAAACAGAATAGTCATTAAAATCGCTGTAGAATTCCTGTGCATCCGTAAACTCCATTTGATCCCATCTGTTGTAGTCATCATAAACTGCAACCCGCGGATAAAAATAGGAGAGAAAAAAGCTTGTTGAATCGATGACACCTTCTCTTCCGAATTGTTGCGCCACGCTGTAGTTCCATCGAAAAAAAAGCTCGACAGAGTCATGGGGATTCAGCGGTGTTGGCAGCACAACAGGTTGCCAGGTGAAAAGGTAGGGGATTTCCTGCCACTTGCGCGTATTTCCATTGATGCTGAAGCTGTCAACTTTTATCCCGGCAGTGAGATAATCTTCGACGGCTCCTGTCGCTCTGGGCGCACCGGGTTTATGTATGTTCATAAATAATTTAATTGTCAGATTTCTGATGGTGTCAGGACTGTTATTGTAGTACTCAATCGTCTCAAAACAATTTACCTGGCGGACTGGCGGCGAAAGGCTGACAGATATATTGTACCGTGCATGATTCTGCCAGTAATTTCTTCCTGGGAGACCGTCGCTGGATCTTGTTCCCTTTTTGCCTGCAGCTACAAGATTTCTTGGCTCGTACAGGGATTGACCATCAGCAAAAAAATGGACGGCACAAAGAATAATGGCGCCAATAAGAAGTTTTAACATACACTGAATTTAGAAATCAGGAATAAAGGATCCGTCTGATTTCTCATCCGGCAATTCGATGCCTTGAAATCAGTTCCGTCAAATTCCTTTCCAACATCTTAATGTCAATATTAAAATCCCCGGTGAAATAGTTGTCCGGTTCAGAAATCGGATCACAAAGTTGATGGTAATAATGAAATCCCAGTGCGGCCGCCTGATACCAGAAAACGAAACTCGGGTGTCTCAGCCTGTTGGTAACGGCTTTGTGTAGCTCAAGAACGGAGGAACCCTCTTTCATAAAGAGCATGTTGGTGAGCCCCGAGCCGTGAATCGAAACAAGGCAGCTTGCGTGGGAATAAATACTAACCTGTTCCAGAAAGGAATAATCTTCATTGTATACGGTTCTGAAATTATACTTTTTTAATACTTCCTCAACTTCAGTTTCATTTACCACTTTTTTCCTCGCTGCCTTTTTCCTGCTAATATAAATTCTCTCACCGAGATCGATCTTATTTTTTTTGGCGGACTGTATATGCCTTAGATAAAAATCTCGTATTTGATGTAGTTCCGGAACATGATAGGAATCACAAATTGGCTTGATTTGCGGAAGGCAGAGGTTTCTGACTAAGACACTTTTCCCGCTGGGTATAAAAAAGATTTTTTTTAGCTTAAAGGGTTCGAGAGATCCCGTGATAAAATCCGTTTGTCCGTAAAAATCCGGGAGGAGCAAGACCATTCTATTTCTGTCTTTTACCATCCATAACCGTAAGATGGATTCACAGATCCAATGATAATAATTATACCAGGGATGATGTATCAACAAGTAAATCTGGTCATCGTCGAGTTCGATCAGGTGATCAGAAGAATGGGTCGCTTCTTGTGCACAACGCGTGAGTTCATCCAGCCAAATGTCCTGCATGTCGGAATAGTCATGGTGACATTCCTTAAGAAGCCCTTTGCTGTTAGCAGCCAGTCCCGAGGCAGTGACAAAAACATTTTTGAACGTCTTTGTAGTCAAAGCTGTGATCTCGTAACGTGTGTAGGGCTCAAACATCGAAGCCGATTCGGCTTCGATATTAGCAGGCAGCGGCACAGTAATGGTTGTTTTCTTCAGCTTCATGATAAAATCAATTGGCAAGATGAGAAATTATTTTTGCATTTGCTATCAATGACAATTCTGACAGATCAAATTTTTTGCGCGGAATATATGGAACTCATAGAAATGCGATGGCGGCAGGGCAATATTAATTACTAAGTGTTTTTTTTAGTTTTTTTGTCCTAAACAACCACTTGACGGTTTTGAAATTTGTGTAAATTAGAATTGGATTTTATTTCGTCTGGTATTGAAAAGAAAATTTGAGGTACATTTTAACACGGGCAGGCCAGATATTGGGCCTGACGAATTAGCTGCAGTTCTTCTCATCGACAGTCCGCTGAAGATAGTCTTAGCATACTATTTATTTTCTTGCAAAGAAGCACACAGATGGATTTGATTTCGCCTTGTAGTAAAAAAGTCTGCTGAATAAAAACCGGTGAAACGATTGGCTTGGAAAAGTTTTATTAGCAGGTTATCAAAGGGATTTGCTCCGGATATGTATATATCATTTTTACTGATCTCCGTGTAACATAGACTCAGGCTTCTAAGGAAATGCCGTTCACTCTGTAGAAAACAATCTATCAGATGCAGAAATTATTCAAGGCCAGGAAAACCAACAGATAATCCATTCATCGAATCATTCAACGGCAGCTTCAGGGATGAATGCCTTAACACAAATTGGTTCTTATCCCTGGAAGATGCATCAGAAAAAATTGAGCGATGGAGAACGGAATACAACTACTTCCGGCCGCACAGTTCTCTCAACGGAATGACACCCGATGAAGTAGTAGAATTGTATCTATTGAAGCCCGAATTCTCTATTTTACAAGTGTCTGAAAAATGGGAGAGGATCAAAGGCAAAATTTATTAAATAAGTCAATTGTCCAACAATCGGGAAGGTTTCACTCCCATATTTAGACAATACAAGATTTGAGAAATTCCTTTAATTGCAATAAATGAAACTCAGCTGTTTTTGTTATAAAGTACATTCTCTTTTCTTTTGCGCCACACCTTGGGGTTAAAGCGTGGAAAATGAGAACTCGAATCCCGTGCTTTGATGGACTGCAATGAATACTGATAAATATCTGTTCTTTATATTAGGTAAATGCGGCTGTCGCTCAATTTTAAATATGGTATTTTGCTATAACTGGAATTGATAATTATTTTAATAGAAAGATGTTTCCTCTCATCCGAGGTTTCCGACTAATCTAGGTGTAAGCTTCCCTTATTTTCGGACCATTTAAAATTAGAGTTTTCTAAATTTTTAATTTTCTAGGGAAATCCGGAAATTCCATCTGTTACATTTGGCATAACCGCGGTCAACTTCAGCCTACATGCATTTTGCAAGAATACTTTCCTGCGGAAAAGATACACTCGTCAATGGAATAGAAAGGCGCATGGAATATAATTGCAAAACGATACCCGGTAGCTCCGGCGGCCCGGTTATCAATCAGTGCGGGATGGTAATTGGTATTGTGAAAGGAAGGGTAACACATCCCGATTCCTGGACGCAGACGAATTTGTCAGATGGTGCATCTTCCCAATTATTCCTTTTCAACAATATTTAGCACATTGATCTAGCATGCTAGTTGAGCTATCGACAATAATGAGAAAATTCGAATAAAAAATCCAACCGGCTCAAACGTTTCTATTTTTTAGATATTTACCTGATAGCTTGTACTACGTCCTCCTGCTTTACCTGAAAGTACAAAAGCACCCATTTCCAATAACTGTTGCATATCCCTTGTTGCGGTTGCTTTCGAAGTCCTGGTAATGCCAATATATTTTTTGGCATTCATACCGCCTTCAAATCCCTTAGTGCCTTCTTCCAGCATTCT
>Ga0335076_10000572_pt1 | contig 34430 bp, 30 predicted proteins | sample Lox_Sample_25_FD_206717 | JGI IMG/M metagenome (GOLD analysis project Ga0335076, IMG submission 206717) | Soil microbial communities from Loxahatchee National Wildlife Refuge, Florida, United States - Lox_Sample_2.5 | ecosystem: Environmental > Terrestrial > Soil > Wetlands | place: USA...
AGTCGTGGTCGCGGGACTCGTGGTCGTCGTGCTCGTCGAATCCGTAGTCGCGCCGGTTGTGCTCGTGTCGGCGCTTTGAGTCGTGGTCGCCGGAGCGGGTGTCGTGTTCGAGCTCATCGTCGGACAGGTCGTCGTCCCGGTCGTTCCGGTTGTCGTGGTGGCCGGAGTGGTCGTCGAGCCGGCCAGCACCGTCGAATCGGTCTGGGTCTGGGTCCGACCCGGGGGCACCGTCGGCGTGGTCTGCGCCTTCGTCGTTGCCTGCTTGCCGTGCTTGCCGTCGACCAGCGGTTTGTGCTTGGTGGTCGCGGCGGCCTTGGCCGCAGCCGGTTTGTGCAGATGCTCGACCACGGTGTGATGGACGACCGCGCTGGGTACGGCGCCGCCACTCGGTGCCTCCGAGTGCGCGGTGATGGTGACGGCTGCCGGCGGATTGGGAGCGGAGCCGACGTGGGTGATCGGGGCGGCGTGGTGATGAGCGTGCGGGCGCGCCGGCTGCTCGACCTCGACGGCACCGGCTGTGACCAGCGCGGCCGCGGCCAGACCGGCCGCCGCCTTCGTCGCGATCGCGCCGACGCTCGCCGAGAGGAACCCGGTCGTGCTCGTTCCCATCACGGCGCCTGCGCCGGCCGCCGCCGTGCCTCCGACTGCCGCCGCGGTACCGCCCGCGCTCGCGCCGGACGAGCCGGCGCCAGCGCCGGCGCCGGCGGAGTGGCCGATGTGCAGGATCGCGAGTTTGCGCAGCAGCACGAACCCGCCGACCGGCAGTACCGCGGTCAGCGCCTTGCTCGTCTCGTTGAGCTGGCCCTTGAACGTCTCGCAGCGCTCGCAAGAACGCAGGTGGCGGCGGACGAGCGAGCCTGGGCGCCGCTGGAGGCCTTCGGCGACCTCGGCAAGCTCGATTCGGACCTGCTCGCACGTGAGCAACCGCGCCTCCGCGGCCTCGGCGAGGGATACGCGCGCGCGCACGAGCAGCGACTTGACGCTCGGCACGGTCGTCTCCATCGCCTCGGCGATCTGCTCGTAGGAGAGGGCGTCCATCTCGCGCAGCACGAGCGCGGTCCGCTGGGTCTCGGGAAGTCCCTGAATGTCGCCGACCAGGAGGCGGAACTCCTCGCGGTCGTGGACCTTGTCGGCGGTGGTCGTGCCGTGGTCGGACAGGTGGATGTCCATCGAGTCGACGCCGACGGCCTGGATCCGGCGCAGGTGGTTGAGGCTGCGGTTGCGGGCGATCCGGTACAGCCACGGCCGGACGTTGATCGGGCGGTCGTCGTCGAGGATCGCGTTGAACGCGGCGGAGAAGACCTCCTGGAGGACGTCCTCGGCATCCTCGCGGGACCCGAGCAGGTGCCGGCAGAACGCCAGCAGGCGGGAGTGATAGCGGGAGACCAGAACCTCGAACGCGGCGGTGCTGCCTCGCCGGATCAGCGTGACCAAGCGCTCGTCGGACTGCAGCCTCAGCAGCGGCGAGCGCGCGTGAAGACCAATTCCTCCCGAGTATCTGAGCGCTGAGACTTCCATCCAGACCGCTTGAGGGCCAACCTAAAGGGGGCCGTCGCTGGCACGGACACCGTAGCAGCGGATTAGTTGCGGTCCTGCACAGCCGCTCCCGGATACGCCGCCCGGACGACCCGGGGACGGGCCGTCGCGCTGAGGTACCCGGGGAGGGACTCGAACCCTCATGCCGCTGGGGCAATCGCTCTTAAGGCGACCGTGTCTGACCAATTCCACCACCCGGGCGCGAGCCTAAACGCTACCGGCTCGAGTGGCGTGCTCGCGCGCGGGAACGAGGTTTAGCGCGCGGGTAGATATAGGCCCATGGGACGGGCGGTCCTCGCTTCCGACACCTCTGTCGGTTCGAAATTGACAGTGGAACAAACCCCTTGCTAGGTTCGACTCGAAGTCCGCGCTGGGATTGCCAGGGTCCTCGCGGGAGGAGCTACGCATTGGCAGGTGTGAAGCGGTGAGAAACTCGACCGCGGTCGGCAGGGTTGCCGCAGTCGCCGCGGTGGCGATTGCGGTCGTCGTCGTCGCCGTAATCCTGCTTTCCGGTGGGACGAATTACCAGGTACACCTCGTGTTCGGGGACGCGAGCCAGATCGTCAAGGGCGATCAGGTCCAGGTGGCCGGGAACTCGGTCGGCTCGGTCTCGAACATCGCGCTGACGCCCAACGGGCAGGCGCAGCTGACGATCAACATCTCGAACTCGAGCTACGTTCCGCTGCACCAGGGGACCGAGGCGACCGTACGGCTGAGCTCGCTGTCGGGGATCGCGAACCGCTACATCGACCTCCGGCTCGGCCCGGGGAACGCTCCGAAGATCCCGTCAGGCGGGGTGATCGGCACGCAGGACACCACCAGCGCGGTCGACATCGACGAGCTGTTCAACACGCTCAACCCACCGACGCTCAAGGGCATCCAGAACCTGATCCAGGGCGCGGGCTCGCAGTTCGCCGGCAAGGGCGCCGCTGCGCAGGCTGCGTGGGCGTATCTGAACCCGGCGGTGGCGTCGAGCAGCACGCTGTTCCAGGAGCTCAACCGCCACGACGGCGGGGATTTCACGAACTTCGTCGTCAAGTCCTCGAAGCTCCTCTCGGACATCTCCACCCGGTCCTCTGACCTGACCGCGCTGGTCAAGAACCTCGGGACGACCACCGAGGCGCTGGCGTCGCAGAAGAACGCGCTGGGCCAGTCGATCCAGGACCTGCCGCAGTTCATGGCGCTGGCGGACACGACGTTCGTGAACCTCAGAAACGCGCTCGACGACCTCACGCCTCTGGTCAACGACTCAAAGCCGGTGGCGCCGAAGCTGCAGAAGTTCCTCGCGCAGCTGCGCCCGCTGGCCCAGAACGCGGTGCCGACCGTCCGCGATCTCGCCAACATCATCTGCTCGCGCGGGTCCAAGCCCTGCTCGCCGAGCACGCCCGGTCAGAACGACCTGATCCAGCTGCTCGAGCTGAGCGTCCAACTAGCGAACGTCACCTGCGGCACGAACCGGGCCGCGAGCACCTGCAATGGCACGCTCCGGGCCAACGGCTCTCAGCGGCTCGGCGCGTTCCCGCAGTCGACCGACGCGCTCAACGACTCGACCCCCGAGCTCGCGACCGCACGTCCGTATGCCGTCGACCTGACCGGCTGGTTCGAGGGCTACAGCCATCCGGGCACAATCGACGCGAACGGCAACGCGAGCCGGATCGCGCCGGTCATCGGCGTCGGGTCGGTCGAGAACGGCAGCCTCAACCTGCTGCCGTCGTTCCTGCAGCCGGTGCTGCGCTCCGTGCTCGCGTTCGGCGGGAGCGGCACGGGGTCGGGAACCGGGACCAGCACTAACTCGAGCGGACTCCTCACCTCCGGGCAGGGCGATCGCTGCCCGGGGTCGATGGAGCGCGGCTCGGTGTACTACCCCGAGAGCGGCTTCCCGTGTAACCCCAGCGAAGTCCCGAGCGGGAACTGATGAGACGAGTCCTCCTCGGCGCCGGGATCGTGCTCGTACTCGGGGCGTTCATCGTGGTCGCCGGCGGATTCACCGGCGGACCAAGTAACCCGACTTACGGACTCGAGTTCGACAACGCGTTCGGGCTCGTAAACGGCGCGCCGTTGAAGGTAGCCGGCGTCCCCGCGGGCTCGATCAAGTCGATCGGCCTGTGCTACCGGGACAAGAAGGCTCACTGCTCGAACCCGCTCGACGCGCTGGTCACGGTGCAGGTGACCACGAAGGGATTCGGGGCGTTCCGCGCGGACGCGTCGTGCCAGTCCCGGCCGCAGTCGCTGATCGGCGAGTACTTCGTGGATTGCCAGCCCGGGCAGTACGGGAAAGCGCTTGCGTCGGGGAGCACGCTCACCGCGTCGCACACGTTCTCGACGATTCCGGCGGACCTGCTCGCGGACATCATGCGAATGCCCCAGCGCGAGCGGTTCACGCTGATCATCAACGAACTGGGCGCGGCGGTCGCGGGCCGCTCCATCGACCTGCAGACCGCGCTCAAGCGGGCGGTCCCGGCGCTGGATGAGACCGACAACCTGCTGTCGCTGCTCGGCGACGACTCGGGCACGCTCAAGGCGCTCACCGCGAACTCCAACGCGGTGGTCACGGCGCTGGCCAACAACTCGAAGCTCGTCCAGAACTTCATCGTCCAGGCCGACAACGCCGCCACCGACTCGGCGACCCAGCAGGCGAGCATCAAGACGAGCCTGCAGCGGCTCCCCGGCTTCCTCGAGCAGCTCAAGCCGGCGATGGCCAAGCTCGGCACGGCCGCCACCGCGAACACGCCGGTGGTCGCGAACCTGAACGCCGCCTCGAGCCAGCTCCACACGTTCTTCACGAACCTGGCTTCGTGCTCGCAGCCGCACACGGGCAATCAGTGCGGGTTCGCGAACGCGTCGTTGCCGGCGCTGCAGTCGCTCGGGCAGGCATCGGTCACCGGCAAGCAGGCGGTCCAGACCGCGGCGCCGACGGTCTCGATCCTCAACAAGTTCGCCGCGCCGACCAGCCAGGGCGGAGCCGGGACCGGCGAGCTCGCCCAGAACCTGGCGATAGTGCTCGGAGACATGAACACCCAGGACCGCGCGGTAGAGCCGGACTCACGCAGCCCCGGCGGCAAGGGCTTCAGCGGCCTTCAGGCGCTGCTCCAGTACGTGTTCAACCAGACGCTCGCGATCAACACGTTCGGGCCGTTCGGGCACATGCTCGCGGTCGACGCGTTCGTGAACCCGATGTGCTCGCCGTACGCGACGCCGGGGACGATCTCCGCGAACCTCAAGACGTACGGCGCCGCCTACCGCCAGTGCTACTCGTGGCTGGGCCCGAACCAACCCGGCGTCAACGAGACCGACCCCTCGAACCCGACCGGGTGCGTGCCCGATCCCGGAGGGGCGCCTCCCGGCGACACCGGACCGCAGACCAGCGCGTCCAAATGCCCGGCCGAGGCACTCAGCGCCAGCCCGCCGAACCTCAAGGCCTCGAAGAAGTCGAAGACCACTCCGGCGACTACGACCCCCAGTCCGAGCGCAACGCGCCCATCGGTCCCGACCACGAAGCCGCCTCCGGTGGTCCAGAACGCGCTCGGGGCGGTCAACCGCGCGATCGGCGCCGCCACCAAGCCACTCGGGGGGGTGACGCCGACGACGCCGACGGTGCCGAACCTACCGGTGCCGACCGTGCCGCTGCCCTCCCAGCCGCAGAGCACGAGCACTCCGAACAACGGCGCCCCGTCCGCCCAGCAGGCCCAACAGCTCCTCAACTACCTCCTCTCGCCATGACGCGTAAGCAGCAATCCGCGTTTGCCAACCCCGTGCTGATCGGAGCGGTCACGGTGCTCGTGCTGCTCGTAGCGGTGTTCCTGGCCTACAACGCGAACGAGGGCCTGCCGTTCGTCCCGACCCGCGAGCTGAAGGTCGACATCGCCAACGGGTCCGAGCTCGTGGCCGGCAACGACGTCCGCGAGGGCGGTTACCTGATCGGGATCGTGTCGTCGCTGAAGCCGGTGACGATGGAGAACGGGCAGACCGGCGCGCAGCTGACGCTCAATCTGAACAAGGCCTACGGCGAGGTCCCGATCGATTCGACCATCTCGATCCAGCCCCGCTCCGTGCTCGGGCTCAAGTACCTCGACCTGCACAAAGGGACCTCGAGCCACGTGTTCTCCGACGGCGCGACGCTGCCCGAGACGCAGACGAACGTCCCGGTCCAGTTCGACGACGTGTTCAAGATGTTCGACGCCAAGACCCGCGGCGCGGTCCAGGAGGACCTCGACGGGTTCGGGGACACGCTCGCCTCGCGCGGGTCGGCGCTCAACGACACGATCGCGAGCCTCCCCGCGCTGTTCGGCCACCTCGAACCCGTCGCCCGGTACCTGTCTGACCCGAGCACGGAGCTGACCCGCTTCTTCACGGGGCTCAATGCGTTCATGGGGGCCGTCGCCCCGGTGGCGCAGGTCAACGCCCAGCTGTTCGGGAAGATGGCGACGACGTTCGGGGCGATCGACCGCAAGCCGCCCGACCTGAAGGCGACGATCAGCGAGTCGCCGGCGACCCTGCAGGTCTCGACCCAGTCGCTCGCCGCCCAGCAGCCACTGCTGACCGATCTGACCACTTTCGGGAACTACATGACGCCGGCGACGAAATCACTCGAGGCGGCGCTGCCGGTGCTCAACCCGGCGCTCGAACAGGGAACCCAGGTGCTCGGGCGCACGCCGGCGCTGAACGCGCGGCTGCAGGGCACGATGCAGGCCCTGCAGACGCTCGCGGCGGCGCCGGGGACGAACGTCGGGCTGAACGCGCTCGTCGACACCTCTTCGACCCTGAACCCGATGGTCCGCTACCTCGGGCCGTTCGTGACCGTCTGCAACGACTGGAACTACTGGTGGACGTACCTGTCCGAGCACCTCTCGGAGGCGACCTCGTTCGGATTCGCCCAGCGCGCGATGTTGATGCAGACGAACTCGGCGCAGTCCAACAACGTGGGCGACCAGGGCGCGACCGCGCCGGCCAACGGCGGCAGCTTCGACTCGCCCCAGGGGGGCAACGAGTACCTGCACGGCGAGGTGTACGGCGCCGCAGTCGACAACCAGGGCAACGCCGATTGCGAGACCGGCCAGCGCGGCTACCCGAAGAAGCTCAACTACTACGACCCGCAGGGCCGCGATCTCGACTCCGACTCGCACACGCCCGGCGACCAGGCCACGACCTTTGCCGGGAGCGCCCACGTGCCGGCCGGCGAGACGTTCACCCGCACACCGCAGAGCGCCTACGTCACTCCGTCCGTCCCGGGGAACAACTGATGCGAAAGCGACTGCACAAAGGCGGACTGTCCCCGTTCAAGGCGGGCCTGATCGCGATCGTCGCGATCGTCGTGTTCACCTATCTCGGCTTCACGAAGTTCGCCAATCCGTTCGCGAGCCCGTACACGGTGCACGCGATCTTCTCAAACGCGAACGGACTGAAGCCCGATTCGCTGGTGCGGATCGCCGGCGTCAATGTCGGCAAGGTAGAGAGCGTCGGAGCGGTCCCGGACTGCAAGCTCGGCGGCACGCCCGAGAAGACGGCGGCCGGGTCGAGCCAGCAGTGCAGCGCCGCCGACGTGACGATGACGATCTCGGACTCGGGGCTGCCGCTGCACAAGGACGCGACGTTCGCGATCCGGCCCCGAATCTTCCTCGAGGGGAACTTCTTCGTCGACGTGAGCCCGGGCACGCCCGAGGCCCCGGTCGCGCCGGACGACTACACGTTCCCGTTCCAGCAGGGCACCGAGCCGGTGCAGTTCGACCAGGTCCTCACCTCGCTGCAGTCGAACACCCGCCAGAACCTGCAGACGCTGCTGCAGCAGTTCGGCACCGCGCTCAAGAAGGGAGGCCCGTCCTACAACGCCTCGATCAAGTACTGGCTCCCGGCGTACGAGTACTCGGCGATCGTCGCGCACGACGCGCTCGGCATCGAGCCGCACGACCTGTCGAACGCGATCAACGACCAGGGGACGGTCTCGGGTGCGATCGACACCCACCCCCAGAACCTCGAGAACCTGATCACGAACTTCAACACGACCGCGAACGCATTCGCGCGCGAGAACGTCTCGCTCGAGAACGCCGTGACCGCGCTGCCGAAGACGCTCCAGGCCGCGATCCCGGCGTTCAACGCGCTCAACGCGGCGTTCTGCTCGGGCGCGGCGAAGCCGAACTGCGCGCCCGGGCCGCTCCCACAGCTGGCCAAGGCGCTGGTCCCGGGCGTCCAGTCGACCGGCCCGATGATCGACGCGAGCCTGCCGTTCATCACCCAGCTGCGCTACCTGGTCTCGCCGTCGGAGCTGGAGGGGTTGACCAACGACCTCTCGGGGACGGTGCCGGCACTGTCGAACCTGACTCGGGCGAGCATCCCGCTGATGGCCAACGGCGTTCGGCCGGCGTCGAGCTGCGTCTCGAACGTCGTGATCCCGTGGACGAAGCTCACGATCAACGATCCGAACTTCAATGCCTCGAACGGGTTCCCGTCGCGGCCGGTGTACGTCGAGGCCGTCGATTTCCTCCCCGGGCTGGCCGGCGAGTCGCGGGACTTCGATGCGAACGGCCCGTACGTCCGGATTCTCGGCACCGGCGGCACGCTCACCTACTCCCTCCAGCCCGGTCTGATCGGTCAGGCGCTCGCCCCGCTCCAGGGCGAGCAGCCCCAGCCGCCTCCGGGCGAGAAGTCGCCGCCACTCGAGCCGAACGTGCCGTGTGAGACGCAGCGGCCGGTCACCGACCTGTCGACGCCGACGGGTGGACCGCCCCAGCAGCAGTCGAGCAACCTGTCGGCGCCGGGCGCGTCGCTTCGCTGGACCTCGGCCGCCGCCGAGGCGATCCCGCAGGTCAAGAAGCTCGCGAGGGCGTCGGGGCTCGGAATCGGGACGTCGGCGATGCCGTCGACGGGCACCGGCTCCCCCAATGCCGCCGCCGCGAAGCTCGCGAGGAGCATCCGATGAAGCGCGCGATCAGGGAGCACTGGAAGGACTTCGCCGCGATCCTGGGCCTGCTCGTGATCACGATCGGGGTCGCGGGATACATCCTCACCAACGAGCGGCTGTCGATCCCGTTCATCTCGCCGAGCACGTACACGCTGAACGCGGACTTCTCGACCGCGCAGGCCGTCACGCCGGGCCAGGGCCAGAGCGTGCGGATCTCCGGCGTCCAGGTCGGGCTGATCAGCGGCGTCTCGCTGAAGGACGGCGAAGGCGTCGTGAAGATGAGCATCGACAAGAAGTACGAGGGCCTGATCCGCACCAACTGGACGGCGCTGCTCCGCCCGCGCACCGGCCTCGATGACATGTTCGTCGAGCTCAGCCCCGGCGTCGGCAGCGCGCCGGTGGCGAAGTCCGGCTACACGATCCCGGTCTCGAACACGATGCCGGTGGTCAACCTCGACGAGATCCTGTCCTCGCTCGATGCCGACAGCCGCGAGTACCTCGACCTGCTCGTCAACGGCGCCGGCCAGGGGCTCCAGAAGAACGGCGGCGACCAGCTCGCGCAGGTGATGGAGCGGTTCGAGCCGACCCACCGCGATCTCGCCCGGCTCAACCAGGCGGTGGCACAGCGCGGGACTGACCTCCGCCAACTGGTGAACTCGCTCAAGCGCCTGAACGTGGCCCTCGCGGCCAAGCAGCCGCAGATCGTGCAGCTGATCGACTCGAGCGAGAAGGTGTTCAGCGCGTTCGCGTCCGAGAACGGCAACGTCAGCCGCGCGGTCGCCGACCTGCCGAGCACGCTGAACCAAACGACGGCGACGCTCGCCAAGGTGCAGGCGTTCGCGCAGCAGCTCGGACCGGCGGCCAAGAACCTGCTGCCCGCCGCGGGCGCGCTCAAGGGAGCCAACCAGGCGCTGACCGCGCTCGCCGTCCCGGGCGCGCCGATCGTGCAGAAACAGATCCGGCCGTTCGTGGTCGCGGCACGGCCGGTGGTTCGCAACCTCCGTCCGGCGGCAGTGAACCTCGCGGCGGCCACGCCGAACCTGACCAAAGTCTTCGGCGTGCTCAACAACTTCGTGAACATGGTCGGCTACAACCCCGGCAGCACCGAGCACGGCTACCTGTGGTGGCTGGCGTGGCTTGACCACAACGCGCGCACGCTGTTCTCGGTGCAGGACGCCAACGGCGACTTCCGCCCGCTGTTCCTGCAGACCAGCTGCGCGACGATGGCGCAGCTCGCGAACTCCTCGCCGCTGACCGAGGTGCTGATGAACCTGACGCCGATCCTTACCGACGCCGGGCTGTGCCCGACCCAGGCCGCGGCCGACCAGGCGGCGTACGCCAAGTACCAGCAGAAGCACCCCGCCTCATCGAGCGCGTCGTCGACAGGCCTGTCGAACGTGCCGGCGCTGGCGCCGCACTCCGGCTCGGGCGCGACCGGCTCGAACAACCTGTTCCTCCCGAAGCTCCCGACGAACTGATGCACACCGGCAGCCCTCCGATCTCACGCGTCATCACGATGGTTCTGTTCGCGCTGTCGTGCATCGGGCTGCTGCTGTTCCTGTGGCTGTCTTTCGGCGGCACCATCCCGCTCGGCGCCCAGGGCTACAGGATCAACGTGTCGTTCCCGAGCGCTCAGGACCTTGCCACCCAGGCCGACGTCCGGATATCCGGCGTGAACGTCGGCAAGGTCGTCTCGACCAAGCTCGACCCGAAGGGCAACCGGACGATGGCGACGCTGCAGCTGCAGGGCAAGTACGTGCCGATCCGCCGCGACACGCGAGCGATCTTGCGGACCAAGACGATCCTCGGCGAGACATACGTGCAGCTGATCCCCGGCAGCCCGAACGCGCCGCCGGTCCCCGACGGTGGGACGCTGCCGCGCGGGCAGGTGCTCTCGGAGGTGCAGCTGTCTGACATCTACAACGCGTTCGATCCGACCACCCGGCACGCATTCCAGGTTTGGCAGCAGCAGCTCGCCAAGGCGGTCGGCGGCAACGACCAGAACCTCAACGACGTGCTCGGCAACCTGCCGTCGTTCGCGGCCGATGCGACCGACATCCTCCAGGTACTCGACGTTCAGCATCAGGCCGTGGTCAGCCTCGTGCACAACGGCGGCACCGTGTTCGGCGCCCTGGGCGCCAACCAGACAGCGCTTCGCAACCTGATCACGAGCGCGGAGACGACGTTCGCGACCACCGCCGCCAACGACAACAAGCTTGCGCAGACCTTCCAGGTGTTCCCGACGTTCCTGAACGAGACCAAGGCGACGATGTCGAAGCTCCAGGCGTTCTCGGTCAACACCGATCCGCTGATCAAGGAGCTCGACCCCGTCGCCCAGCAGCTCGGGCCGACGCTCCACTCGGTGCAGGAGCTCTCGCCGCCGCTCCGGCACCTGTTCACGAACCTCGGGCCGCTGATCACGGTCTCGCAGACTGGATTGCCCGCGGTGCACGACATCCTGACCGGCGCGACGCCGCTGCTCGGCTCGCTCGGTACGTTCCTCGAGCAGCTCAACCCGATCCTCGGCTGGCTCTCAGACCATCAGCAGCTGGTCTCGGACTTCATCTCGAACGGAGCCGGAGGCCTCGCCGCGACCACGACCTCGTTCTCGGGCGGCGGCATCGGGCACTACCTTCGCCAGTTCTCTCCCGTTGGGTCAGAGACGCTCTCGTTCGCGACCAACCGGGACTCCGACAACCGCGGGGATACCTACCCGGGCCCGACCTGGCTCGCGAACGCCCAGAACTTCGCCAAGGGCAACTTCCCGTCGTTCGACTGCAATAACACCGGTGCTGGTGGCGACGGGTCGACCGCGGGCAACAACATCCCTGCGGGCGCGCCGGGGTCGCAGGAGGCGTGCTGGGTGGCGCCGGCGCTGCCTGGCGCGAAGAAGGGGCAGATTCCGCACCTGCTCGCGGCGACCTACCCGGACAAGTAGGGGGTTGGCGCTAGGCGGCTTCGCGGGCGCGGTCCGACGCGCGGCGACCGACCGCAATCAGACCGTCGAGCAGGGCGCCGGCGAGCTGCAAGTCGCCCGTGACCTCGAGCCCGCTGCGGTCGCGCTCGGGTGAGAATGCCTTCACCCATGCCGAGATCGGGCCGGCGACGCGCGCGTCGGCGCCCTCGACCGAGCGCTCCTCCACCGCCACCGAGTCCTCGGACGCCGTCAACGTGTACATGTCCCGGCCGTCTTCCCCGTCCACGGCGAACTCGACGGTGCCGGTCGTGGCCGGGCGAGTAAACAGTCCCGGCGCGAGCCTGAAGATCGCGCCGAGGTCGACCGACTCCGACGCGCGCGGCGGGCTCCACGCCCACTCGTATCCCCACCGGGCGAGCTCGCCGAGAATCGGCATCAGCTCGCGCGCTCGTTCGGTGAGCTCGTAGTCAACGCGCGGCGGGACCTCGCGGTAGCGCTTGCGGGTGAGCATGCCGTCGGCGACCATCCGGTTCAGGCGCGAGCGTAGCTGCTCGGTCGAGATGCCGGGGAGGACGCGCTGAAGCTCGACGAACCGCCGCGGGCCGGCGGCGAGGTCGCGCACGATCAGCAGTGTCCATTTGTCGCCGACCAGGTCCAGTGCCCTGGCGTCTGGCGACCATTGATCATACGGGTGGCGTTTCGGTGGGGGTACGTGCGGAATGGGATTGTCCTCCCGGTGGACGGTGCGTACCTACCAAGTTCGAGTCTAACGGACGTTCAGCGGTTTCCTGCCTGCGTAAATGCCCATTTTGTAGTAGTCGGACTCGGCATGAGAAAGGCGTTCTGTAGGGAAACGACGCGTGAGGGAGGTTTGCGTCAGTTTTGCTTCTCGGCAGCGTTGCTGAGGTACATGGGTGAAGTGATCGAGCTGAAGGATCAGCTTGCCGATCGGTCTCGCCCCAGGGGGGGTCTGGGGGCTGCGTTCTTCTACGACGTGGCGTGTCCGTTCTCCTACCTGATCGCGGAGCGACTCGAGCGAGTGCTGGGCGAGGTCGAGTGGGTGCCGGCGCCGGCGGTGGGGCTCGACGGCGGCGCGCGCTGGGCGCGGTTCGACGCGACGCGCGAGCTCGCCGAGCGTTACGCGTTCGCGGCGCGCCTTCCGCTCGTGTGGCCCGACGCGTTTCCGACCAACACCCGCCACGCGCTGCGGGCGGCCTCGTACGCAACCGAGAACGGCGCCGGCGCGGGCTTCGCGCTGGCGGCGTCGCGGCTCGCGTTCTGTGGCGGGTTCGACCTCGAAGATCCGGAGATCCTCGGGATCGCGGCCGGGGCGGCTGGATTGTCGATCGAGGGATGCCTCGCGGCGGCGCGCGAGCCCGAGCGAGATCGCCCGCTGTGGGCGACCGCGCGGGGACTCCACGCGCGCGGCGTCAAGGCGCTGCCGGCGCTCAGGCTGGGTCGGCGCTTCATCGAGGGCGAACGCATCCTCATCGAGGGTGCGGCGCTGCTCGGCGCCCACGCGCTGTAGCTTCCCGTCGGTGGCGACGGAGGCGCAGGACAGCACCCAGGTTCACGGCGGGCGGCTGATCGCGGCCCGGCTCCGCGCCCACGGCGTGACGAAGCTGTTCACGCTGTCGGGCGGGCACCTGTTCTCGATCTACGACGGCTGCCGGGCCGAGGGGATCGAGATCGTCGACGTCCGCCACGAGCAGGCCGCCGCGTTCGCCGCCGAGGGCTGGGCCAAGGTGACGCGCACCGTCGGCGTGTGCGCGCTGACCGCGGGCCCCGGCGTCACCAACGGGATCAGCGCGATCGCGTCCGCGAGCCACAACCGGTCTCCGGTGCTGGTGCTGGGCGGGCGCGCGCCGCAGTTTCGCTGGGGACAGGGATCGCTCCAGGAGATCGACCACGTGCCGTTCGTCCGGCCGCTTGTCAAGCTCGCCGCCACCGCGCAGGACACCGCCGAGATCCCGGCGCTCATCGACGAGGCGATGCAGACCGCGATCAACCCGCACTCAGGGCCGGTGTTCGTCGACTTTCCGCTCGACTACGTGTTCGGCGAGGCCGACTCGCCCGCGCCCCCCGGGGCGCTCCTCGATCCGTCGCGCGGCCCGGGTGCCGACGGCCGCGAGATCGAGCGCGTCGCCGCCATGCTGCGCGACGCCGAGCGGCCGGTGATCATGGCCGGCGCCGGGCTCTACTGGGGTAGGGGCGAGGCGGCGATACGGGCGCTCGCGGAGGAGCTCAGGATCCCGGTGTTCCTCAACGGGCTCGCGCGGGGGTGCCTGCCCGCCGACCACGAGCTGGCGTTTTCGCGCGCTCGCAGCACCGGGCTGCGCGGAGCCGACGTGGCGCTCGTGATCGGCGCGCCGCTCGACTTCAGGCTCGGCTTCGGCGCCGCGTTCGCGCAGGACGGGGAGATCGTCGCGATCGACGTCGCCGAGCCCGACCAGGATCCGCCGCGCACGCTCGCCGGCGAGCTGTATGGGGCGCTGCCCGCGACGCTCGACGCGCTGCGCGCGGCGGCCGGCGGGGACGAGCCGGGGCCTGCTCGCGAGACGTGGATCGCGTCGCTGCGGGCCACCGAGGACGAGACGCGCGCCGGCGAGGCCGACGAGCTCGCCGACGACCGCGCGCCGCTTCATCCGGTACGCGTGTACGGCGAGCTGATCCGCCTGCTCGACCGCGACGCGATCGTGGTCGGCGACGGCGGCGACTTCGTCTCGTACGCGGGGCGGCTGATCGACTCCTACCAGCCGGGCTGCTGGCTCGATCCCGGGCCGCTCGGCTGCCTCGGCAGCGGCTTTGGATACGCGCTCGCCGCCAAGCTCGCGCACCCCGACCGCCAGGTTGTGCTACTGCTCGGCGACGGCGCCTTCGGCTTCTCCGGCATGGAGCTCGATACGCTCGCCCGCCACGGCGTCGCCGTCGTCGCCGTCGTCGGCAACAACGGCATCTGGGCCCTCGAGAAACATCCCATGGAAGCCATCTACGGGTACTCCGTCGCCGCCGACCTCCGCCCCCAGACCCGCTACGACCAGGTGGCCCAGGCCCTCGGCTGCCACGGCGACCTCGTGTCCACGCCGGGGGAGCTAAGGCCGGCGCTCGAGCGGGCCTTCGAATGCGGCGGCCCAGCCCTCGTCAACGTCCTGACGGATCCGACCGTCGCATATCCGCGCCGCTCGAACCTCGCCTAGGCGAACGACGACCCCGAATACGAAAACCGCCCGCATTCTCAGCGGGCGGCTTCCGATCCAGGTTTGGCCCAATCGGGACGGGCAGGGGTACGTGCCAGAAAGGGCCGGTTAGAGTGGCTCGGACGGCGGGAGGCGCCGATGTCTGCGGCTTCGCCCGAGCCTATGTTGGGAGCCAAGGTAAAACCCGGCCCCGAGGCAATCATTCCCACTAAAGCCTTCCCGAACAATCGAACATTCGTCCAGTTCGGTTTAGAACACTAACTGGACGGATGTACTACTCCAAGCTGCAGGTATTTATAGGTGTGAATTCCGGTCTCATATACTGGAATTGATGGCCCGGTTGTTCTCCTTCCCGAATCCGGTCAACGAGAAAGCGGCTCGCGTGGTCGCCGGCACGGTGCTGGTCACGGTGCTCGTGATCCTCGCCACGGGCTGGTACTGGCTGCTGATTCCGCTGACCTACGGGTTCTGGGCGCGGGTCCTGACCGGTCCGACCCTCAGCCCGCTCGGCTGGACCGCCCAGAACGTTGTCGCGCCCCGGCTCGGCCCGAAGAAGCCGGTCCCGGGACCGCCGAAGCGGTTCGCGCAGGGAATGGGGGCGGCGATGGCGACCGCGGCGCTCGTGCTCGGCTTGATCCTCGGCCACGACACCGCCGCCGATGTGATCCTCGGCCTGTTCGTGGTCGCCGCCGGTCTCGAGTCGATCGTCGGGATCTGCCTCGGATGCCAGGTGTTCGCGGGGTTGATGCGCGTCGGCTTGGTCCCCGAGTCGGTGTGCGAGGAGTGCGCCGACATCAGCCGGCGCCTTCGCGCCACGGCCTGACGGCCCGCAGCCACCTGCAAGACACGCCAACCGGCCGCGCCCGCCGCGACGGTGGCGTGAGGTATACGGGGCATGCGCAATGCGCAACGGTCCCGGCTGCGGGCGCGCTTTGGCGCGTCATGCAGGTGGGCAGATCTCCTGGACCGACTCGAGCCACCGACGACCGCGCCCGTAGCCGCGCCGGCGACCTGCACAACACGACAATGGGCGGTGGCGAGGATCACCATGCCGACTTACGCACGATAATCGCGCGTAACGCGGCAAGGCTCGGCTGGAGCGCGACGATTGTCGCGCCACGCAGCTTGCGAAGATCGTGAGCGGCGGGCGCCGACGCGGCCTGACCGCGACCGCCGGCGCCGACTCGCGGCGCGCTCAGAACAGGCCGAGCGCCGCCCCTCGCAGGATGTCGTGCTCGGAGACCTCGAAGTCGTGCAGCCCGAACAGCGCGAGCGTCTCGAGCAGGATGATCACGCCGGCGACGATCGTCGGCGCCCGGTCGGGGTGCAGCCCGCGCACCTCGCGCCGCTCGGACAGCGTCAAGGCCGCCAGGCGGTCGAGAATCCGCCGGCACTCGTCCCCGCTCACCACGTACCCCTCGACCTTGTCCGGGTCGTAGGGCTCGAGCCCCTGGGCGATCGAGGCCATCGAGGTCGCCGTCCCGGCCACCCCGATCGCGTGGGACACCGACCGCCGGTACTCATCGGGCACGCCGTCGGCGAACACCTCCCGGACGTCACGGGCAAGCTCCTCACGCTCGCTCGGCGGAGGCGGGTCGGAATGGAGGTGGCGCTCGGTCTGCCGGACCACCCCGGCCTGGTTGGACACGTGAAAGGTCACCTCGTGCCCGGTCCCGATCACGAACTCGGTCGAGCCGCCGCCGATATCGATCACGACCGTCGGCGTGGGGTCGGCGGGATCCCGTTCGCTGGTGGCGCCGAGGAACGTGAGGTGCGCCTCCTCGTCTCCGGTCAGGACGTGGGGCTCGAAGCCCCAGCGCTCCCCGACCACGCCCGCAAACTCGCCGCCGTTGGCGGCATCCCTGACCGCGCTCGTCATAACCGCGACCGCCGGGGCGCCACCGTGGCCGTCGATCAGATCGCGGTACTCGTCGAGCACCGCATACACGCGCTCCATCGCGTCCTCGGCCAGTCGGCCGTCGGCGTCGACGCCGGCGCCCAGCCGCGTGATCACGGTCCGGCGCTCGAGCACGTCGCCGACCCGCCCGTCCTCGACCTCGGCCAGGAACAGGCGCGTCGAGTTCGTCCCGATGTCGACGACCCCGCGGCGCACGTCAGCGGGCCGCGCCGACCTGGTGCGGCATCGGCTGCCCGTCGAGGCCGGCGAGCAGATTGTCGACCGCCAGGTCGGCCATCCGCCCGCGCGCGGCCTGGGTGGCAGAGCCGATGTGCGGGACCACGATCAGGTTCGGGGCCGCGAGCAGCGGGTCTCCAGAAGGCAGCGGCTCGGGATCGGTGACGTCGAGCGCGGCGCCCGCGATCTCGCCGGCGATCAGCGCTCGCCGCAAAGCGTCGTGGTCGACGATCGGCCCGCGCGCGGTGTTGACCAGGATCGCTCCCGCCTTCATGAGGGACAGCGCCGCGTCGTCGATCAGGTGGTACGTCTCCGGGGTCAGCGGGCAGTGGAGCGAGACGAAGTCCGAGCGTTCGAGCAAAGTCTCCACCGGCTCGCCCCCGGAGCCCGTGTGCAATACGTTCATCTCGAACCCGGAGGCTCGCCGCGCCACCGCCTGGCCGATCCGCCCGAAACCCACGATCCCGAGCGTGGCGCCGAACACCGAAGCGCCCAGGTACTGCGCCGGCTCCCACGTCAGCCAGTCACCGTCGCGGACCGCGGCGATCGCCGCGGGCAGTTTGCGCGCGGCCGCGAGCAGCAACGCGAACGCCAGATCGGCGGTGGCGTCGGTGAGCACGTCGGGCGTGTTGCCGACCGGGATCCCCCGTGCCGAGGCGGCCTCGAGATCGATGTTGTCGTACCCGACCGCATAGTTGGAGATCGCCCGCAGTCGCGGGCTGTGCTCGATCAGCGAGGCGTCGATGCGGTCGGTCAGCAGCGTCAACAGCCCCTCGGCATCGGCGGCGCGCGCCACGAGCTCCTCGTAGGGCGGCGGCAGGCGCTCAGGCCACACGTCGACCTCGTGACGCGAACTCAGCCGGTCGAGCGCGGGAAACGGTAGCCGGCGGGTGACGAAGCAACGGGCCATGCCGCGCTGCATTCTCGCGTGATCGCGGCCTATGCGCCTTCGGCGGCGATCGCCTGCCGGCGCGAGGCGCGCAGCGACACCCGGGGCAGCCCCACCGCGGCGGTCACAGCGCCGATGGCCGCGAATGCGGCGGCGATCGCGAACGCGATCACGAACCCATCGTTGAGCGCGGCGTGCATCCCGACCGCATGCCGAAGTTCGCTGTTCGTGTGCGCGGTCGCGATCGCGGCGAGGATCGCGAGCCCGAGTGCACCGCCGAACAGGCGGGAAGTGTTCATGAGACCCGAGGCGAGTCCGGCCTCGTGTGGAGCGACGCCCGAGACCGCGGCGATCACCACCGGGACGAACGCCATCCCCATACCGACCGCTGCCAGGATCGACGGCCCGAGCACGTCGGCGAGATAGCTGCCGCCGGGCGAAAGCTGCGTTAGCAGCAGCATGCCGAGAGCCAGAATCGCCATCCCGGCCACCAGCAGGGGCTTGGCTCCGACGCGCGTGACCCCACGCGAGACGAGCGTCGATGTCACGACGATCGAGAGCGTCATCGGGAGGAAAGCGAGCCCGGCGCGCAACGGCGAATACCCGCTTACCTGCTGGAGGTACAGCGAGAGGAAGAACCACAGCGGGAACGTCGCGGCGCCGAGCATGAAAACGACGACATTCGACGCGCGCAGCGTACGCGAGGCGTAGATGCGAAGCGGCATCAACGGAGTCTTCGCGAACCGGCCCTCGATCACGACGAACGCCACCAACAGCAGGACGCCTGCGGCGATCAGGGTCAGCGTGGGGATCGAGCCCCAGCCGGTGACATCGGTACGGACGATGCCGAGCACGAGCACAGACAGGCCGAGGGTCGCCGTGACCGCGCCGGCGAGGTCGAAGTTCCGCTCGCTGCGCTCGGAACGGCCCGCGACGATGTAGCGCTCGGCCAGGACGGCGGCGAGCAGGCCGATCGGCACGTTGATGAACAGGATCCATCGCCAGCTCAAAAGATCGGTGAGGATGCCGCCGAGGAGCACGCCGGCGGCGCCGCCTGCGCCCCCCATCGCGCCCCAGATGCCGACCGCGCGGTTGCGCGCGTGACCCTCCTCGAACGTGGTCGTGAGGATCGAGAGGGACGCGGGCGCGACGATCGCGCCGCCAAGGCCCTGTACGGCGCGGGCGGCGATCAGCAGGACCTTGCTGTCGGCGAGTCCGCCCGCGAGCGAGGCGAGCGCGAACAGCGTCAGCCCGAAGACGAACACTCGCCGGCGCCCGAGGAGGTCAGCGGCGCGCCCACCGAGCAGCAGGAAGCCGGCGAACGTGACGGTGTAGGCGTTGACGACCCACTGCAGATCCTGCTCTGAGAACCGCAGCGAGTTCCGGATCGAGGGAAGCGCGACGTTCACCACGGAGACGTCGAGAATCACCATGAACTGGGCCAGGCAGCACAGCAGCAGCGTGGCGCGGAGATTGGGGCGTTCGGTCGAAATCGTTCTCATATAGGGGTGACGAACGGGACCGGCCCGGTTCGACAGCCTGCCTGCCAGACCTTCGCCCCGTACTACGATCGTTATCGAACGATAGCAGATGTTCGACGAACGTCGTACTATGATGGGAGCAGAACAGATGGGCATCCAGGCCGCACAGACAGAGGTTTTCGCGCCGGCGGCAGCGCTGGCGATACCGGGGGGCTTGCCCGTCGACTCGCTTCCGCATCCAGTCGCCGAGGAGATCGAGCTGGCGGCCGTGCTCCACGCCTTGAGCGACCCGATGCGCCTGCGGATCGTCGTCGGTCTCGCGGCCGGAGACGAGCGGCCGTGCGGGAGCTTCGACCTCCCCGTGACCAAGTCGACGTGCACGCATCACTTCAAGGTGCTGCGCGAGGCCGGCGTGATCCGTCAGCGGCTCGAGGGGACGACGCGGCTGAACTCGCTCCGCCGCGACGATCTCGAGCAGCGGTTCCCGGGATTGCTCGGGTCGGTGCTCGGCGCCGCCACGCAGTAACTAGCTCGACGCCCGCGCCCGGTACGGGCCGAAGTCCGGGGGTCGGTTCTCGCCGAACGCGCGAACGCCTTCGTTGGCCTCGTCGGTCTCGAGGTACAGGCCGAGCCCGCTGAACGACAGCCCCGCGATGCCGGCGATGTGCTCGGTGTCGGCGTTGAACGACTGCTTGAGGAAGCGCAACGCGGTCGGGGACAGCGCGAGCATGTCGTCCGCCCACAGTCGAACCTCGTCCCGCAGCCGGTCCAAGGGCACGACCTGGTTGACCAGCCCCCAGCGCTCGCCGGTCGCGGCGTCATAGCGGCGGCAGCGAAACCAGATCTCGCGGGCGCGCTTCTCCCCGACCACCCGTGCCAGGTACGCCGTCCCGAAGCCGCCGTCGAACGAGCCCACCCGCGGCCCGACCTGGCCGAACGTGGCGCCCTCAGCGGCGATCGTCACGTCGCACACGACGTGGAGCACGTGCCCGCCACCGATTGCGACGCCGTTGACCGCGGCGATCACGGGCTTTGGGACCTCTCGGATCAGCCGGTGGAGCCGCTCCACCTCGAACAGCCCCGACTCGCTCGGCCCGTAGTCGCCGGTCTCCGCGCGCTGCTTCTGATCGCCGCCGGCGCAGAACGCCCGGTCGCCGGCGCCGGTAAGGCAGACGACGCCGACGTCGGTGGAGGCCCACGCGCGCGTGAACAGATGGATCAGCTCGTCGACCGTCTTCGCCCGGAAGGCGTTCATCCGGTCGGGCCGGTCGATCGTGATCCAGGCCAGGCCGTTCTCGACCTCGTAGCGAGTGTCGGTCAACTCCATCCGTCTCTCCTTTTACTCAAGCCATGGTCAGCCCGCCGCTGACCGACAGCGTCTGACCCGTGATGTAGCCGGCGGCGTCAGAGGCCAGGAACGCAACCGCGGCGGCGACGTCCTCGGGCCGGCCGAGCCGTCGCATCGGGACCGCCCGGCGGAGCGCCTCGATCATCTTCGCGCTCGCCTCGCCGGCCCCGAGCATCCCGTCGAGCAGTGGCGTCTCGGTCGGTCCGGGACAAACGCTGTTGACGGTCACGCCGCGGCGCGCGACCTCGCGGGCCAGCGTCTTTCCGAACGCCACCTGCGCGGCCTTGGCGCCGGCGTACACGGCCTCCTGCGAGGACCCGACCCGGGCGGCGTCCGAGGAGATGTTGACGACGCGGCCGTACTCGCGCTCCACCATCCCCGGCACCACCCGGCGGGTGACCCGAAGGCACCCCTTGTAGTTCAGCTCGATGATCCCGTCCCAGAACTCCTCGTCGGTCTCGAGGAACAGGTGAAACTCGTCCCAGCCGGCCGTGTTGACGAGGATCTCGATCGGCCCGAGCTCGCGCTCGACGCGCGTGATGGCCGCGTCGACTGAGACGCCGTCGGTCACGTCGAGATGGACGGCGAGCGCCGCCTCGGGCGGCGCCCCGTCGGCAATGTCGCCCGCGACGACGCGGTGACCGCCGGCCGCGAGCGCGCGCACGATCGCACGACCGATCCCGCCGGCGCCGCCGGTGACGAGAGCGACGCGGGGGGGTTGTTCGGAACTCGCCATCGGCCCGAAGTATTGCGTCGGCGCGGGTACGATGGGCCTGTGGGGAGATTCGGTCCAGCCGGGCTGCCGAGCGCCCTCGTCCTGACGATCGACAATCTCGGTGAGGCTCGCGCGCTCGAGCGCGGCGCCCAGCCGGCGGACGCGCCGATCGGGAACGATCCGTCGGTGACCGTGGCCTTGCCGTGGTTGCTCGACACGCTCGAGCGCCACCGGCTGACGGCCACGTTCTTCGTCGAGGCGATCAACTGCGAGCTGTATCCGGATGCCCTGCACGAGATCGCCGCGCGCGGGCACGGGCTCGGGCTCCATGGCTGGCGCCACGAGGAGTGGACCTCGCTGTCGGCCGCAGACGAACGCGACATCCTGATTCGTTCCGTCGGCGCGTTCGCGGCGCTCGGGCTCGAAGCGCGTGGATTCCGGCCTCCGGGTGGCGAGATGAACTCCCGCTCGCCGGCGCTCCTGCGGCAGGCGGGTCGGAACTGGTGCTCCCCGGCTGGAGGCACGGCCGGTGTTCGCCATGGGCTGGCGTACGTCCCGTTCGCGTGGGAGATGGTTGACGCGTACCACCTGATGGACAGCTTCGGGGCGCTTCGCATCTCGCGCGGCGACCCGCAGGCGGCGCTCGATCCGGACGAGCTCGCCGACCGCTGGGAGGAGGAGCTCGCCGATCTGGCCAACACCGGCAGCCTCCGAACGCTGGTTCTGCACCCGTTCCTGATGCTCGACGAGCGCTGGTCCACCGCCGTCGAGCGGCTGCTCGGATTCGTCGCCGCACTCGCGCGCGAGCGGCGGACGTGGGTGGTCGCCGGTGACGCATTCGCCGACTGGCTGCACGACCCGAAGCCCGCGCTCAGGTCCTAGGTCCGCCGCGCTCGCGTCCTAGGAGCGCTTGTGGGCTCAAGTTAGAATCGGGCGGGCGGGGCACAAGTCATCACGAGGAAGAGGAGCAGGAACATGGCTCGGGGCTTCATCCGCGGTACCCACCACCTGACGTTCTGCGTCGGCGGCGCTCAGGAGGACTACGACTTCCACGTGCGGCTGCTCGGCCTGAAGAGCGTCAAGAAGACGGTGCTGTTCGACGGCGAGATACCGGTCTACCACCTGTATTACGGCAACGGCCTCGGCGACCCGAGCACGCTGCTGACGGCGTTCCCGTACCGCCAGGCCGGCTGGATGGGCAAGCGCGGAACCAACCAGGCCAAGACGCTGAACCTTGCGGTGCCGGCGGACTCGATCGGCTTCTGGGCGGATCGTCTGAGCGAACACGGCGTCGAGCACGAGCGCGGCGAGCGCTTCGGCACCGAGCGCCTGTACTTCCGCCATCCATGCGGAATCGAGTACTCGATCGTCGGCGAGGGAACCCCGGACGACCGCGAGCCCTACGAGGGTCCCGGCGTGCCCGCGCAGCACGCGATCCGCGGCGCTTACGGGACCACGACATCGGTCCGCGAGCCCGACCCGATGAGCTTCTTCGTCACACAGGGCATGGGCGGCGAGCTGCTCTCCTCAGAGGGGGCGCATCACCAGTTCCAGATCGGGGATGAGCAGGGCTACGGCCGGATGCTCGAGCTCGTCGAGGAGCCCGATCTCCCCCAGGGGACCTGGAACTTCGGCGAGGGGACGATCCATCATCAGGCGTTCGACGTGGTCTCGGCCGAGAACCAGCAGGAGGTCAAGGACTGGATCGTCGGTCTCGGCTTCACCGATTTCTCGGAGCCAAAGGACCGCGGCTACTTCTTCTCGATGTACTGCCGCAGCCCGAGTGGCCTGCTCGTCGAGATCGCCTACGGCACGCCGCAGGGCTTCCTGATCGACGAGGCCGCGGACGAGCTGGGCACGCACATGTGCATCCCGCCGCACTGGGAGGATCGTCGATCGGAGATCTCGCAGCTCGAGCCCATCGAGACGATCGAGACCGTGGTCGGATGACCGGAAAGAGCGACTTCACCGAGCAGGAGTGGGACACCGTCCGCAAGGGCCCGCCGGCCGCGGGACTGGTCGTGGCCTCGGCCGCGAAGGGCGGGACGTTCAAGGAGAGCTTCGCGATCGCGAAGTCCTACGGCGAGGCGCGCCAGCAGCACGGCGCGAGCGAGTTGCTCGACGCGATCGTGTCCGCCAAGCCCGAGGTCGAACACCACTTCTATCACTCCTACGACGAGCTGAAGCAGGCCAGCCTCGATGAGATCCGGGACGCTGTCGGCGTGCTCCAGACCAAGGCGGCGCCGGACGAGGTGAATGACTACCGCAAGTTCGTGCTGACGCTGTCCGACCACGTCGCCAAGGCCCACCGCGAGCACGGCGTCGCGGTCAGCGAAGGGGAGCAGGCGGCGATCGCCGACATCACGACCGCGCTGGGCGGCGACGGAAGCAGCTAGTCGGCGGTCCGGTACAGCGTTACGTTCCGATCCAGGCGGCCGCCCGCGAACGCCTGCGGCCGCCCGCCCTGCGCGTCGAGATACGCGAGCTCGCGCGAGATCGCGCCGAGGTCGCCCGGTGCGGTGTGGTCGAGCATCCATGTCTGGATCGCGACGCCGCCGCCGGCGGTCCTGTACACGCGGAGCGCCCGGGCCTGCTGCGGGTAGTCGATCAGGGATGCGGTGCTGATGAGCCAGTAACGGCCGCGGGGCTCGATCAGGTTGCGGTGGGTATGCCCGGACAGCGCGGCGATTACGCGCGGGTGGTCATCGAGCAGCGCCAGCAGCTGATCGCCGCCATCCGAGCTCGCCAGCGGCTGGTGGGACACGGCGACGATGTACCGCGGCCCCGCCTCATCGAGCTGGCTGGCTAGCCAGCCAGGCTGCTCAGGACGAACGAACCCGCCGGATCCCCCGCCCCGGCGGGCGAGGTCGAGCACGATCACGCGAAGCGCGCTGCCGACGTCCGCGTGATAGTCGAGGTACGGACCAGGGCGGCCAAGGCGCGCGGTTACCTCGTCTGGATCCATCTCGACGCGCCCGGCACTCCTCGGCACCGGCACCTTGGACCCGGCCAGCGCCCGGGTGAGGAACTCGTTTACCAGGCCGGGCAGCGGCGGGCCGTCGGGCGACCCGCCGGCGGTGAGCGGAGTTCCGGCAGGCGCGGTCAGCTCCCGCGGCAGCTCCCACAGCGCCTCGTCGCCGAGCGCCAGCGCCCGCGTCTCGGCGGTGGGGGGGATCTCACCCGCGACGAGGATGTCGTGGTCGCCGAGCACGTGGTACGCCGGCACGCCCGCGCCCACGCTGAGGAACGGCCGCGCGGTGCGCGACAGCAGCCCCGGGTGCTCTGGGGCGTCGAGGTCGGGCCGGTAGTAGAACGGATCCGGATCGCTCGCGAGCTGGACCCCGTAGTAACTGTCCGGGCGCACGGCCCCGCCGTGGATCGCGGCCAGCGCCCATCCGAGCTCGTTTTGCTGGTCGTTGTCGATCAGGTCCCCGCCCTGGATGACGGCGTCCGGGCCGAGCGCGCGGACCGCGCGGGCGGCGCCCGCGAGCACTTGCGCGGTCAGCGTCTCCTGGGGGCGGAAGGTCGACTCGAACGGTTCGCCGAGCCGGTCCAGGAACGGGACCCGGGCCGGGGAGGACGCGTCGAGTACGTGGGCGTCGGTCACGTGGGCGAGCGTCGCGATCACGCCCTCGGTGGCGCGCACCGGGCCGAGCTCGGTGCGGGCGAGCAGTGGCTCGCCGGGGGCCGGAGCGAGCGTGCCGGTGCCGCGTGGGTCGGCCCAGGTCGACGCGAGCGTCGACCCGCTGGCGCCGGCGCCGGTCGACCGCGAGCTCCCGCACCCGGCCGCCAGCAGCGCGCCGGCGCCGAGGACGATCGCCTCGCGCCTCGTCAGCCTCACGGCGCCCCCATGCCGGCGATCACGTCCTGGCGCGTCGTCTGCCGCGCGACCCACGCCACCGCGATCGCGCCGGCGAGCGCCAGTCCCGCCAGCACCGCGGCGATCTCGGACGAGCTCGCGGTGAGCGACAGCGTCACGTAGCTCGTGGCCAGCCGCGACAGCGCCGGGCCGAGCACGAGCCGCTCGAGCGCGACCCCGAGCACGGCAGCGGGGACGATCAGCGCGATCACCGCGCCGGCGAGCAGGCGGCGGACGGCCGCGCCCCCCGCCCCGAACGCGCGCAGCACCGACACGGTGCGCCGGCGCTCCTGGACGGTGAGCGCGCACACCTGGATCAGCGCGTACAGGCAGACGAGGCCATCGACGATCGCGATCGCGCGCAGGATCGAGCGCAGCACCGCAACCAGTGGTACGCCACGGCCGACCGCTCCCGTAGCGGGCGCGGCCGTCGACCCGAGCGCGGCGCCGATCGCGGCGGCGCTCGCGCCCGGGCGGAGCACGACCGCGAGCTGCTCCTCAGAGGCGGCCGACGGGTCCGCGGCGAGCAGCGCCGCCGCCGGGACGTAGGCGACGCGTCCGTCGTGATCGAGCGAACTGACCACGCCGGCGACCCGCAGCCGCAATTCTCGCCCGGTTGCCACCTCGATCGCGAGCGTCGACCCCGGCGACAGCCCGAGCGCCTGGGCCAGCCCGAGCCCGACTTCGGCCTGTCCGGCGCCCCGAAAGCGTTTGCCCGCTACCAGCGGAGGCGCCTCGAACACCGTGTGGTCGCCGGGGTAGGCGATCACATCGATCGTCTCACCCAGCGAGTAAGAATCGACGGCCTCCTCCTCGTACCGTGGGGCGACGGCCTGAACGCCGCGGACCGAGCGAACGCGCGCCACCGCCGAGGCGGGCAGGTTTGCGGTCAGCTGGTAGCGCTTGCCGAGCGCCTGCGGGTCGGTCTCTAGCGAGCTGAGCGCCGAGGCGAGCGCGAGCATCAGGAGGACGAACGCCGTCGAGAAGCCGAGCGCCGCGACGGTGGCGACGAGCCGGGTGCGGCGAGCGGCGACGAGCCGGGCACCGAGCGCGGTGAGACCGCCGCCGAACGTGGCGAGCCGGGCGTACCCTCGAGACCCGCGCGTGAGCTCGGCGCCGCGGAGCAGCACCACCGGCGGCCGCCCCGCCGCCCGCCACGCCGGCCACGCGGCGGCGAGCACCGGGATCGCCACGCTCGCGAGCCATGCGGCAATGAGCGCCGGGAACAGCGCCGCCCCCGGTGCGGGCTCGTTGAGCAGCGCGAGCAGCCGCCCGGTCGGGCCGTACGTCGCCAGGGCGCCCCCGACCGCTCCAACGGTCGCGGCCGGGGCGGCTACGAACAGCGCCTCGAGCGCCTGGGTGGCGGCGAGGTGGGCGCGCGAGGCGCCGACGGCGCGCCGGACGCCGATCGCGGCGAGCCGGCGCTGGACCTCGGCTCGTGCGGACGCGGCCAGCATCACGCTCGCGGTGGCGAGCGCGATCAGCGACAGCGCCACGAGCAGGTCGATCACGATCCCGGCGGCCTGGTCGAGCAGCACCCGCACCCCGGAGCGCGTGACGAACCGCAATCCGTGCAGGCCGTAGCTGGTGGCGCGCGCCTGGACGAGCACCTCGTTCAGGTTGTGCGGGTCGCGCAGCCAGATGTCGGCGAGGTTGGCCGCGAGCGGTCCGACGCCCCGCTGCGAGACGTAGACGCGCGGCACCGCGAGCGGGTAGGAGACGTTGTCGGGGCTCTTCGAGAAGCCGACGATCCGCTCGGGGCCGAGCCCGTCGATGTCGAGCGTCCCCCCGACCGCGAGGCGCCAGGCGTCGGCGAGCCCCTGTTCGACGACGACCTGGCCCGGTGCCGTGACGTCGCGGCCGGCGACGATCGCGTACCCCCGCCGGCCCTGGCCGACGACCTCGACCGCTCCGTTGCCGGCGAACTGGCCGGGCGTCTGGAGTCCGACGCCGGTCACCTCGGTGCGCACGGTGTACGCCGCGATGTCGGGCAGCGCCGCGATCCGCTGGGCGACCCGGCTGGGGTTCTGGGGGTTGAAGCGGACGATGATGTCGGGCAGGTCGGCTGCGCGTGCGGCGCGGTCGAAGCCGAACCCGAGGCTGTCCGAGACGACCAGCGCCGCCACCAGCATTGCCGCCGAGAGCGCGATCCCGAGGCCGGTCAGGAAGGAGCGACGGCGCCGGACGCGGACGCCGCAGCGGGCCTCTCGGAGCGCCGCCCTCAGGCGAGCTCCCTCGGCCGGTCGGCCAGCCGCCCGTCGCGCAGGTGGAGAACGCGGTCGGCGATCGCGGCCGCGTCGGCCTCGTGGGTGACGATCACGACCGCACGGTGGGTGAGGCCGCGGAGCAGCGCCAGCACGGTGGCGCCGTTCTCTTGGTCGAGGTTCCCAGTCGGCTCGTCCGCGAGTACGAGCTCGGGGTCGTTGACGAGGGCTCGGGCGATCGCCAGCCGTTGCTGCTCGCCGCCCGAGAGTTCGTGCGGCCGGCGGCCGACGAGTTCGGACAGACCGAGCTCGTCGATCAAACGACGTGCCCGTCGCTCCCCGCCGCGGAGCGCGCCGGGGAGAAGCGCAGGCAACGTCACGTTCTCCTCGCCGCTCAGCTCCTCGATCAGGTGGAAGGACTGGAACACGAGCCCGATATGCCGGAGCCGGGTCCGGGCGAGCGCACGCGGGCGCTGGCGGGTGATGTCCTGCCCGGCGAGCCGGATCGTGCCCGCGTCCGGCCGGTCGAGGCCGCCGAGCAGGTGCAGGAGCGTCGACTTGCCGCTTCCAGAGCGGCCGAGCACGGCGACGACCTCGCCGGCGTGGACGTCCAGGCTGACGCCGTCAAGCACGCGGCGGGCTCCACGGCCGGCGCCCACGGTCTTGGTGATCCCGCGAGCCTCCAGAACGGTCACTCGTTTACGGTAGCGTGACGAGCGCGGCGCTCTCGGAGGCGGGTCCGGGCGCGCCGTGAGCGGCGCAATTTGCCACGCGGCGGCCGGTTCGATCAAATACGCAGGTGAGCGCCACAGTCCCGTTCGAACGCCGCCGCCTGGGGCGCACCGAGATCACGATCCCGCGGGTCGCACTCGGCTGCGGAAATTTCGGCGGGGTCGGCTCCGCTCCCGAGCTGTTCGGCCAGGGGCTGAACCAGGATCAGGCGTTCGAGCTGATGGACGCCGCGTGGGAGCAGGGGATCGACCACTTCGACACCGCCGACGCGTACGGCGGGGGGCGCAGCGAGCGGATGATCGGCACCTGGATCGAGAGCCGCGGTGTGCGCCCGATGCTCACTACCAAGACGTACAACCCAATGGACGAGGGCGCCGACCACGGTCTCGCGCCCGAGCGGATCGCGCGCCAGCTCGAGTCGAGCCTCGAGCGCCTCGGCGTCGACCGGTTGGACCTGTACCTCGCGCACGAGTTCGACCCGGAGGTGCCGATTGCCGAGACGATGGCGGCGTTCGAGGATCTGCTCGGAGCCGGAAAGATCGGGGCCTACGGGGTGAGCAACTTCAGCGCGGGACAGCTCGACGTGGCGCTCGAGATCGGAGCGCCCCAGGCCATCCAGAACGAATACTCGCTGCTCGCGCGGAGCGATGAGGCCGAGTTGTTGCCCCTGTCCGAACGCGAGCGGGTGTCCTACCTGGTGTTCAGCCCGCTGGCCGGAGGCTGGCTGACCGGCAAGTACCAGCGCGGCGAGCCGTTCCCGGCTGGGTCGCGGATGACCCAGCGCCCAGAGCCGTACGCGGCGTTCGTCTCCGGGCCCATATTCGATCGGCTCGAGCAGTTCGAACGCCTGGCGCGAGCGCGCGCGACCTCGATGGCCGGGCTGGCGCTGGCCTGGCTCCTGGCGGACCAGCGGATCACGCAGGTGGTGGTTGGGCCGAGTCGGCCCGACCATCTCGCCCCGGTTCGCGAGGCAATCGAGCGGCCGCTCAGCAGCGAGGAGCGCGCGATCCTCGATGAGGTGTTCGAGTGAGCTCCGTCCTGATCCTCAGCCACGAAGACGTGCTCAAGGCGCTGCCGCCCGAGCGGTGCGCGGACGCGATGGCCGAGGTGCTCGCCGCCCACGCCCGCGGGGAGGCGCAGATGCCGCTCCGGTCGATGGTCCCGTTTGAGGGCGCGGCCGGGTTCATGGGGTTGATGCCCGCCTGGCGCGGCGGCGAGGATCCGGTGTTCTCGCTCAAGGCGCTGTGCGTGATGCCGGGCAATCCGGCCCGCGGGCTCGACTCCCATCAGGGGACCGTGACGCTGTTCGACGGGGCGATCGGGGCGCCGAGGGCGATCCTCGACGCGTCCGCGGTCACCGCGATCCGGACCGCGGCGGTGAGCGCCGTCGCGACGCGGACGCTCGCGCGTCAGGATGCGCGGGTCCTGGCGATCCTGGGCGCGGGGGTCCAGGGCAAAGCCCACCTCGACGCGCTGGTGCCCGTTCGGCCGTTCGACGAAGTCCGGGTGTTCGCGCCAAACCGGTCGCACGCGGAGGAGACGGCCGGCGACAGAGCAGACGCCGCGTCCTCGGCGCAAGACGCGGTGCGCGACGCGGATGTGGTGGTTCTGGCCACGAGCGCTCGGGAGCCGGTGATCCGTCGCGACTGGCTCGTGCCCGGTGCGCACGTCAACGCGGTCGGCGCGAGCATCCCGAGCGCGCGCGAGCTTGACACGGAGACCGTGGCGGATTCCGCGCTCTACTGCGACAGCCGCGAGTCGCTGCGCAACGAGGCCGGCGAGTATCTGCTGGCCCTGGAGGAGGGCGCGATCACGGGTGAGAATCACGTCCGCGGAGAGTTGGGCGAGGTGCTGGCGGGCATCGTGCCGGGGCGGCGGAGCGACGACGAGCTGACCGTGTTCCGGTCGCTGGGACTCGCCGTCGAGGACCTCGCCGCGGCCGAGTGCGCGGTCGCCGCTGCCCGGAGGATGGGGATCGGCACCGAGGTCGAGCTGTGATCGAGCTGGCCGAGATCGAAGCCGCCCGCTCCCGGATCGCGGATGCGGCGGTGCGGACGCCGCTCGTGCGGCTCCGCGTCGAGGACGCGCCGGCCGAGATCTACCTGAAGCTCGAGACGCTCCAGCCGATCGGGTCGTTCAAGATCCGCGGCGCGACGAACGCCGTCCGGAACGCTTCTCCCGAGGCCCGGGCGCGCGGCCTCGTCACCGTCAGCGCCGGCAACATGGCCCAGGGCGTCGCCTGGGCCGGCCGCGAGCTCGGGTTGCCGGTGACGATCGCCGTCCCCGAGCACGCGCCGCAGGCCAAGCTCCGGGCGGTCGAGCGCCTCGGCGGGACGGTGCGGAAGGTGCCCTACGACGAGTGGTGGCAGGCGATGCTCACCAGCCGGGTCGACGGCGTCGAGGGCCTGTTCGTCCATCCGGTCCAGGACGAGGGCGTGATGGCGGGCAACGGCACGATCGGGCTCGAGATCCTCGAGGACCTGCCCGATCCCGACGCGGTCGTGATCCCGTACGGCGGCGGCGGTCTCACGGTCGGGATCGCCAGCGCGATCCGGGCGCTTCGGCCGCAGACGAAGATATACACCGCGGAGCCGGCCACCGGGGCGGCGCTGGTGGCCGCGCTCGGGGCGGGAGGCCCGGCGGACGTGGAGTACACCCCGTCGTTCGTCGACGGGTCGGGCAGCCGTAGAGTGCTCGACGCGATGTGGCCGCGCGTGCAGCCGCTCGTCGACGATGCGTTTTCGGTGGCGATCGAGGACGCCGCCACGGCGGTGCGCACGCTCGCCGAGCGCGCCCACGTGATCGCGGAGGGGGCCGGAGCGCTCGCCACCGCGGCGGCGCTCGCCGGCGACGCGGGCACCGGGAAGGTCGTGTGCATCGTGTCGGGTGGGAACATCGATCTGTCCAAGCTGGCCGGCATCCTGGAAGGAGGTCCCTCGTGACCGACTCGAGCCGCGATGAGCTTCGCGCACCCGTCCTGCCCGGCGAGGGCGCGAGCGACTACGAGCGCTACCTGCATACCGATGAGCTGCTGTCGCTGCAGAAGACCGCCGAGGAGCGCGTCCACCACGACGAGCTGCTGTTCCAGACCGTGCACCAGTCCTCCGAGCTGTGGCTGAAGTTCGCCACGACCGAGGTCGACGAGGCGGCCGCGCTGCTCGAGCGGAATCGCCTCGAGCCGGCAGTCCGGCTGCTGCGCCGAGCGGTGCTCGCACTGACCTACGTGACCACTCAGATCGAGATGCTCAACCAGATGGACCCATGGGAGTACTCGCAGATCCGCGTCGTGCTCGGACACGGCAGCGGCTTTGACTCGCCGGGCTTCCGGCGCGTGCCGGTCGTGACGCAGCGCGTGGCGAAGGCGTTCGACCGCCTGCTCTCCGAGGCGGGGCTCGATTTGAGCGAGCTCTACCAGCACGGCCGCGACCATGAGCAGCTGTACCAGGTCGCCGAGCTGCTGACCGAATGGGACGAGCGGATCTGGCTGTGGCGCTTTCGCCACTACGCAATCGTCGCCCGCGCCCTCGGCGAGGACACGATCGGAACGCAGGGAACGCCGGTTCAGGTGCTCGGCAAGCTCATCGCCCAGCGCCAGATCCCGAAGCTATGGGAGGTGCGCAGCCGCCTGGTGGAGCTGTTCGACGCCGAGCACAAGGGAAGCGCGGCGTAGCGAGCCTACGGTTTCGTCCGGCACGTGTTGGTGGTGGTCATCTCGCGTAGCGAGCATGGCGGCAGCTGGGGTCCGAGGCCGGCGCTCGGCGCCGGCGAAGACAGGGCACTGGGTCCGGTCGGTTGCGTCGAGACGGAGAAGCTCAAGTTGAGCGGGTCACGGACGCCGGGGGGCACGGTGATGAAGAGTTCGACCGCCTGAGCGCCGAGTCCGCTCCCTGGTTCGGCCTCAACACCCGTGAGCGTCGGCCGTTCACGCTCACCGCGAGCGGATCGGGGATGTCGCTGTCCGCGACTGTGCACACGGATTCCGATACGCAGGCCGAACGGACGCTGGTCACGATCAGGCTCTGAGCGCCCGAGCCGTTCGGCGCGGAGCCGGCGACCGACAGGAACCATCCGGCGCGTGCCGCGCGCGTCGGTCACGGACACGCTGACTTCCAGTTGCGTCGGGCGCTCGCCGATCACGTGAATTGTCGGGTTACCGAGCGTCAGGCCGCCGCCGGTGATCGCCACGGTTGCGGTGGACCCTCCCGCGGCTGAAACGTTGAACACAGCGCCCGCGACCAACGACAGTGGAAGGAAAAACGAGAAAGCGCACGGCGTCGCCGCCGGGGCGAGAACTTCACCGCCGTGTGTTAGCCGGGATCGCTCTGTCAGAAACCGGACATCTTGCAAAGCAACGGTTCGGCCGGCGGGGTTAGCTACCGGTGACCGTTATCAACTGATCATTGCTACTCATCGGCGAACGCCCGCGTCATGATCTCCTCGACGACGCGCGTCTTCGCGTCCGCGTACTGCTGCATGTACTTCCAGTCGCGGCCGGCCAGCTCACGCTTGGTCCGGAGGTACAGCTCGCGGTCGGCGTCGTGTGACCGCAGCCAGTCGCGGAACCGCACCATTCGGTCGGTCTCCGAGCAGCCGGCCGGGAACACGTGGAGGTTGACGGAGCAGTCCTCAGGCTGGAACAGTCGGTGCTCGAACCATTCGGGCTCGCGGAATCGCAGGACGTAGCCGGCGGCCTCGAGATCGTCGACGTAGGCGACCTCGTCGGTGGTGTCGGGCACCTCGAGCGCGATGTCGATGATCGGCTTGGCGGCCAGCCGGGGGACGGAGGTGGAGCCGACGTGCTCGATGCGGACCGCTCGTTCGCCGAGCGTATCGCGCAGGCGGGAGGCATGCTCGGCGTAGCGCTCGGGCCAGCTTGGGTCGTAGTCGCGGAGCTCGATCGCCCGCGTGAGCGGCTCGGGTCCGCCGATCCGGCGCTGCTCGAGCTCGTCGTAGGCGGCAATGTCGTTCGGGTCCTGCAATTCCATCGCCAAGGTCAGCCGGACTTCTCGGCGCGGACGAACGCGTACGCCCGGCCCCAGATCGTGACGACCGATGCCCGCGCGAAGCCGACGGCGCTCAGATCGCGCATCAGCTGGGCCGGGCTCCGAAAGCCGAAATGGCTCCGCTGAAGCCGCTTCAGGGCGATGTCGGCCGCGAACACCGCCGGGTGGCGCCGGTTGGCATCCGCGATCACGACACGGCCGTGGGGAGCCGTCACCCGGAACATCTCGGCGAGAGTATCGAGCGGTTCAGGGAAGTGGTGGAACGCCGTGGTGCAGACGATCGCGGTGAACTCTCCGTCCGAGAACGGCAGCGGTCCGCTCACGTCGCCCTCGCGAAATTCGACGTCGGCGTTGCTCGCGGCCAGCTCGCGCGCCTGCGCGATCATCGCCGGCGAGAGGTCGAACCCGACCGCGCGGCGCACCGTCAGCGCCGCCTGGCGGACGGCCGCTCCCGTGCCGCAGGCGAGGTCGAGCAGTACGTCATCGCTGGTGAGTGCGAGCGACGCCACCGCCGCGGTCTGCACTTCCTGGAGCCGACGGGCACCCGGCCCGGTCTCGTACGTCGCCGACCAGCCGTCGAAGTGCGCGCGCGCCGCGGTTGTGCGCGAGTCCTCCACGCGGGCGAACGTACCACGGGGCGCGCTTAGACTGGCAGCATGGTCTCCGCGGATCGGCTGCTCGCGTTTGGCGTCACGGCGTTCGTCGTGATCGTGATCCCGGGGCCGAGCGTCCTGTTCGTCGTCGGCCGAGCGCTGGCGAGCGGCCGCCGCGTTGCGGTATTGACCGTGGTCGGCAACGCGCTCGGCGAGTACGTCCAGGTGATCGCGGTGGCGGTCGGCGTCGGGGCCCTGGCGGAGCAGTCGGTAGCCGCGTTCACGGCGTTGAAGCTCGCCGGCGGTGCCTACCTCGTGTACCTCGGGGTGAAGACGTTCCGGGAGCGCAAGTCGCTGGCGGCGGCGATCCGGGCGCCGGTCGCGGATCGGTCGGACCGGCGCTCGTTCTTCGAAGGTTTCACGGTCGGCGCGACCAATCCGAAGACGGTCGTGTTCCTGGCCGCGATCCTTCCGCAGTTCGTCAGCCGCGCCGGTGGGCACGTCGCGGCCCAGATCCTCCTGCTCGGGCTCGTGTTCGCGGCGATCGCGCTCGTCTCGGACACGATCTGGGCGCTCGCCGCCGGCGGCTTCCGGACCTGGTTCGGCCGATCCCCCCGGCGGCTCGAGCTCATCGGCGGCGCCGGCGGTCTGGCGATCGTCGGCGTGGGGGCCGGGCTGCTCCTGTCGGGGCGGAAGAACTGAGCCCACTGATGTGACGGCGCGCTCACTCGTGCGTAGCCTCGTGTGGGTATGCGTTTTCGAGCGGTTGTGGCGATCGGGATGCTCGCGGTGCTAGCCGGCTGTGGATCGGCGGCCGACGTGAAGCCGGGTACGACGCTGGTCCGCGCGGACGTCACGCGAGCCGAGCCGGCCGTGTCGCGCGGCGATGCGGAGGCGCTGCGCGACGGGAACGCGCTGTTCGCCGGG
>Ga0335076_10000573_pt1 | contig 34429 bp, 25 predicted proteins | sample Lox_Sample_25_FD_206717 | JGI IMG/M metagenome (GOLD analysis project Ga0335076, IMG submission 206717) | Soil microbial communities from Loxahatchee National Wildlife Refuge, Florida, United States - Lox_Sample_2.5 | ecosystem: Environmental > Terrestrial > Soil > Wetlands | place: USA...
CGCCGTCGGTCCCCCCGAATCTCACAAACCTGTCATCCTGAGCGGAGCAAGAACGAAGCGAAGCGTAGTTCCTGCGGAGTCGAAGGATCCCTACACTTCTTGTGCAGCCGCTCCGCATCGAGGCATTCTCACTGTACTGTCTCACAATGTGGTCGGTCTTGGTTCGAGCTAAGAGCCAACAGCTAAGAGCTAGTAGCCGGTTCTTACGCCTCAATCAAGAACATCCCGCCCCGCATAATCTGTTCCTGATCGACCCAGATATCAAAATTCCGCCCGACCACATCAATATGTGTCGACGAAAACCACTCCGCCCCGGTGTGCGCGCCATAGGGATTCCCGAACGCAATGTGCACGCCCGGATATTTCTCGTCCTGCAGAATCTGCCCGATCACGTCCTTCAACTCGATGTTCGTGCCGATTGCGAACTCACCCACGCGATCGCTGTTCTCGTCGGTGTGCGTGTACTTCCAGAAGTCTTCTTCCAGTTCCTGATTCGACGAATGGGCTTCGACGACGCGATTCCCCTTGACCTGAATCGTCAGCGGATTCTGTTTCAAATCGCCAAACTTCGCGCACAGGTAGTCGCCCACGACCCCGTCAATCACAAATGTCCCATTCACTTCTCCCGGCGTAGTGAAAATCTCGCCGCCAGGCAAGTTGCCCCATTTCTCCGGGCTGATAATCCCGCTCGTCTTCAGCCAGCGATAATTCGGATTCAAGTCGGCAGTCAGATCGGTTCCTGCCGCAGTCTTTGCCCGAATCTGTTTTGCTACCCGCACGCGCTCCACCACCTTCGCGCTCAACCGGTCGACTTTCTGGAAATCGGCCCGCATCCCTTCCAGCATGATCTGTTTGTTGATGTTGACCATGTGCGCGTGCCGGATCTTGCGCCGGTTCACGATGTCCGTCATCTGCATGCGCGACTTCAGTTCGTTCATTTGCGCCTGCACAGCGAAAATGCTGACCTGGCTCGTTTCCAGGTCTTCGCAGATCGCCTGCGGCAGATCAGTCAAGGGCCGCTGCGCGACATCCTCGAGTACCCACGGGGTGTAACGGCAACTCACTTCGTCCAATTCGCGAGCGATCGCCGCGGCGATTTCCAGGCTCACCTCGTCGGTGATCACCGTGACCTTCTCCGAGGGTTGTATGCGCAGGCACACTCGCACCGCATTGCGCGCTCCCGGAGTCAGTTCCGGATCGAAAGGCACTCCATTCAATTGTCGTTTGGTTTGCGTTTCTACGGTCTTCATCAAACGTGTCAGACGGCCTTGGCTGCAGGGAGATCGCTCACAGCTTCGCCCAGGCCCACCTCAGTCTCCTCAATAATGTAGTCGACCACAGCTTTCATATCGCCGGTCTCCCGGAACACGCGCAACTGCCGGTCCGCGCCTGTACCCATCTTCATGATCTCGCGGATGTATTCCACTTCCTGCCGCGAGTCGAGTTCGTCCAGTACATCGTCGACGAACTCCAGATACTCCTCGATCAGCACGCTCTCCGGCACTTCAATCTGTTTCCCGAAATCAATCAACTTGCCTTCGATCCCATACCGCGCCGCGCGCCACTTGTTTTCCATCAGCAGCGACCGCCGGTACAGACGGAATCCCGTGTTGGCCGAGTACAGCTTGTAGAGCTTCGCCACCGTTGCCTGGATCAGCGCCGCCAGTGCGATCGTCTCTTCCACGCGCATCGGAATATCACACACGCGAAACTCGATCGTGTTGAAGAATGGATGCGGGCGGATATCCCACCAGATTTTCTTGGCGTTATCGATGCAATTCGTCTTGATCAGCAGCTTGATGTAATTCTCGTACTCGCCCCAACTGGGGAAATAGTCGGGCATATTCGTACGCGGAAATTTGTCGAACACCTTGCAGCGATACGACTTCAACCCCGTATCCATGCCCAGCCAGAACGGTGAATTCGTCGACAGGGCCAGCAGGTGCGGCACGAAGTAGCGCGCATGATTCATCATGTGGATCGCCGTCTCGCGATCCTCCACCCCCACATGCACGTGCAGCCCGAAAATCAGGTTCGCCCGCGCTACCAGCTGCATGTCCTGCACGATATTTTTGTAGCGGTCATCCGGATACACTTCCTGCAAGCGCCAGTCCGCAAACGGATGCGTCGCCGCCGACGCCAGCCGCAACCCGTTCTCCCGCGACAGCCGGATCATGTCGCGCCGCAGCATCTTCAACTCGCTCTTTGCGTCCTTGATGTTCTTGCAGACCGACGTCCCCACCTCCACCACCGACTGGTGCATCTCGGCCTTGACCCGCTCCTGCAGGATCAACTTGCCCTTTTCGATGATCTCGGCATGAATATGCGACCGCAGATCCCGCGTTTCCGGATCGACTGTCTGATACTCCTCTTCTATGCCAAGCGTAAAAGAAGGTTTCATGGGAACACAGCACAGCCAGGCAAGGGGACGCCCAGCAAGGTCCTAATAGTATAGCGGAGAAATACTATTGCAGATTGCAGAAGTCAGATTGCAGAAGTGAAGTTCGGATGGAGCGACGGGCGCCCTCGCCCGTCTACCGAAGCGCCGATCTAGACTTACCTCTTACGCCGTCGCAGCCACCAGTGGCGGCCGTCGATCAAGACGGGCCCGAGGAGGCCTCCCAAGCAGACCAGCAGTAAAGCGACTACCACCAGAGAACGAAGCATAATGACTGTTTCCTCCGTGTCCTCCGTGGTTAAGGATTTTGACTTACCCAACCTTCTTCCTCGGCCTCGGCGTCCTGATATCCACCCACTTCGGCCCGCTCAGAAACGACGCCCATCGCATCTCTTCATACGGCTTCTCACCGCCTTGTGCCCTCGCAACCGCCAACTCCGCCGCGGCATTCACAATCCACTCGAAATTCTCCTGCCCGACCGACGTAATCTCCGCATCCGGGGCCGGATTCATGAAGTCAATCGCATAAGGCACGCCGCCCTCGACCGCGAACTCAACGGTATTCAAGTCGTACCCCAAAGCCCGGCACAGCGTCAGCGCGTCTTTCTCCACACGCTCTTTCATCTTCGCCGACGGCGCCGGATTCCCCTTCACGTACCGCTCGTGGTGCGGAGCCTTCGGGTCGTAGCGCATGATGTGCACTTTTTCCTGCCCGACCACATAACAGCGAAAGTAATCGTCAAACACGACGCCATGCTGCAGCGTCATACACAGGTCTCCGGTCTGGTTATAGGCGTTGAAGAACTCCTCCGGCGAGTCGACCTTATACACGTGCTTCCATCCGCCACCAGCGTACGGTTTCAGGAACGCCGGAAATCCGACGTACGCGAAAGTCTCCTCCCAGTTCAGCGGATAGATCAGGTTCCGCATCGAGCGGTCGGTCGTATCCGGCGGATGCTTCTGATGCGGCAGGATTACTGTCGGCGGAATCGCCACGCCCAGCTTTTCCGCCAGTGCGTAGTTGAAGAACTTGTCGTCCGCCGTCCACCAGAACGGATTGTTGATCACAATCGTCCCCTGCAGCACGGCGTTTTTCAGATACGCCCGGTAGAACGGAATGTCTTGCGAAATCCGGTCGACGATAACGTCGTATTTCTTAGGCTCATCCATCCGAATCCCGCCAATCGAAACAAACTCCGCCTGTACATCCGGCAGCTTCATGGAGTTAATCTTCTCCACAAAAGCCGGCGGAAACGTATTTTCCATGCCAAAAAGAATTCCGATTCTCTTCACGACATTACTCCTTCAAGGCACACTCAAAACTCTGTCATCGCGAGCGGAGTCGAAGCCCCTATACCGTGCAACGCACCTTGCCGTCCCAAGGCGTTCTCCCCGCACCGCGTCGAGCGAATGGCGATCAGCGAATGGCGATCAGCGAACGACGATCAGCGAACAGCGAATCCCGAACGACCAACGACTAATAGAAATACTTTCCCGCCATTCTCTGCCACAGCGGCCAGTCATGCTTGCTATTGTCGTTCCAGACATCCAGCCAGTGTGGAATCCCCTTGGCGTTCATCAGTCCCGACATTTTGAAATTCGCATCCAGGCACATGTCCCAGTCCGACGAACCCAGCACAATCTTCATCTGCCGGTAGCGCGACAGAAACCAGTCGTCGCTCATGCCCTGCAAATAATCCGGCGGATTGTTGAAGTACACGTTGTCATCGTAGTAGCCGTCAAGGAAGCTCTTGATGTCGTACGACCCGCTCATGCACACGCAGGCTGACACCAGATCCGGATGCCGCATGGAAAAATTCAGCGCGTGATAGCCTCCGAAGCTGCATCCTGTAACCCAAATCTGCGGCGCCCAGTTCTTCCACTTCAGGAACGGCACGAACTCATTGAGCACGTAGCGCTCGTACTGCACATGGCGCCAGATGCGCGATCCTGGATGGACTCCTTTGTTGTACCAGCTCTCGGTGTCGACACTATCCACGCAGAACACTTGCAGCTGTCCCGCGTTGACCTTCCCTTCGAGCGCGCGGATCATGCCCGCATCTTCGTACTCGAAGAAGCGTCCCATCGAACTGGGGAAGACGAGCAAGGGCTGACCTGCGTGACCGAAGACCAGTGCTTCCATGTCGCGCTGCAGTTCGTGGCTGTAGTTCCTGTGGTGTTCGCGGTTCATGCAGACGAAGGATTGTACCCGAAAGCGCGTGCGCAGCGGACACTTTACAATATCGCCCATGCGCGCGATGGTGCTGGAGAAGACCGGTCCTGTCGAGGCATCGCCGCTCGGGCTGCGAGAGATCGCACTTCCTGTCCCGGACGCGGGTCAGGTTCGCGTGCGTGTCCATGCTTGCGGACTCTGTCACACCGATCTGCATACAGTCGAAGGCGATCTTCCTGCGCACAAGCGTCCGGTGATTCCAGGACATCAGATCGTGGGCGTTGTCGACGCTCTCGGAGTTGATGTGACTGCGCACAAGGAAGGCGATCGCGTTGGCATTCCGTGGCTCTACTCGACGGATGGGACGTGCGAGTTCTGCGTGCGCGGACTCGAGAATCTCTGTCGTCACGCGCGCTTTACCGGATACGACGCTGATGGCGGTTACGCGGAATACGCGGTCGTTCCTGGTGACTTCTGCTATCCGATTCCGGGTGTGTTCGACGACGTTCACGCTGCGCCGCTGCTCTGTGCGGGGATTATCGGATATCGCTCGTATCGGTTGTGCGGGGTTCGTCCAGGCGAGAACCTTGGGCTCTACGGATTCGGAGCGTCAGGGCATCTGGTGATTCAGCTGGCGCGATATCGGAAGGTCAACGTGTTCGTCTTCACGCGCAGTGAAGCGCATCGCGCGCACGCTCGCGAACTCGGCGCTCTGTGGACGGGACGCGCTGAAGACACTCCTCCTGAAGCGCTGCATGCGACGATCCTCTTCGCGCCCGCAGGATCGCTGGTGCGGGAAGCGCTGCGTGTTCTCGGGAAAGCAGGAACGGTCGCGTTAGCGGGAATCACGATGAGCCAGATTCCCACGCTCGATTACGAGTTGCTCTATCACGAGAAGGTTGTGCGCAGCGTGGCGAACGCAACGCGGCAAGACGCGCGCGAATTCCTCGAACTCGCGGCGGAAGTTCCGTTGCAGACTGAAGTCGAGGTATTCGCTCTCGCGGAGGCGAATCAAGCGCTGGAAAAATTGAAAAAAAGTGAAATTCGTGGAGCGGGCGTGCTGCGGATTCGGTGAACGCGGTTGGAGGGGCCTTTTTAGGATAGGTATTAACCTGAGAGTAATCGGCACCCCCTCCCCCCTCCCCCTTCGTAATGCAAAATCTTCTAAACAAAGAAGTTACAGGGGCGCTTCATGCGCAAAATCTTGAGCCGCAGAGACTTAGAGCAAAATCTTAAAAACAAAGGAGTTAGTATACCAGGTGCCAGGTGTCGGGTCTCAGGTGTCAGGAAAGCCGGCACCCTCTCCGTCGAAAGGAGTGACGGGCGCATGATTTTTCTATGTTTTCAATGAGCTAAGCGACTGTAACTGTGATTATCTTATTGCCGGAGGGGATTGTCAAGGACCGGCGTCACAATCGGCGAGCCCAGACAACGAAAAGCGCGTTGTGTGTCGCACTGGCTCATTGTGCCGACCGTGTCTATACCCGATTCTCGAAAACCGCGAGAGACGGGGCACCCCCCGTTGCGGGTGGTGCAGGCTAAGATCAAGTCAGTGGCAGACCAGGGCCGCCCGCCAAAAGTCATCGAGGTCGTGCCGGCGGGAGCGGTTCCGGTTCGCGCCGGCACCAGAGTGGGTTATTTCCCTGTGCCGGCCAGAGCAACCGACTGTGTGCCGACGCCATCCTGGATCTGCAACGTCGCCGTTCGCGTTCCGGCGGCGGTTGGGGTGAACGTCACCGAGATAGTGCAGTTGGCGCCGGTCAGAAGGGTGCTCTTGCACGCGGACGTGAAACCGTAGTCACCGGGATCGGCGCCTGCCAGGCTAACATTGCTGATGGAGAGCGTAGTTGTTTGGTCGTTGGTTAGAACCACGGTTTGAGCCTTGCTCTTAGTTGCCAGCTTCTGCGTGGCAAAAGTTATCTTCAGCGGCGAGACGCTTACGGGCTGGGTCGAATTCTGGATCACGCTAACCCATTCCTGCGTCGTCCATTCGGCTGAACCGGCGACCGCCATGTCAATCATGCCGTCGCCGTTGAAGTCCGCCAGAACGATGCCGCTTGCGCCCAAGCCGCCTGCGAGCCAAGGACCGTCGTCCAAGTTGAAAGTGCCGTCGCCGTTCCCCGCGTAGACGATTGCGTCGCCCCAGACGTTCTGCCCGCTGTACTGCGTTCCGCACTGGCTGGATTGGACAGCCAGGGCTATGTCCGCGACGCCGTCTTGGTTCAGGTCGGCGGTTTGGATCCAGTAGGGATTGCTGCCTCCACTTGGATAGCATTGCTCCCAGGGACCGAAATTGTAGGTGGCTTTCTGTGTAAGCACCCCAGCGCCGTTGCCGAGCAGGACCGTGAACGAACCCCCGTTGTTCCAGCTGCTGATGGCGACATCGAGCTTGCCGTCATGGTTAAAATCCCCGGCTGTGATTCCGACCGTGTCCAGCGGCGAAGGATTGACAATCGGTGACTGGAAGGTTCCGTCGCCGTTTCCAAGCAGGATGTTGACCGCCTTGCTGTTGTAGTTGGTGATGGCGAGATCAACTTTGCCGTCATTATTGAAGTCGCCAACCGCAACGCTTCCGGCGCTCGTCCCGCTGGCTCCCGGAATTACATTCGCCGTGCCATACACGCCTTTGCCGTTGTTTAGCAGTACGCTGATGCTACCGTCGCCATTGGAAACGATGATGTCCAGCAAGCCTTTGCCCCGCAGGTTGGCTAAGGTCGCGTTGTAGGACTGTTGCGTCGTTCCAGTGGAATAAAAGACAGGAACCTTGAATTTGCCTTTGCCGGCACCCAGCAGGACGCCAATTTCGTTAGTCACGCACCAACTAGAGGAATTGTTGGAGGTGGTCACAACGTCGATCTTCTTATCGCCGTTCACGTCGCCTACGGCGACGGACGTGACCGGGTTGCGATTGGCATTACCGCACGTTCCGACGGCGATTGAAGTCGCGGCCCCCAGCGCTCCGTGGGAACTGCCCAGCTGAACCGTGATACCCGAACCGTCGCCGCCGTTCGCCATCACCACGTCGGGAAAGCCATCGCCGTTGAGGTCTGTCGTTGCAATGGCATTGATCGTGTTGTTCCAACCGTAGCCATAGCCCTGGCTGGCGCGGAATGTGCCATTTCCATTGCCCAAGCCGACCGTAATCCATTGGCCGTTGTTGTCGGAGGTGGCGAAATCCAATTTCTTGTCACCGTTGAAGTCAGCAACAACTACATTGTGCGGCTGGCCGGCGGTGGCAAACGCTAGCGCTGTGCCGAATCCGCCTTTGCCGTTTCCGGGCATGAACCAGACCGCGCCGGAAGAGTAGGAACTCACGACGAGGTCGTTCTTCTTGTCGCCGTTCACATCCGCGACCACGATGGAGTTGATCCACGATGGGCCATAGAGGGTTGGGGGCGTTTTGAACGTGCCATCGCCGTTGTTGAGGTAGACATAGGCTCCATTTCCGCTTCCCATCACTACGTCTCCATGGCTGGTCTTGGTTAGCGGCCCGATGGCTACTGCCATGGCGCCAGAATTTGAACCCTCCTGATAAAAGACGGGGGCTTGGAAGGTGCCATCTCCATTGCCCAGCAACACATAGATGCCGTTGCCACTGTTTTCGGAGGCGACGACCAGGTCGGGCTTTCCGTCATGATTGAGATCGCCCACGGCCTGGGAGTTGGAGTTACCCGGAGTGGGGATCACGACGGCAGCTGCTGGAGGTACGAAGGTTCCATCGCCGTTTCCGAGAAAGACGTCGATGCCGTGGTTGGGATCAATCGCCAGCAGATCGAGGTGTCCATTGCCGCGGAGGTCGGCTGCTACTAGTCCGCCGACAAAGTTAGACGGCACGCCTCCCAGCGTGGAATACGATGCCTTCAGGGTGAAGCCGCCGGCCCCATCCCCAAGAAAAATCGCGAGCGTGGCCGGGTTGAAGTTGCAATTGCCGCCCGGAGTGCCATAGAGAGCGGCGAAATCCAAATCACCGTCACTATTGAAATCGCCAGTGACGATACCACCGTCCAAGGTGCACGAAATCTGGGAGATCGCGCTCACCGGCTCGAAGCCACCGACGCCATTGCCCAGCATGATGCCAATTCCAGCGTTTTCCAGCGTCAGGAGGTCTGGGACGCCGTCATTGTTGAAGTCCCCACTGGCAACTGCGTTGACGGGAATTGGGCTGTGATTCGTGATGACGGACCCTCCGTTAAACAGGCTTGGGTTCACGAAGATAGGCGGCATCTGTCCGTGGGCTGGCAGCCCGACGATTGCTGCTGCAAAGAAAAAGATTGTGAACCCAAGAATCCGGAGTCCTCGGTGGAGTTTGCAGCTTGAGCCCGTCATTTAGTCTCCCTATCCCATGCCTGGTACGGATGTCACAGCTCGCGTGGGTCGTTTTGGGCATTCCGTATGCCCCAAGTTCGGGCTATAATCACTGCCCCTCCTCCCCGGAGCAACCGACACGAACGGGCAAGAACGGGCTTTTTCGGACATTTCCTTGTAGGGAGTGACTTCGACTGTCCTCGCAGCCGCATAGGAAACACCGCCTGGATTCCTGGAAGGAGATCGCCGCCTTCTTCGAGCGGGACGAACGTACCGTCCGCCGCTGGGAGATTGAGCGCGGGCTTCCCGTCCACCGCGCTCCGGGAAGCGCCCGCGGTGTCGTGTATGCCTTTACGGAGGAGTTGGAGGAATGGCTGCGGCGTCCCCAGCCACAGCTAGTCCCAGCTGGAGAGCATGTTCCTAAGAAATCCGAGCCTAGTGCAGCCACCCCGGCCGCGGGGCCCGTTGTGCAGGCTGTTCGCCTCTGGGCCTGGCTGGGTGTAGCAGCTGTTGTAATTGCGATTGTCGTGCTCGTGTTTTCCTATGGCCGGTCTGGGCACTTCAATGCTCGCGCTGCAGGAAATCGTAGCTCACCTTCGGCCCGCCACATTCCCACTCCTGAAGCGCAGGATCTCTATCTGAAAGGACGCTTCGCGTGGAGCCGGCGCACACCCGAAAGCCTGAACCAGGCTGTAGACTTTTTTACGCAGGCGATCGTTCACGACCCCAACTACGCCGAGGCCTATGTCGGCCTCGCCGACTGCTATAACCTGCTGCGCGAATTCAGCGTGATGCCGCCGAGCGAGGCCTATCCGCGGGCGCTGGCCGCCGCTCGCAAGGCCATTGAACTCGATCCCAACTCCTCCGAGGCTCGCACTTCACTGGCCTTCGCTTTATTTTGGGGGGACGTGGACGTCGCAGCTGCGGACCGCGAGTTCAAGCGTGCTCTGGAGCTCGATCCGCGGAACACGCGGGCTCATCACTGGTACGCAACATACCTGGTGCAGATCCGCCGCTACCCCGAGGCCCTTGACCAAATTGAGCGCGCCCGCGAACTCGACCCCTCGTCAGCCGCCATTTCTGCAGACAAAGGAAAAATCCTGGTAATGGCAGGCCATATCGAGGACGGTATCGCCCTGCTCCGGCAGGTGGAAGCGTCAGACCCCTCATTCTCCGAAGTCCACCGCTATCTTTCCGACGCCGATCTGGAACTGGGAAACGTTCGTGCCTATTTTGAAGAGGCCGCCACCGCTGATCGTCTTTCCCACGACTCCGATGCTGAGTTCGTTCTAGGCGAGCAAAAGAAAGGATTCGCCAGCGGAGGAATCCGCGGTTTGCGGGAAGCCGCCCTTCGCGCGCACCGGAAACTCTACGACGAAGGCCGCGCCTCCGACTTCACGTTGGCCGTGGACTACTCCATGCTCAACGACAAAACCGACGCCTTACGGTACCTGGAAATGGCCTATCAAAAACACGATCCCATGATGGCCGCGATTCTCGGTTACACCGATCTAAAGAATGTCCGGCAGGAGCCGGGATTCAATGAATTGGTCGCCAAAGTCGGTCTACCATCCGCACAGTAATCTCGCAGCCTAGGGCCCCAGGGTTCGCGCCCCGGGGTTGTGTGCTGGCCTGGGATCACGGACTTCGCCGGAAAGAGCCGATCTGCAGTTCGGCGATTTCGTCGTTGCTCCAGTTGATGGTGAATCCGAGATCGGTGTAGAAGGCTTTGGCAGCGCCGGGATCTTTTGCGGGCACGAACGCCTTGAGGTCGGTAACGGGACTCGGAAGCATGGGTTCTCCGATGGGCAGGTTGGGAGGCTTGATTGTAGCGGAGCGCGGCGAGTCATTCGGACATCACTTCGACCAGCCCATCTACATGCTCGCTTTGCTCGGGGGACGGGCGAGGTGCCCATCCCCAGACAGGACCCGTCCCTACACTTGTTCATTTCTTCACTGGCCCCGCCTTCAGGGTTGCGCTAAGCTCCTCTCAATGCCCCGCCGTACCTTGTTTCTTCCCGCAGCTCTCGTTCTGCTGACATTTCTCCTCTGCGCCTGTGGAGGGAACAGCAACTCCGCGCCGCCGCCACCGCCGCCACCTCCCACGCTCACGCTGACCACCGTCGTCAGCGGGCTCAGCAGTCCACTGGCTCTGGAGCATCCGCCCGGCGACAATCGTTTCTTTGTCGTGGAGCAGCGGGGCACCATCCGCATCATCGACAACGGAGCGCTGCTGGCAGGGAACTTTCTCGATATCCAAAGCCTGACCAACTTCGACGGCGCCGAACAGGGACTGCTCGGGTTGGCGTTTCATCCTGACTACAGCACGAATCGTCTGTTCTATGTGAATTACACGACCGACAGCGGCGGACGCCACACGGTGATCGCCGAATTCCAGACGCTGGCCGGGAACCCGAACCAGGCGGATCTTGCGAGTGAGCGCATCCTGCTGACCGTGAGCCAGCCATTCACCAATCACAAAGGAGGCCAGCTGGCTTTTGGTCCGGAGGCAGGGCCCCAGCACTTTCTCTATCTCGGGTTGGGAGATGGCGGCAGCGGGGGCGATCCGGAGGGGAATGGGCAGAACCTCGGTGTGAGGCTTGGCAAGATCCTGCGCATTGGCGTCGATCCGCCGTTTTCGCCCGGGCTGCAATATGCGATTCCGCCCGACAATCCGTTTGTCGGCGGGGCGGGACTGGCCGAGATCTGGGCCTACGGACTGCGCAATCCGTGGCGCTTCTCGTTCGAGCGCGGCGGCACGCGCCTGTTCTGCGGCGACGTTGGGCAGGATGCCTGGGAGGAAGTGGACCTCATCACCAAGGGCGGCAACTTTGGCTGGAACGTGATGGAAGGAAACCACTGTTTCAATCCGTCAAGCGGATGCGATATGTCGGGCAAAGTTTTGCCGATTGCTGAGTACAGCCACAGCGAAGGCGAAGCCATCATCGGCGGATACGTGTACAAGGGCGCGATCGCTGGCCTGGCCAATGCTTACATCTTCGCTGACCTCAACGGCAAAATCTGGAGCCTCGTTGAAGCGCCCGCCAACACGTGGACGCGCACACAGTTGCTAGGGAGTGGGCGCACGATCAGTTCCTTCGGCCAAGATTCCGCCGGCGAAGTCTATGTTGTCGACCTCGGCGGCAGCGTGCTCAAGCTGACCGCGCAGTAAATCAAGTTCCCAGTTCCCGGATCTCAGTTCGCAGAGTTCTGGGGCTACGCCGCCTGCCGATGCTCGGGTTCGGCTTCCACAGGGGTGGGCCTTCTCCATGGGAACAGCATGGGGACGCGACGGCGATATTCGCGATAGGCTTCGCCGTAGGCGCGGACCAGGTCGCGTTCCTCGAAATAAATTCCTACCAAGATGTAGCCGGTGGTGGCGATCGAGAAAAGCAGATGGCCTGCCGTCATCACTGGCGCTGACCAGAAGGCGATGACGAATCCCAGGTAGAGAGGATGCCGCACGCAGCGATAAAACGCCGGCGTTTTAAACGGTGGGCGTTCGAATTCTCGTCCGTGGAAGTAGGCCCAGACCTGATCGAGGCCGCAGAGTTCGAAGTGGTTGATGAGAGTGGTGCTGATGAGGAGGATGGCCCATCCGACCCAGAACAGCACTGCGAGCAGGGAGGCGAAGACGGTGCCGCGCAGATCCCAGACGACCGGCGTGATCGGACGCCACTGCCATAGGACGAGGGCGAGGGCGAGCGTCGCGGCGAGGACGAAGGTGCTGCGCTCCAGGTACCAGGAGACGATGCGAGTCCATTGTTGTTTGAACGCGTGACGCGCCATCACGCTGTGCTGGACGGCAAAGATGCTGAGCAGGAAAGCGTCGATGACGGCGGCTTCGAGCGGCGGCGAGGTGGGTACGGAGTCGATCGATTTGGGCACGCCCACGTTACCCACGAATCCGATGGTGTACAGGAACGTGCCCAGGAAGAAGAGGTAGCACAGAATTCCATAGACGAGCGCGAGCAGTCTCTTCATTTCTCACCCCTGAGAAGACGTCAGCTTGCTCTTGCCTTACGGACCCGACACTACTTGCAACTGTACGGCGTTCGCTGTGTAGCTGATCTGGAAGTGCTCCCCGGAGTTGATACTCAAGCCGTTCACGGTGGCGAACTGCCCGGTGCGCGCGCTCGAGGTCATGATGGTGAAGGTGTCGCCGATGGTGGGCTGGAAATTCTTGATCAGCGCGACGTTCAGCGTTCCGTCGAGACTCACGCCATTGGAAACCGCGAGTTGACTGTACTTGCTGCCGACCGCCGTGCCCCCGATCTGAATGTTTAAACTTCCTGCCGCCTGCTGCGTGTAGCTACCAGTGATGGAGAGTTTGCCGGAGGCCTTGACGGTGTCGCCGGCGGTGGCCGAGGCTGAGGACGTTACGGCCGACGCGATTGTCCCTTTGCCGAAGAGAGTGCCGCCCTGGAGCAGAAATCCGCTGGGCGCGGTCAGGGTTCCATCCACTTTGGTCGTTCCCGCCGTCTGGGTGTAACTGCCGCCGACAGTGAACTTGCTGTTAGCGGAGACGGTGGTCTTGCCAGCATTGGAAAAGCTCGGCGTAGTTGTCACGACCGCCTTGCCGGATACGGTGAGCGATCCTTTCTTGGCGTTCGAAGACAGGTTGGCAATCGCGTTGGCATTGTTGAAGCTGTTCAGGATTTGTGCGGTGGGACTGTTCAGTTGAATAGTGGCGGCGTTGGTGACGATGTTGGCGTTGGCAAACAAAAACGTGCCGCCCACAACGTAGGTTCCGCCGGTCAGAGTGCTGCCGGAAAAATTCGTGAAGCCCGCGACAGGGATCTTAAGAACGCTGCCAGGCTCCGCCTGAAACTTGCCCAGGTTCGTGACCGACGACGCACTGAGCAGCAATGGAGTGACGAGGTTCGCGAGAACCGTCCCCTTCTTTTGATTGGTGAAGGCGACGCTGATCTGGCCGGCGCCTTCGATCAGGTTGTCCACGTTCGACCAGGTTGGCGAAGTACCCGCGCCCGCGATGAAGTTATTGGCGCTGTCGGACAGCATCATCGTGCCCTTTCCAGTCAAAGCCACGGCACCGGAAATATAGAAACTGACAGGACCGCCCGTGGAATTCAGAAAGAACGTTCCGGAATTGGTAATGTTGTTCTTCAAGACCATCTGGCCGTTATTGGGAACCAGCACGAGGCCGGTATTGGTGACGCCGTCAAGAGTGGGCTGGGTGGGCGAGGCCTGGATGACGCCGGTGCCGGAGGTGGCGAGGGTCCCGCCTTTGACTGTTTTTGTGATCAAGGTCACGGTGGAATGGTCCAGGGCCGCAATCGTGCCGCCTGCATTATTGATGTCGCCTTGCGTGCGGAGTTCGCCGCCGTTACTGGCCTGCATGGTGCCGGTGTTGGTGGTGGGAACGCCGAGTAACAGCGGACCAGAACCGTTGGCGTTCACGGTGCCGGAGTTCGTGAGCGTGAGATTGCCGCCTCCGCCGCCGATGACTCCGGTGCCGCTGATGGTGTTGTTGGTGTTCACCAGAGAGGGCGTTCCGTTGCCCGGAACCATGGATTCAATCGAATTGGCGAAGTTCACGGTCCCTCCGCCGGTCAGTGTCGCGGTTCCGTCGATGATAGTGACGTCGTCACCCCACGACGCCGAGCCGATTTGGATCGTGCCGCTGTTGTTGAGGGTTCCGGAAAGACGAACGCCCGCAGAGCCTTGACCGGTAACTCCTCCGATCTGGAACTGGCCCGAGTTTGTGAGACTGGTCAGGCCGCCACCCAGGCCAAGGATGAGGCCGCTGCCGAGCGTGGTGAGGGTGCCGCCTGATATGGGGAGACCCTTAATCTGGACGGTCGAACCGGTCAGGGCCTTGACGGTCCCGCCGGTGTTGTTGAGGCTGGGCCCGCTGGTGCCCAGAATGAGCTGCAAGGTGCCGCCGCTACTGGCCTGAAGCGTGCCGGTGTTGAGCATGGTCCCGAAGGTGGTGCGGATCGAGAGCGGGTTGACGCCCTGGGCGTCTACGGTTCCTTGATTGTTGAAGTTGAAGTTGCCTTCAAAGCCGAGTGCTCCCGCGCCGCGGATGGTTTGCTGGTTGATCAGGGTGGTGCTCGCTCCGCCGAGGACCAGATTCGGGGCGTCGTTCATGAGGAAAGTGCCGCCGCCGCTGAGAGTGACGGTGGTCCCAGTGAATTGCATCTGCGCGCCGCTGCTTCCGGAACCGGTCATTCCGAGAGTGCCGCTGTTGCTGACAGAACTGCCTCCGATCGTCAGGCGATTGGGAGTAACCACAGTGACGCTGTTGCTGCCGGAGATGGTCAGATTGTTGATGTTGGGGCTGGTATTTACGGTCACCACCGAGGGTGAGCCGGACATGCAGTTGCCCACGACGATGTCACTGCCATTGGCTGGCACGCCGGTAGGACACCAGTTCGCAGCGACGTTCCAGTTTCCTGGACCGCCCACCCATGTCGATTGAGCCAAAACGGGAACGGCAGACACACACATAACAACGAAGACTAACGCTGACGCAGCAAACCCGGATTTTTTCATGACTGATCCTCCCCCCAAGGCGCGGAGAATCCGCGCTTTCCGCCCCTGTCTCTGATAAAATTTGCACCCAGCGGCCTTTGGCCATCGGGCGGTTACTGAGCGTGCTTGATACTCAATTCCCCCGGCCCCCGTCTTTAGATCGCGATCAAAGTCTCTTCAAAAAGTTTTGAAAGCGGTTATGCCTTTGCAGGAACGGTTGTTATACGAGTTTGGACCTTTCCGTCTCGACGCCGGAGAGCGCCGCCTGCTGCAGAATGGAAGGCCCATTCCCCTCACCCCGAAGGCGTTTCAGACTTTGCTGGTGCTGGTTCAGAACCAGGGCCGCGTGGTGGATAAGGAAGAGTTGCTGAGGAAGGTGTGGCCTGACACCTTCGTGGAGGAAGCGACCCTCGCCCAGAATGTTTTCACGTTGCGGAAACAACTCGGCGACGATCGCAGTGAAGCTGTTTATATAGAGACGGTTCCCAAACGCGGATATCGTTTTGTGGCGGCGGTGCAACCGGTATCATCGTCTCCTCACCTCGCCGGAGCGGTGGCGGAATCCGTTCAGCCCCCTGCATTGCCGAAAACGCGCCGTCGTTTCTGGATCGGCGCGGCAATCCTCGGTTGTGCTCTGGCCGCGGGCGCATTCTACGTGGGCAGACGCGTGGAAGCGCGACCACGCCATGCCATGCTGCTCGTATTGCCGGTGCAGAATCTCACCGGAAATGCCGAGCGCTCCTACCTTGCCGATGGCCTGACGGAAGAGTTCATCGCGCAATTGGGAGCGATGGACCCGCGCCGGCTGGGCGTGATCGCCCGTACCTCGTCGATGGCTTACAAGGACACGACCAAGACCATCGATCAAATTGGTCGGGAACTGAACGTGAATTATGTTCTGGAGGCGAGTCTCCGAGAGGCGGGTCAGCGGACGCGGGTCACCGCTCAGCTGATCAGCGCGCGCGATCAGGCGCGGCTCTGGTCGCAGGATTACGACGCGCCGTCGGGAGATCTGGTGGCGGTGGAAGATGAGATCGGCCGGGCGGTGGCGTCGGAGATTCATCTCGAACTGCAGCCGCAATCGCGCCAGCGTCTGGCACAGGTACGAGCCGAGAACCCGGCGTCGCGTGACTTGTATCTGCAGGCGCGTTTCTACTGGAATCTGCGCACCCAGGACGGCCTCAACAAGGCGCTGACCTTGTTTTATCAGGCGGCCGAGAAGGATCCTGCGAACGCCCGTGCATATGCCGGGGTTGCAGATGCTTATAACCTCCTTCTGTTCTATGGATACTCGCCTGGGGCGGGGAGCATTTTGCGGGCGAAGGAAGCGGCGCTGAAATCGATCGAACTGGACGACGCGCTGGCGGAAGGCCACGCCGCTCTCGCGTACATCGAGTTCATGTGGCTCTGGGAATGGCCCGAAGCGGAGAAGGAATTCCGGCGCGCGATCAGCCTGGACCCGAATTATGTATCTGGGCACCAGTGGTTCGCACTTTATCTGTCGGCCATGGGACGGCCTCAGGAGGCGATGGCGCAGATTAACGAGGCTCGTGCGCTCGATCCGGCGTCGCTGATCGTGCGCGCGGCAGCGGGATTGACGGCGTACTACGCGCACGACTATGACGCTGCGATCGCGGAAGCACAGGCCGCTCTAAATGTGAATCCAGATTTCATCCCCGCATTGGCGGTGTTGGGACACGCCCACGAACAGAAAAGAATGTTTGCCGAGGCGCAGGCGGACTACCAGAAGGAGATGAGCCTGACCCAGGGACCGGCAATTATGACTCTCGCCGATCTCGGGCACCTTTATGGCGTGACCGGCAAACAGGCTGAAGCCACAGCGGTGATCCAGAAATTGAACGATCTTCGGCGTCAATTGCCCTATGTCGGCTTCACTGCGGAAGCCCTGGTTTATGCCGGCCTGAACGATCGAGACAACGCGATTGCCTACCTGACCAAAGCCGAACAACAGAATGATGCCGCGAGGGTCTGGGTGCGCTGCGACCCCCGCTGGGACCCGATCCGTTCCGACCCGCGGTTGAACGCCGTGGTGCCCGTGCCAGACGGTGCCCACGCCCGATAACTCCCACGGAGTCTCCTGTTTTTTCAATAACTTAGCCCCGTTCGCTCCTCGCAGCAACCACTCAACCCCAATTTTCGTCATTTCCCTGCCTTCTGCGTGTATAAAGGTTGTAGCTTCAATAACATCAAGCTGTCGAACTCCACGCATCGAAACTTCCAGGTTTCATCCGTGGAAGAGCTTTATTCCGGGGTGGGCGCCTCGCGTTTTGAGACTCGAGAAGGCGCCGCAGGGAAAGTTCTAAGCATCGTAGTTCCAAATTTGCAGACGAGGAAAGCGAGAGCAGAATGCATAAGCCGATCAAGTATGTCGAGAAGGCCGTAACCGTCGCCGCGACTGGCGCATGGGCCGTCTTTGAGAGACTGAACCGGATTTCTCCTAACCCTTCGCCGACTCCGAAATGGTCGGAAAAGCCTCTGCTCAAGTCCTGGGAAAAATCGAAGCCGCCGCTCGGGTGGCCGCGCTCGACCGACTCGCTCTGTCCGAAGTGTGTCCCGGAGATCCGCCAGCAGATTCTCGATGGCCATCTGCCGGTCGACATCCTGATGAACGAAAAAGTCGGCGAGGTCAAGGCTCAGATCGTCGAGAAGGACGGCAAGATCTGGATGGTCAAAGACTGCCCCAAGCACGGTCACTTCGAAGACCTGATGTCGATTGACCCCGAGTTCTCGCAGCACCTGGAAGAAGTGTTTCCCGGCCGCGACATCAAGGCGCACAATGACGAGCACCTGCACCACCACGGCTCTTCGACGGTGAAATATGGCCGTGGATCCGTGCTCACCGTCGACCTGACCAATCGCTGCAACATGATGTGCGATCCCTGCTTCATGGATGCCAACCAGGTCGGGTTCGTCCACGAACTGACATGGGAAGAAATCAAGACTGTTCTCGATAACGCGATTACGATCAAGCCGCGCCGCCAGATGTCGGTACAGTTCTCCGGCGGCGAGCCGACGCTGTCGCCGTACTTCCTCGACGCCGTCCGCTACGCGCGCAAAGTCGGCTACAACAGCGTGCAGGCCGCAACCAACGGGATCGAGTTCGCGAAGAGCTTCGAGTTCGCGCAGCAGGCGGTCGAAGCGGGCATGCGCTATGCCTACCTGCAGTTCGACGGTATCGGTAACGCCGCCAACTCGCACCGCGCTGTCGGCAACCTGTTCGACGTGAAGCTGAAGGCCATCGACAACCTGCATAAGGCGGGATGCGAAATCGTCCCCGTGATCACGATTGTGAACGGCATCAACAACGAGCAGGTCGGACGCATCATCCAGTTCGCGCTCGACAATCCCAAGAAGATTGGCTTCCTCAGCTTTCAGCCCGTCAGCTTTACCGGGCGCGACGAAGCTATTACTGACGAACGTCGTGTAGCGCAGCGTTACACGCTGGCCCACCTGGCGCACGACGTGAAGAATCAGACCGGCTTAGGCGAACCGGCGCGCGACTGGTTCCCCATCAGCTTCATGGGCACCTTCAGCGACTGGGCCGACCTGATGCACGCCCAGGACAAGAACAACGACTGGGGCCAGCTCTCCTGCGGATGCCATCCGAACTGCGGAACCGGCATGGCCGTGATGATCGACAAAGAGACGAAGGAAGCCGTCCCGGTTACGGCGTTCCTGCACGGCGACCAGCTCGCGAAAGATATCGCCAAAGTTAATGACGCCGCCCGCAGCAAGTTCTGGACCGGTGTGGGCATGGCGCTGGTGCTGATGAAGAACTACAACCCCTTCCGATCGCCCACGCACTTCAAGATGATGGACCTGCTGAAGAAGTTCGATAAGAACTACAACGTTACCGGCAAGAACTACGGCAAGGTTGGCCCTGAGCGCACGATTGACGACGTCATGAAGCGCCGTCAGGACCGATGGAATTTCCTGTTCATCGCGGGGATGTGGTTCCAGGACCTGTTCAACTACGACTTCCGGCGGACCGAGCAGTGCATCATCCCGTACGCCACGCAGGAAGGCGAGATCAGCTTCTGCGCCTACAACACGGGCGTGGGCTGGCGGAACATTATCGAGAAGATGCACATGACGGCCACGCTCACCAAGTGGTACGAAGAGCACGGACGTCACGAAATCTTCGCCGGTGGCAAGAAAGTCAAGATGGAAGACGAGACGCACGCGCTCTATCTGCGTGAGAACATCGTGACCAACGAAGTGCAGCACGATCTCGACAAGCTGGGCATCGCCAAGACCGCGCGGGAAGAGAAGACGCGGGCACGCGACGCCAAACTGGCAGCGCAGCATAGTTCTGAAAAGCGTGGTCCGGAGAAGAAAGACGATGCCTACGACGCACGCATGGCAGCACTCTATCGGGAAGTTGTCCTGAAAGAGAAGCCGGCGACGTCGAACGAGGCTGGATTCATTCCGCTGGGGGCAATTGCCGGAGCGAACGGAATCGTCGCGAACGGCAACGGGCACTCCAACGGAAACGGCGACGCCAAGAAGACGGAAGAGGTCGGCGAGACGGTGGCGGGAGATTAGCCTCCGGCTACTAACTTCTAGCCACTAGCCACTAGCAAGCAAGGCCGCCTCACGGCGGCCTTTTCTTTGGTTGGGCTGAGGTTTTGATCAGGCGGACGAGGTATCCGGCACTATTTGCCGCAGCCCGGAGTCGCCAGATAAACCGCGGGTGTCGTTCCCGTTCACTTAGATTGGTTTGTAGGTCATGTTGACGGTTACGGTCGCGCCCTTTCGAACCCCGACGCCGTAGAACATCGCGATGGAGCCGTCGCCAACGAAAGGCTGAGGCGCGGCGTTAAGGTCGCAAGGATTCGGCCCCACAGAAAAATTCTGCGTGAAAGCGGTCGCCTCAACAAAAGTGTTGTTGGTCAAACTCAGGCCGGATTGGAACCCTGGCTCGATTCCGAACGCAGTGTCGAGCGTGAAGTCAAAATCATTGTTCACGTCCGGCGTGCCGCCCGAGGAAAAGTCCACATCGGCCATGCGGACGATGGCGATGTCCCGGTCGACGTTCGTCAAGTTCTTGATCTGCATCGAGACTTTGGCGGAGCCGGGGCCCCTTCCATTGGCTGGGACTTTCGTGATGGTGTTGGTAATCTGCCAGATGCCATCTCTGGTCATGCGTGTGGAAACTGCCTTGGTCGCGGTCGAGGTGAACGTTGCCGGCGCCAGGTTGCCACTGTCATTGAAGGCATAGTCAAAGTATGCGGTACTGCCGTCGCAGATGCCGTAGCCTTCGGAAACATCGCCGACCTGAATGTACTCATCGCCGCCGCGGCTGAATTGCGTGATGTTCCCATTCGTCGTAACACAATACTGAGTCGCGTTACGGCCGGTTCCGGAAGTAAATGTGGCTGCGCAGGTGGTAGTGGCATTTGGTGACGCGGTCACGGCGAGCGTTCCCTGCCGCGAGTTCTGCTGGGCCAAAGCCAAGGACGATAAGGTCAGGACTGCCGTAAAGATCAAACTTCGATTCAACATTCTTGTGTCTCCTGAATCTATGATTTTTTGGGACGATTTATGGTGCTGCTTTCCAACCTGTGGCCAGATACGGCCAATATGAGAAAGGGCACACGGTTACTGAAAGTGATATCGAAAACTGACGGGAAAAGGCGACAGGCGGACAAAGAGAATCTACTCGCTCGCTTGTTCAGAGTTTCGAATCGAGAGGAGGACAGCCCGATGGGACAACGGTGAGGAGGATTTCCGTTCCTCGCCGTTTGTCCGCAGCGGGTTGTACCGTTTCTGGCTGTGTTTCTTGATTTGCAGATTGGTTACAAGCCCTTGTAGGTCATGGTCACCGACTTGGAGCTGTTCTTGGGAACGGTTATGTCGTAGAGCAGCACCAGGGAGCCGTCGGTGTCGAGCAGTGGGGCGGTCACAAAGTTCAGGCCAGGGTTGCAGGGATTGGGGGGAAGGAACGTGTTCTGACCGAATGCCTCGCTGCCAATCCCCTGCAGCGTGCCGAGGTTCTGCAGCAGCAATCCCACCGGACCCGCTGATTCGGAAGAAATGGAGTTCCAGCCGAACGCGCTGCTGAACGTTCCATCGAAGTTATTGTCCAAGAAGTCGTCGGCATCCACGTCTGCCCACCGCACCAGGAACGCTTCGCGCGACACTGCCGTGTTGTTCTTGAGCGCCATCAGGATTTTGACCGACGCCGTCGGCGCCATTTGGGTGATGGTTTGGGTCAGGGTCCAGATCCCGTCACTGGTGGTCCGTGCGATCTTCACCGAGGTTGCGCTGTGGCTCACGATGACCGGACTATTCCAGTTCCCTGTGTCACCGAAATCAGCGAAGTCGCTATAGGCGACCCGGCTGTTGTTGTTGCTGACATCGCAGATGGCATAGCCTTCGGATCGGTCCTCCACCGACACCAGTGGATGACCAATCGGGGTCTGCAACTCCGCGATGTTTCCGTTGGTGGTCACACAATATTCCAGGGTGTTGTTGTTGATGCCCGAGGTGAAGGTGAACGAACAGTCGGTGGTGGCCGCAGGGCTCGGCTGGACTCCGCTCAGCGCGTTCAATTTTTCTTGACGCAACGCGGCTTCGTTGGGATGGGGATTGGAATTCGCAACAGGTTTGGGCAGGTTGCTGGCCAAGCTGAGGCAGCTCAACGCCAAAATGATGAATGGAACAGCAAGTCTCTTCACGGAACTCTCCTAAGATAAGTTGGTTTGTGGGGATCAGTGTGATTGCATCGAGTCAGGGCCGATTCAGAGGCCCATTCTCAACGCGAAAAAGTCATCAAAGAAACCTCGGTGCGGAGTCAATCTGGTGAATCCGCACCATGACAAGAAGTGCAATGATGCCCTCCTCCGGCCAGTCCTTGCGCCACAGAAAGGGACGAGTGTTACTAGTTGTGATATCGGGAAGCAGGGGCAAAAGGCGACAAGGGAAAGGAACAAACGCCAGCCCCGAGCCCCATTCCAACCTGGCACCGTTATCATGTCTGAACGTCGTGTCTCATCAGGAGGCAGGGAGACTGGCATGGCTGATGTCCGGATCCGTCCGGCGGAGCGCGCAGACCTGGCGCGGCTCACCGAGATCTACAACTACTACGTGATCCACACTCCGGTGACGTTCGACGTCGAGCCCTACACAGTGGAGCGGCGCGCGGAATGGTTCGGGCAGTTCGCGCGTACAGGGCGGAATCGGTTGCTGGTGGCGGAGGGTGAGGCCGGCGTCGTGGGATATGCTGGGACCACGCGCTGGCGTCCTAAGGCGGCGTACGACACCACGGTTGAGACTACGATCTATTGCGCGCACGACGCAGTGGGCAAGGGCGTCGGCAGGAGTTTGTACCTGGCGCTGTTTGAGGCGCTTCGCGGCGAGGATGTTCATCGCTTCGTCGCCGGATATACGATGCCAAACGCGGCTACAGCGGCTTTGCACGAGCGGCTGGGATTCAAAACGGTCGGCGTGTTCAGCGAGGTGGGACGCAAGTTCGGCAAGTACTGGGACGTGTGCTGGATGGAACGGGCGGTAGATAGCTTCTAGCTGCTGGCTACTCGCTTCCAGCGATCTGGCGCGGTCTCGATTCAGGTGGACCTTGTGATCCGCAGGCGAAAGGGACTCTGCTTGGTGATCTTGCTGATGGGCGTTGCGGGATCGGGGAAGACTACGGTCGGCCGGTTGTTGGCGTCGGAAATGAAATGGCCGTTTGCGGATGCCGACGACTATCATTCTGCTGCCAATGTCGAGAAGATGCGGAACGGGATGCCGCTGACGGATGAGGATCGGGCGCCATGGCTGGAGAGTTTGCGGGTGCTGATCGGATCGTGGATTGCGGCAGGGGAAGGCGGCGTTCTAGCGTGTTCCGCGCTTAAGCAGGCATATCGCGATCGGTTGATGGTGGGGCCTGAGGTGCGGGTGGTGTATCTGAAAGGGAACCAGGAATTGTTTCGGGATCGTCTGCTCGGTCGGCATGGGCATTACATGAAAGAGTCGATGCTCGACAGCCAGTTGGCGGCGCTGGAAGAGCCCGGGGACGCGATCGCGGTTGATGCGGGTTTGCCGGCCGAGGAAGTTGTGGGTGAGATTCGGGCGGCGCTTCGCACAAATGTCTAGCGGCAGAGGTCGCTGAGGTGGCAGAGAAGATCTTTGCCACAGGGGACACAGGGATCACAGGGGAAATCAAGGTCGGGGCTGTGATGGAAGCGGCCGTGGTGCGCAAGCTCACCTGGCGGCTGGTCCCGTTCCTGTTTCTGCTGTACATCGTGGCGTATCTGGACCGCATTAATGTTGGTTTTGCGGCGCTGCAGATGCAGCGGCAACTCGAGTTCACGGATGCAGTGTTCGGGCTGGGCCTGGGAATGTTTTTTGTCGGCTATTTCTTTTTTCAGGTGCCCAGCAATCTGGCTTTGGAGCGAGTCGGGGCGCGGCGGTGGATCACGCTGCTGATGATCATTTGGGGAGTGATTTCAGGCTCCATGGTGTTGGTCAGAGGCCCGCACAGTTTCTACGCGCTGCGGTTCCTGCTGGGAGCAGCGGAGGCTGGGTTCTTCCCCGGCGTCATCTTCTATCTGAAGAGCTGGTTCCCGGCGCGGGCGCGGGCACGGACGGTGGCGCGGTTCATGACGGCGGCGCCACTGTCGGGAGTGATCGGCGGGCCGATTTCGGGCGCGCTGCTTGGTCTGCATATGAAGGCAGGCTTGGCAGGATGGCAATGGATGTTTTTGATGGAAGCAATTCCTGCGGTTGTTCTGGGCGTGGTGGCGCTGGTCTACCTGTTGGATCGGCCTGAGGATGCGCGGTGGCTGTCGGGAGAGCAGCGCGAGTGGTTGCTGGCAACACTCGCGCACGAGCGGGAACTGGTGGCCGAACCAGGCAAGGGAAGGTCCCGCCCTCTCGCACAGAACGCGAGCAGGATGAAGCAGGGCCATGAGCCTGGAGCATTTGCTTTCTTGTCGATGGGGCGAGTGTGGATGCTGGCCGCGGTGTACTTCGGTCTGAATACGGTTTCCTATGGCGTGAGCTTGTGGCTGCCGAAGATGATCCAGAGCCTGTCGGGAGTCAGCAACTTCGTGATTGGATTGCTGTCGGCAATTCCTTACATTGCGGCGGCGCTGGCCATGGTCGCGGTGGGGCTGCACTCGGACCGAACGGGAGAGCGACGGTGGCATACGGCGGCGCCAGCGTTTACCGGCGCTATGGCCTTGACCGGTGCAGCGTATTCGACCTCGGTGGGCCCGACGATTGTCCTGATCAGCATCACGGTGCTTTGCGTGTTCTCAATGATGGGCCCGTTCTGGGCGATGCCCACAAGTTTCCTGTCTGGCGCAGCCGCGGCTGCGGGGATCGCCTTCATCAATTCGATCGGGAATCTGGGAGGATTTGCCGGGCCTTATGTGATCGGGTTGGTGCGGACATCGACCGGCGGTTTCAAAGGTGGTCTCCTGCTGGTGAGCGCCGCTCTGGCCGCCAGTGGTGCGATCGCGCTGAGGGTGAGGGCCCAGGTGCAACAACCATCCCGGGGCGCGTGACATGAAATTTACATCTCCGTGACTCCACGCTGACAACTTCGGGCGACTGCTGGGATAGCATGCGCGGCACTTGTACGACAGGCAATTCCCCGCCTGATCGAGACAATCAGATTTTTTTCGCTAGCCGTCTCAGAATTTCATTTCACAGGAGAATGTCGGTGATACATCGTGTGCCTCGTTTACACGTCGTGGTGGCTTTGCTGGGGCTGATGATATCTGTCAGCGCCGACGCGCAATACAGGAAGACCAACCTCGTTACCAATCTGACCAAGGGGGCCAAACATCAGGATACGCAGCTGGTCAACGCGTGGGGCCTGGCCTATGCTCCGGGCAATCCATTCTGGATCAGCGACGCGGGCAGCGGGCTTTCCACGCTCTACGATGGGGCCGGCGTAAAACAGAGCCTGGTGGTGACGATCCCGACGGCGACGGGAACTGGGGTCGGGTCGCCGACGGGGATTGTTTACAACGCGTCGCAGGAATTCAAACTCATGAACTGGGTGTCGGCGTTCATTTTTGTCACGCTGGACGGAACCATCAGCGGCTGGTCGCACTTCGCTCCGAACAACGCCCTGCTGGCGGTGAACAACTCGGGGAGCGGGGCGAGCTATACCGGCCTGGGGATTACGAACCACGCGACGGGCAATAAGATTTACGCGGCCGACTTCAATAATAATAAGGTGGACGTGTACGACGGCACGTTCAAGTTCGTGACTTCCTTCACCGATCACAACCTTCCCGCGGGCTTTGCGCCGGCGAACGTGCAGGATATCGGCGGGCAGCTCTACGTTGCATTTGCCGACACCACGGGTGGAACCGGCGGGTACATCGACATCTTCCATGAAGATGGAACGTTCGTGAAGACGCTGATTCAGGGCGCACCGCTCAACCAGCCGTGGGGAATGGCGGTGGCGCCCAGTAATTTCGGGCCGCTGAGCAACACGCTGCTGGTCGTCAACAACATCAACGCCGGTGTGATCAATGGGTTCGACCTGAGCACGGGCGCATACGTGGGCACCGTGGTGAACAAGTTGGGCAAGCCCATCAAGATTAACCAGCTGTGGGGGATCGAGTTCGGCGGCGGCTCGGCGGCGAATGGCAAAACCAATCAGCTCTTTTTCACGGCTGGTCCGAAGAACGGCGTGAATGGGTTGTTTGGCGTGATTCAGTAGGCAAAAAGTTAAGATCCGGTATCGCCGCATGCGGCGCATGGCCCATCTGCCGCCCCCTTGTTTGGGGAGGCAGGTGGGTCTTTTTGTGTCCCCATTCGAAGTCGGGCTTCGTCCTTTGTTGCAAATTGGTTAAAATAGCAGATTCTGCCCTCCCGCTTGGAGGCGTTTGTTTTAGCCGAGAAGAGCTGCTTGTCCCAGGACAACTCACATCACGGTCGCACGCGCCCTGGCACGCCGGTTTATTGGCGTGTTGAGGGGAGCCTGCTGGAACTGACTACGACGCATCCGATCGCGTTCTTCGCGTGGAACAGCCAGACCTTTGCTTCGCGCGGGCTGCGACGCGGGCTGGTACTCGCGTCGGCGCTGTTGCGGCCGTTCCTGTATTTAGCCAACCGCAAAGCAGCCACGCGGATCGTGCATTCGGTGCTGCGCGGTATTTCGCGCGACCGGCTTGATCTGCTCGGGGAGGAAGAATTTCAGTACAAGTTGAAGCCGCTGCTCAAGCCGGAGGGTGTGAGGCAGCTTAAGGCGCTTCAGGACACGGGCGCAGAGGTCGTGCTGGTAAGCCAGGGGCTGGAGCAAGTGATGCGTCCACTGGCCCGGCATTTGGGCGTTAAATGGATCATTGCCAACCGCCTGGAGTTTCGTGATGGGATCGCCACCGGCAGGCTGCTCGACCCGGTTATCCGCCCGCGTGGGATCCTGGCGCGCATCCGTGAGGCCGGACCGGACGGTCGCCAAAGCACGGCGCGCTGGGTGCGGGCGCTTGGATTGCGGGGCCTGCGCGCACTGGAAGGCGCGGCCGTGCCACCGGAACGGGTCCCGCCTGCGCGGTCGCGGCCCATTGTCTATTTTGACGAACCGAGGCATGGCGGACCTTTCTCGGTGCGGAAAGCATTGGGCGGCAAGCGCGTGATGCTGATCGGCGTTACTGGTTTCATCGGCAAAGTTTGGCTGGCGAATACGCTGCTCGACCTGCCGGAGATCGGAAAGCTCTACCTGCTGATCCGCCGGCAGAAGTCGAATCCGGGACAGATGCGATTCGAGAAGATGATCGAAGAGTCACCGGTGTTCGATCCTCTCTTCGAACGCTATGGCGACAGGTTAGCTGAGTTTCTGGCTGAGAAAGTCGAAGTGGTGGAAGGCGATGTCTCTCAGCCCGGACTTTCTTTGGAGGCGGAGACAGCGGCGCGTCTGCAGAAAGATCTGGATCTGATCGTAAACAGTTCGGGGTTGACCGATTTCAATCCCGACCTGCGGGACGCGCTCGGGGCCAACGTGGACTCGGCGTATCACCTGGTGGATTTCATCCGCAAGACTGACCATGCGGCGCTCCTGCATCTCTCGACATGCTATGTGGCGGGGCAGCGGGATGGGCGGGTGGGCGAGCGGGTGCGTCCGAATTACACGCCAGCCGGAGTTGCCGATTTTGACGCTGAGAAGGAATGGCACGGGCTGCATGAACTCGTGGAGTCGGCTGAGATACAGGCTGAGGGCGCGCAAGTTACCGCCGAGCTCACGCGTCAGGCGCGCGGAAAAGAACACGCGGCGAGAGATCTGCATGGAGCGGCGCTCGAGAACCAGATCCGCAAGAACCGGATTCGCTGGCTCAAGACCTACCTGACCGAAGCGGGGATCAAACGAGCGCAGGAATTGGGTTGGCCGAACACGTACACGCTCACCAAGAGCCTGGCAGAGTCGTTGATAGCGAAGTATGGCGATGGGCTGCCGATCGCGATTGTGCGGCCGGCGATCGTCGAGACTTCGGTGGAGAAGCCGTTCCGCGGATGGAATGAGGGCATCAATACTTCGGCATCGCTGTCGTATCTGCTGGGAACGACGTTCCGGCAGTTGCCCACGAACGAACGCAAGCGGCTCGACATCATTCCGGTGGATGCAGTGTGCGCGGGGATGACGCTGATCGCAGCGGCGCTGGTGGAGCGGAGACATGATCCGCTGTACCAGCTGGCGACGTCGGTGACGAACCCTTGTGATATGGGACGGTGCATCGAACTGACATCGCTCGGGCACCGCAGACATTACCGCGCACAGGAAGGGCTGGAGTATTGGCTGCGGCTGCGGTTGGACGCGATCCCGGTATCGAAGGCGCGCTACAACCGGATGTCGGCGCCGGCGCAGCGGCTGATTGTCAAATCGATTCAGGCCATCATGTCGCCCTTGCCGGTTCCGAAGCCGCTGACGAAGACCGAGCGCAGCCTGCAGCGAGTGGAGAAATTGATCGAACTGTTCGAGCCGTTTATTCTGCATAACGAACACGACTTCGTTGCCGATAACGTGGAAAAGCTGGCGCAGGCGTTAGTGCCTGAGGAACGAGACACGTTCGGGTACAACACGGCGGCGATTGACTGGTGGGAGTACTGGATCGACATTCACATACCGGCGTTGCGGCGGTGGACCTATCCGCTGATTGAGGGCCGGCCGCTGGAGGCGCGTCCGCCGCGAACGCTGCAGGCAGAGGCAGTGGAAAACGGCGAGACCGTGAAAACCGGGACCAATGGTGGAACGTGGCAATATTCCTGACCGGGGCTACGGGGTATATCGGGGCACACGTTGCCGCCAATCTGCTGGAGCGTTACGACTCGACGCTGAACCTGCTGGTGCGTGGGCGTGATCCGCATGACGCGGAAGTGCGGCTGTGGAACGCGATGCAGCTGCACATGCCTTTCTCAAAATTCTACGAATACCGGCAAGCAAAGGTCCGGATTTTTCTCGGTGATCTGACGGATCTCCGCTTCGGCCTCGATCAGGACAGCTACGACCGGCTGGTGCACACGACCGATTCCATCATTCATTGCGCCGCGTCGCTCAACCGCAAATCGGAAAAGAGCTGCCTGAATGTGAACCTGCGCGGGACTCTGGAAGTGATCCAGTTGGCGCGGGGTGCGCATCACTATCACGGGCTGCAGCGATTTTCGGAAGTGAGCACGGTCGCGGTGGCAGGGAAGCGCAGTCACGAAATCGTGACCGAGGACCGGTCGATCGAGTGGGAACGGTCGGATTACGATCCGTACGCGCGGACCAAGAAATTCTGCGAGCACATGGTGCGGGAGTTGTTGCCGGAAGTGCCGCTGACAGTGTTCCGGCCGAGTATCGTGCTGGGCGATAGCCGGCATCCGGAGACGACGCAGTTCGACATGGTGCGGGCTTTCGTGTTTCTGGCGGGATTGCCGGTGCTGCCGTTTCGTGCGGAAGACAAGATTGACATCGTGAACGTTGATTTTGTGGCGGACGCGATTGCGGAGTTGCACATGAAGGCAAATCCGCTGCACGACATCTATCACCTCTCATCCGGGAACGATTCGCAGACTTTTCGCGAACTGACGACGGCGCTGGCAGCGGCGCAGGGAAAGCGCCGGCCGAGGTTCATGCCGATCCTGGAAGGGTCCTTCAGTTCGACGGTGAATGCGCTGTCGAACCGTAAAGGCGCGATCGGCCAGAGTGCGGTTCTGATGAAAGTATTTCTGCCGTACCTGGTGTGGAATACGGTGTTCGACAACACGCGGGTCACGACGGAGCTGCGGCGCAAGCCGGTGCCATTCTCGCAGTACAGCTATCCGCTGCTGAAATTCAGCCGGGAGCATGACTTCAGCTACCCGTATCAGCCGTGGCCGGAAGGTGCAGGAGGTGCTGCGGCATGATGGACTTCGTGCTCGAAGCGTGGGTCGCCAGCATCATCGAAGGGAAGAAGGTCCAATGGATGATGGGGCGAGGCGCACCGTGGCAGCCGGGGCAGAAACTGAAGCTGCTGTTTGCCGGCTACAACGGCACCCGGAATACAGGGTCGGATGTTCGCGTCGAAGAGATGTTGCGGCAAGTGCGGCGTATTCTGGGGCCGGAGAATGTGGACCTCACCATGATGACCTTCAACTTCGACCGCTCGCGCGGGTATTTTGAAGGCACTTCCCAGGTGCGGTTGCCGGATATCTTTCCGCCGTTTCTGGCCAATGAAGTTCCCAAGCATCATGGAGTGGTGGCGTGCGAGGGCTCGATGTTCAAGTCGAAATTCGCCAATGCGCTGGCCACGATGATGATTGGGTCGCTGGGGATCGCGGCGGCGGAGAACAAATTGTCGGTGGGCTACGGCGCCGAAGCTGGGCACATGGATTCGCTGGTGGCGAAAATGTGCGGGCGGTATTGCCGGAATTCGCTGGTGATCACGCGCAATGAAGAATCGCGCAAGATTCTGCGCGAACTCGGGGTTCCGACCGAGCTTGGAACCGATACCGCCTGGACCTTCGAGCCGTTGGGACCGGAGTACGGAGAACAAGCGCTACGCCAGATCGGCTGGGACGGAAAGACTCCGGTGCTGGCGGTGTGTCCGATTAATCCGTTTGAGTGGCCGGTGAAAGCAGCGGTGGGAAAGCTGATCGTGCACAAGGTGACCGGCGCCTACAAGGAAAGCCACTATCGTGGACCGTATTTTCACAACTCGGGGCCGGAAGCAGATCGCGCGTACGAGCACTATCTGACTTCCATTGCGAAGGCGGTGGCGGCGTTTCGCGAAAAGAAAAATGTGTTTGTGATCATGGTGGCAACGGAGCGGCTGGATGCGCGGCCCTGCAAGCGGATTTCGGAGAAACTGGGGGGCGTGCCGGTGCTGACGTCGGAAGACTACAACATGTATCAACTGGTCAGCATTCTTCGGGTTTGCCGCTTTATGGTGTCGTCACGTTATCACGGGATTGTGACGTCGATGCCGGCGCTGGTGCCGTCGGCGGGGATCACGATGGATGAGCGTATCCGGAACCTCATGACGGAACGCGGGCACAAAGACCTGCTGATGAATGTGGACGACCCCGATCTGGCAGAAAGAACGCTGGCGGCGCTGCAGATTCTGGATCGCGATGGCGAGCGCATTGCCGACGGCATCGCGCGAACTGTGGTGCGCAATTTGAAACTGATGGCGCGGATGGGCGTGTACTTTGAGGAAGAAGTGCAGCGGCGGTATCCGGAGTTTCCGACGCGGCGGGGCGAGTGGGGATGGGAGGATTATCTGCCGCCGATGAGCGAAAACTTGAAACAGCTGGTCGCCGCGTACGGATAAAGCGCCGGAGAACGCCTGGCTGCGGCACGACGACATCGAGGGGGTATGGCTCCTTCGACTCCGCAGGAACTTCGCTTCGCTACGTTCCTGCCGCGCTCAGATGACTATCGTTAAGACCAATGAGTTTTCTTCGACAGATTTTCACTAGTCTGGAGCAGAGTGGCGACCGCGTCGTGCTCCAGGAACTGCGCGATGGGCGAGTGTTTTCCGTCACGGCGCGGCAGTTGCTGGATCAGGTGCTGGTGGCGCGAGCGTATTTGCGGCGGCTGCGGCTGAAAAAAGGGGATCGCTGCGCGCTGCTGGCGCACAATTCTATCCAGTGGGTCGCGGTGGATCTGGCCATCATGACCGAGGGGTTGATTGTCGTGCCGTTGTATGCGCGGCAGGCGGCGAGCGAACTGGTGGCGATGATGAAAGATTGCTCGCCTTCGCTCATCTGTTGCGGCGATCAGATTCTGACAGAAGCCATCACGAAGGAATGGCCCGACGGGCCGCCGCATTTTTCGATGAGCCAGGTGTTCACGAACTCGCGAACGCCGGTCTCGGATGTAGCCCCACTGGCAGACGGAGACGACGTCGTCACGATCATTTATACGTCGGGCACTTCCGGCGAAGCGAAGGGCGTGATGCTGAGTGCGGCGAACGTCGGCCACATGCTGAACTGCACGTCGGGCCGGCTGGATCAATTGATGAAGCGTCCGTTGCGTCAGGACTCGGTGTTTCACTATCTGCCGTTCTGTTTTGCCGGGTCGTGGATCATGCTGCTCACATGTCTGTTGCGCGGCAGCCGGCTGGTGCTGAGTACGGATCTGGGCAAGCTGGCGTCGGATATGCGTGCGGCGGCGCCGGACTATTTTCTGAATGTGCCGGCTCTTCTCGAACGAATGCGCAAGGCGGTGGATGAACAACTGTGGCAGACCGGAGGATTTCCGCGTACCGTCTACAGCAAAGCGAAAGGCGCGTGGGCGCGGCGCCAGGAAGGGAAGTCGCGCGCGGGAGACGGATTCTGGCTCGGCGTCGCGAACCGCCTGGTGTTTCCCACCATCCGCAAGAAGATGATTGGATCGAAACTGAGGGCGTTGATTTGTGGGTCGGCGCCGTTGAACATCGATACGCAGCTTTATTACTCCATGCTGGGGATTCAGGTGCTGCAAGTGTACGGGCTCACGGAAACGACGGCGATCTGTACGATGGACGATCCGGATGGAGTGGTGGTTCCGGGCCGGGTCGGGCCTGCCATTGCAGGTGTTGAGATGAAGCTAGGGGAAAATGAGGAAATCCTGGTCCGCGGGCCCAATATTTTTCCAGGATATTGGAATCGTTCGGCTGAAACCGCGAAGGTACTCGATAACGGATGGTTCCATAGCGGCGATCAGGGAGAAGTGGATGCAGCGGGGAACTGGAAGATCATAGGACGCATCAAGAATCTGATCATTCTGGGATCGGGACACAATATTGCGCCCGAACCGATCGAAGAGAAGATACTGGAGAATCTGACGGGAGCTGGCCAGGTAGTTCTCGTCGGCAATGCGCGTGGGTCTCTGGCAGCGCTGATTACAGGGCGGGTTAGCGGTGAGGCGGCGCAAGCGGCGCTCGATAAAGTGAATGCGTCGTTACCGCATTACAAGCAGGTGCGGGCGTTCTATCTGGCTGGAGATGGATTCACAATTGAGAGCGGATTGTTAACGGCGAATGGAAAACTCAAGAGAGATTTGATCGCGGAGCGGTTCGCAAGCGAAATTGAGGCGATGTATACGGCGGCCAAGACGGCATGAAGGAATTCAAGGGACAAACGCTTTCCTGGCAGATCGTCAACGATGCCATTGAACTGGCGCTGCATCGCGATCCCTGCAACGAGATTGGGTCGCTGACGCTGGAGGAAATGGAGACGTTTGTCAGGGCGCTGCCGGATCTTTATCCTGCGGCGCACGGTCTGATCATCTATTCGGTACAGAAAGCCGGCTTCTCGGCTGGAGCGGATTTGCGCGAGTTGTATGAGGGCGCGCGGGGAATGGAGAAGGGCGAGGCCATTCGCGGCGTGCGAGAGTTTCTGGAACGCATCCACGGAGTGATGAACACAATCGACGCTGCACCGCTGACAACAATCGCAGCCGTGCATGGGGTGACGTTCGGAGGCGGCTTCGAGCTGGCGCTTGTTTGCGACATTATTATTGCCGATCGTATGGCACGGTTCTGTTTCCCGGAATTGCGGCTGGGGCTGATTCCAGGATTCGGCGGAATTCCGCGACTGAAGCGCGATTTGGGTAATGCCGTGGTGCGAGATCTCTTGCTGACCGGACGCAGCTTCAACGTGATGAAGGCCCAACAGATCGGACTGGTCAGCCAGATTGCCGCGGAAGGGGAAGCACTGAGACTTGCGAGGGCGACGGCCAGCCAGGTTGGGAAATTCGATCGTGCGACAGCCGTTGCGGCAAAAAGGTTCGTGAAACCGATCCCGTATGACGAATTGAAGCGCGAGATCGAGATTTTTTGCGACCTGTTCGCGCGTCCGGCTGTCGAAGAAGGGCTGAGAAAGTTCGTGGAGAATGAAGGGCTCGCGCCCTATTTGCCCTGACAACTGGATGGGGTGCACGATTTGTAATTGGTGATTTGTAATTGAAAGGCGATGTTCATGATGCCGACCACCGATCACACACTGGACGAGATTTTGAGTCTTGCGGCGGTACACTTCAAGGTGCCGCGCGAAAAGCTTACGCCGGACGACGACTTCTTCAAGACGCTTGGTATTGACAGCCTGCAGGCGCTTGACCTGCTCACGCGGCTAGAACAGCACTTCCGCATCGAGTTGCCGGATTATGAGTTGCAGGGCGTGTCGGATTTTCGGACCCTGGCGAGCCGGATCCAGGCGCGGTTGTAGAGTCAGTTCCGCGTTTCCACGTAGCTCCTGAAAACCTCAGTCACGGAGGCCGATCGTCGAGTCCATGAACAAAGACATCGAGTTTCTCCGCAACATGGCGCGCGAGTTCGAAGAAGGCTTTAATTCCGGGGATGTGGACCGGATCATGCGGTTTTACGGCGACACGTATGTCGATGTAAACCTGCGGAACCCGGTGCAAAGCAAGGTGGAGCGGCGAGAATATTACGCAAAGGTCATGAAGCGTCCGGGGATTCGACTGCGAGTGACTCCGGACGACATTCTGATTCGCGGCGATCTTGCGTTCGTTCGGGGCACGATCCTGTTGACGCAAACGAGCCTCGATACAAACGAAGCGAAGCAGAGCGAATTGCGCTATCTGGAAATTGCCAAGCGCCTGGGGGATGGAT
>Ga0335076_10000574_pt1 | contig 34425 bp, 30 predicted proteins | sample Lox_Sample_25_FD_206717 | JGI IMG/M metagenome (GOLD analysis project Ga0335076, IMG submission 206717) | Soil microbial communities from Loxahatchee National Wildlife Refuge, Florida, United States - Lox_Sample_2.5 | ecosystem: Environmental > Terrestrial > Soil > Wetlands | place: USA...
GAATCGTCGAAACCACAGTCAGCACACACGACAGATAATCAAGCCGCAGCACAGATTCTCCCTCAGTGATAATTGTGAGGGCGAAGGGCCGTAACGCTCAGTGACGCAGGCCCCGTCCATCGATCACGAAAGGAGTAGGTCCTCTGGTGCGCGCTTCGAAACTTCCACGCACGTTACGGGCTCGCAGGAGTAGTATCTGTCGTTTGCAAGCACTCAAGTTCTCGATCCACCGGCCTTTCCATGAAATTGAATTTGACCGTCGTGTTCCCCCTAGCGCTTCTGCTGGCAGCGAGCCTTGACACTGTCGCCCAAGCTCCCGACGCAATCGACGATTACGTCCGCGCCGAAATGCAAAAACAGCACATTCCCGGACTCGCGCTCCTGGTCTCGCGTAACGGCGAACCGGTACGAACGCAGGGATATGGCTTCTCCAACGTCGAATTGCAGGTCCCGGTGAAACCGGAGACTGTTTTCCAGTCTGCTTCGGTCGGAAAACAGTTCACCGCAACAGCAGTCATGATGCTCGTCGAAGAAGGCAAGATCAGTCTGGAAGATCCACTCACCAAATTCTTCCCCGACGCGCCCGCACCTTGGAAGAAGGTCACCGTGCGCGAACTGCTCAGTCACACCGCGGGATTCACCGACTATCCGAAGACATTCAACTTCCGCAAAGACTACACCGAAGCCGAACTACTCAAAATCGTCGAGGCCATTCCGCTCGCGTATGAACCAGGCACGAAGTGGAGTTACGCCAATCTCGGCTATCTCACGCTCGGCCTGCTCATTCACAAAGTGACAGGCGAGTTCTACGGAGACTTTCTGCAACAGCGCATCTTCCGGCCTCTCGCCATGACCACCACCCGCATCATCAGTGAAGCCGACATCGTCCCCAATCGCGCCGCTGGATATCGCCTGGTCAAAGGCGAACTGAAGAACCAGGAATGGGTCGCTCCTATGATCAACACCACCGCCGACGGCAGCCTCTACTTCTCCATCCTCGATCTCGCCAAATGGGACGCCGCGCTCTACACCGACAAGCTACTGAAGCGTTCGAGCCTCGAGCAGATGTGGACCGTCGTCAAGCTGAAGAATGGCCAGCCGAACTCCGGCAGCTACGGCTTTGGCTGGGACATCGGCGCAAAGAAAGGCCACAAGTGCATCGAACATGGCGGCTCATGGCAGGGCTTCAAGACGCAGATCTCGCGCTACGTTGACGACAAGCTGACCGTCGTCGTGCTCATCAATCAGGCCGACGCCGAGCCCGGCCCGATCGCCGATCACGTAGCAAACATGTACCTGACCGAGCAAGCGAAGTAACTACTGCGGTGCCACAGAAGGTACGCCCACCCTCCCGTGTGGACCTCGGAAGGATGGGCAACCACGACATCGATCAGCGCCGTGCCAGTACAACGGTTTGCTCCGGACGCCGCGACTGAGCCTCCAGCAACTTCTCCGCGCGACACTTCGTGCAGTGGTGGACTTCCCGGTCGGGCTCGGTCCAAACCTGAGCCATAAAGTATTGATCACCGTACTTGTTGAACACCAGCTTCGTCCCAGCAACAGAAGATCCGGCGTTTCCGATCTCGACGCGCACCAGGGCACGGGCCTTTCTATCCTCCGTTTCGATCAGGATCAGGTACGGATCGACATGCGAGACAAGGTACGGTCCAGCGGGGAGATGCACGCCCGCAGCCATAAACGGAAAGGGCACGTCAACACGGAACAATGGTGTCTTGATCAGCGACTGCGCGTACAGCAGCGCGGGCAGGAACGCGATTGCCACAACCAGAACTGTCAGACGAATCATTCGGGATTTCATAAGAGCCTCCTTCTGATGCCTCAACATTTGCCACCGAAGTGGCGTCCGGCTCTCACCATGGACGCCTTGCCGACGCAGAACAATGGACGCGAGATGGAAACGAGGTGGAATCTAGATAGCAACCGCATGTCAGCGAAATAACGAAGGCTAACCCGGCGAAGGCAAGAGGAAATCGCCGATTTGTGGCGGTTCCCATTCTGGTAATCCTCATGCTGACTTGGTCGCAGGTCACTGCGAAGTCCAGCATCGAGCGCTACAATGCAGTTGCAATTCGACCTGAGGGGGCACGTGGGAGGGAATCTATGCCGCCCTCAAATGCCCGCACCGTCCGCTTCGGGCCCTTCCAGCTGGACCTGCACGCTGCCGAACTGTCCCACAACGGCTCCCGCACAAAACTCCCTGAACAGCCCTTTCAGGTGCTGGTCGCTTTGCTTGAGCATCCGGGCGATGTGGTTTCGCGCGACGAACTTCGGCAACGCCTCTGGGGCTCCAACACTTTCGTGGATTTCGAGCAGGGTCTGAACACGGCGGTGAAACGCCTGCGCGATCTGCTGGGTGATTCGGCAGAGAAGCCTCAGTACATCGAAACCGTACCTCACCGCGGGTACCGGCTGATCGTTGCGGTCGAGAAACCGATAACGACGGCTGCTCCGATTTCCGCGCCTCCCGCTCGCTGGCGGATGATGTGGCTGGCCGTTTCGACCTTGCTCATCGTGGCGCTCGCCGCCGGTCTGGTCTGGCGGCAACGGCTGCGGGAGCATTTGCGCCCGGTGAAGATTGAGTCGCTCGCAGTGTTGCCTTTGGAAAACTTGTCCGGCAATCCGAACGAGGAGTATTTCTCCGACGGTATGACCGAAGCGCTGATCACCGAACTGGGAAAGGTACAAGCGCTGCGCGTGATCTCACGACAATCGGTGATGCATTACAAGGGCACGAACAAAACGATGCCACAGATTGCTCGCGAACTGCACGTTGACGCTGTGGTAGAGGGGTCGGCAACGCGGGCTGGCGACAAGGTGCGAATCACGATGCAATTGGTGCAGGCCAATCCCGAACACCATCTGTGGTCGGAGAGCTACGAACGCGATCTGCACGATGTCATTGCACTGCAGAGGGAAGTGTCGCAGGCCATCGTGGCCGAGATCCGGGGCAAGGTCACCCCGGCCGAGCGGGCAAGCCTGGCCGGAGCCCACCGTGTAAATCCCCAAGCCTACGATGCCTACCTTACTGGGCAGTTATATTTGCATGGAGACATCGGAGTGGGAGACAGACTCACAAAGTCCATTCACTCCTTTGAGGAAGCCACCCAGCGCGACCCGAATTTTGCTCTCGCCTACGTCGGGGTCGCCGACGGTTACATCCTGCTCGGGGACTGGGACTTGGTGCCGCCGCAGGAAGCCTTTCCGAAAGCGAGAACCGCGGCACTGAAAGCAATCGAGATTGACAGCACGGTGGCTGGCGGCCACACCGCCCTGGGATGGGTGAAGACACTGTATGACTGGGATTGGCCAGCCGCCGAGTATGAATTCCGACAGGCCACGAAGCTCGGACCGAGCGATTCCGATGCGCACGAGGGCTTTGGCCAATACTTTGTTGCCGTAGGCAGGTATGGTGAGGCTGAAGAAGAATTCAAAAAAGCTTTGGAATTTGATCCGCTCTCTATAGCGCGTCGTCCATACCTGGGAAAGTGTTCGCTGCTGAAGCGCCGGTATGACGAGACGATTGAACGAGAGCGGGCAGTGCTGGACATAGACCCCAACAACGCCAAGGCACTCATATTCCTTGCTGAGGCCCACGTGGTAAAAGGAGAATTCGAAAGCGCCATTCAGGAGATGGAAAGGGTGGGGGCGATTTCACAAAATAAGGGAACCCTCGGGCTGATAGGTTACGTATATGCCGCGGCGGGAAGAAAACAACGGGCGCGCAAGGTATTGGCCCAGATGGAGAATCTTTCCCAGAACGTGTACATATCCCCCTTCAATCGCGCGATCGTTTATGCCGGGCTAGGCGAGAACGAGGAGGTGCTGCGGTGGCTCGAAAAGGGCGTCGAGGAGCGCGACCATGACATGGCTTTCCTCACGCGTTGGACGATGTTCTACCGCCTCCACTCCGACCCGCGCTTTCTCGATCTGATTCGCAAAATGAATTTTCCGCAGCAATGAGAAAACCGGAGGCTTGCGCCTCCGGTTCGATAGTCCAGGATCATTGTTGTTTGAGCTACGTGATCTTCTCCCCCACACTCTTCCCCTGCGAGAACAGATACAAATAGTCCGGCCCGCCCGACTTCGAATCCGTTCCCGACATATTGAACCCGCCAAACGGATGCGCTCCGACCATCGCCCCCGTGCACTTGCGGTTCAGATACAAATTGCCGACGTGAAACTCCCGCACCGCACGGTCCAGCTTCTCCCGCGATGACGAATACACAGCCCCCGTCAGCCCAAATTCCGTATCATTCGCGATCTCCAGCGCATGATCGAAATTCCGCGACTTGATCACCGCCAGCACCGGCCCAAACACTTCTTCCTGCTCCAGCCGCGACTTCGGCGGGACGTCGGCGATCACCGTCGGCTGAATGAAGTAGCCTTCACCGGCCTCGGTGGCACGCGCGCCGCCAGTGATGAGGCGGCCGTCTTTCTTGCCGATTTCGATGTAATTCAGAATGTCCTTCATCGAGCCTTCGTTGATGACCGCGGCCATGTTGGCGTTCTCAGCCGGATCGCCGACTTTGATCCGCTCGACGCGGTCTTTCAGCTTCTCCAGAAACTTGTCGTAAATGCGCTCATCGATAATCGCCCGTGAGCACGCCGAGCACTTCTGTCCCTGGAATCCGAACGCGGCCTGGGCCACGCCTTCGACCGCCGAGTCGAGATCGGCGTCAGCGTCGACGACGATCGCGTCTTTGCCGCCCATTTCTAAGATCGTCCGTTTGATCCAGAGCTGGCCGGGTTGCTGCTTCGCCGCCGTCTGATTTATATGCAGCCCAACTTCGCGCGACCCGGTAAAAGCCACGTAGCGCGTCTTCGGATGCGCCACCACCGCATCGCCAAACGTCGCCCCGCCCCCCGGACAGAAGTTGACCACGCCCTCCGGCATCCCGCACTCTTCCAGCAGCTCCACGAACTTCGCCGCAATCGTCGGCGAGTCGCTCGACGGCTTCAGCACCACCGTGTTCCCGCATACGATCGAGGCCAGCGTCATCCCCGCCATGATGGCGCAGGGGAAATTCCAAGGCGGAATCACCGCGCCCACCCCGAGCGGGATGTACATCAGCGAGTCGTGCTCGCCGGGCAAGTGGATCGGCGTCTCCGCTTTCGCGAAGCGCAGCGCTTCGCGGCTGTAGAACTCGCAGAAGTCGATGGTCTCGGAGATGTCAGCGTCGGCCTCGGCCCAGTTCTTCGAGACTTCGAAGACCAGCCAGGCCATGAATTCCATCTTGCGCTCGCGCATCAGGTCGGCAACGCGGAACAGCAGCGAGGCGCGCTCTTCAACGGTCGTGTACTTCCATGTCTCAAAGGCCTTGAGCGCCGCGTTCATCGCCGGCTCCACGTGCTCTTTGCCGGCTTTCTGATGAATGCCCACCACCTGCGAGGGCCGAGCCGGATTGAGGGAGCGAATCTTGTCGGCCGTCTTGACGCGTTTGCCGCCGATGATCAGGTCATACTCGCGGCCCAGTTGTCCGCGCACCTTTTCGATAGCAGTGCGCATGCGGCGCGCATTGTCTTCCCGGCTGAAATCGAAAAAGGGCTCTGTGACGAACGGGCCTTCGTGAAGACGAACTCGCGGGCGCGGCGGAGCTTCGAGAGTAGCCATTGGGAATATCCTTTCGGGTCTGGAAGATTCGATAGTAGGGCGTGCTTTGGTGCCTGAAATATTCTACACCCCGAAACTGCGCTGAAATCGTGCGTTCATAACCTTCACAACTTTCCGTACAGCCGCCCCTGGCGCAACTCCGCCCTGATTTCCGCCGTCTTGATCGTGTGCGTCAGTTGCTGATGCCACGCCTTATCGCGCCACATCCCCACAAACTGCGGACCACAAAAGTTGCTCGTCGCGATTGCCAACCACTGGCCGCTTGCGGCCGCTCGCTCAGCGCCGAGCGCACAGAGATCCTTCACCCAATCCCATTTCAGCAGCGGCCAATCCTTATAATCGACGATCCCCCAGCACTCAGTCGTGATGAGCGGCATGTTTATCTTGCGCGAAACCGCGGCGTGCCGGTCGACCGTCTGCACCAGCGCCTTCTGCCAGTATTCCGGCCGCGCGCGATAAATCTGTTCGGCTTTGAGGCTCAGATTCGTGTATCCCTTGGCATCAAATCGTTCGTAGCCGTATTCGGCGATCTTATAGAACTCACCGTCATTCTGCTGGACCATCCAGATGTGCGGATCGAGCAGGTCGAAGTCGCTCAGGTCATGCTCGAGATAGCGTTCTGGGCGGTCCTCCGCGCAAGAGAACAGCAGCGGCATGAGCGGATATTTCGCGCGGACCAGCGCGATCGCTTTGTGCATATACTCGAGCGAAACGGGCTTATCCCAGTCGCCGTACGTCAGGTGCGGCTTGACGAACGGAGCCCAGTCGTCGCCAGGCCACTCATTGCAGAGATCGGTATAGAGGATGGAGTCGATGTAGCCGGCTTGCGCGATGAGGTCGAGCGTCTTGATCCAGTTCGCCGCCATCACCTCGGCAGCGGTGATCGTCATTCGCGTGTCTGAATCGTCCTTCCTGTACCAAGTGGAGAGTCCGACCATAATGCCGCGATCGCGGCACTTCCCCAGAAACTCAAAGAGCGCGGGCAGGAGCACGATGCGGTTGACATCGGGTGATCCCCACATCTGCGTATTCCACTCCGGCCAGAGCGTCCAAGTCTTGTGAGGATCGGCGGCCAGCAAGTGCGGAAAGGGATCGATACGCACCGCATTGTAGCCGCGCACCACAAGCTCATCGAGGGCTTGATCCCAGTCCTCGTAGCCCGCGCCGGGCCAGCGCCGCTCGATCCAGGAGAATTCCCACATCGTGATCGCGCGCGGATGTTTGCCGCCGGCCGGCGCTGTGTCCGCCAGCACAGGATGTGCGCGTGGCAGAGTCGACGCACTGAGCGGCCTGGTCACCAGAGTGGAGACTACGGCTGCCGAGGAGGCGCCAGTTAAGAACTTCCTGCGATTCATTCTCGGGAATTATAGCCCCGGAGTACTCGTGGAACGCAGGCTCGTCGCTGAGGTTCGAGAGGAGCGGCTGGTGCGGCGGATGAGTCGTGTAAATCCGTTTCAGAAATCGTGCGACGAGAGCAAGCACCGCTTGCGCGGATAAAGCTGAGCCCGCTCCTCGACTTTCATGTCGCCCTGATTCTCATAACTTTCATACGGCTTTTTTTGAGTCCGTGCTATCATCTCGGCTCTTCCCCGCGGTTTCTCCCCTTGGAGGTCGATATGCGTAGTCTGGTTGCGGGTTTCCTGCTGCTTCTAGTCCTGTCCGCGTGCTGCTGCGCGCAGGGGATTCAGCCCTATCCCAATGCGATCACAGATCGCTTGCTGCATGGCAAGACGGCGATGGCGCCGCCGGCGGCGCGGACGCTATTCCAGGATCCTGATTTCGCGACGACGATGGTGCGCGTCACCGACGAGAATACGGTCGCCAACTTTCCCGGCAGTTTTTTCCGCAATCCTCCGCCGGACGTCAACGAATGGAGCGCGGATCAGCACAAGTTCTATGTGGCAGCTTCGAATCAGAAGAATCACCTCAACCTTGCCTTCGCCTTTGACCCGGCGACCATGGCGATCAGTTCCCTGCCGGGCGCCGCGCCGGGTGCGGGAGTACAGATTCCGTTACGGCTGGGACCGACGTTCAGCTTTGTGGATTCGGACCTGATGTACGGCTCGGACTTGCGAGCGCCGCTGGTGATTGACACCTATCGCTTCTCGACGGGGAAGACAGTCCCTCTTGTTGACGTTACGAAGTGCAGGACGGAGCCTCCGCTGGTCGCGGGACCCAAAGTCTCCAGCGGTGACATGACGATTTCCAACGACGACAACCGCGTTGTGATTTCGGCCGGCGCCAACCAGTTCAGCGCACGTCCGTTTGTGATTGTGTACGACAAGAAGTTAGGTTGTCGCTGGTACAACACGCAGACCGGACAAATCGGCGGGCAATGGGGACCGTCGGGACAAGCCAGCACATCGGACAAATTTTCCATCAATCATTCAAAGATCTCGGGCAATGGACGGTATGTCAGGATCGGAGTCACGCGTACCGGGTTTTACGTCTGGGATCTGGAGACCTTGAGTGTCCAGCCCTGCTACGTGAAGAGTGACCTGAAGTGCAGCGGCTATGGCGCCACAGGATATGACGCGTACATCAATGTTCCCGGCGCCATCGATGAACTGAACGCGTTTCGGCGGCCGCTCTCGGACCTGAGCGCGATGACACCCCTTCTCAATCCCTTGCCCAAGCCGCACTACAAGGGGATGGAGAAACATTTCGCGTGGAGCAACGGGCGGCTGGACAGCAATGCGCCGGTTTGCGGCGCAACGTACGATCCGAAAGGCGCCGTTGAAATCAAGCAGCCGTATGACGGCGAAATCTTCTGCATGGAAACGGACGGCGTCGCTTCGACCGTCTGGCGCTTCGCCCACCATCGTGCGATCTGGGATTCCGAATACTACTGGACCGAACCGCTCGGCAATATCTCATTGGACGGACGGTTCTATATGTTCACGTCGGGTTGGGACGGGCAGGTGGGAGTCACGCCCGAAGGCGACCCACGTACGGATGTGTGGATTGTGAAGCTGGAGTAGACAGTGGTCACGTCGCTGGCCATCATCCTCCTCTACATTCCCCGGTAGCTGGACGTTACCGTCGTCGAACCGCCCTTGCGTACCTGAACGTTTAGAGAATGCCGATCGATCCATCCGTGCCAGTCTGGAGCACTGGCGTTGTGGTTGGGTCGCAGGGGTCGGGTCCCTGGGGATGGGAAAACGCCAAGGGCCCAACCAACTCCGCTTTGCCCACATTCTGTATCTCTAATCCGAACCCATCCCCTCCGGAGAGTGAGTTCCACCCGAATGCGCTGTCCACGGTCGTATCGAAGTTATTGAGAGCCAGGCCATCGGAATCAACGTCCGCGTAGCGGACCAGGAGCGCGGCTCGATGGATGGCAGAATTGTTCTTCAGCGTCATGGCAACCCTGACCCACGGCAGGATTCCCGGAACCTCGGTGATGGTCTGCGTCAGCGTGTAGATGCCATCGCTGGTGGTTCGGGCAATCTTGACGGTGGTTGCGTTTTGCTGCAGCACCGTCGGCGGCAGCCAGTTTCCGCTGTCGCCGAAATCGGCGTAGTCGAAGTATCGAGTGTTCGAACCCGCATCGCAGATGCCGTATCCTTCCCCGATGGTGCCGACGGCAATGTGTTCGATACTCTGCGGAGTCTCCAGGTGTGCGATATTGCCGTTGGCAGTGACGCAATAAGTCAGCAGCGTGTCTCCCGCCCCCGTCGTGAAATTGAACATGCAAGTGTGGGTCGCGGCAGGACTGTGGGCCACGGCCTCCGCGGCGTTCCCCTGCGCCGCCAACGCCGCAGTTTCCTGTTCTGCGTCGGCGGCGCTACCCTCGCTCGCCGCCGCTTGACCAGGCGGCCGCAGCATTAGCGCCATCATTGCAAGAGTAAGGGTAAGACTGAGTTTCTTCACGATAGGTTCTCCTGACAAATTTCATGCCGTCCGATACCGAATCGTCGCGGCTCCGTTACATGCCCTTGTAAGCGATGCGCACCGTCATCGACGAACCCCTGCGCACATCGAGCGTGTAGAAGTGCACCAAAGATCCGTCCGTCTTCGGGATCGTCTTGAAGTTCGAATTCACAAATGGATTGCATGGGTCCGGCCCCGTCGGCGTGCTCTGCGCGTAGCCTGCGTTGGGAAAGATGACTTTTCCTTCGTTGACCATGGCCAATCCATAAGAACGGCCATCCGCAGTCGAATTCCATCCGAATGAGGTTTGGAACGTTCCATCCAGATTGTTGTCGAAGACACCATCGGCATCGACATCCACAAAACGGAACAATCGCATCGACCGCTGGATGGCGCTGTTGTTCTTGATCGTCATCGTGATCTGCGCCAGTGGCGGAGTGCCCGCAACCTGCGCGATCGTCTGCGTCAGTGTCCAGATGCCATCGCTGGTCGTGCGCGCAATCTTGACCGACTTCGCGCTATGGCTCAGGACCGTCGCAGTACCCCAGTTTCCGCTGTCACCGGAATCCGCGTAGTCGAAGTAGGCAACGTTGGCATTGAAATCACAGATGCCGTACCCCTCGGAAAAATCTCCCACCCGAACGTGTTCGTGGCCTTGCGGCGCTTCGAATTGCGTGATGTTTCCGTTGCCGGTCACGCAATACTTCAGGAAGGCGGGACCGCTTCCCGACGTGAACGTGAAGGAGCAGACATCGGTCGCCAGCGGACTATGTGACGCAGACGGAGCGGTGCTTGTCTGGGCCGCGCGGTCCGGCCCGTTCGATGACTGCCGGGCGGCCGCAGAACTCAGGGAACACAGGATCAGGGCACTGATCAAAAGCGCCACGTTCTTCAAGAGGACCTCCTACGCTGTCGGTTCTCTCCCGCCAGCCCGCGGGGCAGTTGCTGCTGCCCCACACATGTAATCGGAAATCGAATGACGAAGACGACAGGAGCAAAAGAAACCGGCCTCGAACGAGGCCGGTGAGATAGTGCGCTGAAGTTAGATCGCGGTACTTACGGGATGATCTCAAACACGCTTCCACCCTGGACCAACTGGATCAAGCCATTCGAGACCGTCGTCCCATAAAGACGGCCTTGGTTATCACGGAACAAACCCGCCTGCGGATAATCGCCGTCCTCCAGACCCTCAAACGAGTGCAACACTTTCAGCGTACCGTCCGGACTGAGCTGAAACGCGGTTCCGTTGTTAACGTCGCCACCGAGCTGCGCTGTCCCAAAAAGATTTCCCGCGGGATCCGCAACCAAACCTCCATTGGGGTTCTTCCCTTCACTCTCGACAAAACGATGCAGGACCGTGTAGGTGCCGTCTTTGGCGATCTTGAATGCGGTCCCATGTTCGTCAATGCCCCCTTGGAGCGCTGTGCCATACAAGTTGCCGGATGCGTCGAGCAGAAGCCCGGCCTGCGGGGTCGCGCCATCCATGCCACCCTTGAAGGCATGGAGAACAGTCAGATCTCCATTCTTTGCCAGTTTGAACACGACGCCGCATCCCGATTGCGGAATCTGCTCGAATTTCTCCGGACAGGGTCGACCTCCGCCGGACTGGGCCACTCCATACAGGTTTCCGTCGGTATCCTGCACCAGAGGCCCGATCGGATTGCTTCCGTCTGTACCTCCAGTAAACTTGTGCAGCAATACCAGGTTGCCCGCCTGATCCAGCTGAAAGATGCTGCCGCAGCCAATGAAGCAACTCTGATCGCTGCCGAATTGCGCAGCGCCAAAAATAAGGCCAGACGCGTCCATCAACAGCCCGCCAGCCGGGCCCTTCGGGTTATCGTTGTCCAACCCTCCCTGAAACGAGTACAGAACCGTTTCCTTTCCCCGCAGGGACAGTTTGTAAACCACGCCGGCTCCCCCCGCCCCGCCTTCCGCAACGCCATACAAATTACCCTTGGCATCCTGAATCAGGGTTCCGGTGGGAAAGATCCCCCCCAACGAACCATTAATAAGACCGACTACCGATTCCTTGCCCGTGCTGTCGATCCTGAACACGGTTCCGGGAAGGGTGGTCGTTCCAAAAAGACCGCCTTTGCCCTTGAGAATTGCTCCTTCGGGGAATGCTTCGCCGTCGTTTTGGCCGCCGAACTCGTGCAGGGGAATGAAAGTTTGCGCCTGCGCGGACGATATCGCGACCGCCAATGCCAGCATAAGAATTGCGATAAGACGTGGTTGTTTCATAATCTCCTCAGTTTCTTAGGACACACCACTCCCCGAAAGGTATTCGCCGCGTCGCCCGAATCAGCCTGACTGCGCGCAAAACTGATTCTGGACGGCCGCTCTGTCAGCGGCTTTTCGGAGGGCTCAATCGCCCTCACTACTCAGGACGACATGTCGCAGGAGTTTGCTTTTCGGGAAGTAAGTTGATCGTACCGTCTGTCGTCTTTTCCCTTCCGTTTCCGATATCTCAGAGAGGGCACCGCCTCGTGCTGATAGGTGCCCGCAGAGGTGCTGCATGGCCACGGTCGCGATTTCCCGGGCGGTCACATCCGTTTCCACGAAAGCTCGTATTCTCCCCGCTCAGCTTCCGCGCTTGGTTTCTGTAGACCTCTTGCGCGGACTCGTCATGATCATCATGGCGTTGGACCACACTCGCGACTTTATGACCTATCAGCGCTTTGCTCCTGAGGATGTGACCCACGCGTCCGGCGCGCTCTTCTTCACCCGGTTCATCACTCACTACTGCGCTCCTGTATTCGCTTTTCTGGCTGGAACCGGCGCGTTCCTCGCCACCAGCCGCGGCAAGTCGATCCCGCAGGTCTCCCGCTTCTTCCTCACTCGCGGTTTATGGCTCGTGCTCCTCGAACTCACGGTCGTTGACTTCGCATGGGGTTTCGCGCCGTGGTGGCAAGCGGGAGTGATCTGGGGCCTGGGTTGGAGCATGGTTACCATGGCCTTGATCGTGCGTCTTCCTGTGCGCTGGATCGGCGCCCTGGGACTGGGCATGATCGCCACTCACAATCTGCTCGATCGCATCAATCCAGCCTCGTTCGGAAAGCTCTCCTGGTTGTGGATGTTCCTGCACACGCCCGGCCGCATCCAGGTCACCGACAAGTTTGCCTTCACTGTGAGGTACGTCCTGATCCCGTGGGTCGGCGTGATGGCTGCGGGTTTCGCTTGTGGAAGTCTGCTGCTCCGCCCCGACCGTCGCAAATGGATTCTCACGCTTGGCATCGCCGCGACGGCGCTGTTCTTTGTTCTGCGTGGTTTCAATCTGTACGGAAACGGCATCGCCGGCCTCCCCTTCGGATACCCACGTTCTGCCGGCCCATGGAGTGTTCAACCAACGCTTTCCTCAACCCTGATCTCATTTTTCAACACGCTCAAATACCCGCCGTCGCTCGACTACCTGCTCATGACGCTCGGGCCGTCCCTCATCCTGCTCGGGCTATTCGACAAGGCCAAAGCAGAACGCGGGCTGAGCCGTGTTCTTCTGGTCTTCGGACGCGTGCCGCTCTTCTACTATGTCCTCCATCTCTATCTCATTCACGCCCTGATGATCCTGGTCGCGTTAGCCTTTCATCAGCCGATCCTGCACGGCTCCGTGATCGCCGACTTTGCCACCAAACCCGCCGGTTACGGCCACGGTCTGCCTTTCATTTACGCCATGTGGATTCTGGCTGTGGCCATTCTCTATCTCCCGTGTCTGTGGTTCATGAAATTCCGCAGCCGGCATCGCGATTGGACTTGGCTCAGCTATCTCTGAAGGACGCCCGGCGGACAACTTAGGCAGGCGTGATTCGCGCCGGACATGGGTTGTTCCTCGAAAACACTTTCCAGTGTCGCTTTTGTTCGCCGGTTTCCGATATCCAGATTGCAGATCAATCGCTCTGGATCGCTTGAACAACAAGGAGTGAGAGATGAAGACGGGATTGCAAACCAGACTCGCCGTATTCTGCCTGGTCATCGCCTGCTTGGTCATCGGCGCCCAAACGGCCGCTTTCGCCGTGCCACCCAAGGAAGTCCTGCAGATCAGGTTCAATCAGACCTTCACTGGACTGTGCTGTTTTTCCTGGAACGAGACCGTCTCGGTCACCGAGCCGGCAGTGCTTGTCCCTGTTGTCGTCACCTGGGCCACCGACTTTCAGAACTTTAATGACACCTTCAGCATGGGGCTTAGCGTGAACGGTGGCCAGTGTTTGGCCTTCGGCCCGAGATTTCTGAATGAAAAGTCAAACGACCCTCGTTGGTTTACCACGCGCACATTCGAGTGGGTCGTCCTGCCGAGTGACGTCGGATCGGATGGCAGCCACCTGCACAAAGGGAACAACACCTTCACTGTGTGTGGCGGCGGTACAACCAAGACGAATGCTCAAATCACGCAGGGGACCAACTCGCTCGCAGTGCGACTCTCGCCGTAGAGCGACGAAGCTTCCTGCCCCACACGTTGACCTCTGCGCCGCATAGCAGGCGACGCTCATTGCAACCTGTTACCGACAACATTCATGGAGATGACGAGATGAGGAATCGACCGGCAACCATGAACTCTGCAATCGTGCATCGCAGAGTGACTTATGTGGCGATCATATGCCTGGGCTTAATGGCGGGCGCTGTCCCATCCGCGCAGGCTGTTCCCCTCTCCCAGGTGCACCGCGACTTCGGCAGTCAGACCTTTACCGGCAAGTGCTGTTTCTCCTGGAATGAGACGGTCTCCGTTCACGAACCGGCAAACGTTGTGCCGGTCGTGGTTACGTGGAGCACGGACTTTACCCTCAATTCCGCGAACTACATCTTTACCGGGCTCATGGTGAACGGTGGGCCGTGCCAGTCGCTCGGCGGTGGATCCTTCCAACAGCCACTGCAGTTCGTCTCCACCGTCAATTTCGATGTCCGCACATTCCAGTTCATAGTCCTGCCGTCGCAAGGATTGCTTCCCGGAATCAATACCTTCACCGTCTGCGGCGGCGGAATATTCAGCGACACAGAAACCATCAAGATCGAAAGCAATGTGCTCGAAGTGCGCTTTGCCAAATGAGAGGACGAGGACGACCATGAAAACAATATCAAAAGCGAGAAGAGGACATTTGTGGTATTCGACGATTTTCGCCGCTGCCCTCGTCTGCATGCTCGGAGCAAGCGCGACGACCGCCCATGCCGTTCCACCGAATCAAGTGTTGCGCATGTCGAACCCGCAGACATTCACCAACGCCTGCTGCCTCAGCTGGGGGGAAACCGTCCAGGTGACCGAACCGAACCAGCCCATGCCAGTCCTCGTAAACTGGAGCACCGACTATACCGGCGGACACGGATTTCAGGTCGGCCTCATGCTCAACGGCGGACCCTGCCAGTTCTTCGGTCCGCATTGGTTTCTTGAGACCTTCTTCACTCCCATGGAGTCGCGGACATTCGAATGGGTCGTTCTCCCCGGCGACGGAGGCTCCGGCAACAATCTGCACCCGGGAACGAACACGTTCACTCTCTGCGGCGGCTGGGCCATCGACTCCGGGTTCAGCATCACTCTCCAGAGCAATACCCTGTCGGTGCGCATCTCCAAGTGATTCGTGCCGCTATTAACCAGATGATAAAGGGGTGCCCCCTCCCCTCCCCCCTTCCCAAGCTAAAATCTCCGGAATCAAGAACTTGGCCTGTACAATCCCGGCAAAATCTTGAGCCGCAAGGAGTTGGACCCAAAATATTCCGGACAAAGGAGTTGAAGGTGAACCTGCCGGCATCTTGTTTTCAATGAGCTATGTAAGTGTACCTGTAATTATCTTTGTGTGTGGGGACGGTTGTCAAGGATTTGTGTCACAGTCGGGAGGATTCTCGGATGCGGTTGACCTGCCCCGCGCGATCGGTGGCGCGGACGAAAAGTCCCGGATCTCGAATGCGAGATCCGGGCCGCCCGGCTGACTTTCTTCCTTGCCGGTGCATTCTTGGCGGACTTGCCTGTGGCGCAAAGGGCTGCCATAATCCGCGGGTTGTACATCCGGTTATGAGGTTGTATGACAACCAGGAATTCGATCCGTCGCTGATCGGTAACCAACCGCAGACTTTTGTTCTTCTATAGAAAGAGAAAGTATGTCGCGTGCAAAAAGGCCGGTGATGTTGGTGGGCGGTGTTCCGGGAAACAGTGCGGAAGAAGTGTTTCGTGTCGTGGCACCGATCGTGGGCGACTTGGCGGTTGGTTTGACGGATGGCGAATTCGGCGTGCGGCGCTTCTGGATTTTCTTCGTCGCCATCAACACCTGGGACAAACATCCAGATATGGAGTTGATCCGCCCCAACCCCCAGCCGCTACCTGGTTTTCCGGAGTGGCTTCCGCCCGATTATCACGCCTGCCCATGGTGGGGTCCCAAGCCCGGCGTCGAGAAGCTCCGGCCGGTTGAAACGCTCGGGTATCCGGACGAGGCGCTGGCATCCTACAAGGTGTTCTGCAGGCTGCGCGATCAGGGCGTGATCCCGAAAGGAGTGCGTTTCCAGCAATCTCTTCCATTTCCTGACGATGCCACTCGCATCATCACGAATAATGCACACAACATGGACCTGATGGTGGATGCTTACATCGACGTGATGAAACGTGACGTGGCCAAGCTCTGCCAGCAGATTCCGCACGATGACCTGGTTCTGCAATGGGACATCAATTGGGAGACCGTCGCGCTGGAACACGGTGATTACATGCCTGACGCGCCACCGATGCAGTTCAAACCCACTACCGATCCAATGGAACGCTTTGGACGCTACGTCCGCGAGTTGAACGAGCCGATTCCGAAGACGGTGCCAGTCGGCATGCACCTGTGTTATGGCGATCTCCACCACAAACACTTCAAAGATCCGGTTGATCTCGCCACCAGCGTGAAGATGGCCAACAAGGCGGCGGAGGTCTCGCCGCGTCCCATCAATCACATACAGATGTCCGTGCCCCGCCATCGCAGTGATGACAAGTACTTTGAACCGCTCGAGGACTTGAAAATCGGCGATACCACCATCTATGCGGGATTGGTTCACTACACCGACGGCGTGGAAGGCAGCAAGAAGAGGCTCGAGGCTTTCCAGCGTCACTTCAAAGGACCGACGGGTGTAGCCACAGAGTGCGGGCTGGGACGGCGTCCGAAAGATCAGCAACTCACCAGGCTGCTGGAAATTCATCGAGACGTTGCCGCCGCAATTCGGGCCTAGGTGGGCGGGGCAGACCTCTCGTCTGTCAGCACGTGATTTCCGCCCTCACCTTTTTCGCTCCCTCTACCATGGCCTGCATTTTTCCGAACGCAACGTCGGCGGGGAGATACTTCATGCCGCAATCGGAAGCCAGGATCAGGCGCTCCGGACTGACATAGGGCAACGCCCGCCGGATGCGTGCCGCCACCACGTCCGCGGTCTCGACTTCGTGGGTTGAGAGGTCGAGCACGCCCAGGATAATCGTCTTGCTGGAAAGTTTCGCCAGCACCGAGCAGTCCAGATTCGACTGCGCGGTCTCGATGGAGATTTGACGCACTGGCGAGGCTTCCAGTTCGCTCAGGAACGAATACGCCGCGGGACGCCCGGGAACTAGGGCGGCGTATCCAAAACAGATGTGCAGAGCGGTCGTGCCGGTGACTCCGTCGAGCGCGCGTTCGAGTGCGGCCAATCCAAACTGGCGCGCCTTTTCGGGGTTGGCCTCCATGTAGGGCTCGTCCATCTGTACGATGTTGGCGCCGGCAGCGAACAGGTCTTTGATCTCGGCATTGACAGCGGCGGCGTAGTCGAGCGCCATTTCAGCATCGCTCGGGTAGTGTTCGTTCAGCGCCTGCTGCGACATGGTGAACGGACCCGGCACCGTAATCTTGATCAAACGTCGTGTACGGGCACGCAGAAATTTCAGATCGCGAACTTCCACCGGATGACGGCGGCTGATTTTCCCGACCACACGCGGCACCAGAGCGCGGTGTCCGCTGCGCGAGGTAATCGTGCCGGGATTATCCAGATCGAGTCCGTCGAGGGCGGTTGCAAAACGATTCGAGTAGCTCTCACGGCGAATTTCTCCGTCGGTGATGATGTCGAGACCGGCCGCTTCCTGCTGGCGGATCGCCAAGAGAGTGGCATCGTCCTGCGCCTGCTCAAGCCACGGAGACGGAATCCGCCACAGTTCCGCGGCACGAACGCGGGGCGGCATTTGATGCGAGAGTTTTTCGCGATCGATCAGCCACTCAGGTTGCGGATAGGAGCCGACGAGGGACGTAGGCAGCAGCATGGGAAGGCTAGCATCCTACGGTGGAAAGCCCGCGTCAAGCGCATGCGGTTCGTTGCCAATTCAAACAATGGAAAGATGCCGCCTTTCAAACCTGGCTTAACGAGGTTGGCAGAGCACGGTTGCAATAACCTTATTGATTCGTTCCTGTGAGGCACCGTCTTCAGTCTTTGAACGCCACGCCACGAAGCCGTCTGGCCGGACGAGCGCGGCTCCGGTCGGTGTGATTCCGTAGGCGACAGAAAACCCGCCCGATGGATCCGTCAAGCCGTTCTCGCCGATCTTGTGGACGTCCAGATCAATGTCCAGCGGTTTGGCCCTGTCGTGGGCAACTCTGGCCCAGGCGCTGCCCTCCGGCCCCGCCAGCAGGACGAAGTTCCGGCCGAACAGGTCGAGTGACGAAATCTGCTCGCCGTGCCGTTCGAGCCAAATGTGCGGGGCGCGTGTGCCGGGGCGTCCGCGGGACTCGCGAGGGCTCTCATGCACGCGGCTGTCATCGCGGTCTTCACTGGAAAACTCGTGATTGGGGTCCTCCGGCACTACGGCGTCGGAATGGTAGATGTAGCCCATCTCAATGTTCAGATCGGGCGCGACTGGTTGGAGTCCATCCCGGCTCATGTTCGGCGCGGTACGCAAGACGTAGCGGGAATAGGCCTGCTCGACCGTGAATGCTCCTGCCTTATGCCGCTCCAGTGGGTATGAAGAAAGAAGACCTGGTCGGGCGACTCCTTTCAACACCAGTGCGAGTTTCCAGGCCAGGTTGTGCGCGTCCTGCACGCCGGTGTTGCCGCCGAAGCCTCCGTTGGGAGGCATCACGTGAGCGGCATCGCCCGCGAGGAAGACTCGACCATCCTGCAGTCGCTCGGCGATGTTCGCACTCGCCTCCCAATGCATGACGTTCTCGATGGTGATGGGGATGGTGTCGGTGCCCAGGGCCGTGCGCACGAGTTCGAGTGAGCGCTGCTCGGTCAACCCGGTGGAAACGTCCATGACTGGGTGTTCCGGGTCCCCCACCGTGAACACACCGAGAAATGCCTTGTCGAAGGGCTTCTCAAAACGGAAGAATCCGCTCAACTGGCGGTTCAGCACGTAGACAACGGACCATTTGTGACCTTCAACAAAAGGAGCAAGGTTGGCGCGGAAATAAATCGTGATGCTTTTGGAGAACGTTCCGTGCCCGAGCATGCGAATTCCCAGGCGCTCGCGTACCCGACTATGCGCGCCGTCAGCGGCTACCATGTATTGAGCTCGCACGGTCTGGGTCTGTCCACTATCGCGTTCGCGGATCACGGCACTCACGCCGTGGGAGTCCTGTTCGAACGAGACCATTTCGGTGGCGAAACGGAACTCAGCGCCCAATTCCTCCGCGCGTTTCCGGAGTTGCGGTTCCAGTGCGTCCTGCGACAGAAATACGCGCGCCGTTGGACTGACGTCGCGCACGCCTTCGTTGAGATCCGCAATATAGTGAGCAATGGGGCCACCGACCAGGGTTTCGACCGCTAGAACTCCCCCATCCTGCACGTATTGCTCTTCCGACTTTTGACGCACAATCTGCTCAAGACCGACTTGGCGAAAGATTTCCATGGTGCGTTGGCTGGTCTGTGCGGCTCGGGGATGGATTGCGGTGCCGCGATGGTATTCCACGGCCAGCGACCGGACACCGTGGTGTCCGAGCAGCATCGCGGTCGACAAACCCACCAGACTGCCCCCTACGATGAAGACCGGGACTTCGATATCTGCCATAGCAAGTGCACCGTTGCGGCGCCAGCAGTTTACTCAGCGACGAGATGGTGAGTCCAGAGCGCTGATGGAGGCCTTCGCCGTTGGCTCTCTGATGATGAAACGTAGAGAGCATGCGAATGCTCTGAAGAGCTTCGACATGGAACAAAGTTGTCTGATAGCGATATTATGACGTGCGCAAGTAAGGGTGGCCAAAGGCCCACCTACTTCCCAGGAGGCAAATGATGAGGGCCATCGATGAAAGCACTATTACAGATGCGGTCCTGGAACAGATGTCGTCCACTTCAGATGCTCGTTTGAAACAGGTCATGGCCTCTCTTGTGCGCCACCTGCATGCCTTTGCCCGAGAGGTGGACGTGACCCCTGGGGAGTGGCTGGCGGGGATCCGTTTTCTGACGGAAGTTGGCCAGAAGTGTACCCCCTTTCGCCAGGAATTCATTTTGCTCTCCGATACGTTAGGCATCAGCTCGCTCGTGAATGCTTTGCACGACCGTCGCGCAACGGAGAGTTGTACAAAGTCGAGTCTCCTCGGACCTTTTTATCGCCAGGATGCACCAGTGATGAAACTGGGCGAGTCCATCGCTACCAAGAGCACTGCGCCCCAGATCTGCGTGTATGGCAAGGTCGTCGATTCCGCCGGGAAGGGAATTCCCAACGCTCTGGTCCAGGTCTGGGAGCCGGACGAGACGGGAAACTATGACTTGCAGAAACACGACCCTTCCGAGATGGATTTGCGCGGATGTTTTCGTACGGATTCCGGCGGCCGTTATTATTTTCGGGCGGTGTGCCCGCTGGGATACATGATCCCGATGGATGGCCCGGTTGGAGACATGATCCGGGCACAGGGCCGGCATGGCTATCGTCCCGCACACATCCATTTCCTAATTGGAGCCCCCGGCTACCGTGAGCTTGTCACCGCCCTCTACATTTCGGGAGATGATCACGTTGAGTCAGACACAGTGTTTGGTGTTACCGAATCGCTAATCACAACGGTAAAGAGGAATGATTTCGCTTCTCCCCTACCAACGCTGCCAAGCCTGCACTATGATTTTCAATTGGCCGCGGCTTCGCCAGAGCTGATTTTGGGGCGGGTGGGCGCTGATCCCTCTCAAATCACGAAGAAAGCCGGATAAGGCGGCGGGATTCTACAGCTTCTCATTGCTCCCTTGCGGCACGGCTGCGGCTGTGCCCTTCCACGGACCCCAAGTGCAGATCCCTCCCTCCGGTCGGGATGACATTCTCCTTGGGAATCGGGTGACGGAAAGAGTGCAGGGGTCCTTCACTCCGCCCGCACTTGCGATCGGGCTCCGTTCAGGATGATACGGTGATTTTGCGATGACAAATGCGGGTCGAGTCCGCACCGTATAATGTTCGGTTCATAGTGCCGCGTCCGAACAGCATGATTCTTCTGCCTGATCGGAACGCGCGGGAGATTGCACCATGTCCAGTCTTACTGAATCCAAAACGGCCACACCCGCCGCCCATACCGAGATCAAGACCCGCATCGAGTCCGACTCGATGGGCAAGATCGAAGTCCCGTCCAACGTCTACTGGGGGGCGCAGACGCAGCGCTCGCTGCATCATTTCAATATTGGGCGCGACGTTATGCCGCCGGAGCTGATCCGGGCGTTTGGCATCCTGAAGAAAGCCTGCGCGCTGGTGAATCAGGACCTGGGCAAGCTTCCGGTCGACAAGGCGAAGCTCATCGTCGCTGCCGCCGACGAGGTCATCTCCGGCAAGCTGAATGACCAGTTCCCGCTGCGCATCTGGCAGACCGGCTCCGGCACCCAGACCAACATGAATGTGAACGAGGTCATCTCCAATCGGGCGATTGAGATGGCGGGCGGCGAGCTGGGCTCAAAAACACCAATCCATCCTAACGATCACGTCAACATGTCGCAGTCGTCGAACGACACGTTTCCCGCGGCGATGCACATTGCCGCCGCCGAACGGGTGAAGAACGCGCTGATTCCGGCGATCAAGACCGTGCGCGACGCGATTGCGGCCAAGGCTGGGGAGTTTGACGGCATTGTAAAGATTGGCCGCACGCATCTGCAGGACGCTGTGCCGCTGACGATCAGCCAGGAGTTTGGCGGTTGGGCCGCGCTGCTGGAGCGCGATATCCAGCGGCTGGAGTTGGCGCTGGACGGGCTTTACGACCTGGCCATCGGTGGAACCGCTGTAGGAACCGGACTGAACGCGCATCCGGAATTTGCCGAGCGCGCGGCGGCGAAGATTGCCGAACTGGCGGGAATTCCCTTCCGGTCGCATCCGAACAAGTTTGCGTCGCTGTCGGCGCACGATGAGATCGTGTTCGCGCAGGGCGCGATGGAAACGCTGGCCGCGTCGCTGATGAAGATCTCGAACGACATTCGCTGGCTGGCGTCGGGTCCACGCTGCGGCCTCGGCGAGTTGTCGATCCCGGAGAACGAGCCCGGGTCGTCGATCATGCCGGGCAAGGTCAATCCCACGCAGTGCGAGGCGATGACCATGGTCTGCGTGCAGGTGCACGGAGCGACCGCGGCGGTGGGATTTGGCGGATCGCAGGGCAACTTCGAGCTCAACGTGTTCAAGCCGGTGATCATCTACAACTTCCTCCACTCGGTCACTCTGATCGCCGACGCTTGCCATGGATATGTTGAGTACATGCTCAAGGGCATTGAGGTCGATCGCGCCAAGGTCGACTGGTATGTGAAGAACTCGCTGATGTTGGTCACGGCGCTGGCGCCGAAGGTCGGCTATGACAACGCGGCCAAGATTGCGCACACGGCGCACGTCGAGCACTCGAGCTTGCGCGAGGCGGCGGTCAAACTGGGATTCATGACGGGCGAGGAGTTTGATGCGCTGGTCAAGCCGGAAAAGATGACGAGACCTTAAAGCAGTGGTTAGTGGCTAGTGGCCAGCAAGCACCTGGTTTCCGGCTAACGATTACTCTTTTCCACGGAACTACTCTTCCCTTCCACCCGTATCAGGGATTGCAGGGCGCAGAGTGGCCTCGCTCACGAAGAGAGCTCCTGCACAGGAGACGGTTTATGGGAGAGATGATTGGGTTGGTGGCGGTGATCATGGCATTGGGTATTCCAGTGGCCGCGCTGTACACCTACTACCGGGTGCGCAAGCTGCGCACCGAAGAGAAGCTGGCGGCGATTGCGCGCGGGGCGGACGTCCCGATGGAGCCGGAGTTGTCGCAGGTGGCGCGCTCGCGGCGGTCGGGGATCCTGCTTACGGCTGGAGCCATCGGCTACATCGTGACGTTTGCGATGATCGCGCGTCTGGAGCCGGAAGCCTGGAACGCGATGGCGTTTGGTGCGATTCCTCTGGCACTGGGCTTGGGATTCTTTGTGGATGCGTTCTTAGTGCGGCGCGACCTGCACGTAACCGGGAGCTAGGGCTTCTTCAGGAAGCGGCGGCGGGCGAGGTGGGTCGAAGCGGTGGGTTGAATGTCGTCGTACTTCAGCACGCTGATTGAGCCATCCACCTCCAAGACCGCGAGGGCAGCGTCTTTGTAGGTGGCCACGCCGTGTTCGCGCAGGGCGGACTGCAGGGCGTCCATACTGACGTGCTCGCGGGCCATGTGCGACTCGATGATTTCCCCATCATGAACGAGCAGGCTGGGATGTCCCTGTATGAACCGGCGAAAACGGCGGTTCAGCCCCGCCACATCGGCGACGAGAAAGTTCAGAGTCAGGAGAGTTGCAGCGGCGACCGCGCCTCCCGCCAGTGACGTGTCCGGCCCGGTCATCGCGTTTTGAACCGAGTTGGAGAGCAGCAAGAGCAGAGTGAGGTCGAACGGGGTCATCTGGCCGACTTCCCTCTTGCCGCTGAGGCGGATGCCGATCAGCACCAAAAGGTAGATGACGCCCGTCCGCAGGGCGATTTCCAGCAGCGTATGCGCGCCAGGCGACAGCATCTTGTTTACTGTGGCGTCGGAGTCACCGGAATCGGAGCATTCTTGGGCGTGCTCAGGTAGCCGGTGATTTTGCTCTTGTCGACAGTCCAGACCACCAATTCATAGAGCATGTGGTCGCGTCCGGTATAGAACTGCACCGGCTCGCTGGCATTCTTGTCTTTCTTCTCGATGGTGCGGTCGTCGGCGGTGACGTTCAGGGTGTACTTGCCTTTCTTCGGGTCCGTCTTCTTCAGTTGCAGGGCGACGGTGGAGAAAGCCTGGGGCTGCGCTCCCTTGAGCAGGGTGAACTCGTAGTACTGGCGGTCGCCTTTGTGCTTCAGGGCTTCGAGGTCGGAGCGGGTGTTGGCGATCAAGCCGCTCTGCACACCGAGGTCGCCGATGGTGTTCTGCAACTTGGCGATGGTGGCTTCGAGCGAGGCCTTGGTGGCACCAAGGTCGGTCTTGACTCCGCCAACATCGGTTTTGACGGTACCGACCTCGCCGGCGACAGCGCTGATCTGTTTATTGGTCTCCTCGGTGATCTTGGCCGCGGAGGCGCGCTGCTGGCGCTGCAGTTCTTCGGAGCGCGACGCCAGTTCTTTCTTCGTCATGCCGATTTGCTGGGCCAGAGTCTCGCTGTCGGCCTCAGAGGTCTGGATGCGCTTGGTCAAATCGATCACTTGCTTTTGGCTGGCAGCCTGGTCCTGTGTGAGTTTCTCGATCTTGCCGCGCTGATCGACGAGGAAATACGCCGAGGCCGCGACATATGCGATCGCGAGCACGATCAGGATCCACTTGCCGGCATTGCTATGAGACTCGGAATGATATACGGGTGCTTCGTCGCCTTCAGGCATACGAGAGTTTCTCCAGTTGAAGTGGGCTATACGTCCTTATTGTTCGGAAGAACCGCGGCGGTGTCAATTGCGTCGCAGGTTCTTGGACGCACGTCGGTGACTTGGCGCGAACCGCGCTTCCGTGGTTGAAGTATCAAACTGGAGAACACCCGTAACTGACGCACCCGTCAGAGGTTGATGCCCAGGGCTCTGGCCGTGAGCGGGCCGACCTCACCGTCCGGAGTCATTCCTTGCGATGCCTGGAAGGCCGATACCGCCGCCTGGGTGTGCGGTCCGAAAACGCCGTCGGCGGCGCCGGGATCGAATCCTTTGTCTTTGAGCTTGGTCTGTATCTGCTGGACCGCGGGCCCGTGCATGAGTGGAGTCGTCAACCGGAAAACCGGGGTTGCAGGCGGCGGCACTGCCACAGCGGCCTGTTGCGCATACGTTACTTCTGGAATCAGGATTCCGGTGTCCCAGCGGCGGTTGGCGAGCGTGGACTTGATGACGCCGTCGGCGCTGGAGTGAGCCTCGACGGTGCCGCCGGTTCCGTCGGAAAGCACGACGTGTCCGATGCCGCTAGGCGCGGGCCGCCGCAGAACAAACGCACCGGGAGTGCGGGCCGCTTCTTCGATGGTAACGATATTGCCGAGAACGGCGGCGTCACGATCCCAGTAGCCGGAGTAGGCATCGGCGGTGGCCGGATTCGAGAAATCGTTGAAACATCCGTAGAGAACGCCGGCTGTCTGGAACACGATCCAGGAGGCGAACTCGGCGCAGTCCCAGGGGCCTTTCCAGTTTGCGTTGTCTTTGGGCACGAAGATGCCGAGGTGGTAGGTTTCTCCGACATGTTGCGAGGCCAATTTCAGAAGATCGGCGCCGGTGGCAGGCATGGTTCTTCCCTTTCCCGTTCGAACGCAGCGGGCGCCGAACGATGGCTGTGAGTTTTGGGGAAGAAACGGAACCGTGGGGCCTGGGGAACTGGAGCGCAGCTTAGCATACTAAAATCGGTGCGTGAAGAGTTACGACGCGATCATCGTCGGGGCGGGGATTATCGGTCTGTCGCTCGCGATCGAACTACGCAAACGCGGGCTGCGGGTGCTGGTGGTGGAGAAGGGCGAGCCGGGCCGCGAGGCGTCGTGGGCGGCGGGAGGGATGCTGGCGGATTGCGGGCTGGAGATTCCTTCGGCGCTGCAAGAGCTGGCAACCGCGAGTGCGCGGATGTATCCGGAATTTGTGCATGAGTTGCAGGATGAGTCGGGGTTGAAGATCGATCTGCGGGCGCAGGGAACGCTGCTTTTTGAGAGCGATGCTGCGGGGGTGGGAACGGGAGGACAGGCGGACAAGAGTGTCCTCCCCACACAGGGCAGCAGGGCACGGGTGCTACGGTCGGCGGCCGTATCGGAGTTCGAGCCTAGTTTAATTCTGAAGGACCGAGACCCACTGTTCCTGGAAGAACGATGCGTTGATCCACGGGATTTGACGGCGGCGGCGTTTGCGGCGGCGCGGCATCGGATGGTGGATTTCTCTTCCGGAGATCGGGTGTTGGCGGTGGAAAGTGCGGATGGCCGAGCGTGCGGTGTTCGCACGAGCAAGACGAAATTCTCGGCGGCGGCGGTCGTCAACTGCGCAGGAGCCTGGGCGGGACAGATTGGACCCCATCCGTTCCCTACGCGGCCGGTCAAGGGACAAATGCTGTGCGTAGCGATGCCGGAGAAGAATCTGGTGCGGCATGTGGTGCGGACTCCGGAGGTGTATTTGATCCCAAGGAGTGATGGCCGTCTTTTGATCGGAGCGACGCAGGAAGAAGCCGGCTTCGACAAGCAGACTGTGCCCGACACCTTGCAGAGACTTCGAGCGGCCGCACTGAAGCTCGTGCCGAGGCTGGCGGAGGCCCGCATCCTGGAAGCGTGGGCGGGGCTGCGTCCGGGGACTCCGGATGCGTTGCCGATACTGGGTGAGACAGGGACGCCGGGTTATTTTGTGGCAACCGGCCACTTCAGGGATGGGATTCTGCTGGCGCCAGTGACGGCCACGGTAGTGGCCGAATGTCTGGTCGGGGAACGGTTCTCGTTCGATATTGCACCCTTTTCGGCGGGGAGGTTTCAGCGGTAAGCAAAGAAAGACCAACCACGAGGGACACGAAGGTTCACGATGGAAAGTCAAAACGACCGCAAGGCGACTTCTGAGTTTTTCATCCAAATACTGCGGCCATGGGAACTTTTACTGAGTGTTGTGCGTTCTGCATCCATGGATGGCTGGCGGGAGGGACATTGCGACTGAGTATCGAGCGGGTCAGCAAGCAGTATGGGCGCGGGCCGTGGGCTTTGCGCGAGTTCAGTCTGGAACTGGGCACGGGCGTGTTGGGCTTACTGGGCCCGAATGGTGCGGGTAAAACTACGCTCATGAGCATCCTCGCGACGATCACTCGTGCAACGGAAGGCCGAGTCACGTGGAATGGGAGCGACGTTGCCGCAAATCCTGATGCCCTGCGCTCCGCACTGGGTTATCTGCCGCAGGATTTCGGAGTCTATCCCAATCTCAATGCAGTGGAATTTTTGGAATACCTGGCGGCGGTGAAGGGACTGGACGCAGTTGCTTCGCGCAAACGCATTGACGAGCTTCTCAACCTGGTGAATCTGGCGGATGTCCGGAAGCGGCCGTTGGGCGGCTACTCCGGAGGAATGAAGCAGCGCATCGGGATCGCCCAGGCGCTGCTCAACGATCCCAAGTTGCTGATCGTGGACGAACCGACGGCCGGGCTCGATCCGGAGGAACGGGTGCGCTTCCGTAATTTGTTGTCGGAACTGTCCGGCGAGAGGATCGTAATTCTTTCGACGCACATTGTGTCCGACGTTGAGGCGACCGCCACGGAAATCGCGATGATCTCGCAGGGACGACTGGTGGCACATGCCTCGCCCGAAGAGTTACTGCGGAAGGTGGAGGGTCGGGTCTGGGAGTGGGTGCTGCCGAGTGCGGAACTCAACGCCGCGCGGCAACGGTATCTCATCAGCAACACGACGCGGCGCAGCGACGGAGTGCATGCGCGCGTGCTCGGCGAAAATCCGCCGAGCGGAGCGCAACCGGTCCCGCCCAACCTGGAAGATGCCTATCTCTACTGCTTATCCCAGCACCGCGCCGCGGCGGTGGCCGCTTGAGCGCAAGCCGGGTGCTCTACCACATGGTGCGCGCGGACTTTCTGGAGCGGGTGCGGCGCTACAGCTTTCTGCTCACAATTGGCTTTGCGGTTTATCTGGGATACGCGGCGTACGCGGGACACATCATGCTCCGCCTCGACGAATACCGCGGGATTTACAACTCGGCGTGGCTGGGCAGCCTGATGGCCCTGGTAGCGAGCGCGTTTCTCAGCCTGGTGGGGTTCTACATTGTGAAGAACTCGATCCAGCGCGACCAGGACACGCGTGTGGGCCGCATTCTCGCCACCACCCCCATGACGAAGGCCTTCTACACCTTGGCCAAGACGGCCAGTAATTTTGCTGTGCTGGCGTCGATGGTACTGGTGATGGCGGCGGCCGCGGTGTGCATGCAGTTCCTGCGGGCTGAGGACTCGCACCTGGATTGGTGGGCGCTGCTTGCTCCTCTCTTCTTGCTCTCTCTGCCGTGCATGGCGTTCACTGCAGCCCTCGCCGTTCTGTTCGAGACGCTGCCCATTCTGCGCACCGGCATGGGGAACGTCATCTACTTCTTTCTGTGGTCCTTCCTGCTCATTGGGCCGGCCCCCTCGGTGATGGAAAAGAGAAACCAGCCCATACCCGCAATCGCCTATTTCGCGGATTTCACCGGCGTCATTTCTACGATGGGGCAAATGCAGGCGACGGTGCGCGGAATCGATTCCGAGTACAAAGGTGGATCGTCGCTGAGCATAGGAGGGGGCGGAGAACAACCACCCAGCAAGCGTTTTGTGTGGCGAGGGCTGACGTGGAATATGGCACTGTTTCTCGGCAGGCTCACGTGGACGGTGGGAGCGATGGTATTGGGTCTGATTGCGGCGGCATTCTTCCATCGATTTGACCCGGCGCGCGAGTGGCGGGCGCGAGCATCGAGTCCATCACCGGCGGCGGGTGGAGCTGCGGATGCGGTGCTGGCGGAACCGCCGCCGAAAGCGGAACAGTCGGCTGCGCACCTGACACCGCTGCCGCAAACCCGCGCTCGCAACTCTCTGCTGGGCCTGGTGGGGGCTGAACTGCGGCTGATGCTGAAGGGAAAGCGCTGGTGGTGGTACGTGGTGGCGGCGGGACTGTCGGTGGCTTGCCTGGTTTCGCCGCTGGAGTCGGCGCGCGGCGGTGTACTGATTGCGGCGTGGATCTGGCCGATTCTGGTGTGGTCGTCGATGGGCGCGCGCGAACGGCGAAACGAAACCGAGGCGTTGATCTTCTCTTCGGCGCGGGCATTGCCGCGGCAACTTCCAGCTGTCTGGATGGCCGGCGTGGTGGTTGCATTGTTGACGGGAGGCGGCGTGGGGTTGCGTCTGCTGGTCCGTGGCGACATGGTGGGGCTGGCGGCGTTTCTGGCGGGAGCGTGTTTCATCCCCAGCCTGGCCTTGGCACTGGGCGTCTGGAGCGGGAGCAGCAAGGCGTTTGAAGCGATTTATACGGCGTGGTGGTATGTTGGGCCGGCGCATCACACGCCGGGGATCGATTTCATGGGAGTGAGCGCGGCGTCGAGCCAGCCGGAGGTGTTCGCGGCGGCGGCGTTGGCGCTGGTGGCGGTCGCGTATTGGGGTCGGCGGGTTCGGATGGGATATGCGTGAGTCAGCAGGGTCCGGAGACGACCAGCACGGCCCAGCGGCCTTCATCCCCAAGCGGTATACTGTAGCGTTTTGGTAGCACCAGGAACTCTCGATCTGACGTTCCCTCACGAGAAAGGATCACTCTATGGCTTCCCCGGCAATTGATTTTGCGCGCAATAATCAGCAGCGTTTTCTGGGTGAACTGAAAGACCTGCTCCGCATCCCTAGCATCAGTACCCTGGAAGAACACAAAAGCGACGTGCAGAAGGCGGCAGATTTTGTTGCCAGCGAACTGCGACGAATCGGGATGGAGAATGTGGAGATCATCCCGACCAAGGGACATCCTCTTCTTTATGCCGACTGGCTGCATGCGGCGGGCAAGCCGACCGTCCTGATGTATGCGCACTACGATGTGCAGCCGCCCGATCCGGTGGACGAATGGAAAACGCCACCGTTTGAGCCGACCGAGCGCAATAACAATATCTATGCCCGTGGAGCGGTCGACGACAAAGGCCAGCTCTGGATGGAAGTAAAGGCGCTGGAGTCGCTGATGCAGGCGCACGGCGGCAAGCTCCCGATCAACGTGAAGGTTATTTTTGAGGGCGAAGAAGAAGTGGGGGGCGAGTCGATCGCAGAGTATGTCCGCAAGCAGAAGGCGAAGCTGAAGGCGGACTTTGCGCTGGTGTGCGATACGGAGTTGTTTGCGCCGGAGCTACCAACTCTGTGCGTCGGACTGCGCGGCCTGGTCTACACGGAGATTGAAGCGGTCGGGGCGAAAACCGACTTGCATTCCGGGATGTACGGCGGGGCGGCGCCAAATCCGCTGTTTGCGCTGGTGGAGATCATCAGCAAGCTGAAGGACTCGAAGGGAAAGGTGCTGATCCCGGGCTTCTACAGCAAGGTCAAAGCGCCGAGCAAAGACGAACTCAAGGCGTGGAAGCGGCTGCCCTTTAACGAAGAACATTATCGCAAGACGGAAGTCGGATCGAAGGTGCTGACGGGCGAACCGGGGTATTCGGTGCTGTACCGGACATGGGCGCGTCCGACGCTCGAAGTGCACGGCATGCCGGGCGGGTTCGTGGCTCCTGGGGCGAAGACGGTGATTCCGGCGAAGGCTTCGGCAAAGGTTTCGATGCGCATGGTGCCGAATCAGGATCCGGATGACATCCTGAAGCGCTACACGGCATTCGTCAAAAAGCACACGCCGAAGGGGATCGACATCAAGATCAAGGTCTGGAGCAAGGGTCCCGCTTGCGTGGTGGGAACCGACAACAAGTACATCAAGGCCGCGACCGAGGCCCTGCACGACACGTTCAAGAAGGATACGGTGTTTATCCGTTCCGGCGGGTCGATTCCGATCGTCACTGACTTCCAGGACGTGCTGAAGATTCCATCGGTGATGATGGGCTTCGGCCTGCCTGACGACAATCTGCATGCGCCCAACGAGAAGTTTCATATCCCGAATTTCCATCGCGGGATTGAGACGATCTGCCTGTTCTTTGAGAAGTTGGGCGGGTGAGGGCGGAAGAATCAAAAGCATGCACCGCGAAGGACACTAAGCTACACGAGGGAGAAGGTCAAAACCCTTTAACCACGGGGGACACAGAGGCTGCACTACGGGAAAGCTGAGAACCCGGTGCTCCCTGTGGTTAGGCCCTGTTCGAGACTTCTGAACCGCCACAATACTCGGCAATTTCGCGGCTTCAGGTAAAATAGGCAATCGGGGAATCTATGTCTGTGCCTACACAAAGGTTGGCTCTGTCGTGCTTGTTTCTGATGGTCACGCTGGTTTCAGCTCCGTGGCTGCAGTCGGAAGATGGGGGCGTTCCGCATTTCAATGCCGCTGCGCCGGCGAAGGGTGCCAAGCTTGAGCCCATCCTGACCAAGGACCAGCTGTGGGGAGAAAACGCGCAGTTTCCGTATCAGACACATGCGTATGAACTGGCTGCCAAGATTCCGAACGTGATCTATCAGATGCCCTGCTACTGCTACTGCGACCGCGGGATGGGGCACAACAGCCTGCACAGCTGCTTTGCCGGCACGCACGGCGCACAGTGTGGAACCTGTCTGAAAGAGCTTTACTACACGTACCAGATGAACAAGCAAGGCAAGACGGCGAAAGAGATTCGCGCCGGCATCATCAAAGGCGATTGGAAGCAGCTTGATCTGCAGACGGCTGCGAGCATCAATTGAAGAGCGCAGTTCTACTTTTCCAACGAGGCGGTGGAATGGCACAGAAAGTGACGGCGAAGAAACAAGCGGCCGAAGATCCTCAACAGACCCAGGCGGTACAGAATTACGAGGCGGGCATCAAGGCGCTGCAAGAACACAAGTTCGAGAAGGCCAAAGGCGCATTCCAGAAGGTGCTGGCGGGGCCCAATAAGTCGCTCTGCGATCGAGCCACGGTGCATATCCTGGCGTGCGACCAGCACCTGGAGAAGCCGGCTCTGCAGTTCAAGACGCCGGAGGAACATTTCGATTACTCGGTGTCGCTGATGAACACGGGCGACTATGTGGCCGCACGCGAGCATCTGGAAAAACTGCTCAAGCAACAGCCCAAGGCGGATTATGTTCTCTACGGACTGGCGGCGCTGAGTTGTTTGACCGGTCATGTGGAAGACGCATTGAAGACGCTGGACGAGGCGATTCACGCCAACCCGGCTCTGCGCTTCCAGGCGAGGAATGATTCCGATTTTCAGAACCTGGCGGAAGATCCGCGCTTTACCGAGTTGCTCTATCCCGATCCGGGCGCGGATGCGGCCGTGCCGCAGGAAGAATTGAACACCTACTAACCGGCTGATGTCCTTTGAGGTGCTGCATGGCCCGCCAGCAGCGCACGAAAACGTCTGACAGCACACAATCCGGCCCGCACGACCTTCGTGTGGTCGCGATCGGCGGGGGCACGGGACTTTCGACTTTGCTCAAGGGTCTGAAAGGCTATGTGCTGACGCCGGCGCTGGCCGCATCCGGCCAGACTGCAATTCGCGAACTGAATGGCGTGGTTACGGTGAGTGACGACGGCGGTTCCAGCGGACGTCTGCGCAAAGAGCTCAACATGCTGCCCCCGGGAGATATTCGCAACTGCATTGTTGCGCTCTCGGAAGACGAGGCTCTGCTGTCACGGCTGTTCCAGCACCGGTTTCAAAGAGGATCGGGGTTGGAGGGCCATAGTTTCGGGAATCTGTTTCTCGCGGCTTTGACCTCGATCACGGGCGACTTCGCCGAGGCAGTGCGGCTTTCGTCGGAGATTCTGCTTACCCGCGGACACATCTATCCGGCCACTTCGTCGAGCGTGGAACTGGAAGCGGCGATGGACGACGGTACGCGGGTGCGCGGCGAAACCAAAATCACTGCCAGCAAGGGCAAGATCCGGGAATTGTTCCTGGTCCCGGCGGAGGTCGAACCCCTTCCCCAGACGCTCGAGGCGATTGCCGAAGCCGACCTGGTCACGATCGGACCCGGTTCGCTGTTCACCAGCCTCATTCCCAACCTGCTGGTAAAAGGGATTGCCAAGGCGATTGTGGAATCGGCGGCGGTCAAGGTGTTTGTGTGCAATCTGATGACGCAGGCGAATGAGAGTCTAGGGTTGACTGCGGCGGACCATATCCGCGCGCTGAATGCACACGCGGGCGCCCAGTTGTTCGATTACGCGCTGATCAATCAGAAGGAAGTGTCGGCGGAGATGAAGGCCAATTACGCTTCGGAGGGTGCATCGCAGATTGTGGCCGATCTGGACGCCATCGAGGCACTGGGTGTGTGTCCAATTCAGGGCGACTACCTTGACGAGGGCGCAGTGGCGCGGCACGCTACCGACCGCGTGGCGCATGACCTGATGGCGTTGATGGCACAGGCTCCCGACCGGCAGGCGGCCTCGCGGTAACTCGTAGTCAGCAGCAGAGAGTCGGTACTTGTTGTCGATTGTCAGGAATCGACGGACGGCGAGCTAGCCCTGGGCCTCCAGGCAAGCTGTTGGGCTGCACAGTCACAGGTGTTCCGGTATATTGGCTCAGAATGGCGAAACGGACTGGCAGTACGACTGCTTCTTCTTCACGACGTCCTTCTCCCCGAGTGGCGATTGCGATCATGGCCGCAGGGAAAGGCACGCGGCTGAAATCCAAGCATCCTAAGGTTCTGCATGAGGTCGGCGGGAAGCCGATCCTGGCGCACGTGATTGCGACGGCGACTCAGGTCGTGCCGGCTCAGGATGTGTTCGTCATTATTGGGCACGAGGCTGACCGGGTTCGGGCGGCGGTGGGCGAGAGCGGGGTACAGTTTGTCCTGCAGGCGGAGCAGCGGGGGACGGGACATGCGCTAATGGTGGCGCAGGATGCGCTGGCTGCCTACGATCAGGTCATCGTTCTTTCGGGGGATGCTCCGCTGATCACGGCTGAGACCATCCGGAAGCTGAGCGCTTTGCATGACGCCCAGAACGCCACGATGACGTTACTCAGCGCAGAGCTCGCTAATCCGTACGGCTACGGACGGGTGATCCGAAAGAGCGCAAAGGGCGCCGAAGTACGGGCGATTGTGGAGGAGAAGTCGGCCAGCCCCCAGCAGAAGAGAATTCGCGAAATCAATTCGGGGTTCTATGTGTTTTCTGTCCCTGCGCTTTACGACCACATCGGCGGGCTGACCACAAAGAACGTGCATGGGGAATACTACCTTACCGACATGGCAGAAGTGTTGGCGCGCGCTCGCAAGAAGGTGGTGGCGATGAAGACGCTGGATGCCGGCGAGGTGCTGGGGACGAACACGCGAGCGGAAATGGTCGATCTCGACGCCAGCCTGCGGCTGGCGAAGTGCCGCGAACTCATGGTCGAGGGAGTGACGATCTACTATCCGCAGACCTGCGTGATCGACAGTGATGTTGAGATTGGCACGGACACCGTGATCGAGCCATTCGTGCAATTGTTGGGAAAGACGAAAGTCGGCTCCGAGTGCCGGATTCGCTCGTATAGCGTGATCAGGAATAGCGAGATCGGCGACAGCGTTTCCGTCCTGCCGGGGTGCGTCGTAGACGATTCGCGCATCGCGAATCGGGCCATTGTAGGACCGTACTCGCGTCTGCGCCCGGGTACCGAGATCGGTGAGGGTGCGCACGTCGGGAATTTTGTTGAAACGAAGCAAACCAAGCTGGGCAAGGGTTCCAAGGCCAATCACCTGACCTATCTGGGTGATTCCGAAATCGGTGAGGGCGTGAACGTTGGCGCGGGCACGATCACGTGCAACTACGACGGCAAGAACAAGTACAAAACCGTGATTGAGGATGGAGTGTTTGTGGGCAGCGATTCCATTCTCGTCGCGCCCATCACGATCGGACGTGGCTCCTACATCGCGGCGGCATCCTGCATCACAGAAGATGTTCCCCCCGAATCGCTAGCCCTGGGCCGGGCGCGGCAGACGGTGAAGGAAGGGTGGGCGCGGGAGAAGCGAGCAAGTCAAAAGTCAGAAGTCAAATTTCAGAAGTAAGACCTTCTTCCGTCA
>Ga0335076_10000575_pt1 | contig 34409 bp, 25 predicted proteins | sample Lox_Sample_25_FD_206717 | JGI IMG/M metagenome (GOLD analysis project Ga0335076, IMG submission 206717) | Soil microbial communities from Loxahatchee National Wildlife Refuge, Florida, United States - Lox_Sample_2.5 | ecosystem: Environmental > Terrestrial > Soil > Wetlands | place: USA...
GCCCCGAAGGGGTCGTCGAACACGGTGAAGCCGCGGTCCAGCCCGGACGGCCGGGCCACCGGGTAGGCGCCGATGAAGCCGGCCGTGTCCCATCCGTGGTCACGGAGCACCGACGCCAGGGTGGGGATCGTGGCCGCCAGCGGAGCAGAGAAGTTGTCCCGGATGCCGTGCTCGTACGGGTAGCGGCCCGTCATGATCGACGCGTGCGAGGGCCGCGTCTGGGGCACCTGCACGACGGCGTCTTCGACGAGGACGCCCTCGCGTGCCAGCCGGTCCAAGGTGGCCGTCTCCCCGGTCCGATAGCCGTACGCGCCGACGTGATCGGCGCGAAGAGTGTCGATGGTGACGAGGACGACGTTGGGAGCGCTGGCGACGGCCACCAGCAGGACAAAGACGAGGATCACGGCTCGATCATGAGCGGTCCAGCAAGACCGGTGTGGCGTAGGAACGAACGAACGGCCCCGGGGGCAATCCCCCCGGGGCCTTGGACGGAACTACGGAAGCGCCAAACGGTCAGAAGGCGAAGCGCGCGCCGAGACGGAAGATGCGCGGGCTCATGATCTCCTGGATCTGCTGGTACGTCGCGGCGCTGTTGACCTGGCGCCCTGCCTGCAGCGTGGTGTTGGCGTTGAACAGGTTGAACCCCTCTGCGCTGAGGGTGAGCGTCGCCGAACCCCCCAACTTGATGTTCTTGGCCAGTCGCATGTCGAAGTCCCACACGTCGTCGTAGCGGAGGGTTTCGACCGACGGGGTGGCCAGGACCTTGAGGGTCCCGTCTGCGCCCGCCCTCACGCTGATGTACTGTGGCTCGATCTGGCCCTGACGGCCGAAGAGCGCGGCCGACAAGTCGAGGCCCCAGGGGAGCTGATACAGCGTGTTGGCGTACACCTGCCACTTCGGGCTCGTGTAGAACGTCTGCGGCCCCGACCCCGCCGACTGGGCCGCCACGATGTCGTCGGTCAGGGAGTTGTTGGGCGTCGGGGTGGGGTTGCCCTGGGAAGCTGAGGAGGAGCCTGCGCCCGGGTTATTGGCAACGCCATTGACCGGGACCACGCCGCTGTCGTAGTGCTGCTTGTACAGGTTGTAGGTGAAGGCGACGCGCCCCATCCATTTGTTCGACATGCGCTTCGTCAAGGTCACGTCGACACCGTTGAAGTTCGTGCTGTAGCCGGGCTGGTTCGTCAGGAAGCGGCCGCCGTTGCCCGCGCTGACGAGAGCACTCGGTGGGGCGTACGCAACGACGGTGTAGCCGTGCGAGGTCACCGGCGGCAACGCCGTGTACTGGTTCGGCTGGATGATCGGGCACGTGCCCGCGGTCGTATTCGCGGGGTCGCTGCAAGGGGCGGCGAGGCGCGGATAGTAAGCGTAGTCGGTGTTCTTGCGCCAGACGTACGCCACCCCCACCGAGAAGTTGGGCGCCAGCTCGTGGTCGATACCGCCGATGATCTCGTCGGAGTGTATGGGCTTGAGGTTCCGGTCGATCGCGTTCGGCGTGTTGGCCGAAGACGGACTGCCGGGGTTGACGCCACCGTAGCTGTACTGGAATTGGTCGAGCAGGACCTCGTTGGGCTGGACGAACTTGTCTCCGTTGAGGTCGTTCCACGAGTAGGCGAAGGCGCCGGCGGCCACCGGGTTGATGTTCGTCACGACGCCGAACGCGAGCTGCTGCGCGTAGCGGGCGTAGGAGAGCCGCCCCACGGTCTTCTGCGCCTCGTCGAAGGCATAGCTGAGGCCCACGCGGGGCGAGAGGTCCTTCCAGTCGACGACGTACGAGCTGTCGCCGGCGTAGGTCAGGGCCGGCAGGACGTCGGGAAGGCCCGCATTCGCGGGAACCGTGGCGGCGTCGTTCTTGGCCCGCTGCTGGTCGAAGCGCAAGCCGACGTTCGCGGAGAAGCGCTTCTTGGTGTAGGTGTCGCCCAGGTAGAAGGAGAGGTAGTTACCCTCGTAGTTGGACAGACCGTCGCGGTGCACATCGGCGTTGTTTGCGCCGCCGCCGGTGCCAGGACCCTGGAACTTGCCCGCGATCCCGTTGCCGTTGTAGTGGGTCTGGGTCGTGGACGTGACCGCGCGGTAGCCGAACCCGAACTTCAGCTCGTTGGCGCCGCCCGCGCCCTGGAAGAAGTAGCTGCCGTCGACGTTAAGGGTCTTCTGCGGGCGAGTCTGGGTGATCGAGGCGTAGCTGCCGATCGCATTGCCGCCGGCGTAGTCGTACGTGTAGCTCTGGTCCGGACCGCCGGCGGCCAGCAACCCGAAGCCGGTGTTGTAGTACGCCGCCTTGGCGGACAAGAAGAAGTTGGGGGAGAAGGTGTGGTCGACCTGCAGCTTCCAGAACCCGTGCGGGCGGCTGTCCACGTACAGGTTGCCCTGGTTCCACACGAAGGAAGGCGTCTCGTTGAGGCCGAACGCGCTGCCCACCCCCGTCAGGCGACCCGTCTTCTCTTTCTTCCCGTCGAACCAGTAGCCGGAGACCATCGTGTTCGCCGAAGCCTGCCAGTTGATCTTCGCGTTGTAGGAGGTGAGCGTGGTCAGGTCCTTGCCGCCGTTGAGGTGGAAAAGGTCCAGCTGCTGGCGTCCCCAGGTGCCGTAGAACCACAGCTTGTCCTTGAGTATCGGGCCCCCCAGCTCGCCGCCGTAGTCCTGGATCTTGGTGATCTGATCCGCGTTGTCTTTGAAGGAGCCGTCAGGGTTCTCGAGGCGCGGGTCGTGCGCGAGCGAGCTTGGCAGGTTCGAGGACTGCAGGTTGTCGTCCGCATAGAGGAAACGGGCGCCGCCGTGGAACTTGTTGGTGCCGCGTCTCGTCACCAGGTTGATGCCGATTCCGGCCGACTGCACGCTCAGGTCGTTGCCGCCGGTGGTGACGCCAATCTCCTGGAAGGCGTCGAAATCGAAGTAGCTCGGGGAGGCGCCGGTTGCAGACATGTCGGTGATCGCGACGCCGTCGAGGTTCCACGTCCCGTCGCCGGTCACGGAGCCGTGGCCGCCGAACCCGGCCTGCTGGCCGTTGTTGTTGCCGGCGATGTTGACGCGGTCGACCATCACGCCGGGGACGTTCTTCAGGACGCCCCACGGGTCACGGGGGTTCGGCATCTTCTCCAGCTCGTCCGCGACCATCGTGGTGGAGGTGCCGCGCTTTTTCACGTCGACGAGCGGCGATTCGGCGCTGACCTCGACCGTCTCTTCGACCGCCGCCACCTTCATCGCGAAGGGCAGGTTGAGGTTCTCACCCGTCGTCACCCTAACCTCGCGCGTCATCTTGGCGAAGCCGCTGATGGCCACGGTGACTTTGTAGTCCCCGTAGTCCACGGAGAGGAAGCGGAATTCCCCGCCCGCGTCGGTCGTGGTGGAGCGGGTGCCGAAGTCACCCGACAGGGTGACGCTCGCGCCCGGCAGGACGGCGCCCTGCGGGTCGGCCACCTTACCGTAGATGTTGCCCGTCGATCTCTGTGCGAACGCTGGTGCCACGGCGAAGAACAGGCCGAGCCCCAGATAAAGGATTCGTCTCATGTCGCCAACCCCCTTTCGAGGTCTCTGCTCGTGTCGTTACACTGGGTGCAGGGTCCGTTTGTGCAAACGGCGGGCCAGCAGCATAGAACTCAGTTTGAGCTGTTTGAGCCGATAAGGACGGCCCATAACATCAATTTTTCAAGACAATTACGCGCCTTTCGATCCGACGCCGACAGGCCTCGTCTAGACTTCGTTGGCCCAGCCAATCCAACCGGCTGGAGAACGATGCAGGCGCCTTGGATCTTGGGCCCGCTTCTTGAGCCCCATCGGCTGAATGAGCGCCCGGCCGGCGCTGTGTAGAATGGACTAGTTGGCACGCCGGAGGCCGATACAACCGGGACCTCGGGCCGAGCGAAGCGAAGGGCCCGCATCGGGTCCGTCGAAGCGGCGCCGGCGCGTTAGCACCCCGTTGGCCCTGCTCGCGACGGTGGTGTGCGCGCTCGGCGTCGTCGTGTTCGGCGTCCTCCGCCCCCCGATACGCCGTGACCCCGGCCTCTCGGTCCTCCTCGTCACGATCGATACGCTCCGCTCCGACGCCCTCGGCTGCTACGGCCGGAAGGGCGCTGAGACGCCGTGGATCGACCGCCTGGCCGAGGGAGGTGTGCGTTTCGAGCAGGCCCACGCCCACAACGTGGTGACCCTCCCGTCCCACTCCAACCTGCTCAGCGGGCGCTACCCGCTGGAGCACGGTGTGCGCGACAACACCGGCTTCCGCTTCCCCGCGACCCAGCCGACGCTCGCCACCCTGCTGAAGGCGGGCGGCTGGCAGACGGGAGGGTTCGTGAGCGCGTTTCCCCTGGACTCCCGCTTCGGCCTCGACCGCGGCTTCGACGTCTACGACGACCGGCTCGGGGGCACCGAGACCACGACGGCATTCCTGGTGCCGGAGCGAAAAGGGACGAAGACGGTCGCCGCGGCCCGTGCGTGGCTGGAGAAGGTACGCGGGCAGCGCTTCTTCGCCTTCGTCCACCTCTACGAGCCGCACTTCCCGTATCTACCGCCGGAGCCCTTCGCCTCCCGCTTCAAGTCCGAGCCCTACCACGGCGAGGTGGCCGCCGCCGACGCCGCCCTGGGGCCGCTGCTCGAGCCGATCCTGGCTGCCGGCCGCGCGTCGCGCACGCTCGTGGTGCTGACCAGCGACCACGGGGAGTCCCTCGGCGAGCACGGCGAGGACACCCACGGTGTCTTCGCCTACGAGGCCACTCTCCACGTGCCCCTGATCTTCTACGGACCGGGGCTCTTCTCTCACCGGGTCGTCAGCACCCCCGTGCGGCACATCGACGTCGTACCCACCGTCCTCGACGCCCTGGGGCTGGCGATCCCGAAGGATCTCCCTGGCCGCAGCCTGCTGCCGCTGATCGACGGGCGGGGGGCGGCGCCCACGGAGTCCTACCTCGAAGCCCTCAGCTCGTCGCTCAACCGGGGCTGGGCACCGCTGCACGGCGTCCTCGACCGCGACCTGATGAAATACGTCGACCTGCCGATCCCAGAGCTGTACGACCTGCGCCACGACCCAGCCGAGCGGCAAAACCTGGCCGCTTCCCGCCCGGGGGACCTGGACCGCCTGCGCGTCCTGCTCGGGCGCGTGAGCACGGGCGACGTGGGCGTGGGGGCGCGTGTCCGGGAGGAGGAGGCCACCCTGGAGCGCCTGCGCGCTCTAGGCTACATCGGAGGTCCCGAGGCAGTACAGAAGCAGCGCTACACGGTTGGCGACGACCCCAAGCGACTGATCGAGATCGACGGCCGCATCCGCGACGTGGTCACCCTCTACCGCGCCGGCGACTACGACGGCGCCCTGGCGATCTGCGAGGAGAACATCCGCCGCCGGCCCACGATGCTCCTCTCCTACCTGCAGCTCGCCTACCTGCAGCGCATGCGGGGCCGGCTGGACCTCGCAGTCCAGGCCGCGAAGCAGGCGGTGGACCTGCAGCCTCTCGACAGCGAGGCGATCTCGCTTTACGGCACCTACCTGACCGAGGCGGGACGCTCCCGCGAGGCGGTGACGTTCCTGGGTCCGTACGTGAGGAACACGAAGGCGGACATCGACGTGCTCACCGCGCTCGGGATGGCTCAGGCGGCGCAGGGACAGCGAGACGAGGCCCTCGCGACCTTCGCCCGCGCCCGGGAGGAAGACCCGTCCAACGCGATGGTCCTCGTCAACGCGGGGACGGTCTACCTCATGGCGGGGGACCGGGTGCGGGCGCGGCAGGCGTTCGAGGCGGCCCTGGACATCGACGAGGAGGTGGCCCGGGCCCACAATGGCCTTGGGGTGATCGCGGCCCAGGAGGGGCACGTCGACGAGGCGGTGGAGCGGTGGAAGCGCGCGGTGACGCTCAACCCGCAGGACTACCAGACCCTGTTCAACCTCGGCACCACCCTGCGGAAGCTGCGCCGGGAGGCGGAGGCGCGACCCTACCTGGAGGCCTACCTGAAGGCGGCGCCGGTGGCGCTGGAGGGGCGCGACATGGCGCGGGTGCGATCCTGGCTCGCCGGTTCAGCGCCTTGAGACCTGGCCGGGCAACGGTCGCGCTGGCGCTGCTGCTGGCGGGCTGCCGCTCTCGCCCGCCCGAGACCTGGCCGGAGGCGTCCGTGGTGCTGGTCTCCATCGATACGCTCCGCGCCGATCACCTGCCCCTCTACGGCTACTCGCGTGGCTCGACGCCGACCATCGACGCCCTCGGGCGCGAGGGCATCGTGTTCGACAGTGTCTACAGCCACTGCCCGCTGACGCTGCCCGCCCACGCCTCGATGCTGACCGGCCTCATCCCCCCGCACCACGGGGTCCACGACAACGCGGGGTTCACCCTGAAGCCGGGGACGCGCACGCTCGCCGCCCGCTTTCACGACTCGGGGCGTGCCACCGGGGCCGCCGTCTCCGCCTTCGTGCTACGCCGCGCTACCGGCATCGCTCAGGGCTTCGACCGGTACGATGACGAGATCGTACAGGACGCCTCGCTCGAGGACATGGGAGAGCAGCAGCGGGACGGTGCGACCGCGGTGGCGTCCCTGCTCGGCTGGATCGAGGCCCAGCGCGACCGCCGGTTCTTCGCGTTTCTGCACCTATACGAGCCGCATACGCCCTACGCTCCGCCCTCACCTTACCGGGAGCGCTTCGCGGACCGCCCCTACGATGGTGAGATCGCCTACGCCGACGAGCTGGTCGGCCGACTGCTGGCGCCGCTGCGGGCCAAGGGCGCCCTCGACAACACCGTGGTGGCGGTGACCGCGGACCACGGCGAGGGGCTCGGCGAGCACGGCGAGCAGGAACATGGCTTCTTCCTCTACCGGGAGACGGTGAGGGTGCCCCTGGTCCTGAGGCTGCCGGGGGCGGCGCACGCCGGCCTGCGCGTCTCAGCCACCGCGGCGCAGGTGGACCTGCCGGCGACGCTTCTAGACCTCGTCGGCGTCCCCGCCGCGGGCATGGACGGCGTGTCGCTGCGACCCGCGATCGCGGCGGGCCGCGGGCCTGGCCGCTCCGTCTACTCCGAGACTTTTTTCCCCCGTTACCACTTCGGCTGGAGCGAGCTGCTGTCGGTCACGGAGAGCCGGTTTCGCTACGTCCGAGCCCCCCGGCCCGAGCTGTTCGACGAAGCCGCGGACCCGAACGAGACGAAGAACGTGAGCGGGGAGCACTCGGCGGCCCTCCAGTCGATGAACGCGTGGCTGGACACGCAGGTGCGCGTGGGCGAGGTCGCCGGGCCGGCGAAAGTCGATCTCGAGGTGATGGAGAAGCTGCAGGCGCTCGGCTACGTCGGAGGGGGTGGACCGGCAGCGGTGGCCGCGGGGCCGCTCGCCGATCCCAAGGACAAGGTCGCGGTGTTCGAAGCGTACAAGAGCGCGCTCGTCTTGCGTCGCGAGGGCAAGGACGCCGAGGTGGTGAGCGCGCTACGCGCGGTGGTGGCAGACAGCCCCGGCATGGTCGACGGCTGGCAGACCATGGGACTGGCCCTGGCGCGTCTGGGCCGGTTCCGGGAGGCCGTGCAGGCGCTGGAGACGGCGCTCCGGCTGGACCCGTCGCGGGGGGCTGTGCACCTGGCGCTGGCCAAGGTCTACGAGGTCACGGGCCAGGCCGGCCCCCTGGAAGCTCACGCGCAGGCCGCCGCGCTCACCGCGCCGGGAGAGGGCTACGAGATCCTGGCCACGCTGAAGCTCGCGCAGAACCAGCCGGCCGCGGCGGCCGATGCCGCGCGCAGGAGCCTGGCGGCCGATCCCGGCCGGGTCCTGGGGCACTACGTGCTGGCAGTGGTCGCCCAGCGCGCGGACCGCTGCGACGAGGCAGTGCCCGAGTTCCAGAAGGCCGCTGCGGCTCAGCGCCTGCACAAGGGTCTCGTCGTGCGCGGCCTCCACTCCGGGCTCGGCGACTGTTTCGCGCGCGCGGGGCGGGAGGCCGACGCCGAGAAGGAGTTTCGGGCGGAGATCGACGCGCTGCCGTACACGACAGACGGTCGGGTCGGCCTGGCGGCGCTCTACCGCTCACAAGGTCGCGACGCCGAGGCCCGCTCGGTGCTCGAGGGTGTGGTGACGGCGAACCCGCGGGCCGGGGCCGACGAGTACGCGACGGTCGTCCGCGCCTTCGGCGTGCTGGGTGACGCGGCGGCGGCTCGGGCCTGGACCGCCCGCGCCCACGCCCGCTTCCCTGCGGATCGCCGCTTCCGGTAAGACGGCGGCCCGACCGGTCGCTACTACTCCGTCTCGAAACAGCTCCGCTCGGGATGGCAGCCTTCGGGGCTGCACGGCAGGTCGTCGGGGCCGATCACCGTCGCGGTGAGCGAGCACCAGTACTGGGCGGTCGGCGACGAGACGCGCAGGTTCACGTGCTCCCGCCCGACGACGTAGTACATCTTCGTCCGCAGCCGGCGGCAGACCGGCGCCTCGTCGGTCTGCTTCGCGGGCTCGGCCGTCCCCGGAGCTTCGTTCGCGTCCATGGCGTTCCTCACGCGAGAGCGGCGACCGTGCGGCGCACCAGCGTCGCCACCAGGTCGACCTTGTAGCCGTTGTCCGTCATGGGCTGCGCCCCGACGACCGCGGCCTTGCCCGCGGCCTCGGCGCTCGCGGCGCCGACGGGCTTGCCGACGAGCGCCTGCTCGGCCGCCGCCGAGCGCCACGGGATCGGCGCCACCTGGCCGAGCACCACGCGCGCGTCCTTCACGAGCCCGGCCTCGGCCTTGATCGCGATCGCCGCGGAGACGAGCGGCCAGTCGAAGGCCGCGCGCTCGCGGATTTCGTAGTAGGCGGACTTCCAGCCCTTCGCCGGGGGCACGCGGATCTCCAGCAGCACCTCGCCCGGCTGAAGCACGTTCTCGCGCGTCGGGTCCTTCTCGGGCAGCACGAAGAACTCGGAGGCCGGCACCGTGCGCGGGCCCTTCGGCCCGTCGAGCACGAACGACGCGCCGTAGGCGACGAGCGGCACCGCGGCGTTCGAGGGGTGCGTCGGAAACGACGGCCCGCCGCCGAAGATCACGTGGTAGCGGTTCTCGCCCGCGATCGCGAAGCAGGTAGAGCCGCCCTTCTTGAGGCACTTGTAAGACTCGAGGCGGTAATACCAGCAGCGCGGCCGCTGCAGCAGGTTGCCGCCGACGGTCGCGACGTTCCGGACCTGCGGCGAAGCGGCCTCGCCGCAGGCGCGCGCGAGCGCCGGGTGGCTCGCGCGTCCGCCCTCGTGCGCGGCGAGCTTCGCGAGCGTGACGAGCGCGCCGATCCGGAGCGACCCGTCGGGCTCGACCGTGATGCGGTCGAGCCCCGGCACCGACTTCAGGTCGACGAGCCGCGGAGGCTCGACGAGGTGCTCCTTCAGGTGGTCGACGAGGTCGATGCCGCCGGCCTTCAGCACGCTGCCCGCCTTCTCGGCGGCGAGCTCGCGCGCCTGCGCGGCGCTCTCGGCGCGCACCATTTCGAAGCGGTACATGGCTCAGGCCCTCCGTGCCTCGGACAGGGCCTGCAGCACCCGGTCCGGAGTGAGCGGCAGCTCGCGGATGCGCGCGCCGGTCGCGTTGAAGACGGCGTTCGCGACCGCGGCCAGCGTCGGCACGATCGGCGGCTCGCCGATGCCGGCGGTCGAGGTGTTGTTCCCGAGGTTGGCGACCGGCGTCAGGATCGACTCGGCCTCGAACATGTCGGCCGGCGCGAGGATCTTGTACCACTCCATGTTGGGGTTCACCATCGTGCCGACGTTGCGGTCGAGCACGCGGTTCTCGAAGAGCGCCCACGAGGCGCCCTGGATCATCGCGCCCAGCACCTGGCTCTGCGTGGTGAGCGGGTTGACCGGCAGCCCGCAGTCGTTGACCGACACCATCTTCACGACGCGCACGACGCCCGTCTCGGTGTCCACCTCGACCTCGGCGAACTGCGTGCCCGCGAGGTCGCCGCGGAAGGTCTCGAACTGCCTGGCGCGCTTCGCGAGGCAGTCGATCGACTCGCCGCTCATCTTCGCGGCCGCCTGCTTGAAGCCGATCGACTTCGCCGGGTCGCTGCGCGCGAAGATCCGGCCGCCGCCGACGTCGAGATCGGCCGCGCTCGCGCCGAGCTGCGCGGCCGCCAGCTCGACGAGCTTCGCGCGCGCCTGGCTCGCGGCGAGGCGCACGGCCGGCGCCACCGAGTTGGTCGTGGTGCTGCCGCCGGAGCCGGGGCCCTCGGGGAACTGCGTGTCGCCGAGCCGGAGCGTCACGTCCGAAGGCTCGATGCCGAGCTCCTCGGCGGCGACCACCATCATCGCCGTGCGGTAGCCGCTGCCGATGTCCTGGCAGCCCGTGATCACCTCGACCGAGCCGTCGCGGTGGATGCGCACCTGCGCGCTCGTGTTCTCGGAGGCGAAGACGTACCAGTTGCCGTTCGCCATCCCGAGCCCGCGGGCTTTCCCTGAGCGGGAGGGAGCTGCGCCGCTCCCCCCCGGGCCCCCCCCGCCTCCGCGCCGGAGTGAATCCGGCGCTGCGGCGAGCTTGTGGCTCTCCGACCAGCTGCCCCAGTTGCCGGTCGACATGTCGCCGGCCTTCTTGTTGCGGCGCTCCCAGCCGATCGCCTTCACTCCCGCGTCGTACTGCGCGAGCCGCACCGGGCTCGCCTCGTTCTTGCGCCGCAGCTCCACCGGGTCGATGCCCAGCTTCTCGGCCAGCTCGTCGATCGCCGACTCGAGCCCGAACGCCCCCTGCGAGTGGCCGGGCGCGCGCAGCGGCGCCGCCGGCCCGGCGTTCGTGAAGACGTCGTACTCCTCGATCTTGAGGTTCGGGTTCTTGCCGTGGAGCGCGCCCGCCGGTCCCGCCGTGCCCGCGCCGCCGGCGATGCCCGCCGAGCCCCACGACTGGTAGTGCAGCGCCGTGATCGTGCCGTCCTTCTTCGCGCCGACCTTGACGGTCATGAGCGCGCTCGGCGCGTTGCCGGTGCAGAGGTGCTCCTGGTGGCGGTCGAGGAACAGCTTTACGGGCGCGCCCGCGAGCTTCGCGAGCCGGCACGCGACGACCGAGAACGCGCTGCCCGTGGCCGAGGGCCCGAGCTTGCTGCCGAAGCCGCCGCCCATGTGCTCGCACAGCACGCGCACGTTCTTGCGGTCGATCCCGAGCGCCTCGGCGACGCCTTCGCGCACCGCGAAGATCGCCTGGGTCGAGGAGTGGATCGTGAGCTGGTCGCCCTCCCAGGACGCGATCACGCCGTGGGTCTCGAGCGGCACGTGCGTGTGGACGGGGCAGTAGTAGCTCGCCTCGTGCACCACCTCGGCCTCGGCGAAGCCCTTCTCGACGTCGCCGCGGTTCGAGCGGCTCGCGCGCGGCCCCGCGACGTTGCCGTTCCGCGGCAGCTCGCGCGGCGTCGGCATGCGGTCCATGTCGTAGACGCGCGCGGCGCCCGGCTTGATCGCGTCGCGCAGCTCGTGCGTGAACGGGCGCTCCTTGTAGCGGACCTTCACGAGCCGCGCCGCGTCCCGTGCCACGTCCGGGGAGACGGCCGCGACCGCGGCCACGTCCTGCCCCGCGAAGCGCACGACGCGCGAGTCGGTGGTCCAGACCGCCTTCACGCCGGGCAGCGCCTCGGCCTTCGAGGTGTCGATCTCCAGGATCTCGGCCGCGGGCACGCTCGCGCCGACCATGCGGCCGTAGAGCATGCCGGGCAGCTTGATGTCGTAGGTGTACTTCGCTCGGCCGGTGACCTTGAGCGGCGCCTCGACGCGCGGCCGCGCCTTGCCCATCGCCCGGAACCTCGGCAGGTCGTCGAGGTCCCAGGGCTTGATGTCGCTGGCGAGCGGCTTCACCTCGAGCGCCTGCGGCGAGCCGGGCAGGCCCGCCTTGGCCGTGATCGTCCGGGTCGGCTCGGGCTTCGGTTCCTGCGGCATGGCCTAGCTCCTGTGGGACGGCGTCTTCGCCTGCGCAGCGGCGTGGACGGCCTCGAAGATGCGTCCGTAGGTCCCGCAGCGGCAGATGTTGCCCGCGAGTCCGGCCTTCACCTCTTCGAGCGTCGGGTGCGGGTTCCGAGCCAGAAGCGCGGTCCCCGCGACGATGAAGCCCGGCGTGCAGAAGCCGCACTGCATCGCGTCCTTCTCGACGAAGGCGGCCTGGAGCGGGCTCATCTTCTCGGGCGTGCCGATGCCCTCGACGGTCGTGATCTCGTGGCCAGAGGCGTCGGCCGCCAGCATCAGGCACGAGGCGATCGGCGCGCCGTCGAGCAGCACCGTGCAGGCGCCGCAGCCGCCGCGCTCGCACACCGGCTTGCAGCCGGTGAGGTCGAGCTCGTTCCTGAGCGCCTCGAGCAGCGTCACGCGCGGCTCGACGCTCAGCGTCCGCAAGGCCCCGTTCACCTTCAGGTTCAGCGGTACGGGCCCCGGGCCGAGGACGGCCGGCGCGGCCGCGGCGGGCTCGGCGGCGCCCGCGAGCGTGGTCGCCGCCGCAGAGACGCCGGCCGACCGGAGGAAGCTGCGGCGCGAGAACGCAGGCGACTCATGCCCCTCGTGGTCGGGGGGCGGCGGGAGTCTGCGGGCCATCGGCGCACCTCACCTTCTGGCTGTAGACCGAGATTCTGTGGCGCGCGCGAAGCCGCCGTCAAGATAGGCGGCATCGGCTCGCGCGATTCTCCGCGCGCGAGTCGTTCAGACGGCTGAATGCGCGCTTCGATCGATGTGAACAAATGTCACGCGAGGATCCGGCCGTCGGCTCGCGGCGTCATAATGGCGACCATGGCCCAGGTGCAGGCGGAGTCGAGCCTCGTCGGCCGCACGCTCGGCGCCTACCGCGTGCTCGAGTCGATCGGCTCGGGCGGCATGGGGCAGGTCTATCTCGCCGAGGACCCGCGCCTCGGCCGCCGCGTAGCGCTCAAGGTGCTGCCGGCCGAGACGGCGTCCCACGCCGAGAAGCTCGCGCGCTTCGAGCGCGAGGCGCGCGCGATCGCGTCGCTGCGTCACCCCGGCATCGTGATGCTGCACTCGATCGAGGAAGCAGAAGGGCTGCGCTTCATCACGATGGAGCACGTCGAGGGCGAGACGCTCAGCAAGGCGATCCCGCAGCGCGGCTTCGCGACCGAGCGCTTCCTGTCGCTCGCGATCGCGCTCGCCGACGCGGTGGCGGCCGCGCACCGCCAGGGCATCTTGCACCGCGACCTCAAGCCCGAGAACGTGATGCTGACGCCGGACGGCCGGCTCAAGGTGCTCGACTTCGGCCTCGCCAAGCGCGACGACGCGCTCGTCGAGGACCGCACCACGAAGGAGACGCAGTCGGTCACGCAGGACGGCCGCATCGTGGGCACGGTCGCCTACATGTCGCCCGAGCAGGCGCAGGGGCTGCCCGTCGACAACCGCTCCGACATCTTCTCGCTCGGGATCCTGCTCTACGAGATGGCGACCGGCGAGCGGCCGTTCCGCGGCGGGACCAACCTCTCGGTGCTGTCCTCGATCCTGAAGGACACGCCGCGCTCGGCGAGCGAGCTGCGCGACGACATCCCGAAGCCGCTCGCGCGCATGATCGAGCGCGCGCTCGAGAAGCGGCCCGAGGACCGCTACCAGTCCGCGACCGACCTGCGCCGCGACCTCGAGGACCTGAAGCGCGACGTCGACACGGGCGACCTCGCGCTCCGCACCACGGCGGGCCGCAAGCGCCTGGTGGCCGCCGCCTCGGCCGGCCGGCGCTGGGCGCTGCCGTTCGCCGCCGGAGCGGCGCTCGTCGTGCTCGCCGCCACGGCGTTCGTGCTGCTGCAGGGCCGCGCGCCGGCGAGCGCGGGCGACGGCCGCCGCTCGCTCGCGGTGCTGTACTTCGAGAACATGACGGGCGACCCGAGCATCGACTGGCTGCGCACCGGCCTCACCGACATGCTGGTGACGAACCTCTCGCAGTCGCCCGAGCTGCGCGTGCTGAGCACGCAGCGCCTCTACCAGATCCTCGACGAGAGCGGCCACCGCGACGACCGGGCGCTCTCGGGCCAGGTGGTCGCGAACGTGGCGCGCCAGGCGCAGGCCACGACCGCGCTCGTGGGCAGCTTCGTGCGCGCCGGCGACAAGATCCGCATCCACGCGAGCCTGCAGGACCCGCGCAGCGGCGAGGTGATCGCGTCGGAGCGCGTCGAGGGCGATCCCGAGGCCGGCCTGTTCGCGCTCGTGGACGACCTGACCGCGCGGCTCCGCAAGCAGCTCGAGACGCCGTCGCTCGTGCGCTTCGCGGCCGCCGAGAAGAAGGAGAAGAAGCTGCAGGAGGTGACGACGGCCTCGCTCGACGCGTACAAGGCCTACGCCGAGGGCAGCAAGCTGCACGAGCGCCTGCAGGAGCGCGAGGCGAAGGCGTACTTCGAGAAGGCGGTCGAGGCCGACCCGAGCTTCGCGATGGCGCTCGCGAAGCTCTCGGTGGTCTCGGCCAACCTGGGCGACATCGACAAGGCGCGCTACTACTCGGCGAAGGCCCTCGACAAGGCCGAGTCGCTGCCGCCGGGCGAGCGCTACTACATCGAGGGGCGCCACTACTCGCTCGACCCGAGCTCGGCCGAGAAGGCGGTGGCGGCCTACCAGAAGGCAGTCGACGCCGCGCCCGACCACACCGCCGCGCGCAACAACCTCGCGCAGGCGCTGATCGACCTGCACCGTTACCCCGAGGCGCTCGTGCACCTCGAGGAGCTGCGCCGGCGCGGCTTCGCCTTCCCCGGCAGCTACGCGATCCTGGCCGAGACGTACCTGGCGACGGGCCAGCCCGAGAAGGCGCGCGAGGCGCTCACCTCGTACGTCGCCGCGCACCCCGACAGCAACGCAGGGCTCGAGAACCTCGGCTTCTTCGAGCTCAACCAGGGCGAGACCGACGCGGCGCTTCAGGCCTTCGACAAGGCCGCGGCGCTCGCTCCGTCGGAGACCGCGAAGGTCGAGATGGGCCGCGCCGTGGCCCACGCGCTGCGCGAGGAATGGCCGGAGGCCGAGGGCTGCGCCAAGCGCATGATGGAGTCGCACGACCCGCGCGAGCGCTGGCAGGGCGGCGCGACACTCGCGATCGCGAGCCTCTACCGCGGGGACGTGGGCGAGGCGCGGCGGCTCGCGTCGGAGGGCGCGCGCACCGCGGGCAGCTCCTACGAGAGGATCTCGGCGCGGCTCTTCCGCGCGCGGCTCGAGGCCGACCTGGGCCGCCACCGCGAGGCGCTGGCCGAGGCCGACCGCGTGGTCGCCGAGCCGGACGCCGAGCCGAAGCTCGTCGCGCGCGGCAACGGCATGCGCGCGCTCTCGCTCGCGCGCATGGGCCGCGGCCGGGAGGCGGCCGAGAGCCAGGCCCGGGTGGAGGCCTTCCTCGCGACCGTGCCGCGCGTGATCGGCGAGCCTTCGCGCCTGCAGCTCCAGGGCGAGCTCGCGCTCGCTCGCGGCGACAACGGCGCGGCCCGCGAGGCGCTGCTGAAGGCCGCGGCGCTGCTGCCGCCGAAGGCGGTCTCGATGGACGACGCCCCGGTGGAGATCCAGTTCTCGCTCGGGCAGGCGGCGCTCGCCGCGGGCGACGAGCAGGCGGCGCGCCAGGCGCTCGCGTACGTGGTCGAGGCCGGACCGCAGCGGATCAGCACGCCGATCCCGTACGTGCGCAGCCTCGCGCTGCTCGCGTCGCTCGAGGACAAGCAGGGGCGCGCCCCCGAGGCGCGCAAGCTCTACGAGCGCTATCTCAGCTACTGGAAGCACGGCCAGATCGACCGCGTCGAGGTGGCCCGCGCCGGCCAGCGCCTGGCCGCCCTGCGCTCGCGTCCCGCCGCCTGATCGCGCGGCCGGGCGGCGCCTATTTTGCCGGCGCCGGCTTCCGGTCGAGCTCCTCTATCGTCGCCGTGGAGGCCGGCCGCTCACGCTGCAGCCGCGCGGCGACCGCCTGGCGGGCGCGGCGAGCGTGGCGAGCGCGAGCGCGGCGGCATGCGCGGAGAGTCGAAGGGCGGATCGAGGCATGGCGCCTTTCCATCACGATCCGCCGCGCTGCGGGATGCGTGTCTCTCCGATAGACTGGCGGGATGTCCGAGGCCGCTGCACCCGCGAAGGCGAGCCGCCGCCGACTGCTGCCCTGGATCTCGCTCGTCGTCGTGTGGCTGGTCTGGGGCTCGACCTACCTCGCGATCCGCGTGCTGGTGCACGAGGCGCCGCCGCTCATCGCTGCCTCGAGCCGCTTCTTCTGCGCGGGCCTGCTGATGGGCGGGATGGCGCTCTTCATCGACCGGCGGCACGGCTGGCCGACGCGGCAGCAGTGGTTCGACTACTCGCTCGTCGGGGTGCTGCTGCTGACCATCGGCAACGGGCTCGTGATGTGGTCCGAGCGCATCGTTCCGAGCGGCACCGCGGCGCTCATCGTCGCGACCGTGCCGGTCTGGATCCTGGTGCTCGAGGGGCTGCGGCCGCACGGCGAGCCCTGGACCCTGCGCGTCTGGGCCGGCACCGCCATCGGTCTCGCGGGCGTCGCGCTCGTCGCGCGCCCGGGTGCGGGCATGAGCTCGGGCCACTGGCTCGCGATCCTCGGGTTGCAGGTCGCCTGCATCGCCTGGACGCTCGGATCGCTCTACGCGCAGGCGGTGCCGCGCAAGCTCCCGCTCGCTTCGGCGGCGGCGATCGAGATGCTCGCCGGCTCGCTCGCGCTCGGCTTCGCGTCGCGGATCTTCGCCGAGGACGCCTCGCGGCTGAGCGCGGTCTCGCCGCGCGCGCTGGGCGCCTTCGCCTACCTGATCGTGTTCGGCTCGCTCGTGGGCTTCACGGCGTTCGCGTTCTGCCTGAACGAGCTTCCTGCGACCACGGTCGGCACGTACGCTTACGTCAACCCGGTCGTGGCCGTGTTCCTCGGCTGGCTGATCCTCGGCGAGTCGCTCACGCCCGGGCTGCTGGTGGGCGGCTCGCTGATCGTGCTGTCGGTCGTGCTCACGACGCTGCGCAAGCGGCGCTGAGTCCGCGCGGCGCCACCGGTCGTGGTGCCACCGCTAGTGGTGCTACTCGAGCCGCCGGGCTGCCACGAGTAGCGCGACACCGCTCATCGCGAGCGCCTCGAAGATCGCCGAGGTCTCGCCCGGCACGCCGAGATCGGCGAGCGCCCTCGGGATGTGCAGCATCAGCACCCAGAGGAAGATCATCAGAGCTGAGAGCCGCGCCGCCAGCAGAGCGGTCTGCGGCAACACGCAGCCCACTCCGCCCCCGATCAGGCAGACGCCCGCGAACTGGGCCCAGAAGCGCCGGGCCGGCATGTAGGGCGGCACCAGCTCCGTCACGAACGGCAGGTAGACGAAGTGCTGGATGCCGCAGACCACGAGGAACGCGGCGAAGAGCCACGGGGCGAGAGCCGACGCCCGCCCCAGGAGCCTGGCGCCGTCCGAGAGCGGGCCTTCCGGCAAGAACGGGACGAGCGCCGCGAGGCCGCCGACGAGCGCCAGCACCTTCAGCGGGTTCGTGTACATGAAGCCGGCGAGCGGGTTCGTCGCGATCTGGGGGAGGTAGAGGGCCAGCGTCGCGAACAGCAGCAGCGCGACGACCGACGCGGCGAGCCGCGCGAGCTTGCCGCCGACGAGCGCGATCCCGAGGGCGACGAGGAGTAGCCCGCCGAGCCGCGCGAGCACCGGCTGCGCCGGGACGGCCTCCGGCAGCTTCGGCACGATCCTCACGAACTGGCCGATCACGAGCTGCTGGAGCCCGGACAGCAGCACCGCAAGCCCCAAGAACACGCGACCGACGCGCTGCTCCATGACGGGCAAGCGTCCTCGATCAGCTCTCAAAGAGCAAGACGGAGGTGTCTCGCGGAACGAAGGGGGGTATGGGGGGACGGAGTCCCCCCATCTCGAGGAAGGAGGCAACCAGCCTAGCCGTTCGTCCCTCTTGGATGATGGTTGTTGAGGAGTCGTTGCGGAGAGCCATCGCTCTAGAGCTTCCTGAGCCGCACCTCTTCCACCGCGTGATCCTGCCCCTTGCGCAGCACGAGCGAGGCGCGGTCGCGCGTCGGCAGGATGTTCTGCAACAGGTTCGGCTCGTTGATCTCGGCCCAGATGCGGCGCGCGGTAAGGTCGGCCTCTTCGTCCGAGAGCGAGGCGTAGCGGTGGAAATAGGAGGACGGGTCGCGGAACGCGGTCTCGCGCAGCTTCAGGAAGCGCTTGACGTACCAGCCGCGCACGGCCTCGGTGTCGGCGTCCACGTAGACGGTGAAGTCGAAGAAGTCCGATACGAAGAGCCGCGGCTGGCCGGGCACGGCCGTGCTCGTCTGCAGCACGTTCAGCCCCTCGACGATCACGATGTCCGGCTGCTCGACCACGGTCTCGGCCCCGGGGACGATGTCGTACACGAGGTGCGAGTAGACGGGGCTCGTCACGCGCTCCTGCCCGGCCTTCAGGTCGCGCACGAACGCGACGAGCGCGCGCACGTCGTAGCTCTCGGGGAAGCCCTTGCGCTGCAGCAGCCCGCGCTCCTCGAGCACGCGCGTCGGGTACAGGAAGCCGTCGGTCGTGACGAGGTCGACGCGCGGGGTGTTCGGCCAGCGCGCGAGCAGCTCGCGCAGCACGCGCGCCGTGGTGCTCTTGCCGACCGCCACGCTGCCCGCGAGCCCGATCAGGAACGGCACCTTGTGCTCTCCGTGGCCGAGGAAGGTGCTGGTGGCGCGGTAGAGGCCCTGCACCGCCGCGACGTAGAGGTTCAGCAGGCGCGAGAGCGGGAGGTACACCTCCTCGACCTCGCGCAGCGAGATGCGCTCCACGACGCCGCGGATCCGGTCGAGATCGCGGTCGGTGAGCGTGAGCGGCGTGTCGGCGCGCAGCGGCGCCCACTCGTCGCGGGTGAAGCGCAGGTAGGGGGAGAGGCTCAAGCGCGCGCCCTGGTCTCAGTAGAGCAGGTACGGGCGCCGGCGCCGCCGGAACGCCTCCGCGTCCTTGCGGAAGCCGCGCTCGAGCCTTCGCGGCGAGACGCCCGCGTCGAGCGCGGCGCGCACGCGGCTCGTGCCGCACAGGATGTCGATCGGCCGCTTGACGTGTTCGTACTCGTAGGGCGGGTCGCGCCAGGCGAAGCGCCGCGGGTCCTGGAGCCGCGCGTGGTGGATCAGCAGCAGGTACGTGACAAAGGCCTGGAAGCGCCCGCGGTCGGTCACGTGGAGCTGCACGCCCTGGCAAACCAGGTCCTGGTGCTTCTGGAACGTCGGCTTGAACGCGGCGGCGCGGAAGCGCACGCCCGGCAGCCGCTCGCGCTCGAGCGCGCGGGCGAGCCTCGGGCCGTCGAGCCAGGGCGCGCCGACGAGCTCGAACGGCCGCGTGGTGCCGCGGCCCTCGGAGAGGTTCGTGCCTTCGACGAGGCAGCCGCCAGGGTAGACGAACGCGGTGTCGACGGTCGGGATGTTGGGAGACGTCATCACCCAGGGCAGGCCCGTGTCCTCGAACTGCATCTTCCGGCGCCAGCCCTTCATCTTCACCACGCGCAGGTCCACGTCGAGCGCGAGCTCCGCGCGGAACAAGAGCGCGAGCTCGCCGGGCGTCATGCCGTGGCGCACCGCGAGCGGGTGCATGCCGACGAAGGAGCGGTACTCGGGCTCGAGCACGTTGCCGTCCACAAGCTCGCCCCCGAGCGGGTTCGGCCGGTCGAGCACCACGACGCGCTTGCCGTCGCGCGCACAGGCCTGCATCACGTGCAGCATCGTGTAGACGAAGGTGTAGTAGCGCGCGCCCACGTCCTGGACGTCGAACACCATCGCGTCGAGCCCCGCGAGCATCGCGGGCGTGGGGATGCGCGTCTCGCCGTAGAGGCTGTGGACCGGCAGGCCGGTCTCGCGGTCGCGCGAGTGGCCCACCTCGACCAGGTCCTGCGCGTCGGCGGCGATCCCGTGCTCGGGGCCGAAGAGCGCCGCGAGCTTCACGCCGCGCCGGTCGGCGAGCGCCACCGAGGCGTGCACGAAATCGCGCGTGATCGAGGCCGGGTTCACGACCAGGCCGAAGCGCCGGCCGCGCAACGGCTCGGGCCGCTCGAGGAGCCGCTCGAGGCCGGAGACGACGCGCGGCACGGCCCTCACTCCACGAACTGCAGCGTGAACGGGACCGGCGCCTTCCCGGTGCGCTCGATGCTGCCGGTCACGGTGTTGTTCTCGAGCGTGCCCTTGAAGCGGAAGGGTGTGCCCTGCAGGTCGGCGGTGAAGCGGACGCTGCCCTGGTCGAAGCCCAGCTCGCGCAGCGGCGACTTGAGCTCGACCGAGCCGCTCCGCGTCGTGAGCGTGCCCGCGAGCTTGCCGCCTTCGGTGCGCAGGTAGACCTGGAACGCCCGCTGGCCGAAGTTCGGGTCGTTCATCATGCCGTCCCAGCGGCCTTCGACGGCCACGGCCGCGTGCCCGGCTTCGCCCGAGACCACGAGCGCCGCCAGTCGCAGCTCGGCCGCCATGCCCGCGGGGGTTGGCAGGACGACGCTCGTCGGTACGGTCTGCCCCTCCGGGCTCCTCCGGTTCGCCTCGCCGTAGATGTCGGTGAACACCTTGCCGTGGGGCGAGATCGCCGCGAGCTTCAGCGGGCGCTGCTTGTAGAGGAACAGGCTGAAGTAGTCGGAGAGCAGCGCGGCCCAGTGGCGGGCGAGCGCGGGCGGCGCCACCCTGCGCCCGGCCCCGCGGCCCGTCTCCCAGTTCTTCGAGTAGGCCTCGGCGTCCTCGGGTGTCGGGACCAGGAACGTGCGCACGTCGCCCACGACGCCGACGCCGGGCTGCGGCTTCTCGCGTAGCTCGAAGGCGGGCGGCCTCGACTGCGCGCCGGCGACGAGACTGTTGAGCGCCTGCGCCACGGCCACGGCGCGCTCGGCGGTCGAGGCCGACTCGGCCGCGCCGCCGAACAGCAGCACCGGCCCGATCTCCGTCGACACGAACACGTAGGCCGAGCCCGGGAAGTCGGTCACCGGAGCCGCGAAGAAGGCCGGCCGGAAGCCGGCGCTCGATCCTCGCAGCGGCGCGAAGACGGCGTTGGAGGTGGAGGCGCGGCCGCCCGCGGTCACGACCACGGGCAGCTCGGGCTGGATCTCGCCTTGCGGCGGCGGCGGCGCGACGACGGTCAGCTCGGTCGTGCTGGCCTTCAGCACCAGCGCCGGCTGTCCCGAGAAGGTCACCACGTTCTGCGTCGGCTCGGGCATGAAGCCGCGCCCGCGCAGCACGACGCGGTCTCCGATCGCCCCGCGCTTGGGGTCGACCTCGATCACGAGCGGCAGCCGGCCCAGGTAGATGTCGAAGGTGCGCGGCGCCGCCGTGCCGGCGGTGAGCACGAGCTGCGTCTTCGAGCCCTCCGGCAGCGGGACGGCGGGGATCGTGACCTTGGCGCCCTCGGCCGTGGCCTCGACCGCCGTGGCGGGCACGCCGCCGACGGCGGCGGACAGCGTCTGGCCCTGCATTCCCTCGCCGCGGACCAGCACCACCTGCCCCGGCATCGCGACGTCCGGCGACACGCCGGTGGTGGTGGCATCGACGCGCACGGTCACCGCGATCGACCGCGTGCGGCCGTCCTTCGTCTGGACGACCACCGGCACCTGCGCCTTGAGCCCGGCGGGCACCACGGCCTTGAGCGAGGTCGGCGTCGCCTCCGTGACCTGCGCCTTCGCGGAGCCGAAGAACACCGAGTTGGAGGCCGCGTCCGCGCCGAAGTTGCGGCCGGCGATCGTCACCGTTTCGCCCGCCCCCACGGTGGTGGGCAGGACCGACGCGAGCTCGGGCGGCGTCTTGCGGAGCACGAAGAACCAGACGAGCACGCCGAGGAGAGCGAGCCCCGCGAGGGCTCCCGCGATCGGCACGATCGGGAGGCTCGGCAGCGACAGGCCGCCGCGGCGCGGCTTCGACTTGCCCTTGCCCTTCGCAGGCTTCGAAGGAGGCCGGGTCGCCGGGCGGAGCGAGGGGAAGTCGGCGGCCGGCTCTTCCCGCTCGACGTGGATCGAGGGCTGGTCGCTGTGGTACTCCGGCCTGGGCATCTCCGCCGTACGCGGTGCGGGGGGCGGCGGGGGAGGCGGCGCGGCCGCCGGGGGCGGCGCCGGCCGGGGAGCCGGCGGCGCGGGCGCGGGCGGCGGAGTGTAGACCGGCGGTGTGTAGACGGGCGGCGCGGGTGCGGGAGCCGCGTACACCGGCGCGGGAGGTGCCTGGGGCGGCAGCGGCGCCGCGAAGAGCGGCTCTTCCCCGGAGAGTCCCGCTTCCGCTTCGGCGCCGAGGTCGAACTGCGGCGTGGACGTGCCCGGCTCGTCCCCGCCGAACGAGAGGGCCGGCGCGTCGCTCCCGAACGACGGCGCGTGAGCGACCCCCGCGAGCGACGGCATGCCCGTCGCGAGCGTCGGCGACTCGCCCGCCATCGGCAGCAGAACCAGCAGCTTGGCGCTCCCCTTGGCGCCGGGGGGGCCGAGGCAGACGCGGTCGCCGGCCTGGAGCGCGTGCTCGCCGGTCACCTTCTCGCCGTTGACGAACGTGCCGGTCGCGCTGCCCGCGTCGGCGATCGCCAGCCCGGTCTGGGTGAACACCAGCTTGGCGTGGAAGGGCTCGACGTTGCCGAGCATGATCTGGACTCCCGCGTCCATGCTCGAGCCCACCACCACCTCGCGGCTGGTCATGGGAATCGGGTATTCGGTCCCGTCCAGGGCGCCGCCCGTCATCACCAGCGTGGGCACGGTGACCCGCTCAGCCGCCACGCGAACAGCCTCCCAAGAGACAGAAGGGCAAGGAGATGCCTGCCCCCCGCGGGGATTCAAACATGGGCTCTCCGCTGTGTCAACGCGCGTTGACACCCGAGCGCAGCGGGTGCTAGCGTCCCCATTGCTCATGACCCCGGCCCCGTCGTCTGCGCGGGACCAAACGCCGCCGGAAGGCGTCCTGCAGCAGCTCAGAATCCCCTTCGTCCGGCGCGCGACGCTCGTCTCGACGAGCCTCAACGAAGAAGTGTTCATGATCGACATCGGCCTCGCGGGCGCCTTCATCGAGCGCGCCGAGCCGATGCCCGTCGACCAGACGATCGAGATCCACGTGCCCTGGCCGGGCTCCGAGATCCCGTTCCGGGCGAGCTGCCGGGTCGCCTGGTGGCATCCCGAAGGCGCGCCGCTCGCCTCCAAGTCGTTGCCTCCCGGCGCCGGCCTGCAGTTCGTCGAGATGTCGGGCGCCGACCGGGACCGGCTGCGTGCGCTGCTCGTCGACTATTGCCGGCAGAACCCGCGCGTGCGGCGCTTCCTGCGCCACTGGCCCGACGCCGAGCGGCAGGGCGACGACCCCACGGCCGGCTGACGCGCATGGCGCGCGTCCGCGTCGTCCTGGTGCGGCCGGAGACATCCGCAAACGTGGGGGCCTGCGCCCGCCTGGTGCGCAACACGGGCTGCGCCGGCCTCGACCTCGTGAGCCCGGGCGACTTCCGCACGGTCGAGTGCTGGCGGACGGCCTGGGGTGCGCACGAGGTGCTGGAGCAGGCCCGCGAGTTCACGACGCTGGCGCAGGCGCTCGAAGGCGTCGAACTCGCGGTCGCGCTCACGGGGCGGCGGCCCGAGGCGAGGGTCGTCGAGGACATCCGCGACGCGGCTCAGGCGATCGGCGCGCTCGGACGAGACGCGCAGGCGGCGCTCGTCTTCGGGCCCGAGACGAACGGCCTCACGAACGACGAGATCGGCTGTTGCGGGCGCGCCGCCACGATCCCCGCGGACGAGGAGCAGCCGTCCTACAACCTCTCCCACGCGGTCGCGATCGCGGCCTACGAGGTGCGGCGCGCGAGCGGGCGGTCTGCCCCGCGGCCCGCGGCGCGTGCCACCCACGGCCAGAAGGAGCGACTGCTGGAGCTGCTCGAGGCGGGGCTGGTGGCCGTGGATGCGCTGCCACGGGTCAACCGGGCCTCGTACTTCGCGGAGTGGCGGGCGCTCCTGCAGCGCGCCGAGCTCACGCCGAAGCAGCTGAAGCTCGTCGAGCACATGGCTCGCAAGATGAAGCGGGCCGCGCTCTGATGGCCGAGCAGCAGGAGCCGTTCGCCGACGTGGTGGACGTGGACGGCGGCTTCTCGATCCCCGAGCTCAAGTGGCGCGAGCTCCTGTTCATCCGCGCGCTCGTTGCGGACGGCGACTGCTTCGTGCGCGATCCGGCGCGGCCGCTGCCGCCCTTCCGCCGCCGCGACCTCTTCCCCGACGGGGCGCGTTTCCGCGTCGAGCGCCGCCGCGGAAGGGTGCGCGTGCTCGCGGTATGATCGAGCCTGTGGAGGCCTCGCCGATCAACCGGGCGCCGCGCATCCTGTCGCGGGCCGAGCACAACGTCTCGCGCAAGAACATCGACCCGGACGCGCTCAAGGTCCTCTACCGCCTGAAGCACAGCGGGTTCGTCGCCTATCTGGTGGGCGGCGGGGTGCGCGACCTGCTGCTCGAGCGCCAGCCCAAGGACTTCGACGTGGGGACGAGCGCGCACCCGCAGCAGGTCCGCAAGCTCTTCCGCAACTGCTTCATCGTCGGGCGCCGCTTCCGGCTCGCCCATGTCCGCTTCGGCCGCAAGGTGATCGAGGTCTCGACGTTCCGCCGCGCCGCCGAGCCCGAGGAAGGCGACACGTTGATCCGCCGCGACAACACCTTCGGCAGCCCCGAGGAGGACGCGTTCCGCCGCGACTTCACGGTGAACGCGCTCTTCTACGACATCGCGAACTTCTCCGTGATCGACTGGGTGGGCGGGCTCGAGGACCTGACGGCGCGCGTCATCCGCACGATCGGCGACCCGGCGCAGCGCTTCCGCGAGGACCCCGTCCGGATGCTGCGCGCCGTGGCGCTCGCGGCTCGGCTCGACTTCACGATCGACCCCGACACGGCAGAGGCGATCCGCTTCCTGCGCGGCGAGATCGTGAGGAGCAGCCCCGCGCGCCTGCTCGAGGAGCTCTACAAGATCCTGCGCCAGGGCCGCTCGCAGCGCACGTTCGAGCTGCTGCACCAGCACGGCCTGCTCGCGTACCTGCTGCCCGAGGCGGACCGGGCGATCGCCGAGGCGCAGCCCGCGCTCGCGGGCTCGCTCGCGCGGCTCGACGCGCACCGCCAGGCCGGGCTCGCGACGCCCGACCAGCTCACGAACCCGCTGCTCATGGGATCGCTGCTGGTGCCGCTCGGCGTGCCGCTGCGGCGCGTGGCCGTCGTGAACCGGCGCAGCGAGCCGCCCGTAGAGCCGTCGCCGGAGTCGGCCGCTCTGGCCGAGCCCGAGCCGCCGCGCGAGCAGCTCGCGGCCGAGATCGCCGAGCTGGGCGCGCTGGACGAGCCCGAGCCCGCGGGCGAGCCCGACGCGGCGCCGCTGCTCCTGCCGTTCGCGCGCCGGGACCTGGAGCGCCTGCGGCTGCTGCTGCTCGCCCAGCGACGGCTGCGGGAAGCCGACGGGCCGCTCGCCGCGCGCCAGTCGATGGCCGCCAAGAGCTACTTCGAGGACGCGCTCCGCTGGCTCGAGATCCACGGCGGCCCCGACGGCCGCGAGCTGGGCGCGCGCTGGCGGGAGCTGGCGTCGCAGCCGCTCCCGGCCGCTGCCGTCGCCGCGGCTCCCGAGGCGGCGGAGCCCGCGGCCTCCGGCAACGGGCCGCGCCGCCGTCGCCGCCGCCGTCGGCGCCGTCGCCCGCGCTCCGAGCCCGCACCGCCGGCCTGAGCGGCGCGCTCGGAAGCGCCGCGATTCCCCGGGGAACGGAGGACAGGATGGCCCGTCTCGACGAGAACCAGATCCGCGAGCGACTCGCCAAGGTCCCCGGATGGCAGCGGCGCGGCGAGGCCATCACCCGCACCTGGAGCTTCGCCGACTTCCGTGAGGCGATGGCGTTCGTCACGCGCGTGGCGCTCGCGGCCGAAGCGGCGAACCACCATCCCGACATCGACATCCGCTACTCGAAGGTGACGCTCACGCTCACGACCCACGACGCCTCCGGGCTCACGGCGAAGGACTTCGCGCTCGCCGAGTCGATCGGGGCGTGAGGGCGCTCGTCACCGGAGCGGAGGGTCAGCTCGGCCGCGAGCTCCTGTCCCGCCTCGGCCGCGAGCTCGCGTGGGCGGGCGGCCGCTCGGCCCTCGACGTGACCGACGCGGCGGCCGTCGCCGCGCTCGTCGAGCGGGTTCGGCCCGACGTGATCTTCAACGCCACGGCCTACAACCGCGTCGACGCGGCCGAGGCGGAGCGCGAGCTCGCCTTCGCGGTGAACGCGATCGCGCCCCGCACGCTCGCGCGCGCCGCGGCCTCGGCCGGCGCCCGCCTCGTGCACGTGTCGACCGACTACGTCTTCGACGGCGCCCGAACGCGGCCCTACCGCGAAGACGACGAGGCGCATCCGCTCTCGGTCTACGGCGCCTCGAAGCTGGCGGGCGAGGGCCACGTGCTGGCTTCGCGGCCCGAGCACCTCGTGGTGCGCACGAGCGCCGTCCTCGGACGCCGCGGCTCGGCGCAGAAGGGCGGCTCGTTCGTCGCCCGGATTCTCGACCGGGCGCGGGCGGGCGAGCCGCTGCGCGTCGTGGCGGACCAGGTGTTCGCGCCCACGCTCGCGAGCGACCTGGCCGAAGCGCTCGTCGCGCTCGCGCGGACGCCGGCCTCGGGCCTGCTGCACGTGACGAACGAGGGCTCGTGCTCCTGGCACGAGCTGGCGTCGGCGGCGGTGCGCGCCGCCGGCCTCGACGCGCCCGTCGCCGCCATCACTGCCGCCGAGCTGAAGCTCGCCGCGCGGCGCCCGGCCTACTCGGTCCTCGACACCTCCCGCTACCGCTCGCTCGGCCTCACGCGGCCGCGCCGGTGGCAGGACGGGCTCGCGGATCTCGTCGGCGCGGCGAGCGGCCCGGCTTAGCGGCGAAGGAGCCAGAGAATCCCGCTGAGGATCAGGCTCAGCAGGATGGACGTGACGATCGGGAAGTAGACGGTCAGGTTGCCCCGCTCGACCACGATGTCGCCGGGGAGCCGGCCGAGCGGCGTGCGGCCGAGAAACGTGAGCGCGGCGCCGAGCAGGAACAGGAGCCCGCCCAGGAGCATCAGCATGCGGCCGAAGCCGCCCATCCCTTCGGGCATCGTTCCCTCCCGGGCATTCTCCTTCGACTCCGCTCGACGGCCCAAGCGCGCCGGCATAATGCGGCAGGAGGCGACCCCGATGACAAGCCCAGCCCCTCACGCCGGCCCGGAACGCACGCTCGTCAACTGGACCACGCTGATCTACGCGCTGCACGCCTTCAGCATCGCGACCGGGATCCTCGGCGCGGCGACCGTGATCGGCGCTTTCCTCACCGGCTGGCCCTCGATCATCGCCGTGATCCTCAACTACGTGAAGCGTGGCGACGCGCGCGGCACCTGGCTCGAGTCGCACTTCCGCTGGCAGATCCGCACCTTCTGGTTCGGCGCGCTCTGGGTCGTGCTGTGCGGGCTCTTGGTCGTGCTGACGCTGGGCGTGGGCGTCATCGTCGTCTGGATTCCGCTCGCGATCGTGACGATCTGGTTCGTGTACCGCATCGCGCGCGGCTGGATCCGGCTCGGCGCGCGAATGCCGATGTACACGTAGGTTGGTGGACGGGTCTCTCGTAACCCGCGAGAGGGCGAGTAGCGGACGCCCCGACGGTCCGAAACGAAGTGAGGATTGGCGGGGTGGACGGGACTCGAACCCGCGACCTCCGACGTGACAGGCCGGCGTTCTAACCAGCTGAACTACCACCCCGCTCGGGTGGCGCCGGGCCTCGGGGATCCAAGTCCTGGTGGGCGGTACAGGATTCGAACCTGTGACACCCGGCGTGTAAGACCAGTGCTCTACCGCTGAGCTAACCGCCCAGACGGACGATCAATCAAACTATCCGAAAGGCCGGCGTCCGTCAAACGGATGGCCGTCAGAGCGCGATGCCCCAGACGCTCTTGGCCAGGAGGCCGATCGAGTAGGTGACGGCTACCGCGATTCCGGTGATGAGCGCGTTCTGCACGATGCGCCTGCGCACGTTCATGCCCGAGATGAACGCGACGATCGCGGACACCGCGATGATCATCGTGCCCGCCGTGAGCACCGTGGGCAGGATGCCCTTGGCGCCGAGCAGCACCGGCAGCACGGGAACGAGCGCGCCGGCGAAGTAGCCGAGGCCCACGACGAAGGCCGAGGCGAGCGGCCCCTCGCTCTCGACGCGGGCCACGCTCTCGCCCAGGAAGCGCTTGCGCTCGTCCTCCGTGGCCTGGACCTCCGCCTCCGAGCTCGCGCCGATGTAGGCGCCCGCGGCCATCGAGAGCGCGCCGGCGACCGCGACCGTGAAGCCGGCGGCGAGCACGGCGACCCCGGCGCCGAAGGCCGCGAAGAAGCCGCTCACCGCGCCGAGGATCTCGACGAGCCCGTCGTTCAGGCCGAGGAAGACGTTGCGCACGCGCTCGGGGTTGATCTGGCGATCGCCCTCGCCCGTCACGATCATGTCCTCGTGCTTGAACTCGTCCTCGAGGATCTCGCGCACTGCGCCGCCGAGCGGCCCGTCCTGGTAGCGGCTCCACACGCGCAGGTACTTGCGGACGCCGTGGACCTCGATCGCCTCCAGCACGACGTGGATCGCTGCGTTGCCGAAGATCCGGCAGACCAAGGTGAGCAGCGCGAGCCGGGCACGCCGGCCGAGATCGAGGGCCGTGAGATCTTCGAGGCCGAAGAACTTCTGCCAGAACGCGACGTGGCGCGACTCGGTCTGGATCATCTGATCGAGCGCGTCGCGCAGCCGGCCGCGGGCGGCTCCGCGCACCGCCCGGTAGAGCGAGAGGTCGAAGATCTCGTCGAGGACGAGCTGGCGGGCGAGCGGGTCGGGAGTGCTCAAGCGGCGGGCTCGAACCAGGGCGTCCCCTTGATCTGCGCCTTGCGCGCGCCGTCCTCGTTCATCTCGACGCCGAGGCCCGGACGATCGGTCACGGTGATCCAGCCCTTCTCGATGATCTCGCCTTCCTCGACGAAGCTCTTCCAGAGCTCGAGCCTCTGGATCCAGTGCCATTCGAGCACGAGGAAGTTCGGCACGGCCGCGCACACGTGGGCCGACGACATCATGCCGATCGGCGAGACCACGCAGTGGGGAGCGAAGGGGACGTAGTAGGTGTGCGCCATGTCGGCGATGCGGCGCGCCTCGAGCAGCCCGCCGCACTTCTGGATGTCGGGCATGATGATGTCCGCTGCGCGCTTCTCGAGCAGCTCGCGGAAGCCGTGCCGCAGGTAGAGGTTCTCGCCGCAGCAGATCGGCGTCGTGGTCGACGCCTTGACCTCCCGCATCGCGTCCACGTTCTCGGGCGGCACCGGCTCCTCGAGCCACAGCAGCTTGAAGGGCTCGGCCTCCTTCGCCACGCGCTTGCCGGTGGTGAGGTCGTAGCGGCCGTGCATGTCGACCGCCAGGTCGACGCGCTTCGGGAAGAACTCGCGCACGAAGCGGATCTTGCCCATCATCGTGTCGATCTCGGCGTTGCTGGCGGTCCAGTTCACGGCGTCCCAGCGGTTCGGGTCGTCGCGCTCGTCGATGTCGATCTTGACCGCGGTGAAGCCCATGTCGCGGATGCCGGAGAGCTTCTCCCGGGCCTTCGGGTCGTTCGGGTCCTCGGTCTGCGAGTCGCAGTAGACGCGGACCTTGTCGCGCATCTTGCCGCCGAGGAGCTGGTAGACCGGCAGCCCGAGCGCCTTGCCCGCCAGGTCCCAGAGCGCGATCTCGATGCCGGTCAGGGCCGTGACGTATTGCCCCGCCTGGGCGCCCGCGAAGATCCCGAGCGTGCGGATGCGCTCCCACAGGGCGTCCACGTTGAGCGGGTCCTGTCCGACCAGCAGCCGCTTCATGGGTCCCTGGATGAGCGGCGGCGTGCCGACGGCGGCGTCGGTCGCCTCGCCCTGCCCGATCAACCCCTGGTCCGTGTAGACGCGGATGTGGACCTGGTGGCCGTGCGCCAGCACCTGCGCCGTGCGCACGTCCGTGATCTTGAGCTTCGGGCGGCGGTAGGGCGAGCTCGTCTCCTGGATCGCGCGGGCGAGGCTCGGCAGGCTCAGGACGCCGCCGACGGCTCCGAGACCGCCAATGAAAGACCTGCGTGACATGGTGCCTCCATGCGCCGGGCTCGTCGGGCGCTCACCTGAGGGCCAGGACCACCACCGACTTCGCGGGCAGCTTGACCTCGAGCGTGTCTCCCTTCACCACGGCACCGTCGAACGCCGCGGGCGAGACCGCGTTCGGCGCGTCGAAGGTGTTGTGCGCGTTGATGGCGGGCGCCGTGAGGATGCGGCCAGCGACAGACTTCGCCCTGAGCCCGACGAGCTTCACGGCGAGCGTCGCCGGCTGGGACGGGCTCGTGTTGGCGAGCGAGAGGTGGACGGCCGAGCCGTCGGCCGCGCGCGTGGCCGACGCGCTCACGAGCGGGATCTTCTCCGAGCCGAACGCGTAGTCCGGCGACTCCAGCTCGACCGGCAGGAACGTGCCGCCCTGGTGCAGCTTGAACATCTCGAACACCCAGTAGGTCGGCGTCCGCAGCATCTTTTCCTTGTCCGTCAGGATCATCGCCTGCAGCACGTTCACGGTCTGGGCGATGTTCGCCATCACGACGCGGTCCGCGTGCTTGTGGAAGATGTGGAAGTTGAGCGCCGCGACGAGCGCGTCGCGCAGCGTGCTCTGCTGGTAGAGGAAGCCGGGCTTGGAGCCGGGCTCCTGGTCGTACCACGCGCCCCACTCGTCGACCGCGAGCCCGATCTTCTTGTCGCCTCCCGGCCGGCCCGCCGCGCCCGCTTTCGCCTCCGCCTCGGCCTTTTCCATGATCGCGGCGTGCTTCGTGATCAGCTCGTCCATGCGCAGCGTCCGCTGCAGAGTCGAGAACCACTGGTCCTCGCCGAACTCCGTCGCCGAGCCTTTCGCGCCCCAGTTGCCGGTCGGCAGCGTGTAGTAGTGGACGGACAAGCCGTCCATCCGGCGACCGATGCCGTTCATCAGCACCTCGGTCCAGTTGTAGTCCTGCGCGTTCGCGCCGGCTGCGATGCGGTAGATGGGCCTGGCGCGGTCGTAGTTCTTGACGAAAGTGTTGTAGCGCCTGTACTCGTCCGCGTAGTACTCGGGGCGCATGTTGCCGCCGCAGCCCCAGGGCTCGTTGGCGATCCCGAAGAAGGGAACGCGCCACGGCTGCTCGCGGCCGTTCTGGCGCCGCAGGTTCGCCATCGGGGAGACGGCGTCCGAGGTCATGTACTCGACCCACTCCATCATCTCCTGCGGCGTGCCGCTGCCGACGTTGCCGGTGATGTAGGCGTCCGTGCCGAGCTGCTCGACGAGATCCATGAACTCGTGGGTGCCGAAGCTGTTGTCCTCGACGACGCCGCCCCAGTGGGTGTTGATCATCGAGGGCCGCTTCTCGCGCGGCCCGATCCCGTCCTTCCAGTGGTACTCGTCGGCGAAGCAGCCGCCGGGCCAGCGCAGCACGGGAATGTGGAGCTGCCTGAGCGCCGCGACCACGTCGTTGCGGATCCCGCGCGTGTTCGGGATCTTCGAGTCGGGCCCGACCCAGATGCCCTCGTAGATGCCGCGGCCGAGGTGCTCGGCGAAGTGGCCGTAGATGTTCTTGTTCACTACGGGGCCTGGCTGGTCGGCGCGCAGCACCGCGGCGGCCGTGACGCCGGCCGGAGCGGGCGCCTGGGCGCGCGCGACAGCTGCGCCAAGGAGCAGGGCCGCTGCGATCGCGATCGCCGTCTTCTTCGTCGTCTCCCGCTTCATGTCCTTCCGTTCCCTACTTGAAGAGCCTGGGCGCGAAGTCCTTGAGGTCGCGCCGCCAGGTCTGCCACTCGTGGTCGGTTCCGGGCGACTCCCAGTACACGTGCTGGATGCCGATCTCGGTCAGCGCAGAGTGCAGCCCCTGGATGCCGGCGCGCATCCTCTCGGGCTCAACGGTTCCGACCCCGAGCCAGAGCAGGTGGACCTTCTTCGCGAACGCGGCGGGGTCGGCGAAGACTCCGTTGTAGGCGGCTTTCCAGTCCGGCTTCTGGTCGGTGATCATCTGCAGCCCGCCCGCTCCGCTGAACCCGCCGATCCAGGAGAAGAGGTCGAGGTGGTTGAGCGTGACCTGGAACGTCTGCATGCCGCCCATGGACAGGCCGGCCATGGCGCGGTGGTCGCGGTCGGCGAGCGTGCGGTAGGTCGCGTCGACGAACGGGACGAGCGCCTGCGTCACGTCGTCCTCGAACGCCTTCGCCATGTCCTGCATCGCCTTCCTCATCTCGGGCGAGCCGAACGGCTTTCCGGTCAGGTCCGGCAGGGCCTCGCCGGCGCGCCGCGCGTAGCCGTAGGCCATCACCACGATCATCGGCTTGCTGCCTCCGGCCGCGATCAGGTTGTCGAGGATGAAGTTCGCCCGCCCCTGCCGGATCCAGCCGGTCTCGTCCTCGCCGCCGCCGTGCTGGAGGTAGAGCACGGGATAGCGCAGCTTCACCTGCTCGTCGTAGCCCGGCGGCAGGTAGACGAGCGCGTGACGCCAGTCGCCCGTCACCTTCGAGTCGTACCAGACCTCGCGCACCTGACCGTGGGGGACCGAGCGGATGTCGTAGTAGTCGGCGCCCGGCTCCGGCACCTCGACGGCGCTCGCGTGCTTGCTGCCTCCGAAGAAGGCGTGGCTGCCCGGATCCGAGAACTCCCCGCCGTCCACGATCACCGTGTAGTAGTGCAGGCCGGGGACGAGCGGCGGCGTCGTGATCGTCCAGAACCCGTCGGCCTGCTTCTCCATGTCCGCCTTGGGCCCGCTCCAGAAGTTCACGCGCACCTTGGTCGCGTCGGGCGCCTTGATCCGGATCTCGACACGGCCGGTTCCGTCGACGCGGGGATACTGCGCGCCCCACACGTTGGTCGTCGCCGGCTTGAAGCCGCCCGGCTCCTCTGCGGAGGCGACACTCGCCGCGAGCAGCAGCGCCCATCCAAGTCTTCTCATCTTCCAGCTCCTTCTCGTTTCGTCGGCCGAGGCGTGACCGGCGGGTGTTGCCCTTCTGCTGGCGTCAGCGCGCAAGCGTGCGCTCTCCGTGGATCTCGAAACTACCCTCGGCCACCGGCGCGCCGGTTCCCGGCTGGCCGCCGCCGACGCTGATCCCGTAGCGGCCAGCTCGCACCACGTGCATGCCGTCGACGCTCACGTGGCTCAGGTCCCGCTCGCCGAGGGTGAAGCTCACCGCCCGCTGCTCGCCGGGCTTCAGGTGGACGCGCGTGAACGCGCGCAGCGCCCTTAGCGGCGCGCCCGGCAGCTTCGGAAACGTCAGGTAGGCCTGCACCACCTCGTCGCCCTCGCGCGTTCCCGTGTTCTTCACCTGGACCTCGACGGGCAGCGGATCGCCGGCGGCGAGCGTCGGCTTCAGCTTGAGGTCGGAGTAGGCGAAGCTCGAGTAGCCGAGCCCGAAGCCGAAGGGGAAGAGCGGCTGGCCGTCGAAGTAGCGGTAGGTGCGTCGGGCCATCGAGTAGTCGGTGAAGTCGGGAAGCTGCTCGACTCCGGTGTAGACCGTGATCGGCAGGCGGCCCGAGGGGTTGTTCGTGCCGTCGAGGGTCTCGGCGATCGCCGTGCCGCCCTCTTCCCCCGGGTACCACGCCTGCAGCACCGCGTTCGCGTTCTGCTTGGCCCAGTTGAGCGCGATCGCGCTGCCGCTCATCACCACCACGACGAGCGGCTTGCCGCTGGCCTTGACAGCCTCGAGCAGCCGCTCTTCCTCGCGCGGCAGGTCGAGGCTGGTGCGGTCGCCGCCCTTGAAGCCCTCCTGCTGCACGCCGGACTCCTCGCCCTCCAGGTCCGAGGTGATGCCGACGACGGCGACCACCAGGTCCGCGGCGCGGGCCGCGGCGACGGCGCGGCTCTCGGCGTCGGGCTGCGGCGGCATCCACACGAGGCGCGTGGACGCGAAGCGGCGCGGGACCGACTCGATCCGGATCGCGTAGCGCTTGCCCTTCTCGAGCGCGACGTCGACGACGCTCGGCGGCGGCGGGTAGCCGCCGGTCTGGTCGACGAGCTTCTTGTCGTCGAGGAACAGGCGGTTGCCGAAGCCCTCGACGCCCAGCCGATAGGTCCCGCTCTGCGGCGGCGTCAGGAAGCCCGTCCAGCGCGTGGGCCGAGCGGGCGCGGGCGCGTCGAATCCCGGCGGCGGGCCCTGGCCGCGGACGCGCCCGGCCGTCACCTCCGTGTCGGTCCGCGTCTCGACCGGCGCGCCGCTCCAGTCCGGCTTCTCGAACACTTCGGCCTTGAGGCCGGCGGCGCCGGTGTCGGTCGTGAGCGCTGAAGCCGGCACCGGCACGTCGGGCCGCAGGTAAGTCGTCCCGGGCTCGAACACCACGCGCGCCTTCGGGAACTGCTTCTGGATGCCGGCGAGCGCCGTCGTCGAGCGCGACGGCCAGCCGTTGTAGTTGCCGAGCAGCACCCGGCTGTTGTCCGCGAGCGGCCCCACGACCGCGATGCGCGCGGGCGGCTTCGCGGCCGGCAGCACCCCGTCGTTCTTCAGCAGCACGATCGACTCGCGCGCGAGCTTGAGCGCCAGCTCCCGGTGCGCCGGGCTGTCGAGCTCGCCGTCCGGGAGCTGCGCCGCTTTCACACGCTCGAGCGGGTCGA
>Ga0335076_10000576_pt1 | contig 34369 bp, 26 predicted proteins | sample Lox_Sample_25_FD_206717 | JGI IMG/M metagenome (GOLD analysis project Ga0335076, IMG submission 206717) | Soil microbial communities from Loxahatchee National Wildlife Refuge, Florida, United States - Lox_Sample_2.5 | ecosystem: Environmental > Terrestrial > Soil > Wetlands | place: USA...
CCAGGCTCCCCCGGCCAGTTCGAGCTCGAGCCTGGCTACGATTACCCGTTCCCCCGGACCAGCACACTGTCGATGGGCCGGGGCCCGACCCTGTTGCGTGGCACCATCCACCGCAACGACAACAACACCTCGGCGCTCGCCGGGATCACCCTCGAGGTACCAGGCCAGTCCAGCAGCTACCAGACCGACAGCACCGGACGGTGGGTATTGGTGTTCCCGGACTCGCAGCCCGCTGGGCCGGTCACCGTCCGGTTCACGTTCCCGGCAGGCGGCCCGGTCCTCGCTGTGCCCGGCATCGCGCTCGTGCCCGGGGCCAGCAACGCGATCCAGCAGACGGCGCTCTACGGGCAGGCGCTGGCTGCGGACCAGCCTGCCCGGGGATGCACAGTCGAGGTGCTGGGACGCGCCGGCCAGGCGCTGGCCGACGCCACCGGTGCCTGGCTGTACTACCTGGACCTCGGCGAGCCCGGCGGGCAGGTCGCCGTGCGCGCCACGCTCCCGGACGGCCGGACCGCCACCCAGGGCAACGTGCCGGTGCAGCCGCTGGAGGCGAACCGCGTGCCCACGTTCCGCTTCCCATGACCCATGCCCTGACGAAGGAGACCACACATGCCTGAATACCTGTCGCCAGGGGTCTACGTCGAGGAGCTGCCCACCGGGCCCCGGCCCATCGAAGGGGTGAGCACGAGCACCCTCGGCTTCGTCGGACAGACCGAGCGGGGCCCCATCACCCCGAGGCTCATCACCAGCTTCCTGGACTACCAGCGCCTCTACGGCGGGTATCTCCCGACACAGCAGTCCTACCTTCCATACGCCATCAAGGGATTCTTCGATAACGGCGGCCAGCGTGCCTTCCTCAGCCGAGTGACCGGCAACGGGGCGCTGCCCGCCGCCGTCGGCCAGGACCTGATCATTTCGGCCATCGGGCCAGGCGTGTGGGGCAACGGTCTGTTCGCCCGGATCGACGCCGGTAAACGGAGCGGATTCCGGCTGACAATCCTGTACTACGCGAGCCCTCCCGCTGGACTGCAAGGCGATCCACTCAACCTGGCCGATCGCACGGACCCGCGGCCCGACTCGACAGAGGTCTACGACGACCTGTCGGCGGAACCGGAGTCATCCGCGTACGTGCTCACCTCGGTCAACGGCGTTTCCCAGCTCGTCACCGTCTCCTGGTCGGCCAACCACCAGGCCGGGGCGGCTCCGGCGAATATCGCCTATACGAAGTTCCAGGGTGGCACCGCCGGGGCCGCGGTCGGGCTCGGAGATTACCAGCTCGGCCTGCGCAGCCTCGACCCGGTCGACGACATCTCGATCCTCTGCATCCCCGACGAGGTCAGGCTGGGCCAGCTTCGGGGAGACCTGCGGGACAACTGCGAACTGAACCGGTACCGCTTCGCCATCCAGCAGGTCGATGAGGGCCAGGGTGACGTCGGCGGCTTCGTGACCGGGGCTCTGGCAGGCTACCCGGACAGTGACTATGTCGGCCTGTATTACCCGTGGATCAACGTGGTCAACGGTGTCACCGGCGAAATCGTCAAGGTTCCACCGGGCGGGCACGTCGCTGGAATATACGCGCGCACCGACGACGAGCGAGGAGTGCATAAGGCACCTGCGAACGAAGATGTCCGCGGGCTGCTGCTTGCTGACAGCGGAGATACCCATCCACTGGAATTCACTGTCACCAAGGGCCAGCAGGACTTGCTCAACCCGGTCGGGGTCAACGTCATTCGCGACTTCCGGCATGCGAACCGCGGCATCAGGGTCTGGGGTGCGCGCACCAGGTCGGCGGATCCGCTGTGGAAGTACGTGAACGTCCGTCGGCTGTTCATTTTCCTGGAGAAGTCGATCGACGAAGGCACCCAGTGGGTCGTCTTCGAGCCGAACGACGAGCCGACGTGGGCCGCGGTGCGGCGGAGCATCACGAACTTCCTTATCCGGGTGTGGCGCGACGGCGCGCTGATGGGCCCGACCCAAGACGATGCGTTCTTCGTCAAATGCGACCGCACCACGATGACCGATGACGATATCCTCAACGGTCGGCTGATCTGTTATGTCGGGGTAGCGCCGGTGCGTCCCGCCGAATTCGTTATCATCCGCATCAGCCAGAAAACGATTGAAGCGGCACAGTAACGCGATTGAGGAGGCCAGCCATGGCGACCGGGCAGCGCAAGGATCCATTCTCCGCCTTCAATTTCCAGGTGCAGATCGATGGTGTGACGGTGGCCGGGTTCTCCGAATGCAGCGGCCTGGTCGCCGAGACGGAGATCATCGACTACCGCAACGGGAACGAGGACATCACCAAGAGGCGGCTTCCCGGGCTGAAGAAGTACAACAACATCGTGCTCAAGCGCGGCTTCACCAACACAAAGGACCTGTGGAACTGGCGCAAGACCGTCATGGACGGCAAGACCCAGCGCCAGGCCGGGTCGATAGTGCTGCTTGATGAGGCCCGCCAGCCCGCGTTGCGGTGGAATTTCTCGGAAGGGTGGGCGGCCAAGCTGGAAGGGCCGACGCTGAACGCGAAGAACAACGAGGTGGCCATCGAAACACTGGAGATTGTGCATGAGGGCCTGGAGATGGCCTAGGCCACGGCTACTACGCGACTGAGGGTCTCTGGGTATGTACACGTATTCGACGCCAGGTGTCTACTTCGAGCGGGTCGATGAAGAGCCTCAGGTCATCGGACCCGTGCGCACCGATATCGCTGGTTTCGTCGGCATTGCTGCACGGGGCCCGCTGCACCAGGCGGTGCGCCTGTCGAGCTGGCAGCAGTTCGTGTCCACGTTCGGAGTACACATCCCGCAGGGGTTCCTCGCCTACGCGGTCCAGGGATTCTTCGAGAACGGCGGGCAGATCTGCTGGGTCGTCCGGGTAGCCGATCCGGAGACGGCCCGCCACGGCTGCGAACGGCTGCTCGACGACGACGGCCGCCCGACCCTGCGGCTGCGTGCCTCCAGCCCGGGTTCATGGTCCCAGCAGCTGGATGTCTCGGTCATGCGGACGGCGGCGGACCGGTTCACCCTGGCCCTGCGGCTGCCACCCGATGAGGAGGAAACCTGGCAGAACCTGACGATGCAAGCCGGGCAGCCGAGATACACCCCGGACATTCTTAATGACCAGCAGACCGGCTCCCGCCTGGTCTGCGCTGAGGACCTCAAGCCGGGCACGCCTGCGCCCGGCAACACGCCGCGGGGTCCCGAGCACGGATCGTTGCCCGGCGGTTCCGACGGGCTGGCCGGCCTGACCACCGCCCACTTTGTGGGTGACGGGGGCACCCCCTGGGGGCTCGCCGCGCTCGAGCCGGTGGAGGACGTTGCCATCGTCGCTGTCCCGGACGCAATGCAGGTACCTGCCCCGCCGGTGATCCAGCCGCCGCCCCCACCCAGACCTGACTGCAGCCGGGTCCCGGACCCGGTCACGATCGCGTCGCTGGCGGCAGGCCCGGCTCAGGATGGCCAGCCGGCGGAGTGGCCGCCGCCGCCTGCCTCCGCGGCGATCCAGGCAGCGGTCGTCTCGCAGTGCGAACGGCTGCGGTACCGGTTCGGCGTTCTCGACACTCCGGATGAACGGGCTCGGATCGAGGACGTGCTCGCCTGGCGGCAACAGTTCACCAGCGCTTACGCCGCGCTGTATCACCCATGGCTCGGCATGCCGGACCCGCTGAGCCCTGATGGCTCGCTGCGGTTTGTCCCGCCCAGCGGCCACGTAGCGGGGAGCTACGCCCTCACCGATCTGCAGGTCGGAGTGCATAAACCAGCAGCGAACGAGCTGGTGGCGGCCGCGAACGATGTTCGTTTCCGGCTGAGCGATGTGGCGCACGGTGAGCTCAACACCGGCGGGGTGAACGTGATCCGGGCTTACCCCGGCCGGGGCCTGCGGACCGCCGGGGCGAGAACGCTGTCGGAGGACTCCCAGTGGCAGTACGTCAACGTGCGCCGACTGGTCTCGATGATCGAGGCCACACTCGACCGGGACACGCAATGGATGGTCTTCGAGCCTAACAGCCGGGAGCTGTGGCGGGAGATGGACCGGGTCGTCCGCTCGTTCCTCGATCAGCTCTGGCGCCGCGGGATGCTCGACGGCGCCAGCGCCCAGGACGCCTACTCCGTCGAATGCGACGAGGCGACAAACCCGCCGCAAGACACCGGGGACGGCCGCCTCACCTGCCTCCTCGGCGTCCTGCCCCCGTGGCCCGCGGAATTCGTGGTCGCCCGGATCGGCCAGACCCTCAACGAGGTCGAGATGGTCGGCCAGGGGGCGGGCAGCAATGGCTAGCACCGGCACCCGCCTTGACCCCGTACTCGCCTTCCGCTTCGAGGTGACCCTCGACAATCTGGCCGTGGCCGGCTTCAGCGAATGCTCGGGTCTTCAGCTGGAAACTGAATTCCAGGATTATCCCGAGGGGGGAGTCAACGACTTTCTGCGGAAATTCCCAAGCCGGTCGAAGCAAACAAACATCACCCTGAAACGGGGAATCGTCGACCGTGTGATGTGGGACTGGTACGACCAGCTCCGGGCCGGCAACGTGCAGTACCGCAATGGATCGATCTCCGTCCGCGAATCCTCCGGCGCCGACATCGTCCTGCAATGGCATTTCCGGGACGCACTGCCGTGCAAATGGATCGGCCCGGACCTAAATGCCGGGCAGAGTGCGGTGGCGGTCGAAACCCTCGAGCTCTGCCACCAGGGACTAGTCCGCCAGCAATGAGGAGCTGACACATGCCGATGTATGTGGAACGGGTAACCAGCGAGGTGTCGGTGGCCGACGGCATGTCATGGCCTTCCGACACCGAACTCGAACGGCTCGTCACCCTCGTGGCCCAGCGCATCGAGCAGCGCGAACGCGCCGCGCGGCAGGCGCGGCAGTCGACCGCCTTCCGTCAGGGCGTCACCCCGCCTGCCAGGATCACGGAGTAAACCGGTGCCAACGAAGGCCGTTGTCGAGGTCCTCGACAAGGACGCGGTCGACGCGTCGCGAGGCCTTCCGGCATTGTTCCAGGTCCAGTTCAACCCCACCGAATATGCCCTGGAGAAGGGCGCCCAGATTGCTGAGATTGCCATTCCCGGGATCGACTCGCCGATCCTGCAGTTCATCCGCGGGCAGAACCAGAAGCTCCACCTGGACCTGTTCTTCGACACCACCAGCCAGGGCATGGCGGGCGGCGCAGTCAGCGTAACGACCCTGACCAGAAGCTTTTATCAGCTAGTCAAGATGCAGCCGAAGACGCACGCGCCGCCGAGGATCCGGTTCTCGTGGGGGCATGACCTGAATTTCGTAGCCATCGTGGAGAGCGTCCAGGAGAAGTTCACGCTCTTCAGCCCGGACGGCACCCCGCTGCGCGCCACCCTGTCGGTGGTCCTGCGCGAGTACAAGACCCTGGAAGAACAGCTGACCGACCTCAAGCTGCAAAGCCCCGACCACACCAAGCGCCGTGTCACCCAGCAGGGTGACACGCTCGCGCGTATCGCTGCCGATGAGTACGGGGACCCCACCGAATGGCGTCTGATCGCGGACGCGAACAGCGCCGAGCTCGACGATCCACTGCGTATCCCGCCGGGCACGGTCCTGCGCATCCCGCCGATCGCCATCGTCAGCGGCGGCCCGGGGAGCGTGGTCACGCCATGACCGTGGATCAGGCCCGCTCGGTCGCCGCCGGGAATGACTTCTACGTCCCGGCCTTCAAGGTGCAGATCCGGAACCGGGTGCTGCCATCAGATGTCATCCGGGATGTCATGCAGGTCACCTACAAGGACAGCATCGAGGAGATCGACAGTTTCGAGCTGACGGTCAACAACTGGGACGCTGAGAAGCGCGGCTACAAGTACAGCGACGGCGACCTGTTCCTGCCGGGCCGGGACCTGGAGCTGTGGATGGGGTACTACGGCAAGCCGCCGCTACGGCTCATGCTGAAGGGCAAGATCAAATCCCTCCGCCCGACGTTCCCGGCGGGCGGCCAGTCCACGCTCGCGGTCAGCGGGCTGAACGTCCTGGACCAGTACCGGACCAAGCAGGAGTCCCACTCCTACCCGCAGATGACCGACAGTGAGATCGCCCAGCAGATCGCCAGACGCCTGGGCACCACGGTACGCATCGACCCAGCATCCGCGGCCAAGGAGCCCCGCTACGAGTACCTGCTGCAAAAGAACGAGTACGACATCGTCTTCTTGCTTCTGCGGGCCCGGGCCGAAGGCTACGACCTTTTCGTCGAGGAGGTCGACCAGGGTGGCAGGGCGGGTGAGTCCCGCCTGTTCTTCGGCCCATCGGTCAACGTCGGCAAGGCCAGCTTCCTGCTCCGCTACGGCGCCTCGCTGACCGAGTTCCAGCCCAACCTCGACACCTCCCATCAGGTTGGCAAGGTCACGGTCCACGCTTGGGACCAGGAGCGCAAGCAGAAGATCAGCCACACAGCCACGCGCAGCGAGCTCACCACTCAGGGCGTTGGCGATCGGGGCGGCCAGCCGGCCATCGAGCAGTCGTTCCAGGACCGGGAAGAAGTCGTCGCCCACGGCCGGGTGGTCAGCGACCAGGAGGCCAGGCGGCTGGCCGCCGAGCAGTTCGAGCAGATCGCAAAGCAGCTGCTCACCGGATCCGGGTCGACGGTTGGGCTGCCTGACCTGAGGGCCGGCTCGGTGCTCCAGATCGACGGCCTGGGCGCCCGGTTCAGCGGTCGCTACTTCGTCACCGCCACCACTCACACGATCGGGGACAGCGGCTACACAACGGCGTTCGACTGCCGCCGGGAGGAGCTGAGGAACTCATGATCGACGAGCAGGGTAATGGAATCCTCGCCGGGATCGTGACCGACCTCGACGACCCCGAGAAAATCGGGCGGATCCGGGTGCAGTTCCCCGTTCTCGGCGGCGAGCAGAGCTACTGGGCGCGGCTGGTCAGCCCCATGGCCGGCGCACGCCGCGGCGTCTTTCTCCGCCCGGAAGTGGGCGATGAGGTACTGGTCGTGTTCGAACATGGCGACCCGCGCCGCGCTTACATCCTGGGCAGCGTCTGGAGCAAGACAGACCCCCCGCCCGCGGACGACGGTCAGACGACCAAGAACAACTGGCGGTTCTGGGTCTCCCGATCGGGCGCGGTGTTCAGGTTCGACGACACCGCAGGCGCTGAGAAGGTCGAGGTCATCGACAAGGACGGCACCCGGAAGATCGTCGTCGACAGCGCAGGCTCCAAGATCCAGCTGTCCTGCAGCCAGGGTGATATCGAGCTGTCCGCGCCGAACGGCACCGTCAAGATCACCGCGAGGAATGTCGAGGTGCAGGCGTCCCAGGGGGCCAAGGTCGATGGCGGCCCGAGCCTTGAGATCAAAGGTGGCCAGGTGAATATCAACTGACCTTCCGCCGCGGCGGACGGCAATCTCGGCAACGCCAACGGAGATGAGTAGAGGGGACGGGACAGTGGGGCAGCCAGCCGCGAAGCAGGGCGACACCATCACTGCGACCGACACGCACCTGATCCAGACCGGGACCGCGGTGGTGCCGATGACGTTCCCGTTCAACGGGATCATCGACGGCGGCCTCAGCTCCGATGTGCAGATAGAGAGCAGGAAGGCGGCAACGGTCGGCAGCACGGCGACCAATACCCCGCCCCACGTCGGAAGCTTTGTCAACCCGCCGTCCAACAAGGGCCAGATCCTGTTCGGCAGCACGAGCGTGCTCATCAACGGCAAGCCCGCCGCCCGGTCCGGCGATATCGCGCAGACCTGCAACGACCCGGTGGACCTTCCGGTCGGGACCGTCGTCTCGTCGAGCACAGTCTTGATCGGGGGATGAGATGGACACCGACATCATCGGCCGCGGCTGGCCGTTCCCGGTGTGGCGGGGCACCTCTGGCTCGCTGGCGTTCCTGGGCGGGGAGGAAAAGATCCGGCAGAGCATCCAGCTGATCCTCAGCACCGCCCCCGGCGAGCGGCAGATGCGGCCGGACTTCGGATGCGGGATCCACGACCTGGTGTTCGCCCCCAACACGGTGGCTGTACGTGGCCTGGTCCAGCAGAAGGTCCGGGAGGCGCTGGTCCGGTGGGAGCCGAGGATCGATGTTCTTGACGTCCGCGTCGACAGCCCGCCGGGGCGGCGCAACTACCTGGAGATCCGGGTGGACTACCGGATCCGCGCGACCAACGCGTCCTCAAACCTCGTCTACCAGTTCGCCTTCCTGGGCAGCGAGAGCGCGAGCTGAGGAGGCCGTCATGCCGCTGGTACCGCCTGTTCTCGACAGCCGGACCTTCCAACAGCTCGTCGACCGCGCGCTGCAGCGGATCCCGCACTACACACCGGAGTGGACCGATTACAACCTGAGCGATCCCGGCGTGACCCTCATCGACTTGTTCGCCTGGCTCACGGAGCTGATGTTCTACCAGCTCAACCGGGTACCCGACCTCAACTACATCAAGTTCCTCCAGCTCATCGGGCTTGAACTGCAGCCGGCGCAGCCGGCGGTGGCGGACCTGACGTTTAGCCCGCAGCCGAACGCGAACGTAGCGCCTGTCCCGCAGGGCACCCAGGTGGGGGGGCAGCCGTCCGGTGGCGGCCAGCAGGTGGTCTTCGAGACCCAGGAAGGGCTGGATCTGATCCGGCTGGCGCTCACGGACGTGCGGGTCTTCGACGGAGCCGCCTACGCGGACGTCACCGATGCCAACGGGACCGGGGGCGCGACTTACCGGCCCTTCGGCTGGGTGCCGCAGGTCGGCAGCGCGCTCTACCTCGGCTTCTCCCAGACCGACCCGCCCACGACCGGGACGCTGTTTCCGCAGGACATGCGGTTCTGCCTGTTCCGGCCCGCCAGCACGCAGACCGGCCAGGCGCAGAGCGCCGCCGGAGCCGAAAGCCCTGCGACGCCACCGGTTCAGATCGCCTGGGAGTACCGGCCCTCTGCGACCCGGTGGAAGCGGCTGAACGTGCTGCGCGATGACACCGTGGCCTTCACACGCGGCGGCTACGTCCTCGTGCAAGGGCCTGCCGATCCCATACTCACCACAGAGGCCAACCGCGAGGGGGAACGGATCTGGCTGCGGGCTCGCCTAGTCTCGGGCGCCTACCCGTCCCGTACCCCGCCCGAGATCGACGCGCTCCGCCCGAACACGGTCAGTGCGAAGCAGCTCACCACCGTCCACGACGAATCGCTTGGCCTGAGCGACGGACGCCCGAGCCAGGTCTTCCGGCTCCGGCAGCAGCCGGTCATCGCCGACTCGCTGCAGATAACCGTGGCCGAGCCGGAGGAGACCACGCCATGGAAGCACGTCCCCGACTTCCTCTCCTCAGGCCCGGACGACAAGGCCTACACCCTTGACCCGGCCACTGGGGAGATCCAGTTCGGCGACGGGAACAACGGCCGGATCCCGGTGGATGGCTCGGAGGTGGTGGCCGTCGTGTACCAGGCCGGTGGCGGCGCGGCGGGCAATGTGGCCGCCGGTGCGCTCACCACGCTGCCGTCGCCGGTGGCCGGGATCGCCAGCGTCACCAACGAGCAGCCAGCCGTGGGCGGCCGCGACCAGCAGGATCTCGAGGCTCTCAAGCAGCAGGCGCCAGCCGAGCTGCGGCGGCGCAGCAGGGCGGTAACCACTGAGGACTTCGCTTCCCTGGCCGACGAGGCGGGCAGCGTGGCCAGGGCTACCGCGATCGCCCTGGCGCACCCCGATCACCCTGGAGTCGAGGTGGCCGGCGCGGTCACTGTCGTGATCGTCCCGGACGCCGATGAAGTGCCGCCCATCCCATCCGACGGCCTGATCCACGAGGTGTGCCAGTACTTCCAGCAGTACCGGCTGATCACCACCGAGCTCTTCGTCAAGGGGCCCGCTTACACACAGGTGAAGGTGCACGCCGCCGTCAGTGCCCACAGCTATGCGGCTTTCGACGCCGTCTCGGAGCAGGTCCAGGACGCGATCAATCACTACCTCGCGCCACTGACGCGGGACACGCCCTCGGCCGCGCCGGTACCGCCGGCCACCTCGGCCACGACCGTGCAGGCCGGAACACCGGTCGAGACACCCCCAGCGGAGGTGATCGGTGGATGGGACTTCGGCCGTGACCTGCACCCGACGAACCTCTACAGCGTGATCCTCGGCGTCGCCGACGTCGTGTCCGTGGACTCGCTGGCACTGACCGTCGGCACTCAGCCCTGGGACCAGCTGGAGGAACCCGTGGCGCTGCCGCCCGATGGCCTGTTCTACGGCGTCGACCATGAAATCACCGTGACCCCGGAGCAGGACCTGTGACCCCGGCAGCGGGCAGCGACCCGGCATCATGGCTGCTCGACGGGCGCACGGGCTGGCGGACCGCGGTCCCCCAAGGGGTGAGCGTGGGCCGGAGCCTGCGGCTTGGTGCCGCGCCAGGCGGTCCGCACTCCGTCGACTCGCGTGGCGGCAGCCTCGGCGGGCTCACCCTGCCAAGCGGTGTGGCGGCCGGCCAGAACGGCCATGTCTACCTGCTCGGCCGCACCCGGATCCGCCAGCTTGACCCGCTCCGTGCGGCATTTGTGCCGCTGCCGGGCATCGGCGGCCGCGGAGTCGACGCCCGGCGCCTGCGGCGGCCACGCGGGCTGGCGATCGTCGGCCGGGACCTCTACGTTGCCGACACCGGTCACGCGCGCGTCACGGTGTTCGCGCTCGACGGCCTTGCCGTGCGTCATGTGTGGCGGGGTGAGAGCGTGTCCGGTACCCAGCCGGGAGTGCCTCGCCCCAGGCCGTGGCGGCCGGTCGACGTAGCTGCCCACGGAGATACCGGGTACGTGCTCGACCAGCGGCACGGACGGGTGTACGCACACCTGCGGGGGGCGGAAGGGCTGCGGCTCGTGGTGGCCAACCCGGGAGCGGCCGGCCGGTGGACGCGGCTGGCCGTCGACCGGGACGGCCGCCTGTACCTGTTCGACCGGTCAGCCTGCCGGCTCGACGCCTACGACCCGCAGGGCACAAGCCTCGGGCCCATCCCGGAGGCCGACGATGTGCGGGACCGGTTCGACCCGCCGCCCGTCCGCGTGGACCACCTGGACCGCCTGCAACTGCCCGCGGGTACCGCCGGCCTGCCGGCGGGCACGGGCGGGCTGCTGGTGGACCGCGAGGGCCGGCCCGCCCGGGTCCGGGACAGCGACCCGCCACCCCCACCTGCCTACCTCACATCTGGCAGCTGGATCAGCAACGCCCTCGATAGCGCGATCGAGGACTGCCAGTGGCACCGGATCGAGTTCAGCCTCGGGCAGTTGCCGGCGGGGACCCGGATCAAGGTGCTGACCCACGCCGGGCCGGTTCCCCAGCCCGGCACCGAGCTCACGGGCTTGCGCGACGAGCTGTGGGACACCAACTACACCGAGACCGGCGCCATGCAGCGGCCCAGCCCCGGCGGCGCTCCGTTTAACGGCCACCGCGAGCTGCTCGTGCAGAGCCACCCGGCGCGTTACCTCTGGCTCAGGATCGTCCTCGAGGGGGACGGGTCCGCCACCCCGGCCGTGGACCGCGTCCGGGTCCACTACCCCCGCGAGTCATACCTCAGCTACCTTCCCGCGGTCTACTCCGCGGATGACGAAAGCCGGTGGTTCCTGGAACGCTTCCTTTCGATCTTCCAGACCGAATGGGATGCACTGCAGCAAAAAGTCGCCACCAGCGCACGCTTCTTCGACCCCGCCGCGGTGCCGCCTGGCAAAGCGCTTGCCTACCTAGCCGATTTGCTGGCTGTGCGGCTGGAAGGGACCTGGTCGGCCGAGCAGAACCGGCGCCTGGTCGAGGCCGCCCCGCCCAACGTCCCGCGCCGCGGCACCGTCGCCGGGCTGCGTGCACAGGTCCGCGTCTACCTGCAGAACCTGACCGGCCTGCAGGCCGATGCGCTCGCCGGGCAGCCGGTGATCGTCGAATCGTTCCGCGAGCGCGACCACCTCATGCTTTCCACGGCCGGCGTTGACCGGCTCGGTGCCAGCCCGCCGCTGTGGAGCCCGAGCGCCGTGGGACGGCTTCAGCTCGGCGGCTACGCGACCGTCGGGGAGGCCCAGCTGGTCTCGGTCGGCGACCCGGAGCACGATCTCTTCGGCGCGTACGCGCACCGTTTCTCCGTGTTCGTGCCTGCCGCCTGGGTCCCCGACCTCGCCACAGAGCGGATGGTCCGCCGGGTACTGGAACGGGAGAAGCCCGCCCACACCCAGTACGCGCTGTGCCTCGTCGAGGCCCGGCTCAGGGTGGGTGTCCAGTCAACCGTTGGTGTGGACACGATTGTCGGCGGTTACCCGGCCACCCGCCTGACGGACACGGGCACCGACCCGGGAGCCAGCTCCAGCCGGGCGCCGAGCGGCCGTCTCGGTTTCGACACGCTGCTCACCATGCGCGCTGGGGCCCGGCCCCAGCAGGTGGGCCGCGGCGGCGTGGTCGGCACGACCACGGCCGTGACCTGAGGCGCGAGCCAAAGGGAAGGAGGAAAGCAGGATGGGAGGCAGGGAACCCGGTGCGGTCTGCTCGTTGGGCTGTGAACCGGTAGTAACCGAACGCAACCGGTACTTCGACGGTAAGTTCATGACCGCCCGCGACTTCCGGGCCGACCCGGACTACCTGCTCAGCCATCAGCGCCTGCATCAGCGGCTGCTGCACGGCTGGGGAATCGTCTGCGGTCTGGACGTTATCCGCCACCCGAACCCCCGGTGCCCCCGCTGGATCATTGTGACCTCGGGGATCGCCATCGACTGCTGTGGCCGTGAGCTGATCCTGGAGCGTGACACCCCCTTCCAGCTCCCGCCGTGTGAGGACGACTGCGGTGGGGGGAAGGACTGCGGTAACGGTGCCGGTCAGGCCGACGAGCCACTACTCGTCCTCCTGCGTTACGTGGAGCATGCCGTCGAGAAGGTTCCGGTCCTGTTTCACGAGGGCGGATGCGATCCGGCCCGCAATGAAGCCAACCGGATCCGGGAAGCGGCGGAACTGTGCTTGCGGCCGCTGCATGACGTCGGTCCCGGTTGCTGGCGGCAGCCCGGCGGTGACATGCCGGGGGAGTGCGCCGATGATGGTACCGACGAGTGCGCCGACGGTGGCGGGGGCGAGCCAGCCCCCGGTGTCCAGTGTCTTCACCCTGATTGCCCGTGCGGCGATGCAGTGCCGCTCGCGCTGATCATCGGCGCAGCGGAATGCGGGTCAGGATTCGAGATCGACACCAGCGGCCGGCGTAAGCTGCCCCCCGCTGGTCAGCAACTGACCCATGTCATTGGGATCAACTGGCCGCACGGCGGTTCGCTCAGCCTGGACGAACTGCAAGAGCGTGACCGTCGGCTAGAGGTGCGGTTCGACGGGCGGCTGGCACCCGGAGAAAGCGACGCGACCGGGGTTAACGAGTACACATTCCAGGTCGAGTGGGGTAACCCGCTGGAGGGCGAACGCGACGTCCTGCGCTACGACCCCGACTATCCACCAACCGTCGTGGACGGCTGCCGTGCCATCTTCACGATCCACCCGGACTATCTGGGCGGGATGCGCCGGCGCAGCACGATCGCGGGCAGCACAGTCTTCGTGACACTGCACTGCGACTTCATGGTCGACGGCCACAACCACGCTGTCGACGGCAATCACCTGGGCGGCCGTCTGCCGTCCGGCGACGGCGTTCCCGGTGGCGACTTTGTGAGCTGGTTCCGCGTCACCTACGGCGAGGGGAATGGGGAGGAACAGGCATGACGGCCACCCCACCGGCTGCCCGCACCGGCAGCTGCACCTGCCAGCAAGGCTGCGCGCAAGAGGAGTGCTGTGCGCTGGACTGTCTCGTCAGGCCGAGGTTCTTCAGTGGTCAGCTACTGACCGATTCCGACCTTGGCCAGCTGGTCACCTGGACCTCCGACAAGCTCCGACTCGGCCGCTACCGGTACGGCTGGGGGGTCGTGTGCGGCTTGGAGGTTCGGTGCGATCCGGCGAACCCCTCGGGGGTGATTGTCGGCCCCGGATATGGCGTGTCCTGCTGCGGCGAAGACATCGTCGTCTGCGAAGACGCCAAGCTCGATCTCAGCGGTGCCTGCTCACAGCCGGGTGACCCGTGCGCGGATCCCGGTGCCCCGGTGCCCACGACGGCGCCGTCCGCTGCATCGGCTGCCGGGGCGAAGGGGTTTCCGCCGTGGCCCGCTGAGCCGGTGATCGTGGACGTCACGGTCGCCTACGCGACCGCCCAGACCGATCCCACGACTCCGCTCGCCCCGAGCACCTGCGGTCAGCGGAACGGGTGTGAATTCGGCCGGGTACGCGAGACATCCGTCGTCAGCTACGCCCCGGGGGTGGCAGGTACCGATCCCGTCAAGGCGGCCGCAGAACGGTGGCTGGATGGCTACAACCAGTGCACCGATGTGTTGCGCCAGTTCCGTGACACCTTCACCTCCTACAGCGCCAACGGCGAGGAGATCCGGCGCTGGCTCCAGGGCTGGATCAGCAAACACCGTCTTACCAGTTTCTGCTTCCTGGCCGATGAACTCGCCACTATGAACGCCCGGGTGCTGGCCGACGAGCGTGAGCTGGTGAAGATCCTCTTCTATCTAGTGCAGGACTGCCGAAACTCCTATCTGACCTGCGCGTGCTTCGCTTGCGGGACGGGGACAGGTGTGCCGCTGGCCCGGGTCTTGCTCCGGCCGTCACCGAACGGCGGCAGCGGATGCTCGGTGTTCGAGATCGATGCGTACCCGCCGTACCGGCAGCCGCTGCATCAGCAGTGCTGGCCGGCGCTGCCCGGGACGGTCAACGGCGCCCGGGTCATCTGGCACCGGTGGGAGGATGCCTGCACCACACTCGCCGGACTCGGCGTGGCACTCAATCACCGGGAGGAGTTCACCTTCCCCAACACGCTCGCAGGACTGGCTGACCTCCTGAGACGGTCCCCCTTCCTCAGGTGCGGGGAGCGGGCCACGCCGCAGGTCATCAGCGGGCTGCTGGGGCATCGGGTCGTCGGCTTCTGGAACGCTCCGAACGATGACCTGACGCGGATCTCCGGCATCGGCCGGGGCCGGGCGGAGCAGCTGCGCAGCCGCGGGATCCGCAGCTATCAAGACTTCGCCGCCTCCCCGAATGACCTGCTCCGTGAGGTCTTCCCGGCCACCCTCCGCGACGACGCGCTGGCGGCAATGCAGAAGCAGGCCAGGGAATTCGGCAATGAGTGAGCCTGCCGCCGGGCCCCCAGCCCGCCCGCGCTACCTTGAGGGCCAGATCCTCCAGGCCCAGGACCTGCTGGAGGAGCAGGCCTACCGGATCCGCGCACGCCGCTGCCACGCTATCGGCGAGCACCGCTGGGGCATTGCCCAGGGGCTGGTGCTGGTCACCCGCAACGATGGAGGGATCACACTCCAGCCCGGCGCGGCGGTCGACGGGTATGGCAGGACGCTGCTGGTTCCCGAGCCCGTGGAGGTGCCGGCCCCGGTCCTCGACGCGCACGGGCCACTGGTCGACCTGTGGCTCGGCTACTGCCGCGAGCCAGACACCCCCGGGCAGCGCGGGACATGGCCGTGCGGGCCCGGACGGGACACCCGGTGGCGGGAACGGGCTGTGCTCCGGCTGTCACCGGCGGCAGCGGGCGACGTCGATCCTCGGCGGCCGCCCGGGGTCCCGCAGCCGGACCTGGACTTCCCTCCGCATCTAGCGCCACCCGACGACCCTGCCCGGCAGTGGCCAGTCTACCTGGGCCGGCTCGACCGGCAAACCGGGGCGCTCGGCGGCACCCGCCCGTATATAGGTCTGGTCGGTGATGCTGTCGTGGCGCCGTCCGGACGGGCGCATATGCAGGTCGACGACGGAGGCCGGTTCGTGGTCGGCGTCGCCGGGCCAGCGGCGCCCGCCGGATCCGGGCCGGCCGACAGGCTTGTGGTCGACACCACTGCAACGACGGTTACCGGTCACACCTCAGTTGGCGAAGGGCTCAGCCTCAAGGCGGCAGCCCAGGGCGCTACCGGCGCCAACCGTATCGTTTTCGAGCCCACGCCCAGCCCGGCAGCGGCCGCGCCGTGGACGATCCGCCGCGTCGCATCCCCAGCCCGGCAGCTGCGCGTAGAGATCCGTGACCCAGGCAAGCAGGCGAACCCGGCCAACTACCGGCTGGTCGTCGGCAAGACGGTTGATGGCACGTTCAGGCCGTGCCTCAGTGTGGATGCGAAGTGCCAGACGACGATCTACCGCGACCTGGTCGTCACAGGCCGGATCGCCCTTGGCCCGATTCCTGCTGACCCCAACGATCCGCGTTTCGTTGCGGCGGTCATCGACCAGTGGATGCCCGGAGTCAGCACGGCGGCCACCGGGATTGACACCTGGTATAACACTTCGCTGGCCGCGACTGTGGAGTCTGCTGAGACCCCAAAGGCCGGCGTGCTCTTCCACTATCAGCTGCAGGTATCGAATACCGGAAATGAACCGGTGACGGACATCGAGGTCGTCGATACCGTCACGATCGATGGCGGTTCCTTGAAGTCCACGCGGTCGACGCTGCCCCGCCTCGACCCCGACGGGCACGGGGCGGTTCCCCGCACATTTATCCCTCCACCCGACTCGGGCGGGGGGAAGCTCCTCGTTTCAGTGACCGTCTTGGGCGTCGGCCCAGTTCTTCCGCCTGTTTCCGCGACCGGGAGCAAAGAATTCGACATCGAGGTACAGATACTGTGAACGACGTCGTGACCAGGGATAACTACTACGACCGGCAGTTCCTGCGGCCCGAGGACTTCATCGATGAGCAGGCTTATCACATGGCCATGCGCCGCGATCACAACATCGCTGGGCATTCGTGGGGCATCGTTGAAGGCCTGGCGATCGCCGTCACCGACGGCACACCGTACGTCCTGCCCGGCACCGCCATCGACGGCTATGGACGCGAGCTCATTCTCACGGATCTCACTCCGGTGCCGGTGCAGCGGTTCGCCCAGGCCGGCCAGGACCTCCTCGACGTGTGGCTGTACTACGAACGCGTCGCCAGCGAGTCCGCACCCGCGGGCTACACCGGCTGCGGGACGACCAGTTCGCTGTTCTACCGGTGGGTGGAGCAGCCGGTGGTCCGGTTGCTTCCCCCCGGCGATGACGACCCGCCAGGCCGGCGCGCTCCGCCCGAGGTCCCCGACGCGGACATCGGTTTTCCCCCGAGCCGGCTTCCTCCTGACGACCCGGCCCGTCCCTGGCCGGTGTTCCTCGGCCAACTCCAGCAGGACCGGTCCGGGTCCCAGCCTGCCTACGTGGCCGACCTGGCCGGCCGCCCGTACGTTGGGCTAGTCGGCGAACAGGTAGTGGCACCATCCGGGCGGGCCCGGCTGCAAATCGGAGCCGAACAGGATGACGACCCAGGGCGGTTCGCCGTGTGGGTTCCCGCAGACGACCCAGCCGGGCCGCAGCTCCAGATCGACGACAGCGGCGAGGTCGGCATTCGCGGAAACCTGACTGTCGACGGCGACGTGACCATCGACGGCGCCATCGAGCTCGGGGCAGGGACAGCGCAGGCTGGGCCATCCCCATGGAGCATCTCCCACGTCCAGCCGGACAACGGCGAGGAACTGCGCGTCGAGCTGCCCGCTGCAGGCGATGCCGCGCAGGTCGTCGTCGGTCACTGGGATGCCGACACCAACCAATTCCAGCCCTGCCTGACGGTCGGGGCCGACTGCACTGTGACGCTGGCCGGAGACCTGGTCGTGGAGGGCTCGGTGACGATGCACGGCGAGCTTTTCGCCCCTGGGCTGGGACCGGAGGCGACGCGCGCCGCTATGTCCAGCTTCCTCACCGGGGTGGGTACTGCGAGCACCCTGCTCGACCGGTTCTACCAGAGCCCGTTCGCTGAGGCTCTTACCTCGGAGGCCGGGCTGCTCCGCCTCGCCCGGGACCTCGCTGGCAACCCCGGCCGGCGGGCGGCGTTCGCAGCCCTGGTCAAGGAAACCCATCCGGACCTCGCCGGACGGCTAGCTGAGGAGCTGCGCCCCGGCCCGGGGGAAACCTGAGGTGGACAGCAGGATGGGCCGTCTGCACTGCCGTTACAACCTGAGCGGAGCCGACACGACAGGCGTGCGCGCGCGGCTGGACCGGGTCGCCACGCAGGCAGTGCTGCGGGCCGGCCACGCTCTGCAGGAACTGCTGGGGGATACTCCCGCGGTGTATGTGCTGCGCGACGTGACCACGCAGCACAGCTGGAGCATGGCCCAGGTGAGCGACGACGAGCTGGGGGAACTGTGGGGACGCGGCATTGCCGCAGCCCTCGTGCGGGCCATCGCGAGCGACCCAGGTGGCGGCGCCAACCTCGTTCAGTTCAGCGACCATGCCGACTTCGTCGCGAGCTTCGTCGCCGATCTGATGGACGGCAGCGCCTGGAGCTGCTGGTGGTATGGGGTGTTCGCGCCGTACGCCGCCCGGCCCCGGCGGCAGGCGCTGCTGGACGTGCTGCTTGAGCACCGCGCCGGGCTGGCCGGCATCCTCGCGGTGCTTCACCGCCGCGGAGCACTGGGCCCTGTCGTCGAGGCCCTTGGCGAACCCGCGCGCCGCGTCCTGTGGGGAGCACCGGATGTCCCGCCCGCAGCAGGCCGGGAAGCGGTCCGCCCGCTCTTCGCCGCGGCGGTCGAACTGGCGCGTGCCCTGGGCCTGTGGACGGGACGCCTGGATCTGACGCCGGCAATGGAGCATTACGCGGCCAGCGGCCCACGGGAGCGAGTCTGGGGAGATCCCCATGACCTGGCGGATGGGGTCTGGGAGGCGTTCCGGTGGCTGGACGCGGCCGGTGCCCTCGAGGTAACCGCACCCGGACCGGCCGGGCCCGGGGGATCCAGACCAGCCCGCGGCGGGGCAGCCGGCCGGGTAAATGCGGCGCTGGCCCCGCTGGACTGGCTCGACCAGGCGCTGCTGCGGGACCGGCTTCTCGGTTACCTCTCGGGCGATGGCCTAGCCGGTGATCTGCCGGGTCGGCCGCTTGCTCCCACGCCACGGCAGGAGGAGGCCGTTCGGGAGCTGCTCGGGCTGGTCCGTACCGGTGTAGCGGGACTCGACCCGGCCGAGCCGGCCTCGGCGGCCAACGCGCTGCGGGTGTATGCCGCGCTGGTGGACTCCGCCCCGCAGTTCCGGGACGATCCCTCGATCCCGCCACTGGTGCAGCGGCTGCTCGAGGCATGGAGCTGGGTCGCAGCTCAGGCGATGCCGGCCGCGGCGCTGGACCGCCTGCGCGGCGGTGGCATCCCGCCCACACCGGCCGCCGCAGTGCACCCGGCCGGATCAGCAGTCCGGGACAATACGACGGCGCTGCAGTTCGCGGCCGGGCTCGGTGCCTCGGCAGCCGACCTGATAGCGGCCCTACAGACCGGGGCGGGCACCGGCCAGGACCAGGACAGCCCAGTGGGCAGCGCGTACGCCGGCGTCGCGCTGCTGCTCAGGACGGTCACCGACCTGCAGCTGTCCGCCCTCGCCGCCCGGGATGAATTCCCGGGCGGACCGGATGCATCACCGGCCGCGCTGCTGCTCGCACTGGGCCGGCGCTGGGCGGGCCCGGGCGGAGCCCAGCGTGGCCGTGTTGACGCCGGGCTGGCCCTGCTGGCCGGCCTGGATACGCCGCCCACGCTGGAATCGGTGGGCCGCGGCTGGCTGCCAGTCACGCCCGCAGACGTAGCGCGCTTCGAGCGCACCTGGCTCGCCACTCTCGCGGGGCAGGGCATGCTGGGAAATGGAGATTTGCACCTCCATCTGCTGACGGCAGGACGGAAACGGATGGTTGCCGTTGCTGGTACGGCGGCTGGGCTGTGGCCGCTGGGTCGGCTCCTGCATGACACGGGCGAGCTGCCGGCAACCCTGGCCGGGTGGCTCACGGCCTGGGAAGCCGAGACGGGCCTGCGGCCGCCGGTCCACTGCGACGCAGCGCTGGTGGGGCTGCTGTCCGCGCGCCTCCCAGACGCGCTCCTGGTACCTGGAGCGAACAGCGGTACGTCTGCCAGCCAGCGGACCAACCGGTCCGCCTTCCTGCGGATGCACCGGGCACTGCGCTGGGGCCGGACTGGCCGGCCGGGGCCGGACTTGCTCGTGGAGCTGATGGCCGGGGGCCTCGTGCGGCTGTGGGCCCGCTGGCTTCGAGGGTTCTCCACCGCGAGCGTGCCTTACCTGCTCGACCAGCTTGTCCGGCGACCGGGCCTGATCCGCCGGGACGGCACCGGCGTTCACGTCGAACTTGATCCCCGGCCGCTGGACGTCGTCCTGGAGATCGCCCACTACCTCGGCGATCTGCCCGGAGACCCGCTACCCCGCGAGCGGGACGTGACCATACGGGTCAGGCGGACATGATGGCCGATTCCTTCCAGGACAGCAGGCAGCATCTGTGGGACGAGCTGTCCCGCGTCGACCTGCTGGTCAAGGCCCAGACTGCGCGGTGGCGCACGACGATCGCGGCGACCAAGCCGCCGCACCTGTGGGGCATGGTGCATGTCAGCGAGGCCGAGGTGGAGGCCTACCTCAGCGACCAGCTCCGGCCCCCGGCGGCCGGTGCTGACTCGGCCCAGTACCGGCAGGCCGCGGACGCGCTAGCCGCGCAGATCGAAGAGCGGCGGGCGGCTACCTCCGGCGACGTTACGCTGCGGCTGGACCGGCTGGCCGGCCTGTTCAGCCTGTCAGAGCTGGAGCGGGACATCCTGCTCGTGGCGCTGCTGCCCGAGGTTGATGGTCGCTACCACCGGCTGTTCGGCTACCTGCAGGACGACGCTTCCCGGAGCAGGCCATCCATCGAACTGGTGGCCGGGATCGTCCAGGAGGATCCCAGCGACCCGGGCCCAGCCCGGGCCGCCTTCCACCGCACCGCGCCGCTGCTACGCCACCACCTGCTCACTCCGGCGGTGCTGCCTGCCCGCCCGGGCGAACCGGATACCGAGCCGCTCTGGGCCCGTCCCGTTCAGATCGACGACCGGATCGCTGCTTACCTGCTGGGAAGCGATCACTGCGACGGACGCCTGACTGGGATCATGCGCCTGCCTGATGCCGCGGCCACCATCGACGATCTCGTCCTGGACGCATCTGAGGCGGACCGCCTGCGCGGCCTCGCCGACTGGGTGATGAACCGGATCCGGTCGGAGTGTAGCGGGACCCTGCTGTTCCTGCATGGCTCGGCGGGTGTGGGACGCCGCTCGGCGGCGCAGGCGATCTGCGCCGCGTGCCGTGCCGCGGTCCTGTTCGCCGACGCCCGCGCGTGCCTGCGCGCACCGGCCGGGTTCGAGTTCCTGGTCGACCTGTGCTTCCGGGAGGCGGCCCTGCACGGCAGCGCTTTGTGCTGGACCGGATGTGAGGCGTTGCTCAACGAGGAGCAGCCCCCGGACCGGTGGGAGTACCTGGCCGGTGAAGCCGAGGCCGTCGGGGTGCTGACCTTCGCGGTGAGCGAGCGGCCCTGGGATCCGGTTTCCGCGCCCGGCCCCGGGTGCGGGTTTGGCGACGGCGGCTTCCAGAGACTCGACGTGCCTATGCCGGACTACCGCCTGCGCGCCCGGCTGTGGGAGCGGTACCTCCCCGATCCCGGGGAACTGGCCAACCCAGGGCTGGACCGGGCTAGCACGGCCAGGAATCTGGCGAACGCTTTCCGGCTGAGCGGCGGGCAGATCATCGCAGCGGTCGCCGCGGCGCAGCGGGCGGCGCGCACCCGCGAGCCGGGCAATCCGCGGATCACCGTTGAGGATCTGCACACCGGCTGCCGCTCCCAGACCTCCACCCGCCTGGTCAGCTTCGGCCGCCGGATCGAGGCTGGCACCGACCTCGAATTCTCCGATCTGATCCTGCCCGCATCCAGCCACCTCCAGCTCGCGGAGTTGCGCGCGCATATCGCGAACCGGAGCCAGGTCCTGACCGAGCTGGGCTTCGAGCGTCGCTTGCCGCTGGGGCGCGGTCTCATCGCGATGTTCACCGGCACGTCCGGCACGGGCAAGACGATGACCGCCGAGCTGCTCGCCCGCGATCAGGGGGTCGACCTGTTCAAGATCGACCTGTCCGCTGTGGTGAGCAAGTACGTCGGCGAGACGGAGAAGAACCTGAGCCGTATCTTCGCCGACGCCGAGCACGCCAACGCGATCATCTTCTTCGACGAGGCGGACGCCCTGTTCGGCAAGCGGGGCGAGGTCAAGGACGCCCGCGACCGCTGGGCCAACATCGAGGTCAACTACCTCCTCCAGCGCGTCGAGGAGTACGCCGGGGTGGTCATCCTCGCGTCCAACCTCCAGCAGAACATCGACGAGGCTTTCCTGCGGCGCATCCAGTGCATCGTCGACTTCCCATTCCCCGACGCTGAAGCGCGCTGGCGGATATGGCAGGGCGTGTTCCCGCCGGACCTGCAGGGCCCCTCCGAGGACGAACTCCGCGAGCTAGCCGGACAGTTCAGGCTGGCCGGAGGGAACATCCGCAACATCGTGGTGGACGCGGCGTTCCGGGCGCTGGCGGCCGCCCCGGACGGGCCGCTTGTTATCCGGCTGCGCGACCTGGTCGCGTCGACCGCCCGGGAGTACCAGAAGCTGGGCAAGCCGATCACGCGTGGTGAGTTCAGCCCGCGGTTCTACTCCTGGCTAGAGGACCTGCAGATCGGTGGCCGGTCGGCTGCGGCGGGGGGCGGCTGAGGTGGCGGAAAAAACCCTGGACACCGAGCGGGACCGGCCCAGTACCGGTCAGCACGCTCAGCCTGAGCTCACCCGCCTGGGCCCGCCCACCGGAACGACGCATACGCCAGTCGCGCCCGCACCAGCGATGCCGCCTGCTGGCGCCGGGACCCCTGCCGCGGCGCGCGGTGCCGCGCTGCTGACGATGTCAAACGTCGGCGGGGCAGACCGGGCCCGCGTGACGTCCGCCATCCAGCGCCGGGCCGGCAACACCTGGCTTGCGCACCGCGTCGATCCTGGCCTTACCGTCAGCCATCCGGCCGACCCTGCCGAGCGCGAGGCCGAAGCCGTCGCACGCCAGGTGGCCGTCGGCGGCGGCCAGCTGGCCGCTGGCGGCAGCCGCTCACCAGCTGGAGCTGCCAGACTCCACCGCGCGCCCGCCGCAACGGCCGACGGCCATCCGGGCGCCGCAGCGGCGACCGCGGCGATCCAGGGCCGGGGCGCGGGCCACCCGGTCAGCCCGGCGGCCCGCCGGGCGCTGCAGCGGCGGATGGGCACCGATCTCGGGGACGCCCGGGTCCACAGCGACGCGGTTGCCGCCGACGCGGCCGATGCGCTTGGCGCCCGCGCCTTCACCCATGGCCGGGACATCTACCTGGCCCGTGGCGAGTCCGAGCGCGACCCCCACCTCATGGCGCACGAGCTCACCCATGTTGTGCAGAACCGATCCGCTGCTGCCAGCGCGCCGTTGTCTCGGCTGCCCGCGGGTTCCCGTGCGCCGGGCGCTCCGGCTGCAGGTGCTGCACCGCCGGCTCCTGCCCATGCAGCCGCGCCTGCCACGGCCCCAGGTCGTGATGATGTCGCCCCCGGCATCGTGGAACTCAAAGGCCAGAAGGGCTTCAGCCCTGACCCGGCGACCGCCGGCTTTCTCGCGGAACGCAAGCGAGGGCTGGTCAACGTCCGGTTCGGCGAACTCGCCCACGGCCCTATCCAGGTCCGTTTGTCGGGCGGCCAGTACGTGTTCCATGAGCTGCCGGTGCCGCTCACCCACCCACTGTTCGCGCGGATCGGCGCTGCCGCCCCTGGGCTTGCCCCCAGTCTTATCCTGACCAGCAAAAACGGCGTGGTTTCCGGGCAGGTGGGCATAGCGGCCGAAGGGAAGGCCCAGTCCCTCGTCGAGCACGTCCGGAAAGCACCGGAAATCCTCGGACTTGCCGGTGTCCAGATAAACGCGCTGTCTCACATCGATAACACCGTCAAGGACGGCACCCTGCGCCTCGGCGTGAAGAGCGTGCCGGTCACGATTGGCTCGGCCTTCACCGGCTCGATCACCCTGCAGGTGACGAACGAGACGGTCACGTTCGAGGGCAGTGCACAGGTCCAGGTCGCTGGGCTGGCCAGCGGCGATCTCAAGATGACCCGTTCGGAGGACGGGGTGGTCACCGGCCATGCCGTGGTCGAGGCTCAACTGAGCAAGCAGGTGACCGGCCACGCCGACGTGAACTGGGACGGGCAGGCCGTCACCGGCGAAGGCAAGCTCGGCTATCAGGGTGAGAAGTTCTCCGGCTCGGTGACCGTGTACCTCATGGAGCGGGCGAAGGCCGACGCCCTGGTGCGTGAGAAGAAGGCACCCTCGGGCGGGGGCGGGGCGGCCGAACCCGCGGTGGCCCCTGCCTCCCCGGCGAAGACCCCCCCGAAGGGGCACGTCCATTACGCCGTCTTCTGTGAGGGCGACCTCACATTCGCGTTCAACGAGTGGCTGACCGGGACAGCGCACACAATCCTCGACCATGAAGGTCACCTCACAGTCATCGGGAAGATCACCCCGCAGAAAGAGTTCGAGCTCTTCCCGCAGAAGAACTACGACAAGGAGCTCTTCAAGGTCCAGGCAAAGGCCAGCTACGGGATCCCGGTCGTCGGCAACATCTTCATCTTCGCTGGCCTGGGCATGAGCGCGTTCGCGTACCTGGGGCCAGGGAAGTTCTACAACATCGTCATCGACGGGACCTACTCCACCGATCCAAAGGTCAGCAAGAACTTCAGCATCCAGGGCAGCATCAACATCTCCGCCGCCGCCGGCCTGAAGCTGCGCGCCGAGGCGGGCGCCGGCTTTGAGATCCTGGATCACGACATCAAGGCCGGCGCCGGCGTCGACGGCATCGCCGGGGTCAAGGGATACGCCGAGGCGACACCGAAGATCGGATACCGCGAAAATGCTGAGAAGGGCGAGGACAAAAAAGGCGAGTTCTTCATCCGCGGTGACGTTGAGATAGCAGCACAGCCCTTCCTCGGCCTGTCCGGGGACGTGTTCGTCGAGATCGATGCGCCGTGGTGGTCGCCCGTTCCCGACAAGAAGTGGGTCTGGCCGCTGGGAGAAAAGGAATGGCCGGTCGGCGGCTCGCTGGGGTTCATGGCATCCGTGGACTACGTGTTCGGATCGAAGAGCTGGCCAACCGTCGAGTTCAAGCCCGCCGAGTTCCAGGCCGACAAGTTCATGTCCGACCTCTACGCCGACAAGGCCAAGGAAAAATCAGGCGAACCTGGCCAGCAGAACGGCACCTGGCACGAGAAGAACAGCGAGGCAGCCGAGCCTCCCAAGCCCGGCGAGGGGAAGGGTGCCCCGCCAACAGGAAAGCCACTGCCCACCAAGGGCGAGGCCAAGTCAGCACCGCCACCTGCGGCCAAGACCAAAGGAAAGCCCGCCGACCCGAACGCCAAGACGGCGGACGGCCGGACCGTCAAAGAGCTGCAGGACAAGGCGGCCGCGCATGGCAAGAAACCCCCCACCCCGGGCGCCGCAGGCAAAGGTGCCGAGCAGAAAGGGTCTGCGAAGGCCGGTACCAGCGGCGAAGAACACGACAAGAAGCTCGCCGAAGGCCTGCGCGCTCTCGACGCCGTAACCGCCCGCTATGCCCACGACGGCGCGACCAAAGACGAGATAGAGCCCGGCGTGAAGTCGGTACGCCGCAAATTTACCATCTTCAAGTCCATCGAAGTGGTCGATGGCGGTGACACCTGGGACTACGAGTACGTCGCCACCCCGGGAAACAAGAAGGGTCCGCCAAAGGCGGAATCCAAAGCTGAACAACGGATCAAGAGTGCCAAGGCGTTTGAGGAATTTCTGGAGCGTGGCGGCAAGGTAACGGTGATTCGCGAGCCCTGGCACTGGCACCACTTGCTTCCGCAAACGCTCAAGCCCTGGTTCGAGGCGCCAGAGCGGGGGCTGAATATTGAGGACCCGAAATTCAAAGTTCGGCTCGAACCGAACAAGCATCTTAAGGAAGTGCATGGCGGCGGCCCACCACGCGGTGGCCTCTGGGTGGAGACCTGGCGAGATTTCATCAAAGCGAATCGTCATGCGACCGCTCAGCAGGTGTTGGACCAGCTGGCCCAGATGCGTGCGTACTTCGGCATCTAGCCCGCTAGAGGAAGAGCATCCGGAAAGAGGAGTCACCGCCAGACTTACGACTGAGACCTTACTAAAGATCCGCTTCCGCAGTGCAGCTGTACGCTGCTGCTCAAAGGAGTGGCTGCAAAGATGACGATGATCAAAGTGTTGGCTGAGCATATGGACAAGGTGGCGCGGAGGCCCGTGCCTGAGCATCTGCCTGAGGGGCCGGTGAAGCACGACGGGCCGCATTCGGCCAGCTTCTCGAAAGAGGAGATCCATGCGGCCAGCCTGCTGCATGCGGCACCGGGGGACGGCAGTGCGCCAGAGCGGGCGCGGCGGATGGCGGCGCTTCAGCACTGCATGGGCAACGCGCGCCTCTGCCGGCTGCTGGACGAGGTCGGCGCGCGAACCCGGCACGTGCACCCATCCCCGGAGATACCGAAGCGGAAGTAGTGGCCGACCGTGGCCGTCGCCACGAGGCATGCATCGGAGGGCGCTCGGTTGCCGTGGATCCGGCACCGGATGGTGCTGGACCGCCCCTGCACATTATCGGTGAAACATCCCGGCAACTGACGGCGTGGTGACAGTGCTTGACCAGGATGGAGGCATGGGCCAGGTTCCTCCGCGGGCGGCGGTGTGCATCGTTCGGGCCGAGCGGCAAGGTGCGGGAATGCTGATCTCGCTGGTGATCGCTGAGAATATCGAAGAGATCTCGGGCCAGCGGTCAATGCACGTCACCAACATCGATGCTGCTCTCGACGCCGTCCGTCATTTCCTTGTCCAGTTCGTGAGTCAGCACACTAAGTGAGTCCTGAGATTGGGTCGTTGTCCTCGGCGAGGCAGTGGCCCGAGGTGCCCGTGGCCTAAGAAGCTACCGCCTACGGCACCATGAGCCAGCGTCATCTGGATGGGGACAGCAGTGGATAAGAAGTGACAATGCGGTGACGCTCCATCCCTACGGTGGGCAAGAAGTCCGCCGGAGGGGGCAGACGCCAATGTCTACAGACTTCGTGCACGCACTTATAGCCAAAGATGTCCCGGATGCACCTATCGTCCTGCATTTGTTTGGTGGCCCCTTCGTTACCTGTGACGGCATGCGCCTGGAGGTGCCTGAGGGCAGCAAGCGCCTCCTGGTCTTTGTGGCACTGCACATCGGGCGCATCGAGCGCCGTTACGCAGCGGGTGCGCTGTGGCCCACGGGGGACGACATCCGCGCTGCCGGTAATCTGCGGTCGGCACTGTGGCGGCTGAACGGGGCGGGCATCCGGGTGCTGTCGGCCGACAAGCACGGCGTGGCCATGCGTGATGATGTGTTCGTCGACCTGCACATCATCAGTTCTTGGGCGGCTCGTCTGATCGGGGGATCCGCGTCCAGCGAGGATCTCAGGGTCATGCCCTGGGGCATTGACGCGCTCGATTTGCTGCCCGGGTGGTACGACGAATGGGCGCTCGTCGAGCGTGAGCGTATCCGCCAGCGGCTGCTGCATGCGCTAGAGGCGTTGAGTCGGCGGCTCGTGCAGTTGCGGCGGTGTGCTGAGGCGGTAGACGCCGCGATGATGGCCATCGGCTCCGATCCACTGCGGGAGAGCGCGCAACGTGCCTTGATCGAGGCGCACCTGGCAGAAGGAAACCTGGCCGAGGCGAGCCGTAGCTTTGAGGCCTATCGTGAACTGCTGGCCCGTGAACTGGGCACAGAACCTGGCCATGATCTGAGTGCGATGGTCAGTCCGCTCGCACAGCTGTGGCCGAAACAGGAGCCGGTGATGGGCCCGCGCTACCTGGCTACCGTGCCGACCTGAGCCGTGCTACCGGTCAGCGCCCCGCTCCCGGCCAGGACTCCCGGGCTGAACGGCCGGCCAGGAAGGTCCGGGGAGAATCCCCCTTACCCGCCGTTCTTATGTGCGTTGCCAGGAAAGCACCAGGAGATCGGAGGTATGAATGAGCTCGGCTCAGGCCATCCGGCAGGGCCAGCGCCGCCGCACCGCGGGTCCCATGCGCTTGCGGCTTCGACGGCTGTGGAAGCTAATGTACCGACCGATAGCAAAATGGCGGAGGTCCCGGCGCTCACGGCGAAGGCGGAGGAATGTCGAACGGTCCCGCACCTGGCGGCACAGTGGCTGGTTTGTACAGTCCGCGCGGATCATCACCATCGTAGCGTCAGCCCTCTTCATCCTGTGGGTCGGCCGGGCTCTGCTCATAGCCCTGCACAGCCAGTGGCGCAATGTCCCATTCAATCTTGACAAAGCATGCCAGAACACCAATTTCTCGTGTGACGCCGCGTCTGGTGCGCTGGTTCCTATTTTTTCGATCGCACTTGCGTCTCTCGTGTTCTTGTTTTTCAGGCTGTCGCGTGTCCGGCGCCCATATGTGCGCAACGCAAAGGAGAGACCGCGGGAGATTGTGGAGACCGCAGGTGCCATTCATGACGAGGTGGTCGGCCGGGACGAACTGTGCACGGTCATGATGCAGGACCTGCGTAACCGGGGGACCCGTCGCCCGCACGTGGTCATCGGGGGAGTGGGGACTGGCAAGACGGCATTGCTGGTCCGGCTGACCGAGCTGCTGGCGGGTCAGGAAGCCGTCCCGGTGCCGGTGCGCCTGCGGGACGCCACGGAGCAGCTCGACTTCCGGAAGCTGGCCCGTGACCGGTTCCTGGCCGACGCGGACACGCAACTGCTGTCGGACACCGAAGGGGAGCGCGTCTGGCGCCAGCTCTGCAAGGACGACCGGGTCGTCGTGCTGGCTGACGGACTCGAGGAGGCCCTTATCGAGGGGGACGCCGAGAAAGATCGCGACACCGCGATCCGGGTCGCCATCCGGCGGGCCAGCCGCGAGCGGTTGCCGCTGATCATCGCGTCCCGGCCGCATGATCCGCTGCGCGGGATGGAGGCGGTGATCGTTGAGTTGGAGCCGCTCAGCGAGGAAGCCGCGCTCGACTACATCCAGCGTGCGGGCCCGCCGGACGACGAGCACCGCCTGGACTGGATCGTGGAGACCGCCGACGTCGCAGAGACGCCGCTCTACCTGCAGATCGCCCGCGAACTGCACTCGGCAGGGCTGATGAAATATGTCTCGACAAGCCGCGATGGTGAATGGCTGGACATCCGTGGCGTGGACCGCGCGGCCCTGCGGCTGCGCCTGCTTGATACCTGGACGCAGGCACTGATTCGCGGCAGGCTCGCACGTGGGCTGTCGCTGACCGACACCGACCGCGCAGCCACCGTCGAGCACCTCTCGGCCCTCGCCTGCATCGGGCTGAACCAGGACCGGCTCCATGTGAGCTTTGCCGACCTCGAGTCGGCCCTGGTGCGTCCCGGAGCAGCCAGCAGTGAAGCCGGGCCGGCCCAGCGGATGGCTCGGGCCCGTTCGAGGCTGAGCCCGCTCTCCGGCCAGCGCGACCCAGCAGCTTCGCCGTATCTGCCTCTCGCCATCGAGCTGAGGCAGAGGCTGCAGCTTCTTGGGCGCAACCCCGATGTCCAGCTGGCCGCCACCTGGGGCGCACAACTCGGGCTCGTCGAAACGGCCGGGAAGAATGTGCGTTTCTCGCACACGATCATGCAGGCATATCTCGGGTCCCGGCTGATCGACGTCGCCTTGACCGATGATCAGTACCGTAAGGCGGCCCTCAAGGATCCAGGGCGGGAACTGCTCATCGCGCTTGTGCTCCGCTCGCGTGCCCAGGCCGGCGACGCCAGGCCGAACAGGCGAGCGCTCTATCGGATAGCGAAGCTGGCGGGCAACCAGCGCAGTCACCGCGACCTCCTGCTCAAAGCAGCCCGGCGCCGCTCCGACGTGAAGGCGCTCCACCTGTATTCAGCAGCGCTGGACATCGATACCGCGGAAGACTCCCCAGCCCATCAAGCCATCGCGGATGAGTTGCAGGAGCGCTGGCCGGCCATCTCGGCACGAGATCCGCGGACCCTGGAGCAAGCTAAGTCAAACCTGGTCCAGCGGTTCGGCGAAGCTGCGAGGCAGATCACCGTTCGCCGTGGCGAGCTGAGGCGCCCCGTCGAGCCCGCCTACCGGCAGCTGTACTGCATCATCTGCGCGGAGCCGTCATATCCGATCCGGGTGGCAGCAGCCCAGCAGATCGGCGCCGGTGGCGATGCGGCGTTCGACGCTATTGGTGACTGGCTTGGCCCGCTGAGGCGGCCCGCATCGATTCCGGGGACTGGTGCCAGAGCCATCAGGCAACGTGGTGCTGGCGGGCAGGCTGCGAAGATCAGGGGGAAGACCACTCTCGAGGATGGGGAGCCCGGCTGGCGCGAGGATGTTCTGCGCGCATGGCTGGCACCAATGCTCGTCGGGTCGATCACCAGCCGGCTGCCACGAGAAGCCGCACAGCATCAGCTTGAGCACTGGCTGGCCCTCGTCGAAGCGCAGCGCCGGGACAACCTGCGCCTGTCAGTCGAGGTTGCGCTCGCGCAAGGATTCAAGTACGCGGCCAACCGCCGGTACGAGCACTCCAGCGCCGATCTTGAGATCCGGGACTACCTGGCTGAGCGGGCCAGGGAAATGCTCAGGGGTACGCGATTCTGGTTCACCCGGCTGACCCTTCTCCACGCATTGTGTCTCCTGTCCTTGTCGGAGGATCCAGACGGACATAAATCCCGGGGCAAAGACGACGCCGACCCCAGGATGCTGGTGGAGCACTGGGCCGCCGGTCCAGATGACGAGCCAGTACATCCATTCGTCCGTGAGGCAGGCAGGCTTGCTACCTTGGCTCTCGAGACCGGGCAACCCGATCGTTTCATCTGGATCGACGAGAGCGGTGTCGTCGCCAGGGTTGGTTCGCAATCGGTACGTCGGATGACGCATCGTAAGCACGGCCTCTGGATCCCACCATCGACCGGATGGTCTGCCCTCGATCCGCGTGCATTCCGGCTCGCCTCCGATGTGCTGCTGCTGCTGAATCTGGCCGAGCGCGGTGGCCGCCCGAATGACCGCGAACGCTACCTGCAGCGCACAAACCGGAGTGACCTGCCGCCCTGCCTCACCGGTAAGCGAGATCCCCTTGACCCGACCCGGGCCGTCGGGATGGCGACCGCAACGTCCAAGCCAGGGTCCAACTGCAAGCCGGGCTGCCCGTTCGAGCTCTGTCCTTATCCCCCGGAGAACGAGAGGTCATACCGGGCCGAGCTGAGCGAGGCTCTGTGCCGTCGGCAACAAGCGCTCGTGCGACCGAGCCTAGTCCGGCGCAGAACGGCCCCATGGCAGGAAGTGCTGCCAGGAGACCTCAAGCGATTCTGGAAGCAGATGGGACAGCGTGCACAGCCAGCTGAATCCGGTCATGAGCCAGCTACCGAACCTTCAGGTGACCGGGGCGCACATAGGAGCGAGCACTGAACCCTGCCAACAGGCACTTACCATCAATGGTGAGCTTCGCTGGCCAGCAAAGCCTGCAACTGGCTTGACGGGCTTACTCCCAGCTCCTTGTCGAGAACACGCTCGCATCGCTTGAACTGCCGCCACGCTTCTCCTGTGTTGCCCTCGGCCAGGTGGACCCGGATGACCAGCCGATGCGCGCTCTCTCGCGTCTCCTCCATTCGCAGCGCGCCCAGCGCGAGCTCCAGGGCCACGGCATGTCGCCCGGCCCGGAGCAGCTGGTCCGCTGCGACTTCCAGGACATGCAACTGAAGCTGTCGCACTCGTTCCCGCTCGAGCACGATCCAGTCGTCATACCAGCCCGGCAGCAGCTCACCCTGCGGCCACAGAGAGGCGAGATCAACTTTCATGACGCATTCGGGCCAGTTGATGATCTGGAGTGCCAGCGCTCTCCAGTCCTGGTAGTCCACCTCGACACCCTCATGGAACAACAGCTGGCCATTCGCGGAGTTCAGAATTTCTGGCTCCGATCGCCGCAGCCGCCAGAGCGTCGTGCGCAGCCGACCGGCGGCACGATAGTCGGGGACATCGGGCCACAGGACTCCGCCCGCCTCCTCGCGTCTTAATGCCGTCCGTAGCGCGACAAGAGCGATCAATCGCTGCGCTGATAGCTGAAGGACTACACTGTGCCCGCTTCGGCACAGAGCCAGCGCACCGAAAAGGCAAACCCTCATGTCACGTCGAGGAGCGGTAATTGTCACGAGAATCGTCAATTTCGCGATGTCGTGTGTGAACGTGCATACACCCCGGGTACGACGGCGTGACGCTCATTCTTCCTCCTTCACGATGCCGGGCCGCCCACCTGCGGCATGGCCGTGCTGCCTAGGCGAAGCTTCACCTCGGCGGCCGTTCCCGGATCCGGACGATTCGCTGCGGTCTATAGGTGGCGTTCCAGTGATACGGTCAGCCGCCACCAGACCCACGCGCTTCGGGGATCTCTCTAGCATCAGGCTGCGGTGCGCTGGTGCCGTTGCTGCCAACCCCTCAACTCGTGAATTCGCCAACTTCAAGATCATGTATTCCAGTCACGTGGCCGCGGCGAGCCGCTATCAGGACCCCTGGATTCCGTCATAGATTTCCCCAGCAGAGTGCGCATATGATTCCTCCGTACCGGCGGGGCGTAACGCTGGTGTGTAAGCCCGATGGAGACCGTGTGGAGGTTAGATCCCAAGTCTGGTGTGATCGCAATGCTTACAGCATCCTCGCGCCGGCGGCACGTGAAACTGGGCTGGCAGACCGACGCAACCGACCTGCGATCGCTGATCGCCTACGACCACTGACATAAGGATCACTCGTCTAGCCACAAATATCCTCGTGGACGCCCGTTCCGGGCTGAAAATCGGGGTGGCTGCCCGCCGACGCCGGAACCCCCCTTGATCGTTTGAGGTCGTCGTCTAGCCGGGCGCTCGGAGCCGCGCCGTAGGACCGTCATTGCCGGCTTCGCTGCGTCGGGTGCTGCCGCACGCCACTTAGGGTTGGTCATTTCCGGTCAGGCCCCAAGGCCGCGGGCGAGCAGGGTTCGCCGGGTGCGGGTGCCTGTCTTCGCGAAGATCGATTTGAGGTGATCTTGGACCGTGTGCTCGGACAGGAACATCAGCTGGGCGATGTCCCGGGTGCCTGCGCCGGTGGCGAGGTGATCCAGCAGCTCCGTCTCGCGGGAGCTCAGCCCGCAGGCCCGGGCGAACAGTGAGAGGCGGCCGCCAGGGGCGGTGGTCTCGATGCTGATGGCGATGTCGCGCTCGGGCACCGGGGCTGCCGAGTCCATCCGGGCGGCGCGCAGGGTCAGCCAGTGGCTGCTGCCCAGGTGGACGCGGGCCAGCGGCGCGTTGGAGTCCACGCCTGCTTCCCGGGCGAGCAGCTGCGCGGCCACGTTGTAAGCGCCAGCCGGGACCGGCGCCTGGCCCGCATCGTCCGGCGGGACGAGCAGCCGCAGGTACCGCTGGGTCTGCGGGGTCTGGGCCCGCACGTCGAGCGTGGGGGACAGCAGCAGCACGACCGGGCCCGCGCTGGCCTGCTGGCCAGCACGGCCGGCCGCGAAAGTCGCCGCCTGGCTGTGCCGCAGCGCCGTGGCCAGCGGCCCGGCGATGGCGTGCAGGAACTCCAGTTCCGCCGCCGTGAACGGGGGTGCCCCCTGCATCCGCCACAGGTCCAGAAACGCCCAGCAGCCGAACCGGTCCCGGTGGACCGAGGTGGCGATGTCGGTGACCTGGTACCGGCAGAGCAGGTCCCGCCACATCAGGCTGCGTGCCAGGTCCCCGCCGGTCGCCTGGCGCAGCGAGGCGACTGGGGTGATCATGCTGGTCCACCTGCTGACAGTGGTCAGGTATTTGAGCCGGATCAGCTGCGGCAGCTCGGGCAGGCACGGGACATCCGCCAGCGGCGCGGAGCCCACCGACGTCTCCGGGTCGGTGACCAGCCAGACGTAGGCGTCGAACCCGATCACCCGCCGTAGCACGGTCAGCACTTCCAGCCGCAGCGTCCGCGCGTCGGCATCGCCCCGGCAAAGCCACAGGATCCGCTCCCGGGCCTGGGCCCGGGCAGTTGTACTGGCCACGGCCGCAGGTTAACCGAGGCGGGCCGCACGCTGGGAGAACCCGCGCCCAGAATCCCAGGAAGCTGGGATGGGCCAGCCGTGGGCGCGCTCATAGCGTGACAGGCCAGAAGGAACAGCCTGCTATCAGGAGGAACCATGCACACGATGGTGGTGCAGATGTCGATCGACCCCTCGCGCGCCCACGTGGTCACCCGCCACCTCCGCGAGGACATCGTCAGCTGGGCCAGGCAGCAGCCGGGATTCATCAGCGGCCAGTGGCTGCTGGGCCGGGGCCAAAACCACGGCATGGGCGTCGTTGTCTTCGCCTCCGAGCACGCCGCCACAGCCGCGGCGCACGGCCCACGCAACTTCCCCCGCGACCGAGACCGGGCCTGGAACGTCGAGGACGTGACCGTCTACGAGCAGGTCACCTCCGCCTGACCGCTCACCGCCCCGCACGCCCGGTATGTGAAGCCACCGGCGACGTCCGCAGGGTGTCCCGCTTCCCCGGCCGTGATCACTTCGCCGCTTACAGCTGCACCGCTCCCAATCG
>Ga0335076_10000577_pt1 | contig 34332 bp, 30 predicted proteins | sample Lox_Sample_25_FD_206717 | JGI IMG/M metagenome (GOLD analysis project Ga0335076, IMG submission 206717) | Soil microbial communities from Loxahatchee National Wildlife Refuge, Florida, United States - Lox_Sample_2.5 | ecosystem: Environmental > Terrestrial > Soil > Wetlands | place: USA...
GTCACCTCGCTCTCCCACGACCGGCTGCCCTTCGACTGGCGGGTCCACGTGCCGACCTGGGTGGAGTGGGCCATCACCTTCGGCGCCTTCGGCTGGTTCTTCTTCCTCTTCCTCATCGGGCTCAAGAGCCTCCCGCCGGTCTCGATCGCGGAGCTGAAGGAGGAGGTCGCCCACGACGCCGCCCACCGGGCGGAGGGCGGGGAGGCTCCCCATGCCGGCTGAGGGCGTGCTGGGCTCGTTCGCCGATCCGGCCGGGCGAGGAGGCCGACCGCGCGCACCTCGCACCCCTGCTGGCCCGCCTCGGCGGCCGCCCGTCCGCCTTCCCCCTCGGGGTGGACTTCGACGCCGACCGGATCGGCGTGTTCGCGCGCGGCGGAGAGCCCGAGGCCGTCGAGCGCCTGCTCCGGAGCGAAGGGGCGGAGGAGGTGCGCCGTGTCCAGGGCTGACCTCGCCTTCCTCGCCCGCCTCGCCGCCGCCTCCCCCCTCGGCTGCCGCAACGACTGGCGCACCGATCCGCGCAGACGAGGGTCTTTCTTTTCGCGTGTACCCGAGCCGCGCCACGGTTCGGCTCATCGTCGAACGGCTCACGCGGAGGCCGACCTCGCAGCGGTACTGCTCCGCGAGCTCAGCGATCGTGATGTCAGGTGCGGCGTCCAAGAGCCGGCGAACCACCGACAGTTGTTCGTCCGAGATGAGGGCGGGCTGCCCGCCGCCGTGCGGATCGGGTTCCACCACCCCGGTCCTGCGAAACCGCGCGACCAAGCGGTCGACGGTGGATCACACCCGATCGATCAGGGCGACCGGTCGGCGCTGTCAGTCGGCGCGCCGGAGGAACCGGGCCAGGACCCGCTTCTCCCCGACGCCGAAGCGGACCGTGGCCTTCGCGTCCCCGCCCGCCCCCTCGCAGCCGAGGACCACGCCCTCGCCGAGCGAGGCGTGCAGCACCCGCTCGCCCCGGGCGAAGGGAGCCCCGGCCGCCCCCGGCCGCTGATCGAAGGAGTAGTCGACCGTCGGCTCCCCGCCCGGCGCGCGGCCGGGCCGCCCCGCCGGCGCGGCGCGGGAGGGGGCGAGGGCCTCCTCCCCGTCGAGCTCGATGTGCGGCTCGCCCTCGAGCGCGCCCGGGTGGCGGCGGATCCGGGGCGGGCTCGGGGCCGGGACCGCCTCGCGCGCCCGCACCTCCCGGGCCACCGCGTCCCCGAAGAGCTCCGGGGGGAGGTCGCGGAGGAAGCGGGAGGGCTCCATCGCCCGCCAGGTCGGACCGGCCTCGCCGTACCCCATCCGCCGGCGCGCCAGGGAGAGGGTGAGCCGGGCCTTCGCCCGGGTCATGCCCACGTAGCAGAGCCGGCGCTCCTCGTCGGCCGCCTCGTCGCGCTCCGACGGCGTCTGGTCGGCCCAGGGGCGCTCGTACGGCAGGGTCCCGTCCTCCAGGCCGGCGAGGAAGACCGCCTCGAACTCGAGCCCCTTGGCGGCGTGCAGGGTCATGAGCGCCACCCGTCCCTCGGGCGTGTCGGCGTCGGCCTCGCCGAGGAGGGCGATCTGCTCGAGGAAGCGCGCCAGGGGCGGGGGCCGGACCTCCTCCGGGTCGGTCGGGGGCGGCTCGCCCAGGATCGCCTCGTCGAACTCCCGGGCCGCGGCCACCAGCTCGGCGAGGTTCTCGGCCCGCTCCACCGCCTCGTCGCTGTGCTCCTCCTCGAGCCGCGCCAGGAGGCCGGAGCGGCGGAGGGCCTCCTGCACCGCCACCCCCGCCTCGAGGGCGGGGACGTCCGCCGCCAGCCCCGCCACCAGGGCGTGGAACTCGCCCAGCGCCCGCCGGGCAGCGGGCTTGAGCTCCGCCACCCCCTCGCGCTCGGCGATGGCCTCGAAGAGCGGGAGGCCGCGGGCGACGGCGTGGGCCCGCAGGCGCTCCACGGTCCGCTCCCCGATCCCCCGGGGCGGGCGGTTCAGCACCCGCTCCAGGTCGAGATCGGAGCGCGGGTTCAGGGCGAGCCGCAGGTAGGCGGCGGCGTCCTTCACCTCGGCGCGCTCGTAGAAGCTCGTGCCCCGGACGATCACGTAGGGGACCCGGGCCGCCCGGAGCGCCGCCTCGATGGGGCGCGACTGGGCGTTGGTCCGGTAGAGGACCGCCACCTCCTCGCCGGACGTCCCCCGCGCCCGCTCCGCCTGGACCGCCCGGGTGATCCGCTCCGCCTCGGCGTGCTCGTCCTCGCCCACCAGGAGCGCCAGCGGGGCCCCCGGGCCGGCCTCGGTCCAGAGCCGCTTCTCCCGCCGCCGGCGGGCCCGGGAGATGACCGCGTGGGCGGCGTCGAGGATGTTCCGGGTGGAGCGGTAGTTCCGCTCGAGCTTCACCACCCGGGCGCCGGGGAAGTCCCGGTCGAAGCCGAGGATGTTCTCCACGTCCGCGCCCCGCCAGCGGTAGATGGCCTGGTCGTCGTCGCCCACCACGCAGACGTTCCGCTTCGCGCCGGCGAGGAGCTTGAGCAGACGGTACTGGGCCGGGTTGGTGTCCTGGAACTCGTCCACCAGGAGGTGCCGGAAGCGGGCCGCCCAGCGGGTGCGCAGGGCCGGATCCTCCTCCAGGAGCCGCACCGGGAGGACGAGCAGGTCGCCGAAGTCCACCGCCCCCGCCCGCCGGAGCGCCGCCTGGTAACGCTCGTAGACCGTGCGGGCGAGCTGGCCCTCGACGTCGTAGGCGCCGACCTCGACCTCCTCCGGCCGCCGGGCCAGGTTCTTCCAGCGGTCGATGCGGGAGAGGGCCTGCCGGGCGGTGAGCGGCTCGCCCTCCTCCACCCCGAGCTCGGCGAGGAGCCGCTTCACCAGCCGGAGCTGGTCGTCGTCGTCGTAGATGGCGAAGGCGGGGGGCAGGCCGGCCCGGGCCGCCTCCCGCCGGAGGAAGCGGGCCCCGAAGGCGTGGAAGGTCTGGACCCAGAGCTCGGCGGAGAGCACCGGGCCGAGGAGCCGCTCCAGCCGCTCCTTCATCTCGCCCGCCGCCTTGTTGGTGAAGGTGACCGCCAGGATCTGCCAGGGGACCACCCCGAGCTCGCGCACCAGCCGGGCGATCCGGTGGACGATCACCCGGGTCTTTCCGCTCCCCGCGCCGGCCAGGACGAGGAGCGGCCCCTCGCCGTGGAGCACGGCCTCCCGCTGCGCGTCGTTCAGGTCGGAGAGCAGGTCCTCGGCCATCGAGGAGAGGCAAGATAGTCGAAAGCCGGCTACGACGCCGGGGGGGCGCGTCCGGAGGCCGGCGCCGGCGCGGCCTGGGTCGGCGGGGGGCCGGGGGCGCGGCGCCGGCGGGGGGCGGGCGCGTCGTAGCGGTAGTCGTACTCGCTCCGGTCCACCTGCTCGGCCCCCGGGCCGCCCTCCGCCGGGGCGGCCCGGATCGCCTGCGTCCAGACCAGCCGGCGCGGGAGGAGGGTGGTGGGCTCGGTCACGAGCAGGAGCTCCTGCTCCACCGAGAGCTCCCCGGCGTCGGCGACGGGCGCGGCGGGCGCGCCCAGGCGCTCCCGGAGGAGGGGCGCCGCGCGCTCCACCGCGGCGCGCTCCGGGACCGCGCGGAGGGTGATCTCGACGCAGCGGGCGCCCCGCTCCCCGGCGCCGCAGGGGACGCGCCGGCGCACCTCGAACTCGACCGTGCTCTGCGCCCGCGTTCCCGGGGCGAAGGGGAGCTCGGTCTCGGTCTCCATCTGGTAGGTCTCGCCCAGCTCGAGCGAGGCCCCGGTCCAGAACCCGACCGCCAGGTTCCACAGCTCCTCCGCCTGGGCCCGCATCGACGCCTCCGCCAGGGCCACCGCGCGCTCGGCCTGCTCCGGCGGGACCATCAGCTCCTCGAACATGCGGCGGAGGACCGGCCGGATCGCCTCCACCCCGTCGAGCCCCAGGAACTGGCCCTCCGTGCCGATCCGCTGCACCACCTGCTCGGAGGCGAAGATCGCCTCCCCCGTGAGCGCGGTGGGGAAGGGCAGATCGCCCTCCCAGGTGGTGGCCTCGTTCCCGAGCCGGAGCTCCCTCCCCTGCGCCGCGAGGCGGGCCACGTAGCGGGCGGTGAAGGTAGCGCCCCGGGCGCCGCTCCGCGTCCGGGTGCGGCGGTAGGTGACGCGCGCGGAGAGCGGCGCGGTCCAGCCGAACGCGAGGGTCACCGCTCCGGGGAGGCGGCTGGGCCGGTCCTCCCCCTCCGCCGCGCGCCCCGCGGGCAGGCCCGCCGCGGGCGCGAGGAGCAGGGCCAGGGCGAGGGCCAGGAGGGAGCGGCGGGGCACGGGCCGGTGCAGGCTATCACGGGCGACCGCGCCCCACCCGCCCCGGCCGCTGCGCCCGGGCCGCTCCGGAGGTAGATTCGCCCGATGCCGCCGCCGGTCCGGATCGTGCCCCTGGGAGGGCTCGGGGAGATCGGGATGAACTGCCTGGCCGTGGAGTGCGACGGCCGGCTGGCGGTGGTGGACTGCGGCATCCTCTTCCCCAACGAGCCGCTGGGCGTGGACGTGATCGCCCCCGACCTCGGCTGGCTCCGGGAGCGGCGGGAGCAGGTGGGGGCGGTCTTCCTCACCCACGGACACGAGGACCACCTCGGCGCCCTCCCCTTCCTCCTCCGGGACGTCCCGGTCCCGGTCTACGGGACCCGGTTCACCCTGGCGCTGCTCCGGCCCCGGCTCGACGAGGCGGGGGTGCGCGCCGATCTGCGCGAGGTGGCGCCCGGCGACGAGCGGCCGGCCGGGGAGGCCTCCCCCCTGTCGGCGGAGTTCTTCGCCGTCACCCACTCCATCCCCGACGCCTGCGGGCTCGCCCTCCGGACTCCCCAGGGCACGATCCTCCACTCCGGGGACTTCAAGCTCGATCCCTCCCCGGTGCGCGGGCCGACCACCGACCTGGCGCGGGTCGAGGCGCTCGGCCGGGCCGGGGTGCGCCTCCTCCTCTCCGACTCGACCAACGCGGAGCGCCGCGGCACCTCGCTCTCCGAGTCGGAGGTGCGCCCCGCCCTGGAGGCGGCGTTCGAGCGGGCGCGGGGCCGGGTCTTCGTCTCCTGCTTCGCCTCGAACATCCACCGCATCCAGCAGGTGGCCGACGCGGCCCGCGCCTTCGGCCGCCGGCTGGCGCTCCTCGGCCGGGCGATGGAGGCGAACGTGCGGCTCGCCCGCGAGCTCGGCTACCTCGAGCTGCCGGCCTGGATGCCGGTGGACGCGGGCGAGGCGCGCGACCTCCCGCCCCGCGAGCTGTGCGTGCTCACCACCGGGACGCAGGGGGAGCCGCGCAGCGCCCTCGCCCGGCTGGCGCGCGGCGAGCACCCGGACCTGGCCATCGCCCCCGGCGACCTGGTGATCCTCTCCTCCCGCTTCATCCCCGGGAACGAGGTGGCGGTCGGGCAGGTCGTGAACGACCTCTGCCGGCGCGGCGCGGAGGTGGCCTACGAGGGGCTCGCGCCGCTCCACGTCTCCGGCCACGCCCAGGAGGCCGAGCAGCGGCGGCTCATCGCCCTCGCCCGCCCGGCCCACTTCGTCCCCATCCACGGCGAGTACCGCCACCTGGCGCGCCACGCCGCCCACGCCGCGGCCGAGGGCGTCGCCGGCCGGGACGTCCTCGTGGACGGGGACGTCCTCGAGCTCTCCGACGCCGGGGCCCGGGTCCTCGCGGAGCGGGTGCCGGTGGGCCGGGTGTACACCGACCGCGACGCCCTCCTCGGCGCGGACATCGGGGCGCTGGTGGTGGGCGAGCGGCGTCTGCTGGCCGAGGCCGGGCTCTGCATCGTGGTGCTGGCGGTGGAGAAGTCGAGCGGGGCGGTGGTGCGGGGGCCGGAGCTCTTCGCCCGCGGGGTGGCCGGCTTCGAGGGGAACGAGGAGGAGCTCCGGGGCGAGGCCCTGCGGGCCCTCGAGGAGCTCTCCCCGCAGGCCCGCGCCGACGTGACCGAGGTCCAGGAGGCGCTCCGGCTCGCGCTCCGCCGGTACCTCCGGCGCACCACCGGCAAGCGCCCCTCCATCCTCCCGGTGGTGCTGGAGCTCTGACCCGAACCCGCCCGACCGGGCGAGGACGCGCTCCCCGCGGAGCGGAAAGGAAACGCCGATGCCGAGCTTCGACGTGGTGAGCGAGCTCAACATGATGGAGGTGGAGAACGCCTTCAACCAGGCGCGCAAGGAGATCGCCCAGCGCTTCGACTTCAAGAACACCCACACCGACCTGGAGCGGGACAAGGACCTCCAGGTGGTGGTGAAGGCCGGCTCGGAGGGGCGGGCGGAGGCGGCCCTGTCGGTCCTGATGGAGAAGCTGGCCAAGCGCGGCGTCCCGCTCGAGGGGCTCGACCCCCAGCCGGTCGAGCCCGCCTCGGGCGGGCACGTCCGCCAGCTGGTGAAGCTCAAGAAGGGGCTGAAGCCGGAGGACGCGAAGCGGATCGTCGCCCTGGTCAAGGAGAAGGGGCTCAAGGTGCAGGCCGCCATCCAGGGCGAGGCGGTGCGGATCTCCGGGAAGAAGAAGGACGACCTGCAGGCCTGCCTCCAGGCGATCCGCGCCGCGCCGCTCGGGATCCCGCTCCAGTTCCAGAACTTCCGGGAGTAGCGGCCGGGCCCCCGGGGGGCCCCCGTGGCGTCGCCCGGCCCGGATTGCCGCGTCGCCTCCGCTCTGCTAGATCCCCGCCGCCCGTGGCCACCCGCGTCTACATGCACACCCTCGGCTGCCCGAAGAACCGGGTGGACAGCGAGGTCATGCTCGGGACCCTCGCCCAGGCCGGCTACCGGCTCGTCCCCGAACCGGACCAGGCCGAGGTGATCGTGGTGAACACCTGCGGCTTCATCGAGAGCGCCAAGGAGGAGTCGGTCGAGGCGATCGTGGAGCTGGCGGAGTGGAAGCGGGAGGGGCGCTGCAAGAAGCTGGTGGTGACCGGCTGCCTGGTGCAGCGCCACGCCGGCGAGCTCGCCGAGGCGCTCCCCGAGGTGGACCACTTCCTCGGGACCGGCGCCTACCAGGACGTCGCCCGGATCGTCTCCGACGCCCAGGCGAAGCGGCTGGTGGTCCCCGACCCCGACTTCGTCCACTCCGCGGCGAGCCCGCGGGTGAACTCCCTCCCCTCGCACACCGCCTACCTCAAGATCGCCGAGGGCTGCGACAACGCCTGCGCCTTCTGCATCATCCCGAAGCTCCGCGGCCCCCAGCGCTCCCGGCCGATCGAGGACCTGGTGGCGGAGGCCGAGGCCCTCGCCGCCCAGGGGACGGTCGAGCTCTCCCTCGTCGCCCAGGACCTCACCGCCTACGGCCAGGACCTGCCGGGCAAGGTCCGGCTCCAGCACCTCCTCCCCGCCCTCTGCCGGGTGGAGGGGATCCGCTGGCTCCGGCTCCACTACGCCTACCCGCGCGACGTCCCGGACGCGCTGGTGGAGGTGATCGCGGCCGAGCCCAGGATCGTGAAGTACCTGGACATGCCGCTCCAGCACTCCTCGGACCGGCTCCTCCGCGCCATGCGCCGCGGCCGCGACTCCCGCTTCCTGCGCGAGCTCCTCGTGCGGCTCCGCCGGCGCATCCCCGGCCTGGTGCTCCGCACCTCGCTCATCGTCGGGCTGCCGGGCGAGACCGAGGAGGACTTCGAGGACCTGGTCCGGTTCGTCGAGGAGCAGCGCTTCGAGCGGCTCGGGGTCTTCGAGTTCTCGCCGGAGGAGGGGACGCGGGCGGCGGAGATGGCGCGCCAGGTCCCCGAGGCGGTGAAGCGGGCCCGGTACGAGCGGCTGATGGAGCTGCAGCAGGGGATCTCCCGCGCCCACCAGCGCGCCCTGGTGGGCCGGCGGCTCGAGGTGCTGGTGGAGGGACGGGCGGAGGAGACCGAGCACCTCCTCGCCGGGCGCCACGCCCAGCAGGCTCCGGAGATCGACGGGATCACCTACCTGAACGAGGGGACCGCCTTCCCCGGCGAGATCGTGACGGTGGAGGTGACGGACGCCTCCGACTACGACCTGGTGGGCCGGGTGGTGGAGCGCGATCGGGCCCGGGCCCGCCACGGGCTCCCCGCGGCGAAGGCGCCCCGGGCGCGCCGCCCGCGCTTGCCGGTGATCGGCTGAGCCGGCGGCGCGGCTACGGCTCCGGGACCTTCTGCTCGCCGGCCTCGATCCGGACCGGGAGCACGTTCCCGGGCAGCGGGAGCGGGCAGGTGGCGTGGGGGGTGAAGGCGCAGGGCGGGTTGTAGGCCCGGTTGAAGTCGAGGATCACCGTCCCTGCCTCGGGCGGCCCGGCCATGAGGAAGCGCCCCGCGCCGTAGGTCTCCCGCCCCGCGGTCCGGTCCCTGAAGACGAAGAAGAGCTGGCCGTCCTCCAGGGTGGCCTCGAGCGAGAGCTCTCGCCCCTCCAGCGTGAACCAGGCGCGGCCGGGGATCCGCTCCCGCGTGGCGATGCCCACCACGCTCGGCACCTCGACCTCGCGCGGCGCGGCGTAGGCCTCCCAGCGCGCCGCCAGCCGCCAGCGCGGATCGGGCGGGAAGGCCGGGATCCCGCGGAAGCCCTTCCGCGTCGGGCTCTCCGCGTCCCAGACCCGGAGGGCGAGCCGGTCTCCGCGGGCGATCACCATCACCTCGCAGCTCCCGATCGCCAGCCGATCCGGCGCGGGCGTCGCGTCCGTCGCCAGCGCCCGGACGGCGACCGGGGCATCGCCCAGCCGGTACCCGTCGCCCGCCGCGGCGGACAGGGTGACGACCCCACGCTCCAGGGTGAAGGTGCCGGGCAGCCCGGGGACCCGGTTCGGGCCGGGCTCGAGCCAGTGGAGGCCGGAGAGCGCCAGCCAGCCGTCCGGCCGGCGGAGCCGCTCGATCCGCTGCTCGTGCCAGCGGCGCCACTCGGCGGCGAAGGCGGGATCGGCGGGGCTCGCGGCGGCGGCGAGGACCGCCAGGGGGAGGAGGAGCGCAGGGGCGGGCATCGCCCCCTCGCTTACCGCGCGGCGCCCCCGGCCGCCACCTCCCCGCGCAGGGAGAGGACGGCGGCGGGGAGCGCCACCTCGAAGGAGACGCTCCACCCCGGCCGGTCGACGAGGGCGATCGCGCCCCCGTGGGCCTCTGCCACCAGGCGACAGAAGTAGAGCCCCAGCCCGACGTTGTGCCACTCCCGCCGGTCGCTCCCGGCGTGCTTCTGGAAGAGCCGCGTCCGGAGCTCCCCGGGGACCGGGGCGCCGGTGTTCCGCACCCAGAGCGCCAGCCCCTCCCCGCCGCGCGCGGCGCCGAGCTCCACCCGGTCGCCGGCTCGGCAGTAGCGGAGCGCGTTCGCCGCCAGGTTCTCGACCAGGCGCCGCATCAGGTCCCGGTCGAGGAGGGCCACCAGGTCCTCCTCGCAGGCGGGCGCGAGCGCCACCTGCCGCTCCGCCGCCCGGGCGGCGAAGGTGAGCGCCACCGCCCGGTAGAGGTCCCCGATCGCCACCGGATCGGAGGAGGGGCGGAGCTGGCCCGCCTCCAGGCGGGAGAGGAGGAGGAGGTCTCCGAGCATGTCGGAGAGGCGGCGCGCCTCCGCCCCGGCGAGGGCCAGGTCCGCCTCGGCCTCGGAGAGCCCGGGGCGGCCGCGGAGCGCCTCGGCGACGAGCGCCTGGTACTGGAGCACCGCGGCGAGCGGGCTCTTCATGTCGTGGACGAGGAGCTGCGCCAGCACCTCCGCCTGGCGCTGGGCGGCGAGGACCGCGTCGCGCTGCGCGGCGATCTCGGCGTTGGCCCGGGCGAGCACGTCCCGGTGCTCGAGGACCAGCCGGGCGGCGTAGGCGTCGGCGGCGAGGTGCGCCGCCAGGCCGACCATCCGCTGCCCCGACCAGACCGAGGCGAAGGCGAAGGCGAGGAAGGTGAGGACGGAGAGGACCACGTACTCCGGGGGGAGCCCGGCCCGGAGCGCCAGCGCCACCTGCCAGGCCGCCGCCGCGCCGGCCAGGGCCGCCACCTGGCGCATGGGCAGGCAGACGGCGGCGAAGGCGATCATGAGCTCCATCACGGCGAGGAGGTAGCCCACCGACAACCCCACCCCCCCGGGCGCCGGCGCGGCCACCGCGCGCCACCCGGCGGTCGCGACCACGATCACGTCGAGCACCGCGGCGCCGAGCGCCGCCTCCCTCCAGCGCCAACGCCGCCGCAGGAGCACCAGCACAGCGATGGCCGCGGCGAGGTGGAGGGCGTTGATGAAGAGCGGGGCGTTGAAGAGGGCCTCGGCATGGAGCACCGCCCAGCCGTACAGGCCGAGCGTCAGGGCGCGGAGGGCGATCCGGAGCCAGGCCACCACCTGGGCGTTCCGGAGGCGGACCTCCTGGATCACCTCGCTCACCGCTCGCTGGACCGACAGCTCCCCCGCCATCCAGACCCCCGGTCCTCCATGGTAGCCGGGCGGCGGGTGCGCGGGCCTCCTCGTCGCCGCGGGCGAGACGCGCGCGCTCCCCCGAACAGGGGGCGAAGCCGCTCACCTCGTGGGCGCCGAGATGCGCCGGACGTCCTTGGGGAGCTTCACCTCGAACGCGCCGTCCGGGATCCCGGCGTTGCGCTTCACGTCCTCGAACCGGATCTCGTTCACGTTGCCGCCCCCGTCCACCACCCGGGTGACCTCGACCGCGCCCTCCGCCCCGACCGTCAGGGCCACCGACTCCACGCGGGGATCGGCCTCCCGGGGCTTGAGGAGGAGCGCCCCGGTGGCGTCCACGCCCAGCGAGAACTCCCGGGCCAGATCGCCCTTCCCGAGCAGGAAGGTCACCGCCGCGCTCATCGCCGAGGCGTCGAACTGCTCGTCCACGTAGGCCTGCTGCTCCTCCGGCTCGTACTGGACCAGGCGGTGGCCGGTCACCGCCACCACCTTCTGGGCCGGGGTCTGGTAGTCCCAGCGCATCATCCCCGGCTTCTTCACCTTGAGCGTACCGGTCGAGACCTGGCGGCGGCCGAAGCCGGCGTAGGTGTAGGTCTGGCGGAAGCGCGCCTCGAGGTCCCGGGTCCGCTCGTAGTAGCCCTGCACGCGCCGGGCGAGGGCCCGCGCCTCGGGCGGCGGCGCCGGCGCGGTGACCGGCGAGGAGGCGAGGAGGAGCACGGCGGCCAGGGAGGCGAGCATGGTCCCTCTAGATAGCAGACGCCCGGAGCCGGGGCGGCATTCAGGAGGGCACCGGGCGCCTTGACGTGGGGGGTGTCCCGGGTGATCCTCCCGCCCTCCGATGCGCCTGCTCCTCCTCGTCGCCGCCGGCCTCGCCTTCGCCGGCTGCTCGAACCCGTGCCAGGACCTGGGGAACCGGTTCTGCAGCTGCGTTCCCTTGGGGACCACCGTGTCGAGCTGCGAGCAGCAGGTGACCACCGACCTCGGCCACAACAGCCCGAGCCACGCCTACTGCAGCGAGCTGCTCGGGACCTGCACCCTGCCGGCGAACGCGCCCGCCGGGAGCACCTTCTGCGAGTGGATCCAGACCCGCTGCGGCAAGGCGAGCTGCGGGATGTCGACCGAGCCCGTCACCTCGCCGGTGAGCGACGTCGACCCGACCTGCATCTGCGATCCGGCCTGTACCTGCCAGGGCAACACCAAGGTCTGCCCGCCGACGCCCTGACGGGCCAGGCTAGCTCGGCAGGCCGAGCGGGATCCGGAAGCCGCCGCTCGGCGTGAAGGGCTCCTCGTCGAAGCGGCCGGCGATGAGCGTCCCGCAGGCGGCGCAGGCGCCCCGGGCGATCCGCACCGCCTCGACGGCGTACCCGTCCCGCTCGATCACCTTCGCCCCGCAGCCCGGGCAGTAGGTGGTCCCGCCCTCGGGGTCGCGGACGTTGCCGGTGTAGACGTACCGGAGCCCCACCTCCCGGGCGGCCGCCCGCGCCCGCCGGAGCGTCGAGGGCGGGGTGGGCGGCCGGTCGAGGAGCTTGTAGTCCGGGTGGAAGGCGGTGAAGTGCACCGGGACGTCGGGCCCCATGTGGCCGAGGACCCACTCGGCCAGCGCGCGGGTCTCGGCGGGCGAGTCGTTCAGCCCGGGGATGAGGAGGTTCGTCATCTCCACCCAGACCTGCGTCTCCTTCGCCAGCCACTCGAGCGTCTCCAGCACCGGGGCGAGGTGGGAGAGGGTCACCTTCCGGTAGAAGTCCTCTGTGAAGGCCTTGAGGTCGACGTTGGTCGCGTCCATGTGCCGGAAGACGTCGGCCCGCGCTCCGGCGTTCACGAAGCCGGCGGTGACGAAGACCGTGAACAGGCCGGCGGCGTGGGCGGCGCGGGCCACGTCGATGGCGTACTCGCTCCAGATCACCGGGTCGTTGTAGGTGAAGGCGATCCCGGGCGAGCCCATCCGGCGGGCGAGGGCCACCACCCGCTCCGGCGTCCAGGCGTCCTCGGCCCGCCCCTCGTCCAGCCGGGCCTTGGAGATGTCCCAGTTCTGGCAGAAGCGGCAGCCGAGGTTGCAGCCGGCCGTGCCGAAGGAGAGGACCGAGGCGCCCGGGTGGAAGTGGGCGAGCGGCTTCTTCTCGATGGGGTCGACGGCGAAGCCGGTCGAGCGCCCCCAGGCGGAGGTGACCAGCCGCCCCCCCTCGTTCCGGCGCACGAAGCAGAAGCCGGCCTGGCCCTCCCCGATCCGGCAGTCCCGCGGACAGAGCGTGCAGCGGACCCGGCCGTCGCCGGCCGGCTCCCAGTAGCGCGCGGCGTGGAGCACGATCGGATTGTAGCGCCGCCGCCCGGGCAGGCATGCGCCGGAAGGGCGGGGCCCCTCGCCCTGGGTGCCCGGCCGGCCGCCGGCTCGATCGGCAGCCCCTCCGGTGTTATCACTCCCGGAACGCCGCCCCCGGGCGGCCCCACCCCTCGAAACGGACCGAACCCCGTGACCTTCCGCGAAGCCCTCGAGCGCCGCCCCCTCGTCCTGGACGGCGCGATGGGGACCCAGATCCAGGGCCACCAGCTCAAGGCGGCGGAGTTCGGCGGCAAGGAGGGGGCGAACGACCTGCTCACCCTGACCCGGCCCGACCTGATCGAGGACATCCACGCGCGCTACCTGGCAGTCGGGTGCGACGCCGTCGAGACCAACACCTTCGGCTCCTCGCGCCTCAAGCTCGACGAGTACGGCCTCGGCCACCGCACCTACGAGGTGAACTTCCGGGCCGCGATCCTGGCCCGCCGCGCCGCCGAGCGCTTCTCCACCCCCGATCACCCCCGCTTCGTGGCTGGCAGCATCGGCCCGACCGGGATGCTCCCCTCCTCCTCCGATCCCGCCCTGGGGAACATCACCGGCGACGCCCTGGAGCGGATCTTCTTCGAGCAGGCGCGGGGCCTGATCGAGGGCGGCGTCGACGCGATCATCGTCGAGACCCAGCAGGACATGCTGGAGCTCCGGGCGGCGGTGCTGGCCGCCGACGCCTGCCGGCGGGAGAGCCTGCGCGACGTCTTCCTGATCGCCCAGCCGACCCTCATCGACGCGAACGGCCGGATGCTGCTCGGCACCGACGTCGGCTCGGCCCTCGCCACCCTGGAGCACCTCCCGGTGGACGCCATCGGGCTCAACTGCTCGACCGGCCCCGAGGAGATGCGGGCGGCGGTGAAGGCGCTCGGGGAACGCTGCTCCCACTTCGTCTCCATCCTCCCCAACGCCGGGATGCCGGAGAACGTCGACGGGCGCGCGGTCTACAAGCTCTCCCCCGACGCGCTCGCCGAGGCGCTCGCCTCCTTCGTCCGGGACGACGGGGTGGACATCGTGGGGGGCTGCTGCGGCACCACCCCGGAGCACCTGCGCCGGGTGGTGGAGCGGGTGCGGGCCCTCCCCCCGCGGCGGCGCGCCCGGCCCGCCCCGGCGGCGGAGCTCTCCTCGGCCATGAAGGCGGTGCCTCTGGCGATGGAGCCGCGCCCGCTGGTGGTGGGTGAGCGGCTCAACGCCCAGGGCTCGAGGAAGGTGAAGGAGCTGCTCCTCGCCGACGACTACGAGGGGCTGGTCCAGATCGCCCGCGGCCAGGTGGAGGCGGGGGCGCACGTCCTCGACGTCTGCGTGGCCCTGAACGAGCGCGACGACGAGGCGGCGCAGATGCGCACCCTCGCCAAGCTCCTCTCCCAGACGGTCGACGCCCCGCTGATGATCGACTCGACCGAGGCGGACGTGGTCGAGGGGGCGCTCAAGGTCTACCCGGGCCGCTGCATCGTGAACTCGGTGAACCTGGAGAAGTCCGGGGAGCGGGTGAAGAGGGTCCTCCCCCTGGTGAAGCGCTACGGGGCGGCGGTGGTCGCCATGACCATCGACGAGAAGGGGATGGCGCAGACCGCCGACCGCAAGGCCGAGATCGCCCGGCGGACGGTGGCGGTTGCGAGGGAGTACGGCCTCCCCCCCGACGCCCTGGTCTTCGACGCCCTCACCTTCACCCTCGCCACCGGCGGCCAGGAGTACCGCCGCAGCGCCCTCGAGACGCTCGAGGGGATCCGGCGGATCAAGGCGGAGAACCCGGGCGTCCTCACCACCCTCGGGGTCTCGAACGTCTCCTTCGGCCTCTCGAGGGCGGCGCGCGAGGTGGTGAACTCGGTCTTCCTCTACCACGCCGTCCGGGCCGGGCTCGACCTGGCCATCGTGAACCCGAAGGACATCCGCCCCTACCCGGCCATCGACGAGGAGGAGCGGGCCCTGGCCGAGGACCTGATCCTCGACCGCCGGGAGGACGCCCTGGCCCGGCTCGTCGCCCACTTCGGCGCCAAGGGCGCGCCGGAGAAGGCGGCGGTGGACCCGCTCGCCGCCCTGGCGGGGAGGCCGGCCGAGGAGCGGATCCACCTCCAGATCCTCCACCGCCGTCCGGAGGGGATCGAGGCCCTGATCGACGAGGCCCTCGGCCGGCGCTCGGCGGTCGAGGTCCTGAACCAGGTGCTCCTCCCCGCCATGAAGGACGTGGGGGACCGGTTCGGCGCCGGGGAGCTCATCCTCCCCTTCGTCCTCCAGTCGGCCGAGGTGATGAAGAAGGCGGTCGCCCACCTCGAGCAGTTCCTGGAGAAGAAGGCCGGAGTCACCAAGGGGAACGTGGTCCTCGCCACCGTGTACGGGGACGTCCACGACATCGGCAAGAACCTGGTGAAGACCATCCTCACCAACAACGGCTTCACCGTCCACGACCTCGGCAAGCAGGTGCCGGTCGCCACCGTGCTCGAGAAGGCGGTCCAGGTGGACGCCGACGCCATCGGCCTCTCCGCCCTGCTGGTCTCCACCTCCAAGCAGATGCCGTTCTGCGTGGAGGAGCTCCATCGCCGGAACCTCACCTTCCCGGTGATCATCGGCGGGGCCGCCATCAACCGGCGCTTCGGCTACCGCTCCCACTTCACCCAGGACGGGATGCCCTACGCCGGCGGCGTCTTCTACGCCAAGGACGCGTTCGAGGGGCTGGAGCTGGCCGAGGCGCTCGTCGACCCAGCGCGGCGCGAGGCCGTGAAGCACGAGGTCCTCCAGAAGGCGATCGCCAACCGCGATCGTCCCGCCGAGGAGGCGCTCCCTCCCCCGCCCGCCCGCCGCGCCCCCTCGGTCCGCCCCGCTCCGCGCGTTCCGGCGCCGCCGTTCTGGGGCCCGCGGGTCGTCCCCTCCGGCTCCATCTCCCTCCCCGACCTCTGGCCCCACCTCGACCTGGCGGAGCTGTTCAAGCTGCAGTGGGGGGTGAAGGCCAAGGGGGCCGAGTACGAGCGGCTCGTCCGCGAGGAGTTCGGCCCCAAGCTCGAGGAGCTGAAGAGCGAGGCCCAGGCCAAGGGCTGGCTCGTGCCGCGCGTGGTCTACGGGTACTTCCCCTGCCACGCCGAGGGGAACGACCTGGTGCTGCTCGACCCGGTCCACCGGAAGGCCGAGGTGGCCAGGCTCCGGCTCCCCCGCCAGCCGGACGACCGGAACCTCTGCCTGGCCGACTTCTTCCGGGAGGAGCCGGGCTCCGACCTCTGCGGACTCCAGGTCGTGACGGTGGGCGACGCCGCCTCCCGCCTGGCCGAGGAGGCGCAGGAGCGGGGGGACTACACCCGCGCCCTGTTCCTCCACGGGCTGGCGGTCGAGACCGCCGAGGCCCTGGCCGAGTGCTGGCACCGGCAGGTCCGCCGCGAGCTCGGGCTCGCCGACGGCCAGGGGAAGCGCTACTCGCCCGGCTACCCCTCGTGGCCCGACCTGGCCGACCAGCGGCAGGTCTGGAAGCTCCTCGAGCCGGACCGGGCCATCGGCGTGACGCTCACCGAGGCCCACCAGATGGTGCCGGAGCAGTCCACCTCCGCCATCGTCCTGCACCACCCCGAGGCGATCTACTTCACGGTCCGCGGGGCGGAGCGGGCGGCGGGGTAGGGCCGGGCGTGGGCGGGAGCCGGGCCCGCACCGCGTCCAGCTCCGCCCGGAGCAGCGCGCACTCCTGGGCGAGGCGCCGGACCCGGTCCGCGCTCTGGCTCGCGAGCAGCGTGACCGAGAGCACGTTCAGGGCGAGGTAGAGCAGCCCCACCCCGAACACCGCGTTGGCCGGCACCTGCACCCCCACCAGCTCGGCAGCGCCCACGAGCAGGGAGGGGAAGGCGGTCCCGACGAGCGCCAGGGCGGTGGTGAGCAGCCAGAGCAGGCTGTCCCGGACCGAGAGCCGGTGGGACCGGATGAGCCGCACCACCCAGGCGAGGAAGAGCGCCAGGACGACGAGCGAGGGGACCTGGAGCTCGGGCGGGAGTACGGCGGGGTGGCTCATCGGGTGGGCCTCACCGGCCGCTCGCGCGCGGGCAGGAGGAGGAGCGCGAGGGAGACCTTGATCAGGTAGTAGAGGCTCCGCGCCCAGGTGATGGAGGAGCGGCCGTGCGCGCGCTCCGCCATGCGTACCGGCACCTCGACCACGCGGAGGCCTGCCCGACGCGCCAGGGCGATCGCCTCCGGCTCCGGATAGTCGCTCGGGTAGCGCCGGGCGAAGAGCTGGATGGCCGCCCGCCCCGCCGCCCGCAGCCCGCTCGTCGGATCGGTCACCCTCGCCCCGCAGCGCAGGCGGAGGCAGAGGGCCAGGTAGCGGATCCCCGCGCGGCGCAACGGGGTGGAGCGGAAGCCGCCGTCCAGGAGGAAGCGGGAGCCGACCACCAGGTCCGCGCCACCGTCGCGCAGGGGCGCGAGCAGCCCCGGCAGCGAGGCGGGGTCGTGCTGGCCGTCGGCGTCGATCTGGACCGCCACCTCGTACCCGTGCTCGCGGGCGTGGAGGTAGCCGGCCTGGACCGCCCCCCCGATCCCGAGGTTCACCGGGATCCGGAGCACGGTCGCGCCGAGGCCGGCGGCGACCGCGGCCGTGCCGTCGGTCGAGCCGTCGTCCACCACGCAGGGATCCACCTCGGGGGCGGCCAGGCGGAGCGCCGCCAGCACCCCAGGCAGGCTGCGGGCCTCGTTGAACGCCGGCAGGATCGCGAGGACGCGCATCCGGGCCGCATCCTATCAGAGGGCTCCTCCCGGGCGGGTGGTCCGAGCGGCCCCGCTTCCTGGGGTGGGCCGCCCCGGAAGAGCCGGCGTTCCGTAGGGGGCGGGCCGGCGCCGGCGCGGCGCGCCGGGCGCAGGATGGTCTCGGGGCCGGGCTGGCCCCGGGGAGGCGCGACATGATCCCTGCGCTGATCGAGGAGCACCTGAGGGTCCATCACCAAGGGTATGGCCACACCCTTCACGCACCCGCCATGACCGCGCAGGACCTGGCGGCGGCCGAGCACGTCCCCGGCCGGCGGGTGGCGAAGGCGGTGATCGTGCGGGTCGGCGGCGAGCTCGCCATCGCGGTGGTCCCGGCGAGCACCCGGGTGAGCCTGGCCGCCATCGAGGAGGCCACCGGGCGGACGGCGGAGCTCGTCCCGGAGCCCGAGTTCAGCCGGATCTTCGAGCCCTGCGAGCCGGGGGCGGAGCCGCCCCTGGGCCTCTTCGGGCTGCCCATCTTCGTCGACCAGGCGCTCCTGCAGCAGGACCGGCTGGTGATGCCCGCCGGGACGCACGACGACGCGGTCGAGGTGGACACGCACGAGTGGCTCACCTGCGAGGGGGCGCAGCCGGTCCCGAGCCTGGGCGCGCGCCTGTCGTGAGGCGGGCGCTCGGCCGCTCCGGTCAGATCCGCTTCTCGGCGCGCCAGCGCTTGAGCTTCCGGTAGAGGGTGGCGGTCCCGATCCCGAGGGCGGCGGCGGTGCGCGCCTGGTTGCCGCCGTGGGCCGCGAGGGTCGCCAGGATCGCCTCCCGCTCGATCTGCTCGAAGGTGCGGGCGCCCGGTGGGGCGGCCGCCTCGGGTCCCTGGCCTGCCCGCACCGGCTCGGGGAGGTCGCGCCACTCGATCCGGCCCCCCTCCGCCAGGGCGAGGGCCTGCTCGAGGGCGTTCTCCAGCTCCCGCACGTTGCCCGGCCAGGGGTGGCGCAGGAGCTGATCGGCGGCCCGCGGGGAGATCCCGTGCGCCTCCTTGCCCATCCGCCGCGCGATCCCCTCGAGCAGGGCCCTGGCGAGGGGGAGGACGTCCTCGGCCCGCTCGCGCAGGGGCGGGATCCGCAGCTCGATGACCGCGAGCCGGTAGTAGAGGTCCCGCCGGAACCGCCCCGCCTCGACGTCGCGGGCGAGCTCCCGGTTGGTGGCGCAGATCACCCGCACGTCGATCTTGCGGGTCTGGCTCTCCCCCACGCGCCGCACCTCCAGCTCCTGGAGCGCCCGGAGCAGCTTCGTCTGCATCCCGAGCGACATCTCGCCGACCTCGTCGAGGAAGAGCGTCCCCCGGCTCGCCGCCTCGAAGAGCCCGACCCGGTCCTGGGTGGCGCCGGTGAAGGCGCCGCGGGCGTGGCCGAAGAGCTCCGACTCGAGCAGGGTCTCGGTCACCGCCCCGCAGTCCACCGCCACGAAGGGGCCGGCCGCCCGGGGCGAGTCCGTGTGGACCAGCTCGGCGATCCGCTCCTTCCCCGTCCCGCTCTCCCCGGTGACCAGCACGGTCGACTCGACCTTGGCCACCCGCCGCGCCAGGTCCACCACCCGGCGCATCGCCTGGCTGCGGGCCACGATCCCGGCCGGCTCGGCCTCGGGCGCCGCCCGGGCGCCGAGCCGGGCCTCCCGCGCCGCGCGCCGCTCCCCCGCCTCGATCGAATCGCCCAGGGCCGCGAGCGCGGCGTCGAGCGGGCCCGCGTCGAGCGGCGGCTCGCGCCCCGCCCAGTCCTCCCGGAAGCGGGCCACCATCCGGCAGACCGGATCGCCCCGCGCGACGCAGCACTCCTCCCGCGCCAGCACCGGGCGCCCGTTCGCGTGCGAGAGGTAGCCGGCCGCGAAGCCGGTCAGGGTGAAGCAGACCGGCCCGGCCGACCGGCCGAGGTGGAGCAGGTGCTGCTCCGCCTCGTAGGAGTCGAGGAGGAGCGCCTCGGCGAGCGCCGCCTCGCCCTCGCCGGGCAGGACGGGCTCGAGCCGGACCAGCCCCCGGAGGGCGTGGAGCCGCCCCGCCGCCTGCCGCCAATCCGCGAGATCGTCCCAGGGGAGCTCGCGGCGCAGGCTCTCCGCCGTGCGCCAGCCCTGGGCGTACCCGAAGCGGACGAGGAGGACCCGGGCGGCCGTGAGGCCCATGCCCTCGATCAGCTCCTTCCGGAGGAGCCCGAGCGCGGCGGCGTCCACGATGAGCGCCCGCTGCCCGGCGAACCGGATGGTGCCCCCCTTCGGCTCGAGCGAGAGCAATTCCCGGAGGTCGAGATCGGACGGGTGCACGGTCGGAATGATGGGAGGCCCATCATTTCGACGCCACCCTTTCGCCTTCCCGCCAAGGCCGTCCCCTGCCGCGGCGGGGCTTCACGCCGGCGCCCTGCTGGCCTGGCGGTTGCTCTCCCTCGGCGCAGCGGTCGGCACCTTCCCCCTCCCTCGCCGACCGGAGCGCCCGGCGGTATCCAACCCGGCCGGGCGCTCTTTTCAGCGAAGCGCCGGCAGGGTGGCCTCGAGCTCGAGCGGGATGGCCACGCCGCCCAGCGCGGCCTTGCCCTCCACCCGCACGGGCAGGGCGGCACCGCGCCCCACCGCGGACGCCGCCTCGCCCGCCCGGGCGAGGTCGAGGCGGAAGGGGACCGCCACCACCGCGGTCTTGCCGGGCGCGAGCGCCTCGGTCGGCTGCGCCGCGCCGGTCGCCACCTGCCTCCCTGCGAGCCAGATGGCGCACTCGACGCGGCCGGCCGGGACCGGGAAGGCGTTCGGGTTCTTCACCCGCAGCCGCACCTCCAGGGTCATCGAGGAGAGCGAGAGGGAGCGCACGGCCAGCCCCTCGAGCGCGAAGCCCGGGGGCCGCGGGGCGGGGACCGAGTCCTGGTGGGAGAAGGAGAGGTCGAGGGTTCCGACCGGCGTCCGGACGCCGACGTCGCCGCTCAGCCGATAGGGGATCCGGTCGTGCTCCGCGAGCACCTTGGCGATCCCGGGGACGTCCTGGAAGCGGACGCGCACCGGGAAGGTGAGCGGGGTCTTCCCCCGAGCCTTGATCGAGAGGCCCCCCGGCACCTCCCCAGCGGCGACGCGGACGCCCTCCGCCTCCACCGCGTAGCCGATCCGCGCCAGGTCGAGGCCGAAGGGGTTCGGGTTGTCGAGGTCGAAGGTGAAGCCCAGGGTGGCCCCCTCGAGGTCGAGGGCCTCGAGCTCCACCGAGCGGTAGACGAGCTTCGGCCGCTCGACCGCGCTCGCGGCGAGCTTCGAGACCTCGGCGCAGCCGGCGAGCGCGAGGAGGGCGACGGGGAGGAGTCGGCGACGCATGGTCTCCTTACTACACCTGCGGGGGAGCGAGGCCTCCCGATGGAGCGTCATGCCGCACCCGTTCTCGGGAAGGGGAAGCCCTTTCCCACATTCCATCCACGCGGTTTCCACCGCGTTTCCCCTCGCGATTTCCGGACTTATCCACCGAACATCTACAATGAATTCCGTCAGTGCCGGCTGGTAGGCTGCGCGACCTCATGCCCGAGGCCGATCCCGGACGCCGCGCCGCCGAGCCGGCCGCTGTCTCGCCGCTCCGCGGGGCCCGCGATCTCCCCCACAGCCTCGAGGCCGAGCAGGCGGTCCTGGGGGCGATCCTCGTGGAGGAGACCGCCTTCGACCAGGCCGCTCCGCACCTCCGCGCCGGCGACTTCTACCTCCTCGCCCACCAGCACGTGTACGCCGCCTGCGAGGAGCTGGCCCGGGAGTCGAAGACCCTCGATCCGATCCTGGTGCAGCAGCGGCTCGACGCGAAGGGGCTCCTCGGCCCGGCGGTGCCCCACGAGCTGCCGCTCCTCCTCACCCGCGCCATCGGCTCCTCGGCCAACGTCGTCCACTACGCCGAGACGGTCCGGGACCTGGCCCGTGCGCGGACCATGATGCTCACGGCCCAGCGGGTGGTGGAGCGCGGGTACGAGTCGGGCACGAACGTCCAACAGTTCCTGGACGCCGCCCAGCAGGACGTCTTCGGGGCGGCGCAGGGGTCGAGCGTCGACACCCTGAAGAAGATCTCCGAGCCGGTCCTGCGCGCGCTCGACAACCTCGAGGCGGTCCAGAAGCGCGTGCAGGCGGGCCTCTCGCCCATCACCGGGGTGCCGACCGGGATCCAGGGGCTCGACCGGAACACCCTCGGCCTCCAGCCCGGCACGCTCACCGTCCTCGCCGCCCGGCCCTCGGTGGGAAAGACCGCCTTCGCCCTGAACATCGCCGCCCACGCCGCCACCCGGGCCCAGAAGCGCGTCGCCTTCTTCTCCCTGGAGATGCCCTCCGAGCAGCTCGCCCTCCGCATGCTCGCCTCGGAGGGGAAGCTCGACTGGCGGCGGCTCTCGCAGGGCCAGCTCTCGCGGCACGACTGGGACCGGCTCGCCACCCAGGCCGACCGAATCGGCCAGGCGAGCATCTGGCTCGACGACAACTTCGTCCTCACCCCGGTGGAGCTCCGCTCCAAGTGCCGGAAGCTCAAGCGGGAGAACGGCGGGCTCGACCTGGTGGTGATCGACTACCTCCAGCTCATGCACGCGCCGAGCGAGCGCGCCAGCCAGTCGCGCGAGCAGGAGATCGCCACCATCAGCCGCTCCCTCAAGTCCCTCGCCAAGGAGCTCGAGTGCCCCATCGTGGCGCTCTCCCAGCTCAACCGCAGCGTGGAGAAGCGCAAGGGGGAGCCGCCCATGCTCTCCGACCTGCGCGAGTCGGGGGCGATCGAGCAGGACGCCGACATCGTCATCTTCCTCCACCGCAACGAGGAGGACGCGAAGGACGCGCAAGGCGGCACCGCCCAGGGCGAGACCACCCCGGTCCAGCTCATCGTGGCCAAGCAGCGCCAGGGACCGACCTGCACGATCGACCTGGTCTTCTTCAGGACCACGACCTTCTTCGCCGAGATGGATCGGCGCGCGCCGGGCTAGGGCGCGTCGCCGGCGGCCGCCCGGTCCGACGCGGTCCCGCAGCCTCCCAGCACACCTCAGTGCGGCAGCTTGGCGGCGATCACGTCCGCCTGGTCGATGGCGGGCGCCTCCGAGAACAGCTCCGGCGCCCGCGCCTTGAGCGCCTTGGCCACCGCCCCGGTCAGGTGGGCCTGGCGCCCCGACTCGTCGGGGAAGGCGTCGAAGATGGCGAAGGTCGAGGGGCCGAGCCGGATGGCGAACCAGGCCTCGGTCCCGCGCTCCGCCTGGACCGCCGGCAGGGCGTCCGCGAGGAACCGGGAGACCGCCTCCTCCTTCCCGGGCTTCGCCTCCATCCGGACGAACAGCGCTTCGGTGACCATGACTCCTCCTTCGCCGGCTCCCGCCCTCCGCCTCGGCGGCCGGGCGGCGCTGCTCTAACCGGCGGGCGGTGCGGCGGCCACGGCCAACCGGTGGCGCGTGCCCTCCTGGGCCCCTATGGATTCCCCGGGCAAGGCAACCCGACGAGATGAGCCCTCTCCCGCTCCACGTTCCGTGGCCCCCGCTCGAGACGTTGCTTCGGCTGAGCCTGGCTCTCGCCGTCGGCCTCTTCGTCGGCCTGGAGCGGGAGTGGCGCGGCAAGGAGGCGGGGCTGCGCACCTTCGGGATCGTCGCCCTGGTGGGTGGGGTGGGCGGCCTGCTCGGCACCCCTTACGCCGTGGCGGCGCTGCTCCTCGTCGGCGTGCTCCTCGCGTTCCTGAACCTCCAGTCCCTGCGGGCGGGGGAGGGCACGGAGCTCACCACCTCGGCGGCCCTGGTCCTGACGGCGTTCCTCGGGGTGCTCTGCGGGCTCGGCCACGTGGTCACTCCGTCGGCGCTGGCGGTGGTGGCGGCGGGCCTGCTCGCCTGGAAGGAGCGGCTCGCCGGGTTCAGCCACCGGATCACGGCGCCCGAGCTCCGCTCCGCCATCCTCCTCGCCATCCTGACCTTCGCGATCTACCCGCTCCTCCCGGAGCGACCGGTCGACCCCTGGCAGCTCCTCGCCCCGCGCGCCGCCTGGCTGACCGTCATCCTGATCGCCGCCATCGGCTTCGTGAACTACCTCCTGTGGAAGGCCTACGGGGCGCGCGGCGTGGAGCTGACCGGCTTCCTGGGCGGGCTCGTGAACAGCACCGTCACGGTGGCGGAGCTCGCCCAGCGAAGCCGGGGCGCCGGCCCGGAGCTCCAGGCGGGCGCCTTCCGGGGCATCCTCCTCTCCACCGGAGCGATGGCCCTCCGGAACGCCGTGCTCCTCGGCGTCCTGTCCGCGAGCGCGCTCGCCGCCTCCGTCCTCCCGCTCGCCCTGATCCTGCTCGCCAGCGCCGCGTTCGGTCTGATCCTCCGTCCCGCAGCGGAGGGGGGCGAGCCGACCCCCTCGCTCCCGCTCGAGTCCCCCTTCTCGCTCCCCGTCGCCCTCAGGTACGGCCTCGTGTTCCTGGCGCTCGAGGCGGTGGGGACGCTGGCGCAGCGCGGGCTCGGCCAGGCCGGCTTCTACGCCGTGAGCGTCACGGGCGGCCTCGTGTCGAGCGCCTCGGCGGTGGCGGCGGCGGCGAACCTCGCCTCCCGCGGCGAGATCGCCCCGCGGGTGGCGGGCGTGGGGGCGATCGCCGCCTCGCTCGCCAGCGCCCTGGTGAACGTGGTCATCGTCGCCCGGGTGGCGGGGTGGGCGCCGCTCACGCGCCGTGTGAGCGCCACCATCGCCATGGTGCTGCTGCTCGGGGCCGCGGGGGCCCTGATCCAGGCGCGCTGGCCGCTCGTCCGCTAGCTCCCCCGGGCATCCTCGATCCCGCGCGGGCCCCGTGGAACGCGCTCCTTGTCAATCTCCTGTTCCCCGCTTTCACCCAACGGACCCTGGGTTCGTGTTCGCTGGCCTGCGGCGCTTGCTAGCGTCTGTCCGGGGCGAGCGAAGGCCCTTGCGTGCCGGGGGGCACTCATGGATCGCGGGTGGACTCCAGAGGTCGAGTCGGGAGGGAGCGTTCGGCGCTCCGCCGGGCTCCTGGCCTACGCCTTCGCGCTCCTGGCCACGGGCGCCGCCTTCGGGCTGCGGGTGGCGCTCGCCGCCCTCCTCGGCCCTCCCTACCTGCTCTTCTACCCGGCGGTGATGCTCGTGGCCCTGCTGTTCGGCTTCGGGCCCGGCCTCCTCGCCACCGCGACGTCCGCCGTCCTCTCCGCCTGGTCCCTCCTGCCTTCCCGGCCTGATCCATGGCGGATGAGCGGCCGGGACGCGCTGGGCCTCGCGGTGTTCGTGGCCATGGGCGTGCTCGTGAGCGCGGTCGCCGCCCGCTACCGCCTGGCGAGGCGCACGATCTCCGGGCTCGAGCGGGAGCGCGCCCTCGACGAGGCGGAGCGGCTCGCTCGGGCCCGGGAGGCGGAGGCGGTCAACCGCTACCAGCTGCTCGCGGCGAACACCCGCGAGGTGATCCTCTTCGTCCGGCCTCGCGACGGGCGCGTCCTCGAGGCCAACGCGGCGGCGACCGCGGCGTACGGGTACACGGCCGAGGAGCTGCGCGGCCTGACCGTCCACCAGCTCCGCGCGCCCGAGACGCGGGACGCGGCCTCCGAGCAGCTCGGGGAGGCCGATCGGGTGGGCCTCCGCTTCGAGACCATCCACCGGCGAAAGGACGGGACGACCTTCCCGGTGGAGGTCAGCTCGCAGGGGGCGACGATCGGCGGGACGCGGCTCGTGCTCAGCGTGATCCGCGACATCTCCGACCGGCGGCGTGCCGAGACCGCGCTCCGGGAGAGCGAAGAGCGCCTGCGCCTCTTCGTGGAGCACACCCCGGCCGCCGTCGCCATGCTCGACCCGGAGATGCGGTACCTGGCGGCCAGCCGGCGCTTCGCGAGCGACTACCGGCTCCAGGTGCGGGATCTCGTGGGCCGGTGCCACTACGACGTCTTCCCGGAGATCCCCGAGCGCTGGAGGGAGATCCACCGGCGCTGCCTGGCGGGGGCCGTCGAGCGGTGCGAGGAGGACCCGTTCCCCCGCGCGGACGGGACGACCGACTGGGTTCGCTGGGAGATCCGCCCCTGGCACGACGCCCGCGGCCGGATCGGCGGCATCATCCTGTTCAGCGAGATCGTCACCGACCGCAAGCTGGCGGTCGAGCGGCTGGCCGGCGAGCGGGAGCGGCTGGCGGTCACGCTGCGCTCCATCGGGGACGCGGTGATCGCGACCGACGCGGACGCCCGCGTCACCCTGCTCAACCCGGTGGCGGAGAGGCTCGTCGGCTGGGCCGCCGAGGAGGCGATCGGTCGCCCGCTCGAGGAGATCTTCCGCATCGTGGACGAGGACTCGGGGGCGCCCGCCCAGAGCCCGGTGGAGCGCGTCCTGCGCGAGGGGATCGCGGTCGGGCTGGCCAACCACGCCGCCCTGGTCGCCCGCGACCGGACCTCGCGCCCCATCGCCGACAGCGGGGCCCCGATCCGCGGCGCGGATGGGGCGCTCACCGGGGTCGTGCTCGTCTTCCGGGACCAGACCGAGGAGCGCCGGGCCGAGCGCGCCCTGCGCGAGAGCGAGGCCCGGTATCGCGGGATCTTCGAGCAGGCGGCGGTGGCCGTGGCCCTGGTCGAGTCCAGGACCGGGCGGTTCCTCCAGGCGAACGCCCGCCTCTGCGAGCTGCTCGGCTACGGACGGGAGGAGCTGCTCGCCCGCACCTGGCAGGAGGTCACCCATCCGGACGACGTGGGCGTCGACCGGGCGGGCGTGGCCCGGATGCAGGCCTCGGGGGAGCCGTACCGGCGCGAGAAGCGCTACCTCCGCAAGGACGGAACGGTCGTCTGGGCGAGCCTGAACGTGAGCCCGGTCCGCCTGCTCGGCGAGGAATCGGGGATGCAGGTGGCGGTCCTCGTCGACCTCAGCGACCGGAAGCAGGCGGAGGAGGCGCTCTCGCGGAGCGAGGGGCGCTTCCAGGCCCTGATCGAGAAGGCGTCGGACATCATCGTGGTCCTCGACGCCGAGATGCGCATCACCTTCTGGAGCCCGAGCGCAACCGAGCAGCTCGGCTTCACGCCCGAGGACGTCCTGGGGCGAAAGGGCTCCGAGCTGGTCCACCCGGACGACCGGGAGGAGGCGCGCGAGATCTTCCGCGCCCTGGTCTCGACCCCGGGGGCCACCGCCCGCTTCGTCCGCCGCCAGCTCCACAAGGACGGCTCCTTCCGGCTGGTGGAGGTGATCGGCCGCAACCTCCTGCACGACCCGGTGGTGCGGGGGATCGTGGCCAACCTCCGCGACGTGACCGAGCAGCGCCGCCTCACCGAGCAGGTCCAGCAGGCGCAGAAGCTCGAGAGCATCGGCCGGCTCGCCGGGGGCGTGGCCCACGACTTCAACAACCTGCTCACCGTCATCCTGAGCTGCGCCGACTCCCTCCGCGAGGGGCTCGGCCAGCGGGACGCGCAGCGCCTCGAGGACGTCGACCAGATCCGGGCGGCGGGAGAGCGCGCCCGGGACCTGACCCGCCAGCTGCTCGCCTTCGCCCGCAAGCAGGTGATCGCCCCCGTCCCGCTCGATCTCAACGCGGTCGTGGAGGGCAGCGAGAAGATGCTGGGCAGGCTCCTCGGGGAGGACGTGGCGCTGGCGGTGAGGGCGGCGCCCGACCTCTGGCTGGCCCGTTGCGACCTCGGCCAGATGGAGCAGGTGCTGGTGAACCTGGCGGTGAACGCCCGGGACGCCATGCCCCGCGGCGGCACGCTCGTCCTCGAGACCGGGAACGTCCGGGTGGGTGAGGACCGCCTCCCGGCCGACCGGGACGTGCCCCCCGGAGAGTACGTGCGGCTGGCGGTCGAGGACTCCGGGCTGGGAATGTCCGAGGAGGTGAAGTCCCACCTCTTCGAGCCCTTCTTCACCACCAAGCCCACCGGGCAGGGGACCGGCCTGGGCCTGGCCACGGTCTACGGGATCGTCACGCAGAGCGGCGGGCGCATCCGCGTCGAGAGCGCGCCGGGACAGGGGACCAGGTTCGAGATCCTCCTCCCCCGGACGCTCGAGGCCGGGGTCGCGCCCGCGCCCCGCGCCTCCCCCGCGCCGGTCGCGCCGGGCGGCACCGAGGCGGTGCTGGTGGTCGAGGACGACCCGCAGGTGCGCGAGGTCACCGTGCGGGCGCTCGAGGCCGGGGGCTACCGGGTGGTGGTCGCCGATCACGCGCACCAGGCGCTCGAGCTCCCGCCGGGCGACCTCAGCCGGCTCCGCCTCCTCGTCACCGACGTGGTCATGCCCGGCCTCGACGGCCACGCGCTGGCCGCCGAGCTGAGGCGCCAGCACCCGGGGCTCCGGGTGCTCTACGTGTCGGGCTACACCCGGGACGTGGTCGCCCAGCGCGGGGTGCGCGACTCCGGGGTCGGGTTCCTCGCCAAGCCCTTCACGGGGGCGGCCCTCCTGGAGAAGGTGCGGGCGATCCTCGACCAGGGGTGAGCTCGGGGCCCGCGCGCCGGGCGCCAGCCGTCAGCCCCGCCGTCGATCCAGGTAGCGCGCCACCACCCGGCGGGCGCCCCGCACCGCCTCCTCGATCCCCGCCCCCTGGGCCAGGAGACCGGCGATGGCGCTCGCCAGCCGGCAGCCGGTGCCCGGGGCCGTCCCCGGCCGCCTCCGCCCGGGGAGGCGCACCACCCGCCCCCGCTCCACGAGCAGGTCCACCGGGGCCCCGCGCCGGTGCCCGCCCTTCACCAGCACCGCCCGGGAGGGCAGCGTCCGGGCGGCGCGGATCGCGCCGGCGTCGGTGGAGACGTCGAGCCCGGTGAGCAGGTGGAGCTCGGGCAGGTTCGGCGTGGCCAGGCGGGCGCGGGCGAGCAGCGGGGCGAGGGCCACCCCCGGCGAGAGCCCACCCCCCTCGAGCAGCGTGGCGCCGGAGGTCGCGGCCAGCACCGGATCGAGCACCAGCGGAAGCCGGGCGAGCGGCCGCTCCCCGAGCCGCTCGGCCAGGGTCCGGGCGAGGGCGGCGGTGCCGAGCATGCCGGCCTTCACCGCCCCTGGCCGCTCCGCCCCGAGCACCAGCGCGTCGATCTCGGCCCGGAGGAAGGCGGGGGTGGTGGGGGCGACGCCGCGCGGGCCGCCGGGCCCCTGGGCGGTGAGGGCGGAGGCCACCAGCCAGGCCTCGGCCCCGACCGCCCGGAGCGCCTCGAGGTCCGCGAGGAGCCCGGCGCCGCCGGAGGGATCGAGGCCGGCGACCACCAGGACGCGCGCGGTCACCGCCCGAGGCCTCGCGCCGCCTCCACCAGGCCGCGGTAGAGGGCCGCGTGGCGCGGCTCGTGCCGGAGGACCGCCTCCGGGTGCCACTGGACGCCCAGCGCGAAGGGGAGGTCGGGCAGCTCGATCGCCTCGATCACCCCGTCCGGCGCGCGCCCCGAGACCAGCACCCCCGATCCCGGCTCCTTCACCGCCTGGTGGTGCGTCGAGTTCACCGGCAGCGCCGCCGGCCCGACCAGGGCCGCGAGCTGGGTGCCGGCGGCGATCTCGACCAGGTGGGAGGGGGCGTCCTTGGGCGGCGGCTGCTCGTGCCCGGCGACGCCCGCGTCGGCGAGGAGATCCTGGTGGAGCGTCCCTCCGCGGACGACGTTCAGCAGCTGCATCCCCCCGCACACCCCGAGCACCGGCAGGCGGGCGGCCAGGGCGGCCTCGAGGAGCTGCTGCTCGAACCGGGTCCGCTCCGGCACCAGCGGACCGCAGACCGGGCGGCGCGCCTCGCCGTAGAGCTCGGGGGGGATGTCGAAGGCCCCGCCGGTCACCACCAGGCCGTCGAGGAGGGCCAGGTACGCACCCGAGGCGGAGGGGTCGCCGTGGGGGAGGAGGATGGCGAGGCCACCCGCCTGGAGGACCGCGTCCGCGTAGCCGCGCTTGAGCTGGTAGCGCCCCGCTCCCTCGTCCACGTCGAGGGTGAGCCCGATCCGCGGCCGGCGGGTCACGGCCGCGCCCCCGCCCCCGCCGCGAAGGCGGCCGCCAGCCGGGTGGCGTTCGCCGCCGGGTCTCCCGCCCCGAAGAGCGCGTCGATCACCGCCGCGCAGGCGGCGCCGGCACGAGCCACCTCGCCGATGGTGGCGAGGCCGATCCCACCGATCGCCACCACCGGCGCGCCGAGCTCCCGGGCCACCTCGGAGAGCAGCGCGGCGCCGCGGGGCGGGACCGCGAGCGCCTTGGAGCGGCTGGCGAAGACCGGGCCGAAGCCCACGTGATCGGCCCCCTCGGCCACCGCGGCGCGCGCCTCGGCCAGGGTCCGGCTGGTCCGGCCCACCAGGAGGTCCGGCCCGACCAGGCGGCGCGCCGCCGCCACCGGCAGGTCCTCTTCGCCGAGGTGCACGCCGTCGGCGCCGGCGAGGAGGGCGAGGTCGGCCCGGTCGTTCACGATCACGAGCGCCCGGCCGGCCGCCGCCCCCACGATCCGGCGGGCGGAGGCGAGGACTGCGCCCGCGGGGGCGCCCTTCATCCGGAGCTGGACCACCCCCGCCCCGCCGGCGATCGCCGCCCGGGCCTGGCCCACCGGATCGTCCCCACCCACGATCGCGTACAGCCCCGCCAGGCGCGCCCGGCGGGCGGCGGCCTCGGAGGCGGAAGGGGGCATGGCGTGAGCGGTAACACGCGCTTGACGGACCCGCAAGGCGCCGCCTATTTTCCCGCCTCCCGCCACGACACCTCTGGAAGGAGGCGGAGCTCCATGGGCGACACCCTCGAAAACAAGCACCTCGACCGACGCGTCGCGCACCGGTACCTGCGCAAGGGCATCCTCGACGAGAAGGACTACGAGCGCCACCTGAAGGGCCTCCCCGATCTCGCCGATCAGGCGGTCCCGGTGGAGGCGTCGATCGAGGGCGAGGACCTCGACGACGAGGAGGAGGACGGCGAGGACGGCGACCCCGCCGCCCGCCCGTAGCCCTCGTGCCCGCCGGGCGCGCCCGCGTCGTTCTGCTCGCCGCCGCCCTCGCCGCGGCGCCGCCGGCGGCCTCCCCGTCCGTCCTCCCCCGCGCCGACGATCGCCCCTCCCCGAACCGCCGCACGCCGGTGGTGGCGGCGGTGGAGCGGGTGCGTGGCGCGGTGGTCAACGTCGCCGCCGAGGAGCTGGTCCGGATCCGGGTCCCCTCCAAGGGCCGCTCGATGTCGGACCTGCTCTTCGGGGACCTCTTCGAGACGCCCCGCTACCGCAAGGGCTACCAGGTCTCCTCGCTCGGCTCGGGCGTGATCGTCTCGCCCGACGGCTACGTCCTCACCAACAACCACGTGGTGGAGCGCGGGGCGCGGCTGCGGGTCGGCCTCCTCGACGGGCGCGAGCTCATCGCCAAGGTGGTGGGGACCGACCCCTCCTCCGACCTCGCGGTCCTGAAGCTCGACACCAAGGAGAAGCTCCCCTACGTGCCCATGGGGCGCTCCGACGACCTCCTCATCGGCGAGACGGTGATCGCGATCGGGAACCCCTTCGGCCTCGCCCACACCGTCACCACCGGCGTGCTCTCCGCCGTCCACCGGAGCTTCAGGGCCGAGGACCGGACCCTCTTCGACTTCCTCCAGACCGACGCCTCGATCAACCCGGGGAACTCGGGCGGACCGCTCCTCGACATCGACGGGCGCCTGATCGGCGTGAACACGGCCATCCTCGGGGATCGGAGCGCCGGGATCGGCTTCGCCATCCCCATCGACCGGGCGCGGCGGATCGCCGAGGACCTGGTCGCCCACGGGGAGGTGCGCGAGGGCTACCTCGGGATCGCGGTGACCGACCTGCCCGCCAAGGAGGGGAGCGCCGAGCAGGCCTCCGGGGGCGTGGTGGTGACCGCCGTCGATCCCGACTCCCCCGGCGGCCGGGCCGGGGTGAGGAAGGGCGACGTGGTGGAGAGCGTGGACGGCTACCCGCTCCAGGGGGCGGAGGAGTTCCGCTTCCGGGTCCGCGACCTGGCCATCGGCGGGACGGCCCGGCTCGAGCTCCGGCGGGGCGGGAGCCATGTCTCGACCTCGGTCCCGGCGGTGGAGCTCTCGCCGCAGCGGGCCGGCGAGCTGGTGCAGCGCCGGGTGGGGATCACGGTCACCGACGAGAAGGGCCGGAGCGGGACCCTGGTGGTGCTCCGGAAGGTGGCGCCCGGCTCGCCGGCGGCCCAGGCGGGCCTGCAGGCCGGCGACCTCGTCCGCGAGGTGAACTCGAGCGAGGTGGCCACGGTGGAGGAGTTCCGGCGGGCCGCCGCCCGCGCCCGGCGGAGCGGCCAGCTCGTCCTGCTCGTCCAGCGCGGCTACGCCGCCGAGCGGATCGCGTTCGACTTCGACTAGAGTTGCGTCCCAGCTCGGGAGGAACGACGCCATGACCGAACCGCCCCAGCCCGCCCGCATCGACTTCTACACCTTCATCCTCTCGCTCGGCTCCTCGGCCTTCGTGCATCTCGGCGACGCCCCGCACCCCGACACCGGCGCCCCGGCGGAGCCGAACCTCCCCCTCGCCCACCAGACCATCGACATCCTGGCCATGCTCCGGGAGAAGACCCGGGGGAACCTCACCCCCGAGGAGGACCGGTTCATGGAGAACCTCCTCACCGACCTGCGGCTCCGCTTCGTGGCCCGCTCGAGCGGGAAGGCCGAGTAGGCCGCCGCCGGCGGGTCCGGCTACAGGCCGGCCTGGAGCATCGCCTCGGCCAGGCGGCGGATGAGCTCGCGGCGCAGGACGCGGCGGGTCCGGGAGAGGGCGTTGGGATCCCGCCGGGCGCGCAGCGAGACCCGCCGGCGCGCCGACTCCACCACCCAGGCGATCCGGCGCGGATCGAGGCGCGGCGTCCGGGAGGAGGCGAGGAGGAAGAAGCCGAGCCCCCGCTCCTCCAGGGTGGCGTGCAGCGCGCGGCGGGCGCGGGAGACGAGGGTGAGATCGACGACGTTCGGCACGTCGGCGATCTCTAGGATCGATCGGCGCGGGGATCCAATTTTCGCCGGCGGCGCCTAAAACTGGATCTTCGCGGCGAGCGTGGATCCGAGCACGCGCTCGCGGACGGCGATATCGGGCTCCCAGGGCAGCACCGCGGCCGGTTCACAGCCGGTGATGCGGGCGATCTCGGCCGCGTTGTGGGGCACCGAGGGATCGTCCGTCGGTCCGGTCCGGTTGAGGACGATCCCGGCCAGCCGGAGCCCCCGCCGGCGAAGCGCCTCCACGGTGAGGGCCGTGTGGTTCACCGTCCCGAGCCCCGCCCGGGCCACCAGGAGCACCGGCAGCCCCAGGGCCGACGCCAGGTCGGCGAAGCTCTCGCGCTCGGTGAGCGGGACGAGGAGCCCGCCCGCCCCCTCCACCAGGAGGGCGGCGTGCCGGGCGGCCAGGGCGCGGGCGGCGGCCACGATCCGGGCGAGGGAGACCTCCCGCCCCTCGAGCCGCGCCGCCACCGCCGGCGCGAGCGGGGGGCCGAAGCGGTACGGGCAGATCGCCTCGAGCGGCTCCACCCCGCCCGCCGCCACCCGGAGGCGCTCCGCGTCGGAGCTCTCGCCGGGGGCCTCGCCCGACTGGGCGGGCTTCATCCCCACCGCGTCGAGACCCGCCGCGCGGGCGGCCAGGAGCAGGGCGCAGGAGACCTCGGTCTTCCCCACCCCGGTGTCGGTGGCGGTGACGAACAGGCCGCGCATCAGAGCCTCGCCGTGACCTCGGCGATCGAGGCGGTGGCGATCGCCGCCAGCTCCTCGAGCTGCGCCTCGGTCATGGCCAGGGGCGGCATGAGCACCACCACGTTCCCGAGCGGCCGGAGGAGCGCCCCCCGGCGGCGGGCCGCCAGGATCACCTGGTGGCCGGCCCGCAGGGCGTACGGGTACTCCTCGCGGGTGGCCCGGTCGCGGACCAGCTCGATCCCGACCATGAGGCCGCGCTGCCGGAGCTCCCCCACGTGCTCGAGGCGGGCGGCCGGGGCGAGCGCCCGGGCGAGGGCGGCGGCCTTCGCCGGCAGCCCCTCCACGATCCGGCGCTCGCGGAAGAGCGCCATCGAGGCGGTCGCCGCGGCGCAGGCGAGCGGGTTCCCCGCGTAGGTGTGGCCGTGGAAGAAGGTCCGCTGGGAGTCGTGCGGGCCGAGGAAGGACTCGAAGACCGCCTCGGTGGTGCAGGTGGCGGCGAGCGGAAGGTAGCCGCCGGTGAGCCCCTTCGCCATGGTGAGGAGGTCCGGGACCACGCCCTCCTGCTCGACCGCGAAGGTGGTCCCGGTCCGGCCCCAGCCGGTCGCCACCTCGTCGCAGACCAGCAGGGCGCCGTGCCGATCGCAGATCTCGCGCATCCGCCGGAGGTAGCCGGGCGGCTGGGCGATCATCCCGTCCGCCCCCTGCATGAGCGGCTCGAGCACCAGGGCGGCGATCCGGCCGGGCCGGGCCTCGAAGATCCGCTCCACCTCCCCGGCACAGGCGGTGGCGCAGTCCGGGTAGGTCTTCCCGAGCGGGCAGCGGTAGCAGTAGGGCTGCGGTGCGTGGTGCACGTCGAAGAGGAGCGGCTTGAAGATCCGGTGGAAGAGGTCGATCCCGCCCAGGGAGACCGAGCCGATGGTGTCCCCGTGGTACCCGCCCCGGAGGGCCACGAACTCGGACCGCGCCGTGTCCCCGCGGAGCTGGTGGTGCTGGAAGGCCATCTTGAGGGCGATCTCGACCGCGGTCGCCCCGGCGTCCGAGAAGAAGACGCGGGTGAGGCCGCGCGGCAGGTGCCGGACCAGCTCCTCGGCGCACTCGATCGAGGCGGTGGAGGCGAGCCCGAGGAGGGTCGAGTGGGCCACCCGGTCGAGCTGGGCGCGGACGGCGGCGTCGATCTCCGGGACGCGGTGGCCGTGCACGTTGCACCAGAGCGACGACACCCCGTCGAGGTAGCGGTTGCCCAGGGTGTCCTGGAGGTAGACGCCCTCCGCGGCATCGACGATCACCGGCTCCTCGGCGAGCCAGTCCTGCATCTGGGTGAAGGGATGCCAGAGGTGCTGGTGGTCGGCCTCCCAGAGCCGGCGGTGACGCTCGGCGCGCGCGCGGTCTTCCATGGCGCGGGGAGGCTAGCGCAGGCCGGCCTCCCCGTCACGCCGGCCGTCCCGGTCAGCTCCGGGGAGCCCGCCGCGGGCCGCCGCCTCCGGCGCGGCGGTCCCCCCCCGGGCGCCGCCGCGGGCGCATCCCCGGCCCGAGCCGCTCGCCGGGGCGGAGCCGGCCGGT